>Ga0268266_10000193_pt1 | contig 106116 bp, 89 predicted proteins | sample KBSS13metaG_FD_190356 | JGI IMG/M metagenome (GOLD analysis project Ga0268266, IMG submission 190356) | Switchgrass rhizosphere microbial communities from Kellogg Biological Station, Michigan, USA - KBS S1-3 metaG (SPAdes) (version 2) | ecosystem: Host-associated > Plants > Roots > Rhizosphere...
TGATCTCGTTCTTCGGGTATTGGGGCGTGCCAATGAGGCGCGGAATGTCGATCGGGTGGCAGTTGTTGGCCGCCTGAATGCACGCCGCTGCGGCCATCGTGATCGCCGAGGCTGCTCCCGCGGTGTCAGGAGACACGAAGATTTCGACAGCTTCCACAAGACTTCCTGAGATCTGCTTGAAAGGTACAGCTATGAACCATTTGCATCAAGCCATCGCCGGCGGTCATCAGAGACCAATTCTTGGAGCTGCTTTGTACTTCTATGACCCTGTCTTTCTCGAGATCGCCGCCCACATGGGGTTTTAAGGTCATTTGGATTGAAATGGAACACGCCGCAATCGCATTCAACCAAGCCGCTGATCTGTGTCGCATGGAGAGAGGGACAGGAATGTTGACTATGATCCGGGTGCCCGACGCACGGCGCGAGAGCATCTTGAAGGCAGCTGAATGCGGACCGGACATTATAGACGTGCCAATGGCAGAATCACCCGAACAAGTTGCCGAGCTCGTGCGTTATACTCGCTTCGCCCCGGTAGGCGCGCGTGGTTTCTTCAGCGTCTCGCGCGCAATTAAGTATGGTATGGTCGACAGTGTCCCGGCGGAACAGCAGAAGCTCAACACAGAACTGAGTCTTGCTGGTGCAGATTGAAACCGTCGAAGCGCTGAATAGAATTGGTGAGATAATAGCTGTTCAAGGCGGCGACACATATTCATCGGACCAGGTGATCTCGCGGCAAGCCTAGGTGTTCCAGGCCAAACTTCGCATCCTAGATTATTGGAAGCAGTAGCCCGTATTGCTACTGCGCGCGCAGAGAAGGGAAGAAGATAGTCACTGCGTGTGGTCCGTCCGATTTTATTCATTGGACGCGCCTAGGAGTGGACTTACTCTTCTCCGCAAATGATATAGCGCGCCTTAAAACTGGGGCGCAGATGACTCTTTCTGCTGCCAATGAAGCGATTCGCGCTCGCGGCGTCCGAAAAGGTACCGGTATGACCGCAGATAGTGAAGGAATCGTTCACCGCCGATCCTCGCATTTTTGATGCCGCAGGGCCACCATGACGGCACTGGTCGAACTTCACCCATTGCCGCGCCGTAATGCTTTTCGAATTTGTCGCCCACTGCGGTTTGGACGGTTTGGAAGCATCGATACTAATTTTGCTTTTTCCCGAAACAGGTGTCCGCGATGTGCGGCACAAGGTTTGCGAAAGTCACTTAGGTTAAGTGAGAGCACAGGCTATCATTCTCCATGAGCAAAAAGCGTCGTGGGGTGTCCTTACCACCGCCAAGATTGGTCTGAAGAAAGTTCTGCCCGCAATGCAGAACGGCGAACTTATCTCCATCACCGCAATCGCATCTCGCGATTTGTCCAAAGCCCGAGAGGTTGCAAACTCTCTGGTATTGCGACGGTGTATGGTTCATATGAGGAACTCCTAGCTGATCCGAACATCGATATCGTCTACAACTCGCTTCCGAATCAGCTCCACGTGCCGTGGACCATTAAGGCCGCGGAGGCGGGAAAACACGTTTTGTATGAGAAGCCCATCAGCCTCACCGTTGCCGAAGCCGAGACCCTTCTCGATGTTCGCGCTCGGACAGGCGTGAAGATTGGCGAAGCCTTCATGATTCGCACTGCACCACAATGGTTACGGCTTAGAGACGTTCTTCGCGAGGGCCGCATAGGTCCTCATCGTTCTGCAATGGGTATCTTAAGCTACTTCAACGATGATCCATCGAACATTCGGAGTAAGACGGACTGCGGAGGGGGCGGCTTGATGGATATTGGCTGCGACCTCGTTCTGGCTTCTCGCTATGCTTTTCAAAGCGAGCCTAACCGCGTCATTGGCTGTTTGGAACGAGATCCGAGAATGCAGACAGATCGACTCACGTCGGCAATTCTCGACTTTCCGACTGGGCCGGCTGTTTTCACACGCAGCACTCAACTTGTTCCGTACCAATGGGTTCAGTTTTTTGGGGGACTAAAGGGCGGATTGAGATTGAGATCCCTTTCAATGCTCCTCTGGATCGTCCCACTCGCCTTTTTATTGACGATGGTATTGATTTGTTTGGAGGTGGCATCACGACGGAGACCTTCCCTGTCTCGACCAGTACGCTATCCAAGACGATGCCTTTTCCAAGGCCATCCTGGAGGATACAGAGGAGCCGATGCCCTTGGAAGAGGCAATCAAAAATATGGCTGTTATTGAGGCTATCTTCAGATCCGCTGACTTGAGGAATTGGGAATCTCTTCGATCATCCTAGTGATTTCTGCAACGCGTCCCGCTGGAGACCGGCCTTCTCATTCCATCTGTTATCGCCAGTTGAGAACCGGTTCCCCCGAGATACCGGCCGTTAGATGCAAAGTCGGACCAAGCGAACCGACTGGCGCTTGGCTGCAAGCAGGAGCTTCTGTGAGATGTTCGACGAATTCGCTACTCGGAGAATGCGGGAATCGATCTCACCGAACCGATCGAAATGGCGGGTTACTCGGAACGTAATGCTTCCACGACATTCACTCTCGCTGCACGCGCCGCAGGAACAGCTGAAGCAATTACGACCGCACCCAAAATGATCGCAGCGGAAGCAACAAACGCAAGTATTCCCGGCTGATGGATCTGCGTCAGGTATCCGGCAATCCCGCGTGAGAGTCCAAGCCCTACAACTATACCCGCGCCCACTCCGATACCGGCCATCGCCAGGCCCTCTACTAGAACAATGCTGAGAATGTTACGCGGCAGCGCGCCTAGGGCCATGCGGATTCCGAACTCGCGCGTGCGCCCGCTCACGGAGAAGGCAAGAACGCCGGCCACTCCCACCACGGAGATTAAGAGTGCCACTGCGGCGAATCCGCCAAAGACGATCGCGTTGAGGCGGTCGGGCGTCAGCACCTCACCGCGAATGTCAACCAGCGTGCTGGCCTTTTCGACGGGCTGGTCTGCTGACATATCACTAACGGTCTGTGAGATGGCCGGGACCAGAGCGTAAGCATCCTGATGTGCGCGTACGAACAGGCGGCCGTTCCATCCCTGCTCTTGTTCAGTCGGTTCATAGATCGTCATGGCCGGTGAGGGGATGATATTTTCATCGTCGAAATCGGGCACCACGGCGATGATTCGCCTTGGCTCGGGGCTGATTCCGACGAACTTGATGACCCCATCCGTCCACCACAACTTATGGTTGACCGCATCCTGCCTCGGATAGAGCAACCTGGCAAGGCTCTGACTGATGATCACCACGCGTTCGGAACCGTCTCTGTCGCTGTCCTTGAAGTCGCGCCCCTCTTGGAGCGGCACGCCGAACGTTTCGAAGAATCCCGGCGATACCACTCGGAACTTTGCTCGGAAATCCTGGCCGTCCTCACGTTTGGCGCCCTCCGCCGCAAATTGAAAGTTGATGCTCAGGCCCCGATCGTCACGCCAGGGAGTGCCGAAGCCCGAAGACACGTGCTCCACTCCAGGCAGCGCGCTGACGCGACGTTGCACCTCGCGATAGAACTCACCCACCTGCTGCGGTGTCTTCCCATAAGACATGAGCGGAAGATTCACAGCCAGAACGTTGGCCGAATCAAACGGCGGCCGCGTCTGCTCCAGCGCAAACAGGGTCTTCATCAGCACACAGGCTCCGGCAAGCAGCAGGAAGGAGGCTGTGATCTGCGTCACAGCAAAGATGCGGAGACGCCGGCTGCTCCCTTCGGCCATACGGGTTCCCCGGCCGGTAAGGCCGCCTTGTGGCGAGTCAGCCGAAGGAAGCCGTGGAATGAATGCTAGGAAGACCGCCGCGACCAACGCCAGCCCAACCCCAAACCACACCATGCTGAAATCGAGCGTCAGCTCGTTGGCGCGTGCTGAGAAGCGAGAGGCATAACGACCCAGCACGGCCACCATCGGTATGGCGAGAGCCGCAACCGCCCCGCTCCCACATAGCACGAGGCTCTCAGCCAGCAGAGAACGGCGCAGCACTGCGGGACTTGCGCCCAGCGCCGAGCGTATCGCCAACTCCGGTTCGCGGCGCACCGTTCGCGCCAGCACCAGGTTGGCAACATTCAACCGGCAATCACGAAGAGCAGACCCGAAGCCGCGAACAGGATCCACAGGATCATATTGGCTCGCGAGTTGATCTGCTCGTGCATGCGCGTTACGTCGATTCTGAAGTGGTCCTCCGGCTTGTAGACCTCCGGGTGTGCAGCCACCATAGCGCCATATACACTGCGTAGTTCCGCCCGCGCATTGTCGACACTTGCGCCGGGAGACAGCCGCGCGAAGACCTCCGTCATGCGATGCTCGCGCCCAGTCACCATGGTGGCAGAGAGATGGTGGGGACTGGTGACGAGGTTGGCGATGATCTCCGTCGCCATCGGATAGGGGACAGATGGTTCCAGAACGCCAACCACGGTCGCATTGCGCGCGCCGGTCGGGCCCTCCAGCCACACCTGCTTTCAACCACGCCCGGATCGGAATGCAGCGACGCCCTCCAGAAGTGATACGTCAGCACCACGGCTCCGGCGGCATTCTGTCCGTCGTCGGCCGGAGTCAGCAGGCGTCCAAGCACGGGGCGCAGGCCCATCACCTCAAAGTAGTGCCCGTCCACAACGCCCGCTGGAATCTCGCGTGGCGTACCCAGACCCACGACCGTGAAATCCACCTCTGAAAATGTGCCCAGCTCCTTAATCGATTTCAGAGCTCTGCCGATTCCCTGAATCTCGGGGACAGAGAACGTTGCTTTCTCCTGACCGATGCCCGGAGCGCTCTGGCGCAGATAAAGCAGCTGATCTTCGTCGCGATTCGCCAGAGGACGCAGCAGCACAGCACAACGCTGAAGATTGCGGCATTAGCGCCGATTCCCAGCGCCAACGTAAGGGCCACTGTAATCCGCAGCGCAGGAACTCGCGTCAGGGAACGCACGGCAATTCTTAAATCGCGAAAGAATGACACCTCGCACCTCGGTTCAGGCGGGTTGGTAAGCACCGCCTTTACTGTGTCGACGAACGATCTGACCCGAATTCGACAAATCGTCCTAGATCTTTCTGCCTAAACCATTTTTTTACGGTTTTCCGCGAAATGGGTTAACGGAAATTACAACAAAAGTGTGAACTCAACGCCCTACGACAGCATGTCCGTTTGTGATAAATCGCCAATGCACTCAGTTAGTGCCCGAAATTAGGCGCGCTTAAACTGAGTAGGTCCTCCCGTTCACGATGACGTTTTCGAGTTTGAGGCCGGTCACGCCGGTGGTATTGAGCTTGTCGTTCTTGATCGAGACGTCGAAGTCTTTCAAGAGGACGTCGCTGATGTCGGTCTGGCCGGGGTTCGGCTTGATGGTTCCAAAGGAGTTGAACGTGCCCTTGATGCCGATGATCTTCAGGTTTTTGACGATCGACTTAGGCGGGTCCATGCCTTGAAGATCGAAATACTGCGACCACGGCGCCATTTGGATGATACCGCTGGAGGGCCCTTCGGAGGTGATGTTGCGGAAGGTGATGTCCTCGTAATGCTGGGGAGTGTCGGGGCGCAGCTTGAGAGTTGCGATGCGGACGCCGCCAGTGATCTTGCAGTCTTCAGCGACTACATCTCGGACAATAGTGGCCTCGCTGCCGCAGGTGAGAACGCCGCCGCCGCGCTTGAAGGTGCAGTTACGAACACGGATGTGCTCGACGGCCGGACTGTCCTTATCCTGAATGGCACGCGGGCCCTTGGAACCTTTGCACGCAATACAGTCGTCGGTGACGGAGAAGACGCAGCCATCGACAGTGACGTTACGGGAGCTGTCGATGTCGATGCCGTCGGTGCTGGGAGCCTGCCTGTAATCGTCGGGCACCTGGAAGTGGACGTTGTGCACGAGAACGCCGTCGTTGTTGTAGAGATGGCAGTTCCAGAACTGCGAATCCTTGAAGGTGATGCCTTCGATCCTGACGTCCTTCGAACCTTCGATGAGCGCGAGCCGGGCGCGCGGCATGCCCGTATTCGCGAAGCTTTTGTTTTGGGCGCGATTTTTCCAGAAGAGCTCCCAGATGGGCATGCCGGCGCCGTCGAGAGTACCATCGCCGGTGAGCTGGAATCCGTCGCAGTGAGCCGCATTGATGAACGCCGGGGTGAAGTGATCCAGAAAGTGACCTTCGATGCGGGTGCGCTGCGCGGGGAAGTTCGAGAGGTCGGTGGAACACTTGAGAACAGCCCCTTCCGTGAGGCGAAGGTTGACCTTCGGCTTGAAGAAGAGAGCGCCGGAGACGAAGACCCCCTTGGGGACGACAACGGTTCCTCCACCCTTGGCGGCCAGCTGGTCGATAGCAGCCTGGATGGCGTTGGTGTTGACGGTGGAGTCGTCGGCGACCGCACCGGCCTTGGTAATGAGGAGCTCGCGGGTGGGCACAGCGAAAGCTTTCGCGGCGAGCGGCCAGAGAGGAGCCGAGGCAATAAGGGAGTTGAAACGGCGGCGGGAGTAGCGCTCGATTGACATCAATAGATCCTTAGGAACTGTGGAATTGGGTTTGAGCCTGGGAGCTGATAGCGGCGGGGTTTTATGTTGCCTCGATGTCAGCCGGATTGAATGGATCGGCTGGTACGAAAATGGTGCTGACGAGGCCGGGGAGCCTCAGAACTGAAGCATAGGATCTCCGAAGGTCGCTTCGAGGACGAAGAATTGAAGTGTAGCAAATGGGGAGTTGTAGTTGGAGCTGTAGACTGCCGTTAGGGGATAGCCTGGGACACGTAGATGGGATGGCCTCAGGAGACTAGATACACTTCGCGATGCAATTAGACGGCGTTCAGATCGATCCCAAAGAGGTGAGATGCACATTGGGTACAGGGCGATGTTGTTCGCCGAGTGGATTGGCCTAATTTTAGTAAATGATTCCCGCAGCGATATTTTCATCATCGATCTCAGAACAGCTACGAACAAAACGTAACACTCTCGGAGACGACGTTCTGCTTACTGCATGGCCTCGACGTCTCATTGTTTGTACGCTGGGTTTTGAAATTACGGCTTTTGCCTTGGACACCAAGTTTAACCGTCTACCGCGCTCTCCGGATTTCATCCTCATCTGTATGCCAAAAAATTAGTCAGAAGTGTGTGCCACATAGTGGCAAGCAAAACCTGCGCTCGAGAGCGAAGTAGATTGTCGATCTTTTCTATTGACTCTCCGTTCAGAGGGCCTACGATGTCTTCCTTCCCCGCGAGGCCGCGGCGAAATAGTCGAATTTAGGGGCTCACTACAACGTCTACAATCCAGGCTCGGTTGATCCAGGGGTCGATCTCCACCAGATAGTGCATAGAGATTCAATGGTCGACTAGGCGTAATGCCGGCGTGCTTTACGGTTTCCCAGGCATTGGCGCGAGGAATTTACTGACCCGGAGATTTCAGAACTCTGTTACGACCAGATTGGCCCTTTCGGAAGGAGCATTTCAGTGAAGAGTGGTTTAGTGCTCCTGATTGTTCGCGCGGCAACGACTCCCGAGCAAATCAAGAATCGATCAGACGAACCGCCCACGCTGTTTTTACTGCTTTCGATCTGGATGATCCCTCCGGATGAGCCACCACAGTCTACCTTTTTATTGCCGGATCCGTGGAACGCAGAACACCAGGTAAAACGAGCACAAACAATATGAGTTCTGTGCAGATCCATCTATATCATCTATATATAGTCGAGAGGGCCGGTGAAGAGAGTGGAATCTCGGCGACGAAGATGTGTACTTAGGAATATGTGCAGTCTGCGGGAGCGGAGGCGGATCAAGCTTTTCAACGATCCATCTCTAGATGTGAAACGCTTCTTCGTGCCACTGTGTATCCGTGCTGGCGGTCAGTGGAAGTATCGGGCGCCTCGAAGCTGAAGTTCTTACGCAAACTGCAGTAGTTTGTGCCCCTGGAAATGCTCTTTGAGGTCCTAGTTTCTTTTGCTGGTACTTGTACTTTCCAAGATCTTGCGCGCAAGCCTAAAGATAAAAACGCAGACACCAGTAAAAGTCACAGCCATTTCCAGAGGCAAACGTAAGCGTTCATCGCAAATCAGTTTTGCGCATACACCGGTAGACGACTTCTCGCTTCAGCCAAGCGCCTTATGAGTGGCCCCCAAATCGCCTCATAAGCCAACTTAAATGATATTGAATCAGGCGTAGCAGCTACGATAGTTAGAATGAGAGTTTTTAGCCGACGTTCATACTGGCTCGCCGTGGTGTGCCTCCTGAGCATTCCGGTGTTAGCGGCCGGTCGAACAGTGAAGATATGCGCTCGCGACGAAAAGGGAATTGCGGTTGCCGGTGCTATCGCAACTGTCGGCATTCAACGTTTCGAGGGCGATGCTTCTGGATGCGTGACGGTCAAGGTTGAAGATTCGCAGAGCATGGTCGAGGTCTCTCATGAACATTTCTTGGCAGTCCGTCAATCGGCAGGAAATAGCAATGAATTGGACGTAGTTCTAAAGCTGGATTCCGTTGAAACTACCGTGGAGGTGACGGCGGCCCGGATCCCATTGGCCCTGGATGCGAGTGCGAACAGCGTGCGTACATTGGCAGGTGGCGAGCTCAAAGAGATTCCCGGCTTCTCACTGGACGATCGATTACGCCAAGTAGCAGGATTTCAGCTGTTCCGCAGGACAAGTTCTTGGGTAGCGAACCCGACGAGCCAAGGGACTTCACTACGTGGACTAGGTTCGACGGCAGCGAGTAGAACCCTGGTCCTTAGCGACCAGGTCCCTCTCAATGATCCATTTGGAGGCTGGATTCATTGGAACGAGATCCCGGAGCTCGCTATTCGCAAAGTCGAGGTAATGCGTGGAGGCGCTTCGGACCTTTATGGCTCGAGTGCGATTGGGGGCGTGATCGACGTGATGCCAGTCGAACCAGGTGAGACTCTGCAATATGCACTCAATCTCACGGGAGCGCAGGAGAACACATCTATCGTGAGTGGACTCCTGGCCGGGTCGGCCAGGAGATGGAGCGGGTTGGGTGCAACGACGCTTTTTCGCACGGGGGGGTACGTGTTGACGGCGCCTGAGGCTCGCGGTCCCGTGGATATCCCTGCAAATGTGCACTCCCAGAGCGGGCGGCTGGAATTGCGGCACGGTCTGGGTCCAGACGGTGCAGTTTTCTTGCGGGGAAATCTTTTGAACGAAGCCCGCAGCAACGGAACGCCTGCGACGACGAACGCTGCTCGCTTGTGGAGGTATGCAGCGGGCGCAGATTGGAACGACTCCGCAGCGGGACGGTTTCTTTTGCGTTTGCATGGAATGAATGAGGGCTACAGGCAAAGCTTTTCGTCGGTCGCTGCCAATCGTGCGACGGAGAGGCTCACACGTTTGCAGCAGGTGCCCTCGGCCCAGCTGGGCGGCGCAGCACAATGGGCACGAGCGTTTGGTCCGGTGACAGTTGTGGCAGGAACAGACGTTCTCGATACGCGGGGGACGGACGCGGAGACGCCGGTATCGAATGGTGTGCCCCAACCGACCGTAAGCACAAGTGCTCGACAACGAGATAGTGGTGTTTATGGGGAAGCGTTGTGGCAGCCGAGCAGCTGGTCGGTAACGCTCTCATCCCGCGTCGATCATTTTGCAAGCTTCGACGCAAAACAGGTGGGTGCAACGCCGGCACCTGTCTTGCCCGAGATTGCCGAGACGATCTTCGATCCCAGGCTCGGTGTGGTGAAGCAGTTTCGTGGAGGTATCTCTCTGACAGGATCGGTATTTCGTGCATTCCGCGGCCCTTCGTTGAATGAGCTCTACCGAACCAGCCAGGTAGGACAGCAGCTGACCCTCGCAAATCCTGCATTGCGGTCAGAGAGAGCTACAGGATGGGAGGCCGGAGGGCTTGTCCATATCTGGAGAGTAGGATCGGTGCGAACGAGCTACTTTTGGACGGAGGTCAATCGGCCGGTCGCGGCAGTGACCATCAACTCGACGCCGACGAGCTCGACGCTGATGCGGCAGAATCTCGGACAGCTGACAAGTAAGGGTGTGACTGTTGAGACGGAGATGCACCCATTGAGATTTCTAATACTAAAGGCTGGATACCAGTACGCTGACTCGACGGTGACGAAGTTTCAAGCCGATCCCACATTGGTAGGAAAGTGGACGGCACAGGTTCCCAGGAACTCTGGATCTCTGGAAGCTCGCATGGAACGAGAGAAGTGGGGAGTCTTTGGGGTCTACCTTCGGACGAGTGGACAGCAGTTTGATGATTCCGCAAACCAGTATCGTCTGGCAGGGTTCGCTCAATTGGATCTCTATGCTGAGCATCGTTTCTTGTCGTGGCTTACGGTGTGGGGCTCCGTCCAGAATGTGGCGAACGAGAGAGTTGAGGCGGGGAGAACACCTCTGGTGACTCTTGGGGCACCGAGAATCGTCTCCGGCGGAATAAGACTCCATTAGAAGGTTGCGTTGTCTTCATTGTTACTTCAAAGCGAGCTCTCCGAAGGATGAATAAAATGCCCTCGCGGAAGAGGGATCTTCGGCCGAACTTCACGGCGCTTGATCTCCCTTCGCCGCCTAGTCGCAGCTGGGCGCAGTCGTCGCCATAGGAGTGAGCGACGAGTTCGTGATCCCGTGATCACCTTTCGAAAAGGGGGGAATAGCCGGACGCTTCAGCCCTTAGAATTTCTCCATAGTGGTGACGAAACGAGCGATATGTAATTTGACAAGTATAAAGAGGGTTTTCGCCGAAGAGTAGAATCGACCTTTCGGTGCGGGAGCGTCCGCTCCACAGATCCATACGCTGTCGTCTCCCCACGTAACACTTCATCGCGTCCATTTCCGTTCACATCCAATACGTAGTAGGCAAGATCCGGATTGCCATCATTCGGGAACATCACTGCCCTGCGAAAGTGGCCATCGAGCATACCTCCATACTTTGGATCGGTTGAAAGGAGTGCGAACTCCTGACCGTTGCAGAACCAGTTGACAGGCAATAATTTGCTGCCATTGTGAACCAGCTCAGCGGACTGAAGGATATTTCAGAGTCATGTCTGCAATCTGAGCAAGGATCGGACTGAGTGCCAGCTTCGGACCCGGCGGCATCGCAGCCTGACCGCGTTGCGCGAAACACTTCGTGGAGGAAAGCGGGCATGCGGTGGCCGCAAGCCTCGTCAGGCCACGAACCGCGTTGACGGCAGCAGTCCGCAAGCGAACCAGCTCGCGAGCGCGGATCAGTGGGAGCGCTTCCTGCTGCTCGACGGTGCGATGAGAGATAGGCCTAAGAATCTCAGGATCAAGCCAGGCGTAGCGTGCCAGCTTCTCCGCATCGACATCATCACTCTTGCGATCGCTGTGCGAAATCGCCCGTAACTCACGCACGTTGGCGACGATCACCTCGTGGCCCCGTTGCTCTAGCTGTTCGCTGATCCAGATCGAATGCACGCCGGCCTCCATCGCGACGCGGGCATGAGGCACATCGGTGAACCACTTGTCGATCGCCTTCGCTGTGGTCCGGCAGCGGTCTCGATCGATCCCTTCGCCTTGCTGGTTGAGGGTGAGGAGTGGCTCCAAACGTCGCCGAGGTCGATGCCAATCGTCAGCTCTACCTGACCACGCTTCCGCGATGAGGTGTTGCCTACGCTTCTTCATGGGAACAGTCTGCTCCTTCTTGGGAGGACCTGCTCATCCCATTTATCGGGACTGATCGTAGCCTTCTAAACCACGCTTGAGGTATTCCCCAGGATTCGCTCCAACCACTCGCTTGAATGCCTTACTGAACGCAGCATCAGATTCGTAACCGACGGCTCGAGCGACGTCTATGAGCTTTTTGTCGCGCTGCTGCAGTAGCTGCATCGCCTTCTGCATGCGCCACTCTGTTACATATTCCAGTGGTGTTTGTTCGAGCAGCTCTTTGAAACGTGCTGCGAATGCGGAGCGCGACATGCCCGCCGCTTCAGCCAGGGATTCGACCGTCCAGGGTGTGTTCACTCTGTTGTGAATGGCACTCAGGGCGATGCCCATCTGAGGATCGAAGACAGCACGAAGCCATCCTTTGCTGCGTTCCGGCCCCGCCGCGATGTGGGCCCTGAGCAACTGGATCAACAGAACCTCAGCCAGCCGAGTCGCGACGACTTCCGATCCCGGCGCCTGTTCCGCCATCTCTGATGCGAGCGCCTGGATTGTGGTGTGAAGAGCAAGCGTGCGTGCTTGATCGGCCTTCATCAGAATGAAGCTCGGCAGCATCTGAGTGATCGGCCTCAAGCTGGCGCGATCGAAGCTCAGGGACCCGCAGATAATCGTCGTAGGTGCTCCGCCTCCTCCACAAAGAGCGACATTGCCGTTGGCTCTGGCTCCGACCTCGCGGAAACTCCACATCGGAGGTGTGCGCGGGCTGTCTCGCAAAACAATCGACGTCCCCCTGGCCAACAAAAAGCAATCTCCGCCGGTGAGAGGTATTGGGTCTGCAACGCCTTCCACACTCAGCCAGCAGTTGCCACGCGAAAGCATGACAAAGTGCGCCAAATCTGTGGGAGGCATCTTTTTACCGGAAGGCGTGACTTTTTCTTCGGCTTCATTTTTCTGTTTCAAGCCCCACGGGGCAGTGGCTTCGAGCCTGTGAAGACCGAAAGCAGTGACGTGCAGGGCTCTAAAGATGTCTGTTATCGGATCCAATGTACTCTCTCCCGTTTGGACAAAAAGCTCGGACTCTCAAGCAGTTCTCGTCCACTACCGAAGAACTCTACTCCTAGTAGTGGATGCTGGACATCCACTGAAGGGAGCAATTGTGGGAAAGCTAAAAGGTAAGGTTGCAGTCATTACGGGTGGGTCGAGCGGACTGGCGCTGGAGAGTGCGAAGAGGTTCGTGGAAGAAGGCGCCTACGTTTTCATTACAGGCCGCAGACAGGAGCAGCTAGATGAGGCCGTCAAGGTGATTGGCCGGAACGTGACCAGCGTGCGCGGTAACACGTCCAATCTGGACGACCTAGACCACCTGTTTGAAACGGTGAAGCGGGAGAAGGGCAAGATCGATGTCCTTTTTTGTGAGCGCTGGCAAGGGAGAAGCCGCCACGTTGGGGAATATTACCGAGGAGCACTTCGATGCAGGCTTCGACCTGATTGTGCGCGGAACGCTGTTTACCGTGCAGAAGGCGTTACCGCTCTTCAACGATGGCGGATCGATCATCATGACCGGCTCCGTTGCTTCGGTGAAAGGCTTTCCTGGCTTCGGCGTGTATGCGGCGAGCAAGGCGGCCTTGCGCTCTTTCGCACGCACCTGGCTCAACGAGCTGAAGGGCAGAACGATCCGGGTGAATGTGCTGAGCCCGGGACAGGTCGACACGCCGGACTCCCAGCGACTCGACAAGGCGACGAAGGAGATGTTTCAGTCCCTGATCACGCGGGGCACGATGGGACGTCCGGAAGAGATTGCGGCTGTTGCGCTGTTTCTTGCTTCCGACGAAGCGAGCTACGTGAATGGGGTGGAGTTGGCTGTCGACGGCGGCTTCTCGGCCATCTGATAACTGCGGATCTTGGTGAGTGCATGATCGATGATGCACTCACCTAAATCCACCTACCCTCCTTATTTGGACGAATGGACAAAATATTAGGATTCCCAGTCAGTTCTCCTCCACAACGAAGAGAATCTACTCCTGTGTAGTGGATGCCAGACATCTGCCGAAGGGAGCAACTATGGGAAAGCTGGAAGGTAAGGTTGCAGTAATCACGGGTGGGTCGAGCGGTATGGCGCTGGCGAGCGCCAAGCTGTTCGTTGAAGAGGGTGCCTATGTTTTCATCACAGGTCGCAGGCAGGAGCAGCTAGATGAGGCCGTCAAGGTGATTGGCCGGAACGTGACCGGTGTGCGCGGTGACGCGGCCAAGCTGGACGATCTGGACCGCCTGTTCGATGCGGTCAAGCGCGAGAAGGGCAAGATCGACATCCTGTTCGCGAGTGCCGGCAAGGGCGAGCCGCTGCCACTGGGCCAGATTACCGAGGAGCACTTCGATGCGGCCTTCGATCTGAATGTGCGCGGTACGCTGTTTACGGTTCAGAAGGCGTTGTCGCTGTTCAACGATGGCGCATCGATCATCATGACCGGGTCCAACGCCTCGGCAAAAGGTTTTCCTGGTTTTGGCGTGTATGCCGCCAGCAAGTTGGCGTTGCGCTCCTTCGCACGCACCTGGGGCAATGAATTAAAAGACAGGAAAATCCGCGTGAACCTCTTGGTCCCGGGAGCTGTTACTTCACCGATGCAGGAAGAAGTTCTCACCAAGGAAGCGAGGGATTTTTTCGAATCCCTCATCCCGCGCGGCAAGATGGGTCGACCTGACGAAATCGCGACGGTCGCAGTGTTTCTCGCCTCCGACGACTCCAGCTACGTCAACGGTGTGGAGTTGTTCGTGGATGGCGGCATGACAGCCATTTGAGACCTGCTGGCCCGGTGAGTGGATGATCGCTGACGTCTCACCGGGATTCGAACAACGAGAATTCAACACCAACATGTGTCGGAGAAGATTATGAGCTACACAATTGTTGGATTCGGCAAGATAGGTCGGGCCCTCGCCCGTGTCTTCGCCCGTAGAAACATCGACGTGACCGTCGCGAGCCGCCGTCCGCCTGACGAGTTGGCACCGCAGGCTCGGGCGATTGGACCTACTGTGGTCGCCAAGTCGTTGCAGGAAGCGCTCAAGGCGGACATCATCTTCCTAGCGGTCCCGTTCGGTGAACATCGCGAGATTGCGAAGGTCCTGCCGAGCTGGGAAGGCAAGACTGTCATCGACGCGATGAACTCGTTATCCGTCCCGCCAGAGGATCTCGATGGTCTCCCGTCCTCCGCCTTCGTCGTGAAGTCCTTCCCCGGCTCGAAGGTCGTGAAGGGTTTCAATCACCTGATTGCAGCCACACTGGCGACCGATCCCGTAGTCGAAGGTGGTCATCGGGTCGTCTTTCTGTCGAGCGACGATGAAGACGCGGTTGCTCCCGTATCGGACCTGGCCAAACAACTCGGGTTCGCACCCGTCAAGCTCGGCAAGCTGAACGAGGGTGGATGGCTGGTGCCCGCACGAGGCCGCACTTGGGGTCAGCTCATATTCCAGGATGTGTTTAAGAAGGAGCAGTAATCGGTTTGCAACCGTATGATTTGGTCCGAGGAGGATGATTCCGAAATGTTCCATTCAATCCGACGCGCTTGATGAAGGAAAGGAGAGAACGATGAGCATCGAAGAGAATGTACAGGTAGTAAAAGATCTCTTTGCAGCAATAGACAGCGGCGATAAGCAAGGTGTGCTGACGTTGATCGCCGAAGATATTGAGTGGATCGTTCCGGGTGAGGACTGGCCCTTGGCCGGCACGCATCGTGCGCATGCTGGAGTTGAAGAGGTCTTTCAGAAGGCGTCCGAAGATGGCATACTCAAACCCCCCCCGAATTCGTGGCGCAAGGAGACCGGGTTTTTGTCGTCGGTGTCGCTACGGGGAAAATCAAAGGTACGAATAAGCCGTTCGAAGATCACTTTGTCTTCGACATCACCGTTCGAAATGGCAAACTGACGAGCATTCGGGAGTATATCGACACGCAAGCACTGGCGCGGTTCTCCCAAACAGACGCAAACCCAGACACTGACCCTCTGGATTGTCGGGTCTCGGTGAGTGCATCTTTTCTAACGCACTATTCGGGACACGATAACTATCGATAATGTATGGTCCGCCGCGTGACTGCAAGGGGGAGCATTTGCGCAGACTTGTCTTCTCGATCAAACTCGTCAATAAGGGTGAAGGTGTTGTCAATGACAGAATTGTCCTGCCCGCTGCCGTGAGCAACGCTCGGAACCTAGGGGCTTAGAAGCCAGGCTCGATCGAGGAGCGCGCTGTGCGGCCCTGTTTGCCAATGAGCTTACCGGTGTCGGACGGAGCGACATGAACATCCAACGTCGTGACACCGTCGTTGCCGTCCAAACAATTTACTTGGATAGCGGCTTCGTCCACCAGATAGGACAATCTCGCGGACGAGCCCGGGGATTGATGCTTCATCGTTACGCAAAGGCAGGGAAATTGTCGTCATGATTTATCGCTCCTGAAACGGTTTCTTAAAAAACTGAACCGCCGCGAAACGATTCTCCGAGCGGGAGTACCGCGGCTGGTATTACCGCCTCCGCATCCGCCGATACTCAATAGCGTCATTAGAACGAAACACTCCAAAATCGAGTACCGGATTCTTCCGCTTTGTAGTATGGCAATTGCCAGTACAGCTATCAGGAGTAGCAAAAGCCATATCAGTCTTCCTGCGCCCGAAGTAGGCGATCCTCCGATCACTCCAGCAAAGCGTAATTGAGGAGAAGTCGTCGATACGGTTACTGTCACACAGGTCTGGCTTACTCCATCCAATGTTACCCGACTGCGAAGAGATATCACAGCTTGCTCCTTGTGGCGCTCCAGTGCATGAGAGTGAAACTGCGTCGTCGAATCCTCCGCTGGGCGTTACTGCAATTGAATAAGATGCGTTGCTGCCCGCTGAGACCGTCACCAAGGGAAGCAAGGCCGATAACGAGGAGCCTTTGGCGCCGCAACCAAGAACCGCGTCACTCTGTCCGATGAGCCGGTTGGCGCTATCGCCGCTAATTCCATTTCCGCTCGCCGCAGCCAATTTCTACATGTATGTTCCTAACGTGGTTTCTCCCACCTATGTCTGGTCTTGCTGGAAGGACTGCAAGGCCGTGCCGAGTAGAGCGAGCAAGTCACTGCGTAACGTGACATCAGTGGTTCTGACGTTGTTTGTGGAGTTGATCAGGGCCTGCACGAAACCTATTGAATCGAGAGCTACACTGGTTGCCGTGGTGGCCTGGATTGCAGGTGAATTAGCGATCCATGCTTTGGCAAAGAGCATGTGAGTGCCGCAGGCTGCGGGACTGAAAAACGTCCGGTGATAGTAGCTTGCATCCGGATCTATGTACGCGATCTTTGCATCGATCAGCTTTCCGTCTTTAGCGGGATCGCCATCGTAGTAGGCGATGTTGACGGATTTCATCTGGACGCCGGTTGTCTGAATAGCAACCACGAGCTTCGTCCTCTGCCCAAGCGGAGCTTGCGAGCTGGTAGAGAGAGATGCTCTTCAACGAGCCACCGACTCCATCTTGTGGTGGAGCGTCTGCCGGCAGGATCTGGAAAAAATGATGCACTGGGTACATGCCAACATTGTTGCTATGGTCTTGGGTTGCCACCTGGGTGATTTGCGTGATCGCGGGGCCGGGAATAGCGGTTAAGCCGTGGTCGTCCATCTCGGGAACTGGATTGCCGTTGGTGTCCTGGATCCAGACCACTACCCAGAAGACCATTTTGACGTTGCCGTCTTTGGTGGCTGGAGATTGGGTGGGCTGGAAATCCACGCAGGCGAGTTGCCTATTAGGTGCACCATTTCCATTGGGAGATTCGAAGCCCGCAATCGCAGGAATGATCTGGTCCTGTCCGATCTGAAAGCTATCACCGCATAAATCCCACCACCGCATAAATCACCACCATTGCACGTCGCGTGGGTCTTCCAGTTTGTGCAACTCTTTTCGCGGGAACCGTTGGCGCTGCAATAAGCTGACCATAGAAACGCACGTGAACTGGCGTCGTCGTATCTGTATTAACCAGGCTGTAGTTGTAGACGCGGATGGTGAGGGATAATCTGTCGTCCGCCTTTGCCACGGCGAGATTGGGGCCTGAAGGAAGGCTAAGCGTATCGAATTGACCGGCGCTCTTTCTGGAGATAAAGAAGCCCTTCATGATAGAACTGCTGGTCGTCGGAACTGTGGCTTTCGGATTTTGGGGATATGTATGGTCGGCAGGACTGAAGCTTACTGACTGACGATTCGGATTCCAGCTCCGGCACTCGGGATGGTTCAAGCCGACGTCCGGCTTGGCGTAAATTTGCGCCCACCAGCTGCTGTTGTTTCCAGAACCGCTTGCGTTACTGTTGCCGTTCAGTGGATTTGCAACTTATCCGGTGAAGCGTGGACCAGTACCTCCGACATCGATGGAATGTCCTTCAGAGTCTTTGACGTCAACGAAGCCGGGCATTGGCGTTGCCGTGCATGCGTTCTCGGAGGCGGGATGTTTTCCTTCTTGAGGCCAAAGATGTACTGGCCAAACCCACAGTTGCAGCATTGCGATAAATATCCGAAGTCCGGTGCAGTGACCGCAATGCCCTGAGAAGAGCTCAGGGAAGACATTGATTCGTTCAGTGTAGCGAGTGATGTGTTGTCAAGCGATGTTAAAGCGGTATTTGAACTCTCCGCCATCTACTCCTTACACACCTGCTCCCTCGGAGTAGCTAATCGACATCTCCTCGGAGAAGGAGCTGGTTGAGCCGCTACTATGGCTCCCGCTGCTGCCCTGGTTCCATGTGGTGGTGGCGCTCGTGCCCCCCGGTACCCAGAGTCATGCACGTCGGTGTTTGGGTCAACGGTTTGACACTGTTTGTGAAGCGGCTTTGGAGCTGGGCTTCGTTCCATGGAAGACGAATGACGGCGCGAGCTATATCGAAATAGGAAGCGATCCTCTGACAGGTTTTCCAAGCTGGTCCAGGGACTGAAAGAGCATTTATTTCACATCGAATTATCCGGCCAATGGGAGATATACCGGCAGACCATCGCCAACGGTGATCCTATGCGATCACTCATGACGGTGGAATGCGAGCCCTCCAATCAGAGGATGGACGCTGGCTGTATATCTTTCGGATTGAAGGATCAGGAGAGATTTGCGAATTACTACATTCGATCAACTTAATCATCCGATGGAAGGTAACCAGCCCGAAATAATTCTGAGCAGATTCGGTCCCGATATGCTGGAGAGGTGGGACGTTGATCCGGATGGACTTATGTATCTCATGCCATCTACCTCTAACGATCCCTCTGATACAGGCAGCAAAGAAAGAGTCATCGCCATCAACGGAGAGACGATGGCGAGTCAGAATGTTGGCACCGTTGTTGGCCCTTCACCCGCAGGTGATCTTGTGTTTTCAACGGGAGCAAATGAGAAGTCTTTCGTCTATGTAAAGCAGGGACTGAAAGAAGGAGACATCGGGTTTCTGGTTTTTGAATCCGCGCAGTGACCACTGCTAATACCTCTGGCTCGCCTCCTTTACATGGGATGGCTTTTGTACTTTGATATCTACCCGCGCAGATGCTTCTCTCGTTACTTCGCTCTCGGTTGGGAGGCTATCGGGAATGGCGGGTGATTCTCGATGAGTGATAAATCGCCAATGCACTCATTGACTCGATCTAAAGGTCAGAATCCGCGGGTTTATGAACTCCGCAAATCATCGAGAGATGAGGTTTCGCTCTCAGCTGTAGCTCGGCCTCCATGAACAGCTGGCTCCACCAAGCGGCGGACAAAGACCTGGCCTGAAGATCTACGTGTCCACGAAATACCTAACGAAGCGAGCGGTTTTTTAGTGCGTTGCGTATTTCTCAATTGGTGCTGTTGAACCCAAGGAGATTGATCCCCGGGTATGGGGCTCTCGGTTCTTTTTGAAGAAGACCAACAGTTTGCCTTGAGCCCAACTACTCTACATGGCTGCGGACGAGTGGATTTCAATGATGAAGATGTCTATTTGGACATGTGCGCCAAACGCGAGATGACTGAAAGGAAATAAAACACATGCTGTTCTCAGAAGTGCTGAGGAAAGCGACATTGCTGGTATGGCGTCGATCCGTGGGTGCCGAGTCTCAAGATGAGCTCTTGGGAGTGATCGAATTGCCAGTTATCTGAGCGGGGACCATTCACCCCAGAAGGCGCTACAGTCACGTGTAATCTTTGTCGCTGTTGATGAAGAAGTTGTGGGATTTGTTGCCGGGTATCTGACGCAGGGGTTCGGCTGCCAAAGGGAATTGCAATGGATGAACGTCGCCGTTGTCTATCGAGGATCTGGTGTTGCCCGCGCGCTCGTCAACCGAGTGGGAGCCTGGTTTATCGAGCGAGAGGCAAAACGCGTCTGTGTGAACGTCGATTTTAGGAATATATTGGCCTGTCGGCTCTACTCGAACTGCGGTGCGCAAATACTCGACAAGAACTGGATGGTCTGGGACGATTCTCGATTCATGTGACACGTATGACACCAAGCACGACGATAGCAGTTTGTGATGCATGCGGCGGCATCACGACGTGAAGGATGCGGGGTTTGATGCGAGCCCTCGCGCTACTGGCCCGTTCGCGGTCATCCTGGGTGCGCTGGAGCCAACAGCCGATAGCAGGGACAAAGCAGTTGCCCCCATCCAGAACTCCGCGAGGTTGCCAGCATGAAGCCTGTGAGAGGCGACCCGCCGGTTCCAACAGTGTCACTATCCTCATTTAGTTATCGAATCATCTACCCCATTATTCAGCTCAAAACAATGGCGCCAGACGATCTGCATGAATTGTTTAGATGTGGATAAGGGCTTGCAACCTAGAACGTAGGACGCATCGCAGAAAATAGATATTCGGGTGTTTCGCACAATTTCGCTTGTGAGCAGATTTTCATTGCTGCTTAGATTCAACCCACAAGTGTTTATTGTTGGAGGCATCTTCAATGTCATGCCGGTTCTCCTTTCTCTTCTCTCTTCTTCTGGTCTCGATTCTGGGTGTTTCTTCTCTCAGAGCTGACGTTACCGGTACCGTTTCCGGCGTTATTCACGATTCTTCGAACGCTGCGATTCCCAATGCGACCGTCACCATCACTGACATAGCGACCGACATCAATCGCACTGTCAAAAGCGGAGCGGACGGGCAGTACACGTTCCTTTCGCTGGTTCCTGGTCGCTACAAGGTTGTTGTTACTGCCGCAGGATTTCGAGCTTCTACCATCCAAAACATCGATCTGAAGGTCAACGATCAGCTTCGTTTCGATCTCGCGCTTGAGGTTGGCGATGTGCAGCAGAGCGTCTCTGTGGATGCGAATGCAGTGCAAGTTCAGACATCGAGCAATCAACTCGGTAACACGATCGAATCGAAAGAGATGCTGAGCCTTCCGCTAAATGGGCGCAGCTATCTGGATCTGCTTAGCCTTCAGGCAGGTGTTGCACCTAGGCCCAGCAGTTCGGCAGCTACGGACCGTCCTCTGGACAGCGGTCTTTCCTCGAATGCGGGCAACATCTCCGTGAACGGCCAGCCCGAAAGCGCGAATGCCTTTCTGGTGAATGGCGGCGATGTTAGCGAGACCAAAAATAATGGTGCCGGACTGATCCCTAACATCGATTCCGTTGCGGAATTCCGGCTAATTACGAATAGTTTTGACGCGGAATACGGTAAGTTCACCGGCGCTGTGATGAATACGATCACAAAGTCCGGAAGCAATAGCTTTCACGGAGACGCCTTCGAATTCCATCGCAACGATGCTATGGACGCGAAGGGATATCTCGATCCTACGAAAGCAAAGTTGAGTCGGAATCAGTATGGTTACGCCGTTGGCGGCCCTTTCTGGCGTAACCGGCTCTTCTGGTTTACGGATTATCAGGGATCGCGTCAGACCGCAGGAGTCAGTTTCGGCAGCATAGCGGTCCCTACGGCTGCTCAACGAAGTGGCGATTTTTCCGCCGGTAATCCGTTCGGCAAAAAGACGGTGAATGGTGCGGCATTCGCGGCCGTTCTTTCGCAGAGGCTTGGTCGAACGGTCACAGCGGGTGAGCCTTATACCCAGGTCTTTCCGAATGCGAACATCTCGGGGGCGATCGATCCGATCGCGACAAATATTCTTCCGTTCATTCCAACCGGTCTCAATGGCGGAGGCACCTTCTCCAGCGCCAGTTTGAATAACACCATCAACGATAACAAGGCTGGACAGCGCGTCGACTTCCATAACCAGAAGATGGGGGATTGGTCATTCTACTATAACTTCGATGATTCATCGGCCTTCAACCAATCCGCAGGGGGCACGTATCTTCCGAGCTTTGCCGTAACGAATCCGTCGCGCGCGCAGATGTTTATGTTGAGCAACACGAAGACTCTTGGAGCTTCGATGGTCAGCGAGGCGCGAGCGACATTCTTCCGTACTGCGATTCAGACGGCACAGCCGGTGGCCTCTTCGCCGGGAAATCAGGCGAGCCTTGCCGGCCTTGGCTTCAACACAAGTCCTGACAGCTTAGGCATTGTGCCTTCCGGACCTTCAGGATATCCAGAGGCAGTCCCTCCCCAGCTCTTCAATAGCTTTTCGGTTGGTAATCCGCTGACCAATATGAAGGCGGTCGATAACAACTACATGGTGACCGATACGTTTTCGAAGCTGCTCGGGAACCACTCGATGAAATTCGGCGGAGAATATCGCTACTATCAGCTGAATGTGCGAAATGTATGCGCCCCAAATGGGCAGTTTACCTATACAGGTGGAGAAACGGGCAGCGATTTTGCGGACTTCCTGCTGGGCGCTCCTGCAACCTATGTTCAGTGTTCGGAGCAGATTCTCGATAACAGAGCTCGCTACGGTGGACTTTTTGCAGAGGATACGTGGAAGGCGAAGTCGAGCTTGACTTTGAACTATGGCGTTCGCTGGGAGGTTCCGGTGCCGTGGTACGACAAGTACAACCGCCTCGATACCTTTGTTCCCGGTGTTCAGTCAACGACGTTTCCGATGTCGCCTTTGGGTTATCTATTTCCTGGAGATCCGGGTGTGCGTCGTACGATCTCGCCCACTTACTGGAACCGGTTTGGGCCTCGTCTTGGATTGGCCTATGCTCCGGATTTCTCCCGCAGTGCGTTGCAGAAGATCTTCGGTTCGGCAGGGCAGAGCAGTATCCGTGCAGCCTATGGCATCTACTACCTGGGTGCGGCGGACTCGGCGAACTTCGGTGTGATCGGCTCTGCTCCATATGGTCTTTACTGGACCAGTCTTGCGCAGCCCACGCTGGATGAGCCTTTCAGGACTCGCGCCGATGGAAGCTCGCAGACACAGCGCTTCCCCTTCGTGCTGCCGCAGGCGGGAGATCCGAACAATGCCAAGCTGAACTTCAAGAAGTTTGAACCGCTCGTCGGACCAGGTTTGAACGTGAATAATAAGCTGGCTTACGCAGAGCACTACAACATGTCCATTCAACGTCAGATTTCTCCGACGACTGTGCTGACTGTGGCTTACGTAGGAACTCAAAGCCATAACCTGCAAGGCGACCTGAACCTCAACGTCGGCAATGCAGCTCTTTGTCTTTCGCTCGCTCCGGCATGCGGTCCGAATAACGAGAAGCAGGTATTTACTCGGCCGGACGGCTCCAAGATTTACGGCACGCTTGAGGGCATGGGCAATCAGGCACTGGGATCCGTTGTCTTTGGCAAGGTTCACCTCTACAGCAATATTGGGGCGTCGAATTACAACTCACTTCAGGTTACCGTCGAGAGGAAGGCGCGCAGCGTCTCCTTCCTGGCTGCTTACACCCATGGGAAGTCGATCGACAATGTAGCTACGGTCTTTCTTCCGTCGGATATGCGTCGGAACAGAGCGATCTCTCCCTTCGACATCAAACACAACTTCGTCGTGAGCTATAACTGGCTTATGCCAGTCGATACTCTTTTTGCGTCTGCACCGAAGCGGCTTACAGAGGGATGGAATGTGAGCGGTATTACCCGGTTCGCGGCAGGCTTCCCTATTACAGTAAGTCAGTCGGGAGATCTTGCTCTTACGGGATTCGCCTTTGACTTCCCGAATTATTTGGGAGGCGCGGTAAAGTCGGATCCCCGTTCGAGCACGAACCGCACCTTCTTCAATAAATCTGCGTTCAGCAGTGAAGTGTTGGGAGTTATTGGAAATTCCAGTCCTCGTCCTCTGTATGGTCCTGGCATTCTCAATACCGATGCCGGTATTTCAAAGACGACGAAGATCACCGAACGCTATTCCGTACAGGCTCGTGCTGAGTTCTTCAACGTCTTCAACCATGCACAATTCACCACGGTTCAGGGTAACTTCGCCAGCAGCCAGTTTGGACAGGTGACGGCAGCTGCGCCGCCCCGCATCGGGCAGATCAGCGTGAAGTTCCTGTTCTAAGTCACCTCAGAGAGAAAAGCCCCGAGCAGAAGTGCCTGGGGCTTTTTGACTTGGAAAGACTGGTTGGGTCGTATTTGTGGATTGAAAACGGTTTGGATCTAGAATGCGTCGTACCGCGCCAAGCCGATATGCTGAACGACCTCTCGAAATTCAGCGCAGCGGCGAACGTTGTCGAATCGTGGGTCTTGACGGAGCTTGAAGAGTTTCATGTTTCGTTCGTTGCAAGCTCTCTTCAACCACTTCGCCGTCTGAGAGGGTTCATCCAAGGCTGCGTAGGTCGCAGCGATATCGTAGGAGGGCACGCACTTCGGATGTGGAGTTATCAGCAACTTCCGCAGAAGGGAACGTGCAGCAGGTTTGTCGCCTGCAGCGGCGAGGGTATGAGCCTTCATTGCGGTTACGCAGCTGCTTCCGCCGGCTAGTGAGATCGTTATCTCAAACTCCGTAAGCGCCTCTTCGTATCGTCCCTTTTGTTCGAGCGTCTGCGCAAGATACATGTGAGCCCAGATGTACTGCGGATCGAGCTCTAACGCGGTCTGATAGTGGAGGATTGCCTCGTCGAAGCGATGAGCCAGATGGCGGGTGACTCCGGCCCAGACGTGGGTGATCAGGGAAACGGGGTCAATCTCCAGTGCGTTCATGATCGCGATCTGTGCGGCTTCGTGCTGGCCTCTGGCAGAGAGCAAGTTGGCGTACCAGTGGTAGCCGAGGGCGTATTCAGGGTTGCATTGAATCGCGCGCCGATACTCCTGATCGGCGCCGTCCCAGTCGCGATCGAAGTGGAGTTGGATGTCAGCCAGGGACGCATGTGCTTCGGCAACGTTGGGTGCGAGATCGATGGCCTTCAAGGCAGCGGCGCGTGCCTCCGGCATCGTCACGGAGGGAGATTCAATCTCGTAGAAGGAGAGGAGTGTTAACGAATCGGCGAGACCGGAGTAGGGAAGTGCGAAGTCAGTATCTTCGTGAATCGCGGTACGAAACCATGCGATTGCTTTGCGCATGCTTGCTTCGTCGCGCTGGCTGAGGAAATATCGACCCTTTAGATAAGCCTCACGGGAGCTAGTCTTTTCGAGACGCTTGATAGCGAGAGAGGGTCGTGAGGAGGAGACAATCTTCAACCATAGGCACTGGACGATCTGGTCGGCGACCTGCAGGGAGGCCTCGCAGGTGGTCTCCGGGGAAAGTGGGAGGCTTCGCGACCATACCGTCAACTGATCATGGGTTTGAACTAGGCTGACGGTGACGATCAGATCGTCCGATGCGCTGCGAATCTCCCAAGCCAATCGATAGTCCGGGAGGATGGAGGCTGGCGCGGTGGCGAGACCAATTTCGGACGCTTCCGATTCCACGACCTTCGCCTTTGACGGGTCGAGGCTCTCGAGCGACGACATGATCTGAGTGCGCATCGTAGAACAGAGGAAAGAATAGTTGAAGGTTGAGTTGAGCTCAGGAAGGGCCGTTATCTCGATCTGAATGGGCCGGGGTGCATTGGCGTCATCTTTGGTGAGGAGGGACATCGATGGAGCGTTCGTCGTCTGCTTTGTCGCCTGCTGCTTTCCCCAGGCCTCGATTTCAGAGCGAAAGGCGAATACAGTTCCCAAGTGATTGTGAAAATGACGATGGACGGGAAGTCCCTCCTTCTTTTCCCAAATCTGTACGGTTCGCACCTCGCGCTTCAGGTAACTGGCGATCTCTTTCCAGGAGTCCAAACGGTCGGGTCCGGCCCCAAGCCTTGGAGCGGTTTCGTGGTCCATAGGTTTTGAAGATCCGATCGTCATGAGCTCAAAGAGATACGTAAGAGGTTAGGTGCTGGTTGCACAAAGAACAGCTTGCGGTAGCCATTCCTGCTCTCGGGAAGGTCTAAGGGCGGAAATAGCGGATCTCGAAGAGAGACTGTGCATCACAGATTACGATGCGGTAAAAACGGAACGCAAGAGGCTTCTTGGTCCTGGTTTGTATTCGCATGGTTTCGCTGCGCTGTTAGATATTCTGAGCCGCTCGCTGCATTGATTTCATATAATTTCCAAGGGTGATCGAGGGTTTCGTACTATTTCGCTTGATCCCTTAAATCAAAAGCTGTTCTCTAGAGCAAAGAGCAGTACCGAGATTTGTTTAGAGAGCAACATGTCTGAGAATATCGACTCGATCCGAGACACATTCCGCTATACCGACAGCTACGACTTCATGGAACAAGTTCGCGATGGCATGCAGCCTTTGATCATCTGCGTGGCCTGCAACGGCGGCATTCAGGGAAAAGAGGCAAATGAGAATATTCCTGAAACCGCTGATGAGATTGCCGAGTCTGCCCAGGCGGCTTACGAAGCAGGAGCCTCCATGGTACACGTTCACGCTCGAGATCCGCGGGACCTCACCTTGTGCGCGCGTGATCCTGAGCCGTGGTTTGAGGTGCTGCATAAGATCCGGGAACGGTGCCCGGACATCATCATCAACGCCACGACAGGAGGCGGACCCGGGATGACGATGGAGGAAAGGTTATCGTCGTTGAAAGCTGGTCCCGAAGTTGCTTCGCTGAACCTTTCACCGGATATGAGTAAGTTCCGTCTAAAGGAGCGTAAAGCACCTTTGCCGAATCCGCGTCCCGCAATAGATATCGATGAATGCGTTCCGTTCAGTTATGGCCAGATTTACCAGTTTGCGTCGGAGATGAAGGAGCGAGGGATCAAGCCCGAGCTGGAGGCGTACCACCCCGGAAGCGCATGGGTGGTGAAATATCTGATCGAGAACAATCTGTTGGCCAAGCCGTACTGGATCCAGACAGTTATGGGAACCCAGACTGGAAGTTTCCCGACAGTGGAGAATGTGCTTCAACTCCTAAAGGAGTTTCCTGAGGGCGCTCTCTGGCTTTGCTCAGCGATCGGACCTTACCAGCTGCCGTTGACGACGTTGTCTACGCTGATGGGAGGGCACGTTCGCGTGGGGCTTGAGGACAACGTCTATTACTCTCGTGGTCGCAAGGCCAAGAGCAATGCCGAGCTTGTAAGCCGTTCCGTTCGGATTGCACAGGAGCTGAATCGCGAGATTGCGACTCCCGCACAAGCACGGAGGGTTCTTAGTTTACAGAACCAGCCCAGCACCTATTCGCTGCCATCGACGCACGCATAACGCTGGGAGGATGGAGCCACCTATGCCGAAGTTTTCACTGGAAGATTTCGCTATCCACTACGAAAGTGAGGGCGAGGGAGCTCCTTTGCTTTTTCTCCCCGGGGCACTTGGCACGGGAACTGCAGACTTTTCTGATCAACTCCAATGGTTTAGCCAACACTACCAGGTGATTGCTCCTGATCCTCGGGGCTATGGGCAGTCGCGTCCGCCAGAGAGGCGCTATCCACTAGGTTTCTATCAGCAGGATGCAGAGGACATGGCGGCCCTGATGAAAGCACTGGGGTACGGCCGTTTTGGGGTTTTGGGCTGGAGCGATGGAGCTAATAGCGGGACGATGATGGCTATTCGATACCCGGAGCTGGTAGACACGCTTGTGGTGTGGGGCGGCAACTCGTATCTCAGCTCGGAAGAGCTTCACACGTTTCAATCGATGCGATCTCTTACGACCTGGTCACAGAGGGCGATAGACCCAATGCGCGCAATCTATGGGAACGACCTCGAGTCATTGTGGGAGCGCTATATCGTAGGCCTAGAGGGCCTCTACGCCGCAGGTGGCGATCTTTATGGGGCCGATTTGTCGAAGGTGAAGTGCCCGACGCTCATCCTGCATGGCGCTGCGGACCCGCTGGTTCCGTCAGTCCATCCGAAGAAGATTCATCGAGGCATTGTGGGATCGGAGTTTTACAATTTTCCTGAAGGAAAACATAACATCCATAAACGATACGCAGAGGAGTTCAATCGGGTGGTCCTCGCGTTTCTGGAACGAACGAAACCAAGTACTTCAAATCTATACGCAAAGAATGGGCACGCCCGCTAGGCTGCTCATCGGGGGAGAGATCTGTCCGTGGCCGACGCACATCGGGGAGCAGTAGCGCAGCAACCAAATCAGCTGCATGATAGGCCTGAACAAGGCCATACTCTTCGTCGCGGATTGGGCCTCTATGATTCGACCATGATCGTTGCCGGATCGATGATCGGCTCCGGCATCTTCATTGTTGCGGGTGAGATGGCGCGAGAGGTGGGAAGCGCCGGTTGGCTGATGGTCGCCTGGGTTGTTGGGGGCATACTAACGATGGCGGCCGCATTGTCGTACGGCGAGTTAGCTGCCATGATGCCGCGAGCTGGTGGCCAGTATGTGTATCTCAGAGAGGCGTACTCTCCGTTGTGGGGATTTCTGTACGGATGGACACTCTTTCTTGTGATACAGACCGGTACGATTGCGGCATCGGCGGTTGGGTTTGCGCGCTATCTTGGCGTGCTTTGGCTTCCAATCTCGGAGTCGAAGTACATCATTTCTCCTATCCACATTCTTCCGGGCTATGCCATCTCGCTCTCGACAGCACAGTTGGTCTCGCTTTCACTGATCGCTTTTCTTACCTGGACCAACAGTAGCGGGCTGAAGTATGGCAAGAGAGTCCAGAATGTCTTCACTACCGCGAAGATTGGTACTCTGATCGGAGTGATCGCGATCGGTCTTCTTCTGGGGTGGAAGAGCCCAGTCGTTCATATGAACTTTGACCACGCTTGGGCGCCAAAAGGATTTACTCCTGCTGCATCGGGTCTGACTCCGTTGACAGGCTTCGGAATGATTGTGGCTCTTTGTACGGCGCAGATTGGTTCGCTGTTTGCTGCCGATGCATGGAACAACATTACCTTCAATGCGGGTGAGGTGTGCAATCCGGCGCGGAATGTTCCGCTATCGCTTGCCTCGGGAACAGCCATTGTTATAGGTCTCTATATTCTGGCGAACTTTGCTTATGTTGTGGTGCTACCGTTCAGTCAGGTTCAGAAGGCACCTTACGATCGTGTAGCTGCGACGATGATGCGGGCGATCTTTCCGCAGAGCGGATCGCAGATGATTGCTATTGCCATTATGGTTTCGGCGTTCGGATGCATGAACGGCATGATTCTTTCGGGGGCGCGCGCTTACTATGCCATGGCTCTGGATGGCCTGTTCTTCAAGAAGGCAGCTTACGTTAACCGCTCAAACGTGCCAAGCTCCGCGCTGGTGATGCAGGGAGCCTGGACGGCGGTTCTGGTGCTGGTTCGTACGTATAACTCATCGAATCAGACTTATGGGAATCTCTACAGCGACTTGCTGGACTACGTTGTCTCGGCTGCATTGGTTTTTTACATCCTGACCATTGCGGGAGTTTTTCGTTTACGCAGACTGCAGCCTGATATAGAGCGTCCTTATCGAGCGTTTGGTTATCCGATCGTTCCGATCCTTTACATCATCTTTGCTTCAATCATTTTGTTGCTGCTTTTGGTCTATCGGCCGACGACCACTGTGCCGGGGATCATCATCGTAATGCTTGGAGTCCCGGTTTACTTTCTGTTTCGCGCGGGATCGCGCCGTGCAGAGAGCTCTAAACAAATTTAGGTTCACAGAGGGATGTAGTTCTTATGGTGCGGGTCGGAGTAGAAACCTCTATTGAGGATTGGTTACTGCGGAATTTTTCAGTAGAGGTTGAGGTTGTGAGAATTCCTGAACAACCTACCTCGGCGATAGAGATCGATTTCTGGATTGCGCCACTCTCGGCGGCAACGGCTCGCGCGCAGTGGCCTTCTCTTCGGGGTGTAAAAGTCGTTCAGTCGCTTTATGCCGGTGTGGATGGGCTTCTAAAGATTGTGCCGCGTGACGTCATACTGTGCGATGCGCGTGGTGTCCACGATATTCCGACGGCTGAGTGGGCGGTCTCGGCAGTTCTTTCCATGCAGAAGTATCTGCCTTTTTACCTAGACCTGCAGCGCCGTCATGACTGGGCGGGAAGAGAAGCCGCGGAAGAGATCTATCTGCTGCAGACCGGCAAGAAGAGGGGCAAAAATCTGCCTGCTCTTATCGATGAGGTCGCGGATGCAACGATTCTCATCGTTGGGTATGGTGCGATCGGGCAGGCGATCGAGGTGCGCCTCGCTTCTTTTGGTCCAAAGTTTTTGCGAATTGCACGTACTGAGCGACCAGGGGTCGAACCGGTTTCGCGGCTGGACGATATGCTGGGAGATGCCGATATTGTTGTTCTGACCGTGCCGCTGACTTCGGAGACGAACGGGCTGTTCGACGAGCGACGCCTTGCGGAGATGAAGCCCGGCGCCCTTCTGGTCAATGCGGCCAGGGGAGCGGTTGTCGATACGGACGCTCTCGCCAGGGCTTTGCAGGAAAAGCGCATTCGCGCAGCAGTGGATGTTGTGGAGCCGGAGCCTCTTCCGCCGGAGCATTCGTTATGGAATGCTCCGAATCTGCTAATTACGCCACACGTCGCAAGCGACAGTGCGCGCACACTTGAACGCGCCTTTAAGATGGCAAAGGCGCAGGTCTGCCGTTTCTCGAATCGGGAGCAGTTGCATAATGTTGTGACAGGTGAATATTAGGATGAAAAGTCGGTTGCGTTGGTTGGGGTTGGGAGTGGCGCTCCTTGTAGCGGAAGTTTCTGCCAGCTGCGCCGAGGCGCCGAGGGCGACGATAGATAACGACATCGTGCATGCGACGATTTACTTGCCAGATAAAGCTAACGGTTTCTATCAGGGAACGCGATTCGACTGGTCGGGTGTGATCTCTAGTCTAACCTTCGCAGGGCATGATTATTACGGTCCGTGGTTTACAAAACGAGAACCGAAGGTCAGGGATTTCGTCTTCGATGGCCCTGACATCATTGCCGGTGCCTGCAGCTCGAATATGGGTCCAGCTGAGGAGTTTCTGAGCGACGGTGAGTCTGCGCTCGGGTTCAATCAGGCTACTCCGGGTCAGTCGTTTGTGAAGATTGGCGTCGGTGTTCTGAAACGGCCGGATGATCAAAAGTACAGCTCTTTCCGCCAGTACGAGATTGTCGACTCAGGCCAATGGAACGTAAATACGACTCGTACGTCGGTCCAGTTTTCACAGAGGCTACGGGATCCACGGACGGGGTTCGCCTATCTCTATACAAAGACGATTCGGCTGGCTGCGAAGAAGGCGGTTTTGATCATAGACCACACCCTGAAAAACGAGGGGAATGTCGCAATCGACACTAGCGTCTACGACCATAACTTCCTGGTGTTGGATCGTCAGCCTATCGGCCCGGATTTTTCTGTTACTGTCCCGTTTGACATTCACGCCGAGATGCCAGTTAACGCGAATCTCGGAAACGTCGAACGGAAGCGGATCTCCTATCGCAAGCCTCTTGAGGGGCACGATGTCTTTACCGTACGCATGGGCGGATTGAGCGGGACCGCGAACGACTACGACATCAGGATCGAAAACAGACAGCTTGGGGCGGGAATGAGGATCACAGGAGATCGTGCTCCCGAAAAAGAGGAGCTCTGGTCAATCCGTTCGACATTAGCTATAGAGCCTTTTTTGCATCTGACCGTGGCTCCCGGAGAGAAGACCAGCTGGAGCTACACCTATCTCTATTACACCTTGAAGGGTAAGACGTAACGTGCGGGAGGGAAGTTCGTTTCGTACTATTTCGCTTGTTGCGTTCGACTTAAGCTGTTCCCATAATTATGTCCAACGGACCGGTCGATATCCCAGGCTTCGGAAGAGAATTACCCATGGCCAAAAGAACGTCTTTTATTCTTAGCGCATGCATGCTTCTTTGCACATGTGCCCTGGCCCAGACGCACGGCAGGCAACTCGACCCCTACGTCATCGACTGGCATAAGGCTCCCGTTCGCACGGTTGATGGCCCTCTGCAGGAGCAGGATGTTCTGACCCGAGGAGACGCGCTTCATCCTTCTGCACCGGGTGCGGTTCTTCGTTTTACCTCGGCGTATAAACATGCCGTTCTTCCGCCGCATGCTGCGACCTCCGCGATTAAACTGGACGGAAAACAACAGATTTGCTTTATCGTGTCCGGTGAGGGGGAGGCGACGGCGGGAAGCCAGGCGGTCGCGTTGTCCCCCAATATTGCCGTGCTGGTGCCGGAAGGGCTAGAGTTCACGCTGAGCAACAGTGGCGCAAAGCCTCTGGAGATGTATCTCATCCAGGAACCGACTTCAGCGGGCTTTCATCCCAATACCTCGATGCTGGTTCGAGACGAGAACAGTCTCCCTTTTGCTACGACCGATCTACAGTGGTCGTATATGGTGAAGAAGATCTTTGTCGCCTCGGATGGGCTGGCGACGCTGAGCGAGGTGTCTACCGTCTCTCTGGATCCTCTGACGATCAGCCGGCCGAAATCCACGGAGTCTCCGGATACAGAGGCAGCATGGACTGCTTTGCGCGGGAAGGGAATTGCGTTCGTCTCCAATGACCTGCGTCGTATATCCCCCGGCATAACGTATGCGGAGGTGCCTGATAACCAAACTCCACTGAGCATGATCAATCCCGATCAGAATTCGGAACTCAAGTTTCTTTACTTCGCACACAAACCGACGGCCACGGCAAGCGCACACCGTCCGAACTCAAGGTAATCGCCTCGCTTAGAGACTTAACCTTCTCTGAAGGAGATTGGCACCTTTCATGAAACGGATCTGGACCTCGCTCTGCTTCGCCTTTGTTCTTAGCGCCCTTGTTCTGGGCATCCAAAATCTGCAGGCTCAGGGCAAGGATTTCTTCCTGTATTCCGGCACATATACCGGATTCAAGTTCGTCCGTCATAACCTTCCTAACGGCAAGGGAGAGAGCCACAGCAAGGGAATTTACGTGGTGCGCTTTAATGCGGCGGCGGCAGGCGAGTTTGGCGAGCCGAAGCTGGCCGCTGAGATTGCGAATCCCTCGTTCATCGCGGTCTCACCTAATCACCGTTTTCTTTATGCGGTAAGCGAAGATCCGCTTTCGGTTGGACCTCCGCTCGATCATGCCTCCTACGTCAGCGCCTACGCGATCAATCCTGCGACTGGAATGCTTCGCCTGCTGAATACGAAGCCTACGGGTGGCACGAGCACATGCTTCCTCGCATTGGATAAGACCGGCAAGTACGTCATGATGGCGAACTTCGGCAGCAGCAGCATCTCGATTCTGAATGTGCATCCAGACGGATCTCTAGGCGGTATGACGGCGTTTATGCAACACATCGGTCATAGCGCAAATCCGCAGATTCAGAATGTTCCTCATCCTCACTCGATCCTTCCTTCGCCGGATAACAAACATGTGATCGTCTCCGATCTTGGACTGGACAAGATTTTCGTCTACAACTTCGACGACAAGACCGGAGCTCTCTCGCCGGCCGATCCGAAGTTCGCTACGGTGAAGGCCGGTGGCGGTCCTCGTCACTTCACCTTTAGCCCTGATGGCAAGTTCGGTTATCAGCTGAGCGAGATGAGCGGCAATCTGGATGTGTTTGCGTGGAATGCTCAAGAGGGTGTTCTGAAGCCGCTTCAAACCCTCTCCACCGTGACTCCCGGACTGGTTACGGACAATCACAGTGCAGAGATTGCAATCAGCCCGGATGGACGCTTCCTGTACGAGTCCAATCGCCGTGCATCGGATGCCGCGCGCGGCCCGGACAGCATCGGCGTCTATGCGATTGATTCGGCGAAAGGAACTCTGAAGCAGGTCGAAGAGAAGAAGACTGTCATTATGCCTCGTAACTTCGCTCTCGATCCTACGGGCACATATCTTCTTTCTGCGAGTGAGCTGTACAACGCGGTAGTGGTCTATAAGATAGACCGCTCGACGGGTAAACTGCAGGACACGGACAAAAAAGTTACGATCGACACACCTGTATGCCTCGTGTTTGTCCCGGTGCGGTCATAATTTGTTCGATCCGCTTCTGAAGATTATTTCTAGCCCTCAATTTCTTTGTGTGAGCTTATGACAACGACCATGCAGACTAGCAGTTTAGCTCATCGTCAAGCGATCCGTCAGGCGAAGATAGATCTCACCGGCGCTTTGAGAATGGCCGCTCTCCTCGGTCTTCACGAGGGAATCTGCAATCACTTCAGCCTGGCTGTCCCAAGGGAGGATGAGGCGGATGCATTTCTCATCAACCCGCAGGGCATTTATTGGGGAGATATCGTCCCTTCCGATATTGTGACTGTCGATGTTCATGGCAATAAGCTTGACGGCCATCGCAACGTCGAGCCTACAGCCTTTTTCATTCATGGCTGCATCCATAAGGCGAAGAAGGATGCCAAGTGCATCATGCATACGCACATGCCTTACGCGACCGCGTTGACTTTGATTGAGGGTGGACTCGAATGGGCAAGCCAGAACTCTCTCCGTTATTACGGAAGAGTGGCTTACGACTTGGAATATCGTGGGCTGGCCCTAGACGATCAGGAGGGAGGTCGCATTACCAGTAAGCTGGCCGGTGCGGATGTGATGTTCATGGCGAATCACGGTGTTGTGCTTTGCGGAGAATCTGTCGCTAACGTCTTCGACGATCTGTACTATCTCGAACGGGCCTGCGCCGTGCAGGTCTTGGCACAGAGCACAGGAAAGAAGCTTCGTCTAATTTCCGAAGAGGTTGCAGCCAGAACGGCACAACAGTTCGGGCAGGAGAGGCAGCAATCGTCTCTCCACTTCGAAGCGATGAAATTGCATCTGAGCCGGATCAGTCCCGGATGGGATGCGCTGCCACAGTAGATGCTCCAGCGCCGCAGTTGCATGGGGCGTTAGACCCCGACTGGGAATGGAAGTACTGCATCATCACCGCTTCATCACCTTGGACATGGTTAGAAGGGAAGCGGATGAGAGCGCATTGGGCTTGATCCGGGGAGCCGCGAGAGAAGATTGAGGTGCGGGAGCAGGCGCAGATTCCTGTTTCTCATCTTTCTGCGGGGGGAAGTTTTTTGCCAGGTAGTTGATGACGGTATCAACCTCTTCGTCTGTACCGTCTGCTCCTCGCGAGACCATCTGCTGCACGATCGTATTCCACTGGTCCTTGGTCGCGTGCTTTGAAGTTACGGTCTTCAGGTTGTGACAGCCGGTACACATCTTCTGGACAATGGGCTTTCCCTCGCCATCCGGCAACTTAACATCGTTTCCCTGCGCGATCACGGGTGAAGCTGCCGCCAGAACGGTAGACAGTAAAACGGTCCATTTCAACATGCTTATCTCCAAAGTGCTCTTCATTTTCCGGATCTGCAGTATCCGTAGGTGCTGACTTGATAGCTACGTTTTAGTGGGTCCTTTCCTCTCAGAGAACCCATATCGTAATTGCAGATCATTTGTGTGTAGACAGGCCGGTATTCGTATTGAACCAGAGGAACTTAACCGGCTTGTCTCCGTCGTTGATGTTAGCGTGTTGGGTCATTCCGTCGGGTCGAAGCATGTATGCCGTTCCCGGCGGCTGCACCCGAAGTTGAGGTCCATAGAAAGCCAGGCTGGTTCCATCAAGCGCGAGCCAGACCTCTTCCTTTCCTGGAAGATGGGGATGGGGTTCGCCCAGAGTGAGCGGATTGATTTCCACAGTGATGACGTCGCCCACCGTTGCCAGACCATCCTTCTTGTTGAAGAGGTCGCGAACCACATGAGCCCAGTGACCCGATGTTCCGGGGGCGGTGAAAGGAGAATCAACTGCCGGTTTACGAATCGGGACCTCACGTTCGTCGCTTACCAACATTTGAGGAATGGGATGAAAGCCAGTGGGAACGGGCTCGTCAAGCACGTACATGGTCAAATCTTCATCGCCAGTGCTTTTCATGACAAACGGCACATTTTCTGGCATCAGAACGGCGATGTCCTTATATAGCATGACCGTTTTGGAGCCAGCTCTAATCTCGCCCTGTCCGCCAACAATGTAGTAGACCTCCTGGTTGCCCTTCAGGGTTGAGGACTGAGTTGCGGCTCTTGCAGGAAGCCGCCCATAAGCGAGGAAATTCGCCGATTGCAGCACGGCACCCTTTGCAGGGGGACTTAGATTATCGCCGTGCGTGAGCACATCGCGCAAAATCAGCGAACCGAACGCGGCGCGCGGCATCGACTCATGCCAGTCGCCGAAGAACAGGTCGATGCGTCGATCTACGGAATCTCTTGTCGGAACATAGACAACATCTCCGGGAGTGCTGAAATGATTTCCGCCGCTCGCCAGGGTGCTTACACTCGGATGGACCGGCGTCTGGGCTTTTGTCCACAGGCTCAGCGAGCAGCCCACTCCGACCGTCAGCAATGCCTTCGCCGTCACGTTCCTTCTGCGAATTTCACGCATCCTGCATCTCCAATCTGCCCCGAACTTTATTGCCCCGCCGGCTTCTTCGTCTTCGAACCGGGAAGCGAAAATGCGATGACGGAATCGCCCGAGGTCGTGTCGTAGTAACTTCCTCCGGTTGCCACCAGAACGACGTACTGTTTGCCATCCTTGCCCTGAAAGGTCATAGGAACGTTGTAGGAGCCGGTCTCAAGGGTGGTTTCCCACAAGACCTTGCCTGTTTTGGCATCGAAGGCACGGAAGCGATGATCATTAGTCGCAGCGATAAAGACCAGCCCACTCTCTGTTGCGATCGAGCCGCCGTAGTTGGGGGCTCCGGTGTCGTGGACGCCTTTCGCTTCCAGCGATTCGACGACTCCAAAGGGAATCTTCCAGGCGACGTCACCGGTGTTCACGTCAATGGCCCATAGTTGGCCCCATGGTGGCTGCTGGCAGGGCATAAACGTATCGTTGTTCCAAAAGCGCGCATAGGTTCCCCAGGGGCTGGTGCGTTCATAGGGCGGCCCAGAGCCAGGGTCCTGCTTTTCCATTTTGCCTACGTCGCCAAGGTTCATTGTATTGACGAAGAGATAGCCTAGCTTTGGATTCAGAGACATTCCCTGCCAGTTCGTCACACCGATGGTGCCGGGAAAGATGACGGTCATCTCTGTGCCGAAAGGGGTGAATGGGCCTCTGTTCTTCATTCCACCATTCTGGCTGTACAGGGCTTCACAGAACTTCTTCTGTTCAGGAGTGACGCTAGCGAGATCTGCAGGGGTGAAGGATTCGCGGCCCAAGGGTTCGGGCTTGACCGGGAAAGGCTGCGTCGGTGAAGCCTCTTCTCCCGGAACATCGCTGATGGGTACAGGCCGCTCCTCCACCCCATAGATCGACTTTCCGTTGCGACGGTCAAGGATGTACATCAGACCAGCTTTGCCGATTACAGCCACGGCCGGAATCTTCCGTCTTTTGTGTTGAACTTCCATCAGCACGGGAGCGGAGGTAAGGTCGTAGTCGATCAGGTCGTGATGAACAGTCTGGAAGTACCAGACCAGCTTTCCCGTATCGGCCTTGAGAGCGACAAGGCTATCGCTGAAGAGATTCTTGCCTTTGCGGTCGGCGCCATAGAAATCGTAGCTCGATGATCCGAAGGGAAGAAAGACGAGATCACGTTTTACGTCGACGCTGATCATGCCCCATACGTTCGTCCCTGAACGGTTTTTCCAGCTATCCGCAGGCCAGGTATCGTTTCCCGTCTCCCCCGGATGCGGAACCGAATGGAAGCGCCATACCATCTTTCCGGTGTGAACGTCCCAGGCGCGAACATCGCCTGAAGGGCCGTGCTCGGGGGTCTCCTGCACCTGCGAACCGGTGATGATCAGGTCTTTATAGATCTCAGGCGGAGACGTCATGTCGTAACGGGCATTCGGAAATCCGTTATTGACCTCCTTCTTCAGGTCGATGACACCGTTTTCTCCGAAAGACTTCATCAGCTTGCCGGTCTGAGCGTTCAACGATATTAGACGTCCATCTCGAGTGCCAAAGACGATGGAGGCCGGGGTTTGCTTATCACCAGGCCAGTAAGAAACGGCTCGTCCCGCGGGATTGCTTCGATCCAGCTTGAACGTCCAGATCTCAGTCCCCGCGTCGGGGTCAAGTGCGATCACCGTTCCGTACGGAGTGGGAATGTACATCATTCCATTGACGACGATCGGTGTCGCCTGTGACGAGCGACGGCCGCCGCCGTGGCCAATGGCTCCGGCGCTGGTGACCGCCGGGTTGTCCCGTTTCATGTGATAGGTCCAGCTACGTCTGAGCACTCGGACTGTATTTGGATTGATCTGGGTCAGAGGAGAAAATCGTGTGCTGGACGAGTCATGCCCAAACATCGGCCAGTCTGTCGAAGCTTGAGCATGTGCGGCAGGAGAGGTTGAAGTCACAGACCAGATGAGAATAGTGCTACAGATTCCGATTCGCACGCCAGGTCCTTCTTCTTGGGATTGCTAGGACGAGTGGCAAAAGTCACTCTTCTTGTCAGTGGAGCAGCTTTGAAGAGTGGGAACAAGCGAAATCGTGCGAAATAGTCTGCACAAAATTCACGGAGACAGCCCAAGACCAGTTAGCACGAGTCAGCAATCGCATCACATGTGCTCCGATTCCACCGCCAAAGCACGAAACGTACTGCTTTGAATCTTAAGGGTCTTTTGGAGTCCGTGATAGCTCTCTATGGAGAACGGCTGCGGAAATCACCCATTAGCACCGACGTTCGAGCGGAGGCAATTCACCTTCATTTCCATGAAGGAGAACTTAAGACGATTGGTCTGCACGTGCGACAGGAGTCCTGATCGCAAATAACTGGATACACCACGAGCAAAACAATCGTCCAAAAGAGAGTTCGTCCTCTGCAAATCCGAATAGCCTCAGTTCCGACGCTTCAGGAAATATGCTTTACGACGGCCAAAACATCATGCTATACGACCGGGAAGGGTGCCCTCTGCGCGGTCGGTGGTAGCTTTGGCTATCTGTATGACGCAGAATGGCGACGATTGGCGAAAGGAACGATTACCACGCTTTCGTGCGATCCGGTACAGGGTCAGTTCAATATGACGGAAGAGAGCTTGAGTACGGCGGATGGAGCACAAACAGCTCGCTTGATGGTCAGGGGACATGGCTAAGTAATGACCTTAACATTTCTGGTCACCTCGCGGCTACCTATGCGAACGATGGTAAAGATGTTCATTATCACCTGACGGATGGGCTAGGAACCAAACGCCTAACGGCTTCATCGTATGGCGCCGCAGTCGGGCTGGATGCGAAGGGTGTGAATGTAGTCAGTCATGGGATGACTGCTGGGCTGATTTTCAAAGTCGGCAGTGAGGCGCGCCTCCCTTGCATCGGGTGTAGCGCCAACGCGGAGATTGGCATTACAGATTTGAACTTCCATCCTCCCATCGATGGGGAAAGGTCTTTTACTTCGAGGTGGTGGGCTGGAGTACATCCCCCTGGAGCGTTGGGCAGATCGAAAGAGACACAGCAAAAAACGTAGACCGAAGTGCGGTAAGGTCTCATGGCTAGTAATGCAGTCTGGAAAACCAACCTACCGCAGACCGATAGTTCAAGTAGGAGACGGAAGGGCTATTTCTGAAAGAGTCTCTTTGAAAAGTAACCGCTAAAGCGGCGTTCCCCGGCCGGTGCGAAGTCGTTTTTTCCAAAAAAACGGTACAAGGTGAGCCAGAAGCCCGAAAGTTCTTTGCAGTTCTGAAATGCAAAAAAAGCTTCCTATTAGGACATAACTCCTATACGGGTCGTTTAGAGATGATGTAAATAACATAGAAATCTAGAAATAATCAGAACACCTGTTCGCATGAACGGGAACTACATGGTGCTGCAAAGTTTCCGTCGCAGCATCGGCGTCTAATTGGTCTGACCATCAGATCAATGCAGTCGATCAACTCTATGCTCGGGAACCTCGGGTGGTCCGCTCCAAATGTTGCTGCGAGTGTTATTGCAACTCTCGTATGCCGCCGTTGTAGGCTTCCTGAGTTTAAGAGTGCTTCACGTTCGCTGTATCGCTGTTTCGCAAGAAGATCGCGCCTGAAGGAGACTTCATATGACTCGCCCTGTCGTTCGTCTTGTTGTATTGGTGCTGACCTACCTGACTACTTCGCTTGTAAACGCGCAGACAATCACGAGCAGCATTAACGGAACGATCACCGACCCAAAAGGCGCTGTAATTGTCGGTGCCGGAATCTCGGTTACGAACATTGAAACGAATGTCTCGACTTCAACAGCCACCAACGAAGCAGGTGTATACAACGTTCGCTTTCTCCAGGTTGGAAAATATATTCTGAGAGTTGATGCTCCCGGCTTCACCCAGCAGAGATCGAAGGTCTTCACGCTCGAAGCGGGACAGGATGCCAAGTTTGATACACAGATGGCGGTGCAAGGCACGAATGCAGTCCTTGATGTCAGCTCAGAGCTGGTACCGTTACTCAATACTCAAAATGCACAGTTAGCCACAACGCTGGACAAAGGCGCCATTGACACTGTCCCCTTGATTGGGCGCAACTTCGTTCAACTCACTATGTTTGTCCCGGGGGCAGTGAGTACAACGCCTGCCAACTTTGCTGGCAATAGCGCGATTGGAGTCGGTGGTCAGCAAGTGTCGGTAAACGGCAATAGAGAGCAGTCAAATAACTACCTGCTCGACGGTATCGAAATCAACGAGACGCTCAACAATGGTGTCGGTTACAACCCAAGTCCGGATGCTCTGGATCAGGTTCAGGTTGTTTCGGCAAATGCTCAGGCGGAGTATGGCAACGTCAACGGCGGAGCAGTCATCGCCCTGACGAAGAGTGGAACGGACCGATGGCATGGCAGCGCTTTTTATTACCTCTCGGATGGGTTACTGGACGCAAATACCTGGGCAAACAAGCATAACGCCGTGGTCACACCGCGGCAGCCCTATACACAGCCGATCTTTGGAGGCACGCTCGGCGGCCCGATTATCAAGGACAGGCTATTTTTCTTTGTCGACTACGAAGGCGGCCGCTATCACCAGGGAGGAGTAGGAACCGCTAGCGTAGCTACCGCAAGGATGCGGCAAGGAGACTTCTCTGAGCTGCTGAATCCATCGATCATGTGTGCGACGGGAGCCACCTGCACCGCAAAAAACTTGATTCAGCTTTATGACTCGTCGACGCTCGCCTATAGACCGTATGCAGGAAATCTGAATGTTCCGATCTTGAATCCGGTCGCGCATTACCTCTACGCGCATCCTGAATTGTATCCACTGCCAAATCAGGCTCCTCAAGCAGGCACTCCTGCGACGAACAACTATAGGGCAGCTCAAAAAAGCCGTCGTCAGAATGATCAAGGCGACGTCAAAATTGACTGGCGCGCAACAGGCAAGGATAACCTTTCAGTACGTTACAGTCAGAGCGCAAATATCATCACGACAACCCCCGTATTGGCGATTACTTTTCCAGTATCTCCACAAACTCCGGTCAAAGGCGTCGCGATCAACGAAGTACATACCTTCAGCTCTTCGCTGGTTAATGAGCTTCGAATTGGGTTTACCCGTGTTCATGTGCTTGGCGGTCTTACGACCGATACGACGGGAGTCTTTGGACAAACGGGCAACTCCATCGTTGGAATTGGAGCTCCTCAAACATTAAACGGATTCTCCGGGCAGGTTTTTTCTCCGCCGGGTACAACAGGTCTTACGACTCCCAACGGTAAAGAGTATTCAACGTTTGGTAACGCCGGAACCGCAACCAACTATGCCGACAACACATTTACATATGCAGATAATTTGACCTACCTGCGAGGGCACCACAGCTTCAAGTTCGGAGCGCAGTTCATTCGCTATCAGCAAAACAGCCTATATCCGGGCAATGATGGGCTTCTTGGTCAGTTTATCTACACCGGAAACTACACCGCGAACCCCAACAGCGGCTTCTCAAACAATACGCAGGGCTACTCTCTAGCAGATTTCAATCTTGACCGAGTCAGTTACTCTGGTACCGGCAATGCGAGCGGTCCACTCGGGCCCACCGGCCAAAGACAATGGAGAGATGCATACTTTGTCCAAGATGACTGGAAGATAACGCCGACATTTACAGCAAACCTCGGTATTCGCTACGAATACGATCAACCGATGTACGAGGTGAACAACAAGCAGGCCAACATCAATTTGGAGACTGGTCAGCTTGTTTACGCAGGTGTCAACGGCGTCAGCCGTGCGACAGTGAACCCTTACTACGCAAGCTTTATGCCCCGTATCGGATTTGCTTATTCGGTGACGCCTCGATTTGTCGTACGCGGCGGTTATGGAATCCAAAATTATATGGAAGGCACAGGAGCAAACCGCCGTATCACCATCAATCCTCCCTTTCAGACGCCCTATTTTGCAGTAGGATCTGCGCCAAGCACGGCTAACACAGGACAGTATTTCCGAGTCGAAGATGGTTTCAGTAATGCTGCATCGCCGACCCCGTCTTTGTCGTTGAATGCATGGGCCATGAATATCCGACCGGCATTTATTTCCGAATACAGCCTTACAACCGAGTATCAGTTCAGCAATACGACATCCCTAACGCTTGGCTACATTGGAGAAGCAGGACAACATGTAGTGAATCACGGCTCAGCCAATCAGCTGCGTCAGCCATGCGTCATCGGCGGTGTCGTACAGTCAAACCCGAATAGCACTGCATGCGCAGCAGCAAACCCCGCCCCTTTCAAGTCGCTCGTGGGACAAGCGGGGTCGATTGTCGTCACCACATCCGACGCGATGATGAACTACAACGCCCTCCAGTTGACGGTACGACAACGCAACTGGCATGGGCTGGTCGGCACCCTTAATTACACGTATGCTCGCGCAATGACGAACGCGGTCGGTTTTTTTGGTTCAGCCAGCATTGCTAACGCCAATGGCTATAACCAGGACTACTACAACAACCACGCCGAATATGGCCCGACCAGCCAAGATGTCCGTCACAATGTCAACGGAGTCCTTAGCTACGAACTTCCATTCGGGCGAGGGCGCACATTCGGAAGCAATATGAATCGTGTGCTAGATGAAGTGGCGGGCGGATGGAAGATTGGCTTCACCGCAGTGGCCTACAGCGGATTTCCGGTCACCATCAACAACAGCGTGAATAATGCCTACACCAACAATAAGATTCAAAGAGCTAATCATTACCGTTCGCTCAATATCAACAGTCGTAGTCTAAATGCATGGTTCGGAACCGATGCTTCGGTGTCGTCCTGTGCCACCCGTGGCATCGACAACGGCACATGCGCTTACGGATCTCCCGCTGATGGCACTTACGGCACAGCCGCGGTTGGTTCTGAACGAGCGCCGGGATATCAACAGTATGATGCTACCGCTTCCAAGGACTTCAGCATCTGGCGCGAACAGAAACTAACGTTCAGGGTTGACGCCTCCAACGTTTTGAACCTTACTTCGCTAAGCAATCCGGATATCACCGCACAAAGCGCGACATTCGGCCGCATTACGGCCGTCCGCTCGGGGCCACGCCGTCTACAGTTGGCAGCAAAATATACGTTTTAGGCTCTGATCGCGATAAGAGGTTTGAATGCAATGCAACTCAAGGTTTGTGGCAGTCGTTGGCATTCTGGTTATGGCGTTCTTTGGCTCCATGGCGCAAACCAAGGAACCGTTGCGCAAAGACATATCTCCATGTGCTGATATTTCGCACGGTGATCACCCTAAGGAAAAGCTTTCGAATGGCAAACTCGACGTGGTTGTCTTCCTTCCGGATAAAGATAATGGCTACTATCGTTCTACGCGTTTTGATTGGTCCGGTTTGGTCCCCTGCGTGTCTCTAGCGGTCACCAATTCTTCGGGGAATGGTTCGGTGAATATGATCCTTTAAAAAACGATGCAGTCACCGGTCCAGCCGAAGAGTTTCGAACCAATGGTGGTCCAATAGGCCATTTAGGGCCCAAAGGGGAGTTTGTTGCGCCAGCTGGGGCCATTGGTTACAACGAGGCCAAGCCCGGAGGTTCGTTCTTGAAGCCGGGAGTAGGCGTTCTGCGTAAGGTGGACGACAAGCCTTATCGGTTCGGATTTCCTTATCCCATCGTAGATACCGGGACTTGGACAGTAGAAAAAAAGCGGCGCTCTATCCTGTTCCGTCAGGTTCTGAATGGACCCGACGGATACGCTGATTTTTTTATGATCGACGGCGAACCCACGGGCCCAGGCATGATCGTTCACTTCGCCTTCGAGCCGAGACCAGAAGATCCGCTGGGGCCAGCGGCCAAGATCGAAGGTAAGAATCTCATGTTTGTGGATTCGCTTGAACCACGAAAGGGCGTTTCTGCGTATTTGACCGGCTACTCCGACAAGGCGTCCGACTACGACTTCAAGGTCGAGGATACTAACAGCAGGGTAGCGGTCAGGCAGACCTCCGATCAACCTTTGTACCGACTTCACTTCTGGTCGACTAGCACAACGATCTGTCCGGAAGCTTACATTCACCTCAATGTCCGTCCAGGGCAGACTAGCCGGTGGAAGATCCAATACCAGTTCATTGTGCCTGCGCATTGACGTGACAGATATTGTACGGAGTCAAGATGTTCCCGAAAATTCAGCCTATAACCAAGAGTACGACTTATGAAGAAACTCGCGCTGCTTCTGGTAATGACTATAGGCGCTGCTCCAGCACAAACCCGCCCCAGCCATAGGCAATCGGAGTCTTCGTCGTCGACTTCCACTCCCGTCTTTGCCCGAGGACACGGGTTTCCGGGGCGTTCGCGCGGCCCCCAGGGCCAAAGTCCGGTTACGAACCTGCTGACGCTGCTATATGAGAATGTGAACTCCGCGGAAGCAATGGCGAACGTACGCAAGATGTGGGAGAACAACTGTTAGTTCGACTTTGAGCACTTTCGGGAGAGCGCAAAGAACGTCGCTGAGATCATGCGGCAAGCAGGACTGGACGACGTCAAGATCGAGTACGCGCCCGCCGAGGGGGTAACGCAAGCTGGATTTTGGACGGAGCCGATGGCGTGGGATGCCCATGTCGGCACTCTAGAAATCATCTCGCCTAAGGTTCCCCTGGACATGAGGGTTCTCGCAGACTACCGACAGGCTCCTGCTTCGCTTTGCATGTGGAGCGGTCCGACTCCTCCCCGAGGAGTCGAAACCGAGATTGTGCTTCCCCCAAAAAGATATTCGGAACGCGGACCTCAAAGGCAAGTCGTGCTGGGCGGCCACATGTCCAAGACCGCACTGGCCAAAGCCGGAGCTCTCGGCATGGTTCACGAGAGCGCAACCAACCCAGCGTTATCGGATGAACGCGACTGGATCAATTCCTTCGGCGACAATGGATGGAGTTTTAACAAAGGCAACGCGCCGCTCGTATGTTTCTCTCTCACACCGCGCTCGCAGCAATACCTTCGTCAACTGTTGGAGCAAGGGCCGGTAAAGGTTCGGGTCGACGTGGATACCCGTTACTACGAAGGTCAGTATCCGTACGTTAGCGGAGCGATCCTAGGCACCGACGGCCCTGGAGCCGAAGAAGTGTTCTCGCTGGGACATATCTTTGAGACAGGTGCGGGCGATAACGACACTGGAGTGGCTCCGATTATCGAAGCCACCGCTACGCTCAATCGGCTGATTAAAGAAGGCAAGCTTCCCAGGCCGAAGCGAACGATCCGCATCCTAACAATGGGAGAGCGCTATGGCACCCTGCACTCCTGTATGCCAATGAAGACAGGGTGAAGCGGACTATTGCTGGGATGTGCATAGACTCACCCGCTGGTTTTCAGAACCTTGCAGGTACAGAATTCAACTGGGTTCTAAATCCGCAGCCTGCTACTTCATTTGTAGATGCCTTTGTCGTGCGCCTTGCGTCGGAGTACTTCCCGATGGTAGATCGCCCCTTCCGCTGGAGCGAGTACGGCAGCGGAACGGACAATGATCTAGGCGAGGGGATGATCAACATTCCCACGGTCGCACCACGCGGGGGTCACGGTGTTACGGCGCATCACGCCAGTTTTGATACTCCAAACCAGGTTGATCCCGATACCTTATGCGACCGGAGCGTCATGAACGCCGCCTCTGCGTACTTCCTCGCATCGGCGGGTCCGGATCAGATGCGCTGGATGGCAGTTGGCTTTATCGCGCGGCTACGACCAGATCAATGCGGCAGCGAAGAATAGCCTCGACCAGATTGCCGTCGCCCAAAACGCCGACACCCTCAGCCATCTGCTGTATTGGGAGACCGGTCGTGTCGACTTTAACCTCATGCGCAAAACCAAAGCGGTCAAGCAGGCAGCTGATCTTTCTCTTGAACTCTCCAGCCTGTCGACCTCCGCAGACTCGCAAAAGAAGCGGATTGAAAATGCGGTGCAGCAGCGCGCAACAGAATTGCAGCTGGGAACGATTCAGCCGTCGGCTCCCAAAATGAACCCCGAATCAGAAACGATCATCGTTCGCCGCAAGAGGATGGGAACCATCACGATGGATGACATTCTTGTCAATCAGCGAGAAGGATACCCTGCAAGCTCCTTCTGGGGACCGACCACTGCCACTGCCGCGCTCTATTGGTGCGATGGAAAGCGCAACTTGGCCGCGGTTATCAAAATGACGGAACTGGAGATGGGCCAGTCAAATTTTGACTGGGTAGGTTATTTCAAATTTCTCCAAAAACGCGGGTATGTGGACTTTTAGCACCTAGAGTGATTGAGCACAGATCATGGCTCCCTTTGCTCATTCTTGGGGATTGGCGGAGTCAGCCCCTAGGGTAACGGAAACAAGAGCACTAAACGTTTCGACCATGCGGGGAGTTAGGCCTGAACCGCGTGACGCTCCAATTTCCATATCTGCATTTGCGCCGGAATCCGCCAGTGGTCCGGCGGCTCGAGTGTCAGATGTGGATTTGCCGAAGAGATCAGTGGTGACTTGGCTGTGGACGGCTACCTTCGGCAGAGACTGGCTACTACGAAGTGTGAGTTCCAGGGTGTCCGTGTTGAAGTATATCTCCATGTCGGCAGAGATGCCGTTCTTGTCCCAACCGAACTTTTCCTTCCCGGTGGCAAGGCTGACGAACGAGATTATCTTCATAAACGTCGATTGCGGAAGCAGTCCAGACCGGCACGAGAGGGATCAGGGCACTCAATGAGTGCATCGCTCTGTTATCGCCAATTGAGATCAGAACATTCGTCGTCGCGCTTCTGCTAATCTTTCCTTGAAAAAGTCGCTCGCTCTGACATCGCGTGACCGGGCCCATCGCGTCGAACACACTTAGTGTGAACGCTCTTACCCTCCAGGAAAGGTGATGGTCGGTGAGCGCTCAGGGCCCTTCGATCAAATGACAGAGCTATACCCGGATTGGGTAGCCAATCAGTCCTGGTTGATGTTCGGATTCCCCGGGGCATAACTCACACCAACCGCGGTGGCGTTCTTGCACATTTTGAAGGAAGCCGCGGTCGATGAGCGGGCTCATATTCAAGAAAAACAAAAATTCGATTTCAAAGGAGAACAAGATGACAACAAAAGGAAAAGTCCTAGTGCTAGTCTCGAGCGGTCATGGCTTGCCCTTGAAAGATGGCAAGGTTTACACCGGCGCAGGCTACTATCTCAACGAGCTTACGGTTCCAGTTCGCACTCTGATGGGGGAAGGGTACGAAATCACTTTCGCCAACCCCAAAGGCAACACGCCGCAAATGGATGTCAACTCAGCTATCCCTGACTTCTTCGCTGGAGACGAGGCTAAGCTTCAGGACTATCTAAAATTCCGCGACACCCTGGCTGGGCTCAAAAACCCAACACGTATCGCCGATGTCGTCGCATCCGGCCTGGATCAATATGACGCTGTCTTCGTCCCCGGCGGCCATGGCCCGATGATGGACCTGCTCGATGATCCCGACGCTGGCACCGTGATGAGACACTTTCACAAAACATCGAAGCCCACAGCTGTGCTCTGCCATGGCCCGATTTCACTTCTGTCGGCTCTTCCGAATTCGACGGAGGTGGTCGCCGCGCTCTCGGCGGGCGATGCCGCTGGAGCGCACGCAAAGGCTAAAGGCTGGATTTATGCGGGATACAAGATGACCATCTTTTCGACTGCGGAAGAGCAGCAGCGAGAGCCGCTTGAGATTGGTGGTAAGGTCCTCTTCTACCCGGACTTCGCGTTGACCACGGCGGGCGGTGACGTAAGTGTGGTCGCTCCATGGCAGAGCTACGTCCTTCAGGATCGCGAGCTGATCTCAGGTCAGAACCCGTTCTCCGATTATGCGCTTCTGAAACTTCTTTTGCCGGCACTCGATGGGAAGAAGAAGTCGGTTTCAGCAGCATTAGAATCGGAAGCCCAGAAAGAGCTGCTTGAGAAAAGGGGCGGTAGTCCGGAAGGGCATAAATATCGATGAAGGCCATGTTCGGCGGTTTTTCACTGACGCCGCCTGAAAATCAGCAAGTGTGGGCCAGCCGCCCATCAGCACCGTTTATCGGAACTGGAGCCGTCAATGAGCAGCGTACAAATCGATCAGAAGAGTTATGAGATGCCCCCGAAGGAGGGGATGAGCATCGCGCATTTTCTAACCGTGGGCGATATCAACCGATCGCTTGATTACTACGAGAAGGTCTTCGGCGCTCGCATTCTGAGCAGAGGCGACGGTGACGCGCCCGGGTACCTTCAGGTCGCGAATATCTGGATGATTCTGAACGTTGGGGGTGGGCCAACCCCGGATAAGCCGACTGTGACGCTCAGCGTCCCCGACCCGAATCACATCAACAGCTTCATGAATTTCCGGGTTGCGGATATTCAGGCGTGTTATGAGTTATGGAAGAGCCGAGGAGCGGAGTTTATCACGGCGCCAATCCCCAAGTACGGCGAGATCCGCTGCTACATCCGCGATCCTGACGGTTATATCATCGAGGTCGGACAGAGCACCGACCAGACGTACGGTTGACGCTCGGCCCGGAAAAGCATTCTCATAGGCCCGGGCGAGTTCTTGACCAATCGTCAACTATATAGGGTAAACATTTTCTGGTTCGGTATCGGCAAAAGGGGCTTCGGTTCTACGATCTCATGCGCGACGTTAATGAGCGCATAACCGCCGTGTTGTTCATTGAGCCTGGATTAGTAACGATAAGTCAGCTTATAGTCATCGATCCGCGAGGACCCGCTCATCCCATTTCTCGTTACCTGAGACTCTGTGGCTCTTCGAAATTTACGGGTTCAAAGACCATGTACTTTCAACCACGTCAGCAACCCTTCTTTGCTGAGGCTTCATCGAAGCAGCGGATCGATTGACGAATTCTCCGAGCACGAACCAGCCATTTGCCTTCTGGTTTTACCAGAACCTCACGCCCATGTTCTGCAGTTCCCTCACGAGCTGACCCTTCGGCGTGGTGAGGTCGTCGATCTGCGATTTCAGTACAACCAGCCTCACGCCGGGTGAACTTCACTTTTCCTCATGCGACAGTTGCGGGTCCTCAATCGCTACCCAAGTGTGAGTGTTTTTCTATCAAATTACTTGCAACGTTTTCGGCATAACTGCGCTCATTGGTATGCGTGAGGGATTTACCCTCACACACTATTTGAGGAAGTTATAAGGAGAGTGCTATGACCACGATGACTCGCTTTGTTCCGTTCCGTTCGCCGCTGGAGGGCCTCGCAGTACTCCAGAATCTGTTGAACTCGATCTTTAACGATTTCACCAGCTCAAATGGAGAGATGCAAAATGAAAGTCTGAGTGCTGGCAACTTCATCCCTCCAGTCGATATTTATGAAGACGCGAACCGCCTGGTGCTGAAGCTGGAGGTGCCAGGGATTCCTCGGGAAGACCTCCAGATCAACCTGGAGAGCCAGACCCTGACGGTAAAGGGTGAACGGAAACTGATTAAGGACGAAAAAGGAGAGAACTTTCATCGGATCGAGCGACGCTACGGCAACTTCGTTCGCAGCTTCACGTTGCGCGCCACCATTGAGACGGATTCTGCTCAAGCGAACTACGAGAATGGCGTTCTCTCGATCACGCTGCAGAAGAAGGAAGCCGCCAAACCGAAGCAGTTGAAGATCGAGATCGGCTCCGGCAGCAGTTCGAAGTCGGTACCAAAGCAGATGGAAGCATCGCGCGTAGCCTGAGGTTGTAGCATCAAAATCAAACAACTTAAACCTTGCGCAAGGGAGGAAGTGTGCTCCTGCGAGCCCGCCCCTCCCTTGCTCAAGGTACTGAAGGAGCAGTACCCAAGGGGGACGCGGGCCGTAAAGTAGTGAATCTCTTGGACGATGGCACCGGGCAGGAGAAGCTCACCAAGCTTTCCCAAGTGGATGCCCTTGTATGGAGTTTTCTTCAAAGCTCCGTAATACAAATTGAAACCGTCTACATACACGTTGACGACTGCCATGCGTCTCCCTTCGGGATACTGTCGTCCTCTTGGGTGAGGATGTGTACTTTATTGAAGCCCCCCTGCTTCTTGGAGGGGCAGGAAGCGAAGCCGATCCGCAAGGTTCGGCTTCAGTGTTTAGTTCCCGCAATCACTACGGTTCCCGGAAGGGGCTGAAGGTGCCTAAGATTTACTTTCCGGTAACTCACGATCGTCAGCTCATTTGCCTGATGCGACTACCCTCGAAGAGACCTTGAGATCAGGTGGCCGCACTCGGAAAACAAATAGGCCCTCGAACGTGGAGCGCGCGCTGAATGCAGGTCAAGATGCTTATCTTTCCCGCTGAAGACGGACTCGATGTGCTGATCTGGGGCAAGTGGGCACAAGGAACGATGGGCCATCGTCATTTGTCTGGCGCACCAACATGATTGCCATCTTGGAGGATCTACACTTGTTGAGCGCCGAAGAAGCGCGCAAGCTGGAAAGCTTCATATTCATCTATCACTGTCCAATCCATTGGCGTTTCAAGCTACACAGCCTAGTTTCTTCGTGAGCGGCCAGAAGAAAGGGAAGAAGGTCCTCTTGTCTGGGCATCAACCGCGGCCCACCATGGCAGCATTCAGCTCCTTCGAAATCGATTCATCGGGATCTCTTAAGGTTATTAAACAATCGATCTCGAAGATCTGGAAGAAAGTCTGATTGAGATAGATTGTTTAAGGCACTGCGATCGTCTTGTCTCGGCGAGTTATCGGAGCGGCAAAGTGTTTTCGCTTACCCTAGCTACGGACGGGAAACTCTCGGGTCCTGTATCGAAGTTCCAACTCAGTGGAAGTGGACCAAATCCGCGTCGACAAACTACCGCCCACGCGCATGGCGCGGTGATCTCCCCGGATAATCGATTCGCTCTCGTCAATGGCCTCGGTACCGATAAGATCATGGTGTATAAGCTGACTGCGACCTCAGCAGTGCTAACGCGAAATACGCCACCATTCTTCACTGCCAAACCCGGCTCCGGACCTCGACATCTTGCATTTCATCCCAGCGGGAAATGGGCTTACTGTATCAGCGAACTCGACTTGACTTCGAATGTTCTCAACTGGGACGCGAAGGTCGGCAAGCTCACGTTCGTAGAGAGCGTCCCAACATTAGAGGCCGGCGGCGACATCACTAAAAACCGCGCAGGTGAGGAAATCGTCGAGAAGTCCGGCCATTTCCTCTATGCCTGCAATCGAGGGCCCTCCGAGAAGCTTCACGCCTAGTCTATTGAGTGGAAGGGCCGTATCAAACTCATTGCGAGAACTCAATTAGGAGGTAAGGGGGCCCGGCATTTTGCGTTGTCTGCCGATGGCCGCCACCTAGTCGTAGCAGAACAATTTACTAATTTCGTAACCGTATTCGGCAGGGATTTACAAGCCGGAGAATTGAAGGCGACGGGGAACAAGTATCCGGTGAATCGGCCATCGTGTGAGGTCTTCGTTTAAGCCATCGTAAATGATTTACCCGCCGCACTCATTCCTGATGGCTTCTTTCAGATAAGGTGACAGGGGCACTATGCGATTCGAAACCTTTCTTTTATTAGGTGGATCTGGGATGATCTGGCCGCCGGTCATCCAGCCAGCCATTGGCGATAAATCTGCCATTTACAGAGCAACATAAGCCGTTGTCTAAAGCCATTCGAACCAATTATTTTGCCAGAGCAAATAAAAGGAGATGCACTCATGTCTGAATCTGCAAATCGGGTTGTTCTCACACGACGTGAGGCGCTACGGCTTTCAACCAGTGCAGCTGTGGGCATTGCGGCCGGTAAGTCTGCGTTCGCATCCGACAGCATCAAGACGGCGGCCCATCAGGAACCTGGAAACGTCTCAACGCCGCTTTCTGCGATTACAAGAACGCAGTACGGTAAGGTGCGTGGGTTTGTTGATGGCGGCGTACTTACATTCAAGGGAATACCTTACGGCCAGACAACGTCCGGCGGGAACCGATGGCTTCCGGCAAAGCCACCGACGCCGTGGAAAGATGAGTATCCGGCCTTAATCTACGGAGCAAACTGCCCGCAGACACTGCATCCCTGGACCAGCATCGAACAGACCTTCCTCCAGGATTGGGATGACGGATGGCAAAGCGAGGACATGCTCAAGCTAAACATCTGGACGCCCAGTCTGACGGGCAAACTTCCAGTAATGTTTTATATCCACGGTGGAGGGTACAGCTTCGGATCTTCCTATGAACTGCCTTCGCACGAGGATGCGCAGATGGCTCGACATCATAACGTGGTGCAGGTCTCCATCAATCACCGCCTCAACATCCTTGGCTTCTTCGACGTCTCGGAAATTGGCGGCTCGGCCTACGAGATTTCGCGAATGTGGGTATGACGGACCTGGTCGCAGCTCTGCGCTGGGTTCACGATAACATCGAGAATTTTGGCGGCGACCCGGACCGAGTCATGATTTACGGCCAGTCTGGCGGCGGATCAAAGGTGACCACACTGATCGGCATGCCCTCGGCGGAGGGATTCTTTCATCGTGCCGCAGCCCAATCGGGTGGAGGCGGGAACATACCCACGAGGGAGCAGCAAGCGGAAGTGGCCCGGCTTGTAATGAAGGATCTCGGCCTCGCGCCCAACGACATTGAGTCGCTGCAGAAAATGGCATGGAGCAAGCTGGTTGCGGCTGGGAACACTGCTATCGCAAAAATCAATCCGCCCGGGCCACCTATGATGGGGCCGAGCACAGCAGGCAAGCCTCGTGTCGGATGGTCGCCGTGCGTCGATGGGAAGGTGATCAACATGCGCTCATTCTTTGATGCTGCTCCTGAAATATCCAAGAATGTTCCGATGCTGATCGGTTCGGTCAGCGAAGAAGGCAACCGGATGTCCTCCAATCCTACGGAGGAGGAATGGAGGACATCCTAGCTAAGGCTTATGGTGTTGAGAAAGCTACCGCTATCGTTAGCGCGCTGAAGAAGGCATATCCGCAGAAGAAAATTAGAACATTATCGTACATGTGCGGCGGTAACCCAGGGTTGAACGGACTTGTTATGCGTAACAATGTAGTTAAGATGGCCAGGCTGAAACACGAACTTAGAGCTGCGCCCGCTTATGCATACTACTTCACATGGCAGACTCCTATTCTCGATGGCATTCCCGGCGCCTGGCACACCTCCGATCTCCAATTTTGTTTTGATAACACCAAGCGTTGTGAGCAAGGAACGGGCAATACACTGGAGGCGCAAGTATTAGGAAAAAAATGGCTGCTTCATGGGCCGCGTTTGCAGCGACCGGGAATCCGAGCGTGCCGAGCATAAGATGGGAGCCCACCGACCCTGAAATTAATAGGACGATGATCTGGGATAACCAATGCCGTATGGCGGATGACCCCGAGGGAGGGCCTCGCAAAATCATATTGCTGTAATCCATTTGGACTGCGTTCTCTACGTTGCTTATAACTGAACAGACCACTGGTAGCGACGACATGTTGTCAGGCTATTGGAGAAACTAGATGCCCCGTGACCGCCAGCAGATCTTAAGACAAACACATGTGGAAGATTAGACCTTGGTCCAGTGTGGAGTCAAAATCAATTATTGGTTCTAAACCACAGGGCTAATAGTTTGATTCCTCGCTCCCAGCGATCCGGCCCAATTCTCCTTTTTAATGGCATGGAAGCTAACGATCAAACACGGGCGGTTCTGCTACTTCATTCCATTATCGATGACGATGAGTGGATCGCATGCTGTCGCCAGTGCCTTCGAAAAGTGCATTCGCGCGATTAAATTTCCATTGCTATCCACAACGGTAAGAAGCCATGGCCGTTCGTCCTTGTGAATAGGTTATCTTTCTGGGTTTAGATGTTAGGTTAGGCGACGATTTGCTTACCACCTCACGATAACGCTGGGGGGAAGCCCGAAGCGGCGCGGCATCGCGAGCGTGGCTGCCTTGGGATCCCGCTTCTTCACCGCTCGAACCATCGCGTTGTGCTCCTTCAATGCGAGAGGAAGTGCAGGTGGATGTGCCACGACGCGTGAGAGGCCGTGAGCGATCTGACTGCGGATCACAGAAATTAGATCAAGAAGCAGATCATTTTAAGCTGCGGATGCGATTGCGATATGGAACTCAAGATCTAACTCGACAAAGAGTTGTCGCTTTTTCGCATGGGCAGCAGCATTCATACGCGTCAAAATCTTCTGGAGGTCAATTGCAAAAGCAGGATCGGAGTTGCGTGCCGCATGGGCGACTGCGAGGCCCTCGAGAGCAATCCGTACTCCATCAGATTCTCGATCTCATGTTGCTCTGTTATAACTCGCCACTCCACAATCTTGCCGATAAATTTGTTGTCATCAGCTGAGATCGATGTACAGTCGCCGACACGGGCATGTAAAACGCCCACAATGCACAGGGCTCGAATGGCCTCAGGAAGCGAAGGGCGACCGGTCTGAAAGATTTTGCAGAGCTCGTGCTCGGAAGGTAGCCGCTGTCCGGGCTTCAGGCACCACTCGCAATCAACGCCATGATCTGATCGATGATCTTCTCGCTAACGGATGTTCGACTGACCGGACGCATCTTTGACCGCAAAGCGGCGAGACTCGTACCCGAAGTTCGGGATTGCTTGAACTACGCCGGGGGAGCCTCGCGCATTTTGTTGGATTTCGAAATCGTCATGAAACTCCACGATACAGGAGCCTACGGCAGAAACAATATATGACGGAGATTAGCTCCGCTCGTAGATGTCGAAGTAAGGTTGATTAGAGAGCATCGCATTAAAGGCCGGATAGAACCATGCTGCCTTGGCTGTGCGCAGCTCGAAGTAATACTGCAACGGAAATAGGGAATCGGTGTACTCCGGGGGTATGGAGGCGCGATAACTATCACCGAGTCGCTTCATATGAACAGACTTCCAGCGTTCCGCTTGATTGACATGGCGATACCAGAGAATCACCTCGGTAACGGAAGGTTCGACATCAAAGGTGACGGGTAGGTCAGCGCCGGGATGAAACTTTTGTGCTGGCTTATGAGTTGCTTGTATTGCCGGACGTACTATGCGAGTCTTGGCGATCTGCAATGCAGCCGCCGCAGACTGTGCATTTGAATTTCTCTCCGTAATCTTCTTTTCCATCGCAGCAATATCGGTATCAAAGGCAGGAATGCGATCTGCCCAGTGCCCGCGCCGCTGTGGAATATCGCCGTAGCCGACGTCTGACAGGTATATTGCTTTAGCACGCGTTGCCATGTCTGCCCATGAAGCTCGGGCTTTTTTATAATGTGTGAGAGCCAGGTTACCCGCCTTCGCGTCGCTGGTTTGCTCGTAGACCGAATAGAGCGTACCCGCGCGAAAGAGGTCGGCGTAGAACTTGCCGAGACTATTAAGGATCAACATATCCTCGTCCATACGACGGAACTCAACCGATTTGGTCTGTGCTCCAGCGGTTGCGCGCGCATCATCTAGCGCGTTACCAGAGATGAAGGCAAAATCATCAAGCCACTGGGCTACTTCCAGAGGGGAGTATCGCGGGCTGAGATTGCCAGAGAGCAGTTCCTTTGCATATTGTCCGATAGGTGCGAAGAGCTGCGGATCAAGTGGACTGCAGTTGGCCAGACAATATGGCTTGTCTGTATCCGTATAAGGCGAACGCTCGCTGTCTGTAACGAGCGGCATATCGGAATAGATCTCAGGCCAGTACGAATGGTTTGCTGCCGAGGGAAGGTAGGCGGAAGTAACTAACGGCAGGATGCGGCTAGAGTTTGCAATTGCCACTTCAACCGAGCTTGCTGCAGGACCAAACTCTTTACGTAGATAACGTCGCCAGTTTTCGGGCTTCGAATCCGGGTTATAAAGAAGACGTCCCCATACTCGATAAGTGTATGCGAACTTATTTGCGTCTCCACCCCCTGGCGTGAGTGTCTGTTCAGCATAGGCGCAGCGCCCTCCAGGATGACCTGAGCCTTCCCGCCCCTTGAAGGTTAAGGGCTCGCAGATCTCCATGCCGGAAGCCCCGCAGAAGTGGGCGGTACGCCCGAAGCCCGCAGCAAGAGCAGGATCACCCCAAAGCAAATGCCTCTGCGTCCCGGGCCACAAGCGATACAGCACATCGAGGCCATTGCCTTGTTGATACAGGTCGGCGTACCCGTACCGGGTGAAGCGGCGCTCTCCATTCGAGACGTTGAAGAGACCAGCTTCCATACGATCAGCGCGTGGAATCTCCTGTCCGCGAATGTCAGCCTGGTGATAACTGAGACTCATGTGCTCGGCCGAATACTTCGCACCAATCTTAATAGGCATGCCGGTCTTGCGGCCCATATCGATCATGATCTGATTGATGCCCTTGGCATGCATGTCGATCTCGATCGTACGTCCGGCGGTAGGGATCGCATCGTACAGCTTCTGCCAGAAATCGTAGCTGCCTTCGGGGATACCGCTCTCGCCGTGAACTCGAAGCGTGAGACCACTGATCTGAGGGCATGCCTTGAGGAGCATAGCTAAAGCGTCGTGACAATATTGAGCATGCGTCTCCGGCGTAAGTCCTACGATATGGTGATGGGAGTGCGGACTGTCTGTCCAAGCATATGCGTGTGTCCATATACCTAATTGAAACTGCAAACCACGCTTGGCCGTCTCCGCTGCGACATACTGCAGCGTCTCTAGATTTCGTTCGCGCTCCCCCGGCTGCAACGCCGGCTCAACATGCACCTTCTCGAACCCTGGTACTTCCATCAGGTACGGGTAGGGAAAATGAAAATAATCACCGGTTACTCCACGAGGAAAATCGTATCCGAAGCCAAAGGCGAAGTTGAAGCGATTGAAACGATTGACGGCGAGATCGTCGAGATAGCTCGTCCAAAAGGCGTGGTCATAGTACCAAGGCTTGTCATCTATCTCGCTGCAGAACGCTCGCATGACACTGCGAACTTTATTGGGAGAAGATTCAATCTCTGCCCGCGCGATATGGAGAGATGCGTGCGGATCGTTCCCAAGCTCGACACGGTCTGCCAGTTCCAGCAGTCCGTAAACAATCCCCAGCGTGTCTATGCCAGAAATAAGAATCGCAGACGAATTATTGACGCGGCCTGGCATGATGGCTGTGCTTTCAGGCACGGTAAGACGAGGAAGATTCGCGAAAGAAGTCGTGAGCTTGGAGCCTAATGCAGCGACAATAAGTACCAGACTATCGGCGTTCGAGGGCATGGCCGAGGCAGCGGTAATTCCTTTGTCAGAGAGCGCACGACGTAGCTTTTCCGTAGCCCATGTAACGGGCTCCCTCGAAGTAATTGGCGAGTCCTGATCGACTATGATCGCAATATTTTGAGCCGGGGCAGCGACGGCACACTCCGCGGCGCCAACCGAAGCAGCTGCTACAAGTTTCAGAAAGGCGCGTCGTCCGACAGGGGGAAGGTTGAAATTGGTCATGAAACTCCCTTTTATTCACTTGCGGGTCTTCTGGAGAGCTCGAGACTGATTCCGCGTAGTTTGGTGCGGGCGTTACTCCGCACCCTCGTTGCTGCGCCTGAAACTGTAGAGCATCGTCACGAGTAAACGCAAATAAAAGTTGTCTGGTGGTCTGACAAATAAACGGTAATACCATTTGGCCAATTTTTTCTTGCAAAAAGTTCGCTAAGAGGGCTATTGTTTCGTGCCGTCTGAAATTCTGAAAGATTCTAGCCGTCGTCGGTACAAAGCTTCTATTTAGCGATACAGAGTTCCGGGCAGGTAAGACATAAAGCACGATACGGTATCGCAATTACGGGAGGAACTCTCTGATGCGTGAACGGGCTTTCCTTAGAGTCTCTTTGCTCTTCTTCTTCGGCCTCCTGTCGCACAATGCACGGGGCCAGGGATACGGCACAATCAATGGGCAAGTTACCGATCCGACAGGCGCGGCGGTGGCTGGCGCCACGGTAACGATCACTAACGCGGGCACTGGGCAAACACGTGCGGTGACCACAGGTCAAAATGGTTTTTACACGATGACGTCGGTCAATCCTTCCACTTACGATCTAACCATCGATAAGACGGGCTTCAAGAAAGTTCTGCAGAAAGATGTTACGCTGCAGGCGAGTCAAAGCCTTACGCTCGATATTCCCTTAACCATTGGCGCAACTAGCGACAGCGTGAGCGTAAACGCTGAAGCCGTACAGGTGGACACGACAACACCAACACTGAAGGAAGTCGTGGACTCTACGAGAATGGTGGAGATTCCGCTAAACGGACGCAATGCCGCAGCGTTGACGACGCTTGTTGCCGGGGCAGTGATCTCGCCTTCGAACAATGCAGATCAAGGCAACGCGAAGACATTTCCAGCCGCCGTAACCGTCTCCGTGAACGGTACACGTCAAAACCAGACGGGCTACTATCTGGATGGTGCGCCGAACATTGACATTATCAGCAACATCAATCAACCATTTCCTTTCCCGGATGCTCTGCAGGAATTTAGCGTGCAGACGAGTAATTACAGTGCGGAGTATGGTCAGAATGCGGGTGGTGTCGTTTCGATTGTTTCGAAATCCGGTCAGAATCAGTTTCACGGAAGCGCATTCGAGTTTCTACGCAACCGTGCCTTCAACGCTGCAAACTACTTCGGTTACGTATTGAATCCCTCTGGGAAACTGGTCAAGACAGTGGACCCACTCAAGCGCAATCAGTTTGGTGGAACCTTTGGTGGACCGATTCGCAAAGATAAGACATTTTTCTTCGGAGGCTACCAGGGAACACGAATTCGCAGCAACCAGGGTGGACAGACCGCGTTTGTTCCCACCGATGCGAACCGCGCCGGCAACTTCTCGAATATCTCCACGGCCATCAAAGATCCGGATAACGGAGGCACATTTGCTGGCAACCAGATCAATCCGAATCGTTTCGATCCAGCCGCAGTCGCAATGTTGGCCTATCTTCCGCAGACGACAGACCCCACAGGCAGAGTCTTCTACAGCACGCGGATTTTGCAGAACTTCGATGAGTACATAGCCCGTGGAGACCACAGCATTACATCGAAAGACAAACTCACCGGCCGCTACTACTATGATCGCTTTTATAACCTCGGGAGCTTTGGGGGGAATCTTCTGGCATATCGCCAAGGATCGACCATCAGCTCGCATAACGCCGTCATTCAGGAGATGCACTTTTTTAACTCAAACCTACTCAACGATCTTCGTTTCGCGTTTTCGCGTATCGTCTCGATCCGCCAGCCCCCTCCCGATATCCCAAACGTGGCCGACTTTGGTGTAAACATCTATCAGCCAACCAACGTGCCCAAGCAGATTCAAAGTCTGAGCGTGAGCAGCTATTTTTCGACCGGTGCAAACCCTACAGCGAAGTTTCCGCGTACTAGCTACTATTTGCTAGACGATGTGCGATGGGTGCATGGACGACATAGCTTTTCTTTCGGAGGCATCTTCGAGAAGGATCAGCTAAACATGGTGAACGTGCTTGGCCTCCCCGGAACCTTCTCTTTTTCAGGAGACTCGACGGGTAATGCGCTAGGTGACTTCATGCTTGGCCGTATGCGAACCTTCGGTCAGGCTAATGGTCAGCATGTGAAGAACCGATACTGGGCCCTGAATGGTTATGCTCAGGACAGCATGCGTGTCAATGGAAGGCTAACGCTGAGCTTCGGCGTTCGTTATGAGCCGTCCCGCGTGTGGCATGATCTTTACTCCCAGAACCAGCTCTTTCGCGTAGGGAACATAGCGTCAGGCACCAGATCGACCAGATTTCCGACGGCTCCGGCCGGTCTCCTTTTTTCCGGCGATCCGGGAGTTCCAGTCGACGGAACTACAGGTGATTACAGAAATATCGCTCCACGCGCGGGTTTTGCATGGGATGTCTTCGGACAGGGAAAGACAAGCCTGCGAGGCGGATTCGGCATGTTCTATGACTCACGCGTTCCCGCTTTCTCTAATAACCGCATGCTTGGGGCAGCTCCATTTAGTGCGACTGTATCGCTTACCACCCCCGTCGGACACTTCAGCAATCCATATCAGGGCGTGACGAATCCATTTCCGGCTTCCTTTCCACCAACCGCTACAACCGCAGCCTTCGTATCGCCAGTGCAGGTCTTCACGTGGGATCCGAACAACAAATTCTTCACACCACGTATTTATATGGTCAATCTTGGAGTTGAACAAGATATCGGACATGGATTTATGAGTCGCATCGCTTATGTCGGTTCGCGCGGGCAATACATGACAGTGACAGTAGACCAGAATCCGGCGATCTACTATGCAACATCAGTCAATGGATCCGCTTGCAATCTCACTACCGATCAGAGACGTCGCTACAATAACCAGACAGGTGCATGTAACAACTCGGCGCCCCCGAGGACAACTTTCTCCAACATCTACCAGCAAAGTAACTCAGGAAACTCCTGGTATCACTCTGGTCAGTTCACTCTCTCAAAGCCGCTGTCTCATGGCGTAACAATCCTCGCGAACTACACCTTCTCGAAGAGCAGCGACACGCTTCCCTACAACACCGACGCGGCCACCTTCGGTACTTCGGGATACTATGTTCTGCCCGTCACAGCTCCCGACTTCCGACGATACGATCGTGGAGTCTCCGACTACAACCATACACACGTCTTCGTGACCTCTTACGTTTGGAAAGCGCCTTCATTGCAGAAGATGAACTCGTTTGTTCGCCAAGCTGCGGGTAACTGGGAGTTCAGCGGAATTTTCACAGGTGAGTCTGGCGCGCCTCTCAACCTGACCGCGGGAACTGACCAGTCAAAGACGGGCATTGGATCTGATCGTACTCAATACTCCGGTGCAAACGCTTACCAAAAGGGCAATTGCCTCGGCGTAGCGACTGCCTGCCGTCAATGGCTGAACCGTTCTGCTTTTTCATTGCCTACGGTAGGCTCATTTGGAAACGTAGGCAAGGGCCAATTTATCGGGCCCGGCTTCTGGAGCTGGGACATGGGTGTCTTCAAAAATTTTCCGCTTACGGAGAAGCTGGCGATCCAGTTCCGTGGCGAACTTTTCAACACTTTTAATCACACCAACTTCTCAACGGATAATACTGGATCAAGGGCTAAGAGTCCCATCCAGGCGAATCCATCCTTGAGCTCTTTCGGACAGATTCAGGCAGCAAACGACCCACGCATCATTCAACTTGCCCTTAAGGTTGTCTTCTAATGCGCTTATGTTGTCCTTATGTTGCGCTCCTTGTAGCCGGAGTCGTTTCGTACGCTTTGGCACAAACGCCTTCTCCCAAGAATCCTCTCGGTCATGAACCGGAGGTGGCAGCTGAGGGACACACAATATTTAATCAAACATGCACCACATGCCATGGCATGGATGGCAGTGAAGGCGAACGCGCTCCTGCACTCGTTGGAGAGCGTCGCTTTTTTCGACTTAGTGAGGGTGCACTGTACGACACGATCAAACACGGTATTCCGGGCACGGCGATGCCAGCGCTGAATATTTCGGACGACAGTATCTGGAAGGTGGTCGTTTTTATCCGCGCAATGCGCAGTTCAGCTTCCGAGGTCGATGTCCCCGGCAACGTAGTGCACGGCAAAGAAGTGTTTTTCGGCAAAGGTAATTGCGCGAAGTGCCACGTCCTAGATGGCAAAGGAGGAACAATCGGACCCGATCTTTCAAATATCGGAGCGCAGATTACGCTTAGGCGCCTGAAGGAGTCGCTGACGGTTGCAGGGCCAATCCCTGCCGGCTACCAACCAGTAAAAGTGGTTACTCTCAAGGGGCAAACCATCGAAGGCATTGCGAAGAACCAGGATGACTTTTCAATCCAGCTACTCGATAGCCAGAATCATATACACCTGCTCGATCGTGCCGAGTTGAAATCGGTGGATGAACCAAAGACCTCCCTCATGCCTCATAACTACGACAAGGTGCTTAGTTCTGATGAATACAACGACCTTTTAGCAATGCTGGCCAAACAGGTGACGATCAATCTTCACAGAAAAATTGAAGGAGATGGCGAGGTGGGCCGATGAGGAACGTCGCTCTCGCGTTGGTGCTGGTATTATCGTCGCCGATCTTTGCACAGGTTACTGATCAGCAACTCCTGCAGCTACCGGGCAAGGACTGGCTGACCTATAACGGAAGCTATAACAGCCAGCGGAACAGCGAACTGGATCAGATAACGCCTTCAAACATTCACACCCTTGTCGCGCAATGGGCCTTCCATGTAAATGGCGGAGCTCCAATGCAGTCCGTGCCGATTGCTGTCAACGGTCTCTTGTACTTCACTCAGCCAAACGCTTTGTATGCAATCGACGGACGCAGTGGCCGATTGATATGGGATCACCATCATCCCCTTGTAAAAGCTAAAGACCGTGAGGGTCCCCAGCGTGGCGCTGCTGTTTATAAAGATCGCGTTTACTACCTGACGACCGACGACTATCTGATTGCATTGAATGCAACCACGGGCAGCCTGATCTACGAGGTGAAGATCGCTGAGACGGCTGAAGGTTATTCGGCCCCACCGGCACCTTTCATTGCGAAGGGTAAGGTAATCGTCGGTGTAGCTCCAGGTGATCGCGGGCTGAACGGCTGGCTCGAAGCCTATGACGCCGATACCGGTAAGAAACTATGGCACTGGGACGCGATTCCAAAGCCAGGGGAACCGGGCAATGAGACTTGGGCAGGCGACTCCTGGAAGCACGCCGGCGCAGCAACGTGGATGAGCGGAAGCTATGATCCTGAGTTGAATCTCTACTATCTTGGAATGGGCAATCCATCCCCTGACTTCAACGGTGATGTCCGCATGGGGGACAACCTCTATAGCGAATGTATGGTGGCGCTCGATCTGGATACCGGAAAAATGAAATGGTACTTCCAGTTCACCCCGCACGACATGATGGACTGGGACGGCTCTGAAGTTCCTGTGCTGGTAGATGCAATGTACGAAGGCAAGATGCGGAAGCTGCTTGTGCAGGCTGATCGCAACGGTTTTTATTACGTACTCGATCGCGAGACAGGAAAATTTTTACACGGCGTGCCGTTTGTGAAACAGATGAACTGGGCTTCTGGGTTAACGCCAGAAGGTCGCCCGATTCGCGTGCCGGGCATTGAGCCGAGCCTCACTGGAACCAAAGTCTGCCCGTCATCAATTGGTGCAGCCAACTGGATGTCTCCCGCCTACAATCCACAAACGAATCTCTTCTATGTGGTTGCGCTAGAGGGTTGCGGATTGGCGACCAAAAACACTGAGACATTTCGCCCAGGAGGCTTTCAATACCGCGCCGGGGGCGACGTTCTGCTTCACGACAGCGACTGGAAGGTTTATGTCCGCGCCCTCGATCTGACGACAGGCAAACTTGTTTGGGAACAGGAACGTATCGGCAATATTGGCCTGGGCGGTGGTCTGCTCTCCACAAAGACCGGCCTGATCTTTTCAGGCGAGCTCAACGGCCAGTTTGTAGCATTGGATGCCAAGACAGGCAAGCCCCTTTGGCACTTCAACACCGGTGAAGGTATCAACGCGCAACCTATGACGTACATGGTGGATGGAAAACAGTACGTTGCCATCGCTACAAACACAACCGTCTTTAGCTTCGCTCTGCTCGACAGCGAGAAGGTGACTGCCAAGTGAAGATGAATGCATTACAAATCCTTACGATCCCTTGTCTTACTCTTCTAGCAAGCTCTGCCCTCAGCCAAGCTCGTTACACCATCACTGATGAAAGCGCCTCCGGGCCTGATTCTCCCAAGGTCATCGTTCTGCATGACAACGCAGCGAGAGCTGAAGCTGCAGTGGCTCCCTCTGAAGGGGGAGAGCTAAGCAGCTTCAAAGTTACCTTCAAGGGGCAGCAGGTTGAACTGCTTTATCATGCGCGCGACTATGACCATAAGATGGGTTTTCAAGGCAAAGGACCGTTGCTATGGCCTGCCGTCGGAGCACAATACCCTACAAACACTGTTCCGAAGGAAAGCTGCGGCATGGGCTCGTACATAGCTATGGGAAAAAGCTATCCAATGATCTGTCATGGATTCGCTCGCACAGTTCCTTGGAAAGAGGTTGGCCGTATGGCGGACGATCACAGCGCGCGTGTTACCGTAGAACTAACAGCATCTGATGCGACTCGAAAGTTCTACCCTTACGCGTTCCACCTCGATGCGACCTATGAGCTAATCGGCGGTCGTCTCACCATCGACTACGTTGTAAAGTCGGATGCCTCCAACACAGACCCTATGCCGTTTTCAATCGGAAACCACATCGGTTTCAAGTTGCCATTTCTTTCTGGTACCGATCCGGCGAAGATGCTCTTCGAGACGCAGAATACAATTCAATTGCTACGTAACACCGTTGGTGTTCTGAGCGGTGAACAAAAGGAGCGATCCTTCTACACGCCTGAAGAGCTTGGGAGTTTCGATGCCCATGTTGCGTTGCCGTTGGCCGGTTATAAGAGCCAGCCTTTTTCGCGTCTCATTGATCCGCAGGGTATGACGCTTAGACTTACGCAGACTGCCAGCACAAATCTTCCGGAACCGCTTATCCGCACAAATGCATATGGAGGACCAGGTGTGGGATATTTCTGTCCCGAACCATGGTTCGGGGTGCAGAATTCGCTCAACACGGGCGTCGGCCTCATGAAGATCAAACCAGGCACCTCATGGACCTGGCGTCTGGCTCTCGAAGTGGAACCACCTCCTCCCCCACCTGTAGCTCACAGTTCAGGCATCGAGCGAGTCGGAACGGGTTTCTCGTTTGTAGAAGGCCCGGTGTGGGTCAAAAAAGACGGAGGGTACCTCCTCTTCAGCGATATCTACAACTCGCGCACGATGAAGATTGCGACGCCTAATGCGCCGGAGGTCTATCGGCGCTATACGCATGCAGGCAACGGTAACTCAATGGATACACAAGGTCGGCTGTACACGGCTGAGCGCGACGGCCATCGTATCGTGCGAATCAATCTTGATGGGAGCGAGACGGTATTAGCCCATGAATACGAGGGCAAACGCCTCAACTCCCCCAATGATGTCGTTGTAAGGCGCGATGGGCAGGTCTACTTTTCCGATCCTGCTTCACTTGCAGTTCTTGAAGCGCGCGAGCTTTCCTTCAACGGGCTCTATCATGTCAATCCGCAGGGCAAGATTACGCTTATTGCGAAGATGACACGTCCTAATGGCGTCGCTCTTACACAAGATGGACGCATCCTTTATGCCGCTGATTCACAGGAAAAGACCATCGTCGCCTACGACCTCGACAAAGACGGCAATGCAGCGAACGAGCATATCTTAATTCGAAATATCGAGGGCACTCCCGACGGACTCCGGGTAGCCGCGAACGGAAATCTTTATATCGCCTGCAAAGGTGTTGCAATCTACACACCGCAGGGCAAGTTACTCAAAATGTTCGAATTTCCTGAGACGCCAGTCAACATGGCCTTCGGCGGCGACGATCTGAAAACACTATATGTCACAGCCTACAGATCGGTCTATCGGCTAAAAGTTCCCGACGCGGGATCGCAGCAATACTAAATTGCCCAGTTTGGACCCGACAAGGGCTTGAGAAAGCATATTTGCCTAACACCGCGACCGGATTGCTCGATGACGTCCATCGTAGCTAATCTCAGGAATTCCCTAGGCGGATGCTGCTTCATCCGCATGCATATTCCGCTATGACAGATTCATCTCTCCATTTGAGCAGGTCGAGACATCGCTCGCCTTCGGCAGCATCGCGGACGTGATCAAGGTGATCGCTCAGAAGGACTACGTGAGCAATCTTTGCAGATTTGGACCCTGAAAACCAAGGGAGCGCCCGGCACAAAAGCGAAACTTGCCCAGAGGTCTTATGACCTGGAGTCTTAGACATTTGTTGGGTCGGGTTGACCGATTTATGTGATTGAGGATGACAGAGATCAGTATCTTAAAAAGCGACCACGCTGATTTATGGAACATTGCGTCCTCAATGGTCGCGTACAGAGCCGTCGATTGCATCCCACATCTCCGGGAACTCCCATTCCGGGATGCCGCGTTCGTTGTCGATGAGGTTGTCATCGAGCTCGATACCGAGTCCTGGCCCGTCTAGATTGCCTTTCAGGATGATGTTGCCCTCGCTCATCACAAATGGCTTTTTGATGTAGCTCTTCCCCATAGGGGAGCGCTGCACATTGGGTGGCCCTCCTTTCACCGCCTGTAGCGACGGCACCTCATGCGCTAGGAAGTTTGGGATCGATGCCGCCACATGCATCGAGGCGGCAAAGCCCACGACTCCTTCCTTCGAGTGCGGAAGCATATCGGCGTAGAACGCCTCCGCGAGGTTCGCCACCGCCTTCATCTCGGTGATGCCGCCGACATGAGTAACATCTGGTTGCAGTAGTTGCGCCGCGCCCGCCGTCAGCAGATCGCGGAACTGCCACTTGGTCACCATCCGCTCGCCTGTGGCAAAGGGGAATACCGTTTTCTTAGCCATATCCGCCATCAATGGCAGGTTCTGGAACTGGATCGGCTCCTCATAGAACCAGGGACGGAAGGGCTCGAGTGCCTTGATGATTTCCATCGCGGCGGGCGGCTCATGCTCGCCGTGCATCTCGATGCCCAAGTCAAAGTCGGGACCGACGAGCTCTCGGATCGCCTTTACCTTTTCGACAAAACCGTCTATGTAGTATGGGTTCTCAGACGAGCGGGACAGCCGGCCTCGTGTGCGCGAGACGCTGGTTTTCATCGACCGGTATCCTTCGGCGAGTACGTGGGTTTTGGTTTCTTCCACGCTCTCGGCTTGGCCATAGCACTTGATGCGATCGCGGGTGGGGCCGCCCAGAAGGTCATAGATCGGGACCCCCAGAGCCTTACCTTTGATGTCCCACATCGCGATGTCAACCGCGCCGAGTGCGGAGGTGAGGACGATGTCGCCGCGATAGAACGCGTGCCGGTAGATCGCCTGCCAGTGGTGTGCCGGCCGGCGTGCATCCTTGCCAATAAGGTAGGGTTCAATCTCCTTGATAGCGGCGACCACCGTGGGAATGCGTCCTTCAACAGTCCCCTCGCCGATGCCGGTGATACCGGCGTCAGTATGTATCTTGACGAAGATGCTACGCAGCGAGTTGACAGGGATGATCTCAAGTCTGGTTATCTTGAGCTCGTCCCGTGGATCGGACAAAGCGCGGGCGTGATTCACCGGCTGTCCGGAGAGATCGCGTTCGCACGCGAGCAGTCCGCTCAACCCCATGGCGGCAGTCTTCATCCAGGTGCGACGTGAGTGAACCATCAACAATTTCTCGGGCGTGGATTCTATGAAACGCTATCACCTGCACCGTGAGAACGTCATCTTTTTAGTCGCAATGCCAGGTCGGAGCGCCCATCTTGATCTGGCCAACCATTGATCCAAGCGAGGATCGCATCGGTCTTGGTGGCGGAGAGCCTACCTGAGGATTCACACGTCGCGTGCGGGGTGGCGATCTATGTGTTCGCTATGTTGGGCAGAGATGCCCATGCTCTGTTCGAGGTTTATAGAGGGAGGCCGAGAATCGGTCCCCCAAACTTATTAGATCGCACCATGGTCGCTGCTATTTAAGAAATACTTGATATCAGGAGCCGGGCAGCGCAGTCCCAAGTATATTGCGATGCTCTTCTTATTTAGGTCGACAGAAACTAACATTGACTGAACCCCATTCACCCGGACATTGCCCTTGATCGGGCCTAGAGATCCGAATGGCTCGGCGAGTGAAACCTGTTGGCCTGCCTGCCCCTTCGACGCTGGAAGATTCGATGTTCAGATCGTCGCGGGTGTGGCAGATCGCATGTTATTTCTCAACCCAGACAATCGGCAAGACTGTTTGACAGAAAGCATCCTAGCGTAGACACAGCGAAGTGAAGGTGAAGAACTTCGCATCGTGAAAGCCTCCAGTTATCCCCTAAAATTATCTACGTCTTCCCGCTCATCAGCGGTCGCCAAAACTATGAAAAGAATGGGTGCTGCCGTCAACGGTTGAAGCCCACACTATAGGCGAGTTGCCTGCTGTCATACATGCGACCATCTTTTACTACGCTCACCACTCGCCGAACATCGCTAATATTCATGAGTGGATTCCCTTGTACGAGCATCAGATCAGCTCGTTTTCCAACCTCAACGGAACCCGACTCCTTCTCCAGTTTCATCACCCGAGCGGGCACAATTGTCGCCGACTGAATCGCTGCCATCGGAGTCATGCCCGCTTGTACATATAGCTCCAACTCCCTGTCTAACCCGTATCCCATCAAGTTAGTATCGCTTCCCGCAACGATCGTCACGCCTGCCTCATAGAGCGCATGCACCACCTTGCGATTTGTCTCCATCCGCTCACGAAACTGCTGCCCCTCCGCTGCGGGGACGCCCAACGACATATAGCGTGAAGCAAGCGTATAGGGGGCGGATTTAATGCCAGGCTCGAACGACGCGACATCCATATCGTCCGAATGGCCAGCCATCTCAGTCCAACTATCTGCTGGATCTACCACAATCTTCCTGTCTTTCAGCAGCGCGATCAACTTTTTCGATCGCTCGGAATCCAGATCCACTGGTCCCAAGCCTCCATCCGGATTCATCGCACGAATTACAAACTGCAGATGGTTGATCTGGTCCATACCGTCAGCAATCCCGTCGAACGCGTTCATGGCAGCTGGAACATGTCCTGTCACAGTCATCCCGTGCCTGTGTGCTTCCGCTGTAATCGCCTTCAGCACATCAGGCTGTATCTGCGTGTACACCTTAATTTGTTCAAACTTCGCGTCAGCGTAACTGTCGACGGCTGCCACACCTTCGGCGGGAGTGTTTGCAACCACCGAACCGAATGCCAGTGACCCGCCGCTGTCGATCAAGCCGGCCAGCAACAGCTTGGGCCCCAGCGCATGACCCTCGTCAATCCTATTCCGCAGCGTTGTCAGGAACTCAAGCTCACCACCGCAATCCCTGACCGTGGTTATGCCCGCCGATAAGAGTGCCGGCCCAAATTCCACTCCCGAATAGTGCGAATGCATCTCCCAGAGCCCTGGCAGTAGTGATTTTCCTTCTGCATGAATCACTCGTATAGCAGCCGGTAAAGTCACCGTCCCCATCGCGCCTGCAGCCACAATGCGTCCAGCACGCACAACGACGACGGAGTTCTCGACTGCAGGTGCACCCGTCCCGTCAATCAGTCGCGCGCCTACAAGGGCGAACGCGCCGTCAGCCTCTGGTCGAATCTGCTGATCAAGGTCGGCGAGGTCAAGCATCTCCTGCTGCACACCGCTGTGTGCCAGTTCACCTGCGACCGGCTCATATTCGTCGAGAACCTCTTCCTGCGGCAGGCCGCCGGCAAAGGTCATCACCGCCGCCAGTCGACCGCTTTCATTCATCCACAGGATCTCGCGGCCAAACACAAGGTTTGCGATGGTGTAGCGCTTGAGACGAACCATCCGCCCCTTCGAGGAAAACACGTCGTGCCCTACAAGCTTGATCTTCAGCGGAAGTGCCTCACCTATCCGGAGAATGGGTAGCTGCGCCGGCTGATGGTGCCGTATCCAATAACGCATCATTATCATCTGAACTGCCGCGGGCATTGACGCACAGCCCGCAAACGCCACCGGAGGCTTTCTCATAGTGCGGCTCACGCCAGCTTCGCGCATTGACACCGACGTGTTGTCCACCTCTGTGAGTGATTCGCTGTTTGGAGTTGCCGGCGTACGATGTTGCTCCAGCATGGTAGGAGCAAACATCGGGCTCATCTCAAGTGTCGAAGAAGTGGTGTGTTTCATTCCTCGGTCTGAGAACGTAGATGTGGTTGTCATAACCAGGCGGCCGGAGCCCAAGTCGGTGACCGTGTACTCCTCCGTTCCAATCTTATGGAGCAGCAGATGGATCGAGAACGTCCCATGCTCTACCACGAGATGCTTGCTCTCCGATCGCAATGTGGTGCCGACGCCTATCAGCGCACACAGCAAACCTACTGGGACAAAACTCTTCCGCATTATTCGGGACCTCTCGAGACAGACTCGCTGATAAATATCTTTGATCTTAGCGGAAACGTTGGGTGCGGATCGCGCTGGCACGATCGCGGTTGGGTGGCGACGCCGGCGATTCGTATACCCTCACAAGGGTGAGCGATATGGACTCAAGCGGCTAAGGTTCGACGTAGAATGCATCCCGCGCTTGGACTATGGCGCTCTTATGCTTCGCACGGACCTCCAGTTTGTGCATGCGACCTTCGACAGTGTCCGGCGGTGGGGTGCAATCGAGCGCATATTGCGTGCTCAGATCTCCTGCAATCCGACTGAAGATTACCTGTAAACCGAGCGATGGGGAGACTTCAAAGGCGCGTCCACCGGTCCGCTCCGAAAGATGCTTCAGAGTCTCGCGTCCATCTGTAGATGGATGGGACACCCCGCCGGGCGTGAAGAAACCACTCCACGCACTATAAAAAATGGAATGCAGGATCTCCAGCTGCGCCTCTTCAATCGCCTTTCAAGGAGTGACAGCTGCCCACATCCACGCCGTCCGTAAGCAGGATCACCGCCTTACGCCCGTGCATCTTTGAAAGCACCCTTTCGCTGGCTGCAAATCTGAACCAACTTGCCGGAGTCAGGATAAGGTAGAGGGCGAAGAAGGACGGCGTCGATGACGCTGAACATTGGGGCGTCAACGCCAATTCCAAGCGCGAGGGTGAGTACCGCAACCGCGAAGAAAGTCGGTAACTTTTGTAGGCCCCGGAGACCGTAACGAAAGTCCTGCGCGAAGTTGTCCAAGGGCTTGCACTCTCGCTCATCGAGGCGAGCCGATGAAAGAGACGGGGGGCGCGCGCAAAACGAACAAGCCCGGATCCCTATTCCGACCACTACTATATGAAATCCAAATGGAAACGGAGCTCAAACTAAGGAGAAAAATATATGACCGTCCGAAAGATGGGTTCGTTTACTAGCTCTCATGTTTCGCCTTACTGGTATCTGCTTACGGCGTTTGTCGGTCTGAATCTCCTCCAGTCCACTTTTACAAACTGGTGCCCAGCGATGTCGATCTTCCGCGCGGTGGGCCTGAGACCCGGAAGATCAGCCGACTCGCTAGAGGCATCGAAACGATACCGTGGCAATTTGTAGTAGCCTCGGACAGAGATGTGCTTGATGCGGGGCTACGCGACATCAGGTGCCGTGAACTGTGTGTGCGGAAAAGTTCAACGTCTTATGGCAAGGGTCGAGAGTCGCTTGACTCGATCCTGAGCTGTTTAGGCCACTTTCGAAGAAAAGAAATTAGCTGGGCACAATCAGAATGAGTGGGTTCATTTTGCGAATGAATGTCTAATTCGTAGTCTACTGGAAAATGAGAGAGTACCCCATCAAGACTTCAACAGATCGTAACTCTCGTTACCCGCCTTAGAAGATGCTCGGGTTACAGCGTATGACAGAGTCGGAAGTGGAGATACTCTTCGATCGCGATCAGAATGAGGGTTGTTGCAGAGATTACAATTTGTAACCTTTCTCCTCTGCGTTCAGTGGGAGAAAGTGGATGCATACGCCATTGAGCCGCAGGTCGACTGCGCAATCTTCTTGCACGAAAGACAATCCATAGACTTACAAGTGCTCCTAATAGAGCACCTATCAGGAGTACAATTCGCAACCACGTGATCTTATGGAAGTTCTCTAGCACATACCCTAGGCCGGAAGTAAAGACTAGAGCGCCTGCGCCGATGGCTAGACGTATGCCGCTAATCGTGACTGCCACCGTACAGATGCTTTGAAGGATTGAAAAGATGAAACTCGAACTTGCTATTGCGAGCCGAGTGCGCTGATTCAGAGTGGGCGCGGTTGTCGTCATGTGATTAGAAATAGGGCACAGAATCGTGGGATTGGTGTCATACCATGCGTTCTCGCGGAACTTCCCCAAAAAAGAGTTTATCCGATCAATCTGCGTTCATCGATGCGCCATAGCAGGGCGACCGATCTTTTTCATCTCATCCCGTCTTGATAATAGTTCACGGCGCGACTGTCGATGCGTTGCCATCTGCGGAGATCACAAATACAAATCACTTATAAATGCACTTATTGATGGCAGTCCGTTTCCTGAAAACTGGCTCAAGGCTGACAGCCCTGCCGTGGACCATTCCAAACACTTCACGCGTTCTAAGTTCGAAATCGGCAAGCCCTTTATAGCTTTTACGGATGTAGAGGATTTGCGCCTTGTTGCCATACTGTTCTGCATGCCGTAGCGCGAGATATGCAATTCCGTAGCTTTTGCCGCCGCGGCCCTGCCAAGGAAAAGGTCAAAAGTCTTCAGGGACGCTTAACAGGCGTTCTTGGAATGGGTTGAGGGCTTGAAGTTTCTTCCGCTGTTGTGGTCTGCTCAGACATTGCGTTCCTCGCTTAGATCAGGTTTGCTCTGCGTCGAACTTTGACTTGGGACATGTAGTCGTCCATCATTTTTGCTTTTGCAGCATCTGCTTCTTGGACGAGCACATCCATCGTGCTGTTATGGCAGCAGGCTTTGGCTCGCCGGAGCGCGTGGAAAGTGATCGGTCGGCAAGGATCACATTCCAGATGTGCTTCTTTTCGAAGCTGAGGCGATCTGGGTATCTGGGCACATTCAAGGTCAACAGCCTGCCTCACTGGAAGGACGTTCCACTAGAGGATGTGAAGGCCGTTAGGGTAGAGAAATGGCTTCGGGCTCTGCCTATGGCCAATGCATTCAAAGCCAAGATTCGGAACTGTATGAGTGCATTGTTCTCTCACTGCATCCGGCATGAGTTGTATGACAAGATGAACCCGATTTTCATCCGTGAGGCAGAGTTCACTGCGTCAGAAAGATCCAGAAATCCTGACTCTGGACGAGATGGGCAGGCTCATACCCCTAATTTAAGAGTGAAGCGGTCCGCATCATGGTCGCAGTGGCTGCCACAACAGCATTACGTCGCTCCGAGATTTGCGGGCTTAAGTGGAAAGACCTCAACTTCGAAACCAAATGGATGAATCTGGAACGGGGAATCGTTCACAACGTTGAGACCAAGCTTAAGACCAAGGCATCGCGCAAAGGGATACCGATGATGGATGACCTTGCGGACCTCTTGGCGGCCTGGAAAACCAAAACACCATACTGCGGAGACGATGACTGGGTTTTTGCATCTCCACACCGTAACGGAGAGATGCCGTTGAACCCTGTCCTTGCCATGACCTATTGGATACAGCCTGCTGCGAAAGAAGCCGGCATCGAGAAGCACTTCAACTGGCACAACTTCAGGCACTCCGTGGGCAGCTTGTTGGGACAATCCGGGGAGAACATCGAGGTTGTACAGGAAATTCTGCGCCATGCCAACAGCCGAATCACTCAGGACATCTATATGCAGGCGGACCAGACCGCGAAGAGGGAAGCGCTGAATCGCTTCTCGGGTCTGCGGTTGGTGTCGTAGAAACGTCAGCTTGAGGCTTGAGAGGCTCTCAGATTCTTGAGGGCCTCAGCTTTCCAATTTGCCTCAGCTTTAGAGATCGCACATTGGCCGCGCACTTGAGTTCTCGATTGTTGCTCTTGCGAGTAATTCTGATTCCATCATCGTGGGTCTGTAGGCAGAAACAGCACAGTTTTCGATGCCGCACCGCAGTCGGGATTTGGTGCCCCAGAGCGCTCTTATTCCGCCAGCGCTTATTCCAGCAAGCTCTACACATGCTGTACCGGGTGTCGAACACTTGACATGAGTAGTCTCTTCAATCACAACGTCTCCAAATTGCTCCAGCTGCAGTTGCTGAATAGTAAGCGCAACGCTGTATTCGTTCAGTGCCCTTCGGGTGCCCTTGAGTTAGAGTGATTATCTTTGGAAGTTATTGATTTTATTGGCGTCCCCGACGGGATTCGAACTCGTGTTATCGCCGTGAAAGGCTGCCAAACTGAAGTAACTTATTGACTCTAAAGGGAACGGGTGGCCCTCTCAATCCCTCAAAAGTCCTCAAGGCCCCGTTTATTGGACGGCTATTGGACGGCAGAAATCGAAGACATATCCGCAACCCGAAAATTCATAAAGCTGTTGATGTGATTCGGGTCGGGGATACTGAGCGTCACTGTAGGTTTGTCGGGGGGCGGTCCGCCCCCAACGTTGATGATCATCCACGTGTTTGCAAGCTGAAGGTAGCCGGGTGCATTACCATCGCCTCTGCTTAGAATGCGCGAAGACCTACTCGTAGTAATCAAGCGATCGGTTGATGTCGCTCACGGTAATAAAATGCGCGATGCTGACCCCCTCCCTTGGAGGCATCTCATAGCTCTTCTGATCAATTTGTACTCTGCTCATTGATAACTCCAATTCCGAGAGAAGATACATTCTCATGCCGCCGAAACCGACTTTTTCTTCGCATCTATCGCTGGCAAAAGAAGTTTCAGAAGCGCGTAATCAGAGAACGGGTTCTGGCCTGAGATCAGCTCGCGATCATGAACGACATAGCTCGTCCACGGAGCGGGTGCACTTACGTCGCCGCCTGCGGTGCTCAATGCGAAGTCCGGGTAGAAGAGAACCTTGCCCGCGGCCGTCCACGATCACTAATCTAAATGACCATGTTGCGATTCCTGTAAGCAAGATAGAAACCTGCTGGAACCAGAAAGATGGTGAGCAGAACTGACATGGTCAGACCACCAATTAGAGCCTGGGCCAAGGGGGCGTAGGACTCGCTGCCTTCGCCGAGCTTCAATGCCATCGGCAGTAGACCGATCAGCGTAGCAAGCGATGTCATGAGAATTGGGCGGAGGCGAACGCGGCACGAGGTGACAATGGAATCGCGAACATCTCGCCCATGTTTGATCAGATGATGGGCAAACTCAACGATCAGGATGCTATTGGAAAGCGCAATGCCCGCGAGCATCACGACGCCCATAAGCGACATCACATTCAACGTCGTTCCCCACAGCAACAAAGCGAAGATGACTCCCGCGATACCCGGCGGAAGAGCCAGAAGGATGATGAAGGGATCGAGGAAGGAGCGGAACTGCGCAACAAGAATCAGGTAGAGCAGTATGACGGAGAGTGTGAGACCGATGGCAAAGCTCTTGAAAGAAGCATTCATGGAGGTCACGCTTCCGGTCAGTGTCACATCAACGGCGTGTGAGGAGTTGGCACCATCAACGATCTTCTGAATCTGCTTGGTGATAGTCCCAAGGTCTTCTGACCTCGGTCGAACGTAAATATCGAGGTTGCGCCGGATCTGCGTGTGATCCATCTCCGTAGGCGCGTTGAACTGCTCGATGTTCGCAACCATATCAAGTCAAAGCAGCGTCGTCTGCCGAAGAGGGATTCTTCCTTGTCCACCGGTTGCAGCCGGATTTGATCCTGCTCGACCTTACGTTGCCTCAAAGGAACGGTCTCGACATTCTTCAACAGCTCCGCGAAGAAGGTGTGGATGTGCGGGTACTCATCCTCACCTCGCATAACACAGTCGAAGATCGTGTCGCCGGATTGAAAACGGGTGCCGATGATTACATGGGCAAGCCGTTTTCCTTTCCTGAACTGATAGCCCGCATCGAAGCGCTTCTGCGCCGCGTGCTTCCGTCTACGCCAAGGCGGCTAACCATTGGTGATTTAGAGATGGACGCCACCGCGCGGACCGCCTGGAGAGATGGCCAGAAGCTGGATCTTACAGCGCGAGAATTCGACCTGCTCTTTTACCTCTCCAAGAACAAGGGACGTACTGTATCCCGTGAGATGTTGGCGAAAGACGTGTGGCAAGAGACCTCACGCTACACGCCAATTGACAATGTTATTGATGTCCAGATGGCTCGTCTCCGCAAGAAGGTGGACGACCCATTCCGGGTAAAGCTCCTTCAAACCATTCGTGGCATCGGTTTCTGCCTGCAGGGGCCATAGGATGACTGTCGATGCGCGTTGGAGCATTCGAACACGATTGACCGCATGGTACGTGAGCGTTCTGGCGATCCTGCTCCTCATCTTCGCTATCATCGTCTTCATCTTTCAATACGTGACTCTGACTCGGCAGATCGTCCACGACGAGATGCTGGACGCCGTCACCATTGAGGGTCTCTTGTATTTCGATGGCCATGGTCAACTTAAACTGCGGCAGGATTACTACACGCGTCCACGATCACACCTCCTCGTAGATCGTCTGATGGAGGTCCTTGATTTGAATGGGGCCGTTCTGTATCGCAGTAGTGCACTTGACAGCCAATCTCTGGGGGGGCCTCTCCTTCCTGGTGAGGGTGATGGTTCTTCAAACGAGCGCATTGTGTATCTGAGGGATGGATCCCATGTCCTGACCATAAGCCATATCCATGGTATGAACGGGCGCGATGTTGTGATACGTATCGGCTATAGCCTTTGTCCCCTGCGGGAACGGATGTGGCAGTTCGTCTGGCTCCTCGGAATTGCGCTACTGACGACGATCCTGCTCGCCAGCATCACCGGACAATGGATTGCAGGTAAAGCCATGAGCCCGATTGCGCTCATGGCGGAACGTGCCGAGGGCATCACGGCGAAGAATCTCCACGATCGTCTCGTTGTCACAAATCAGCGAGATGAGCTGGGAGCTCTGGCGACTGTATTCAACCATTTGCTCGAACGTCTCGAACAGTCCTTCCGACAGCTTCAGCATTTTACTCCGACGCCGCCCATGAACTGCGCACGCCTCTTGCTTCGCTTCGGACAGTGGGAGAAGTCGCTCTCTCCGAAGTGCGTTCTGTGGAGCAATATCGAGATGCAATCAGCAGTATTTTAGAAGAAACGCAGCGGCTCAACCATACGATCGACAGTCTACTTTTATTGGCACGTGCCGAAGCCGGCAATTCTTCATCGACCTCCGAGAATATTGCTCTTGCTCCGCTGGTAGTAGAGGTGGCAAACATGCTGTCGGTTTTGGCCGAAGATAATGAGATTTTCCTTATCCAGGAGGAGCAAGGTAGTCCTACGGTATATGGGGATCGAAGTCTTCTTCGAGTCGCGCTAATCAATGTCGTGCATAACGCCATCAAGTTCTCCCCCCGGGGAGGAACTGTCCAGATCACTGTGACCATAGATCAGAAGGTCGCTTCGGTCGCCGTTGCAGACCAAGGTCCGGGACTTCGGGAAGACGAATTTGACGCCGTTTTCGAGCGGTTCTACAGAGGTCGAATAAACTCTCCAAACGATGGCAATGGTCTTGGGTTGCCGATCGTCAAGTTGATAGTAGAGCGGTTTGGGGGAACGGTGAACTTCGATCGGACAGCCCGTAGCGGAGCTTCGGTGGTCTTGCGACTGCCGGCAACCTTCCGAGGTGACTTACCAGGTTTTACATCTGGTCATGTTCTTGCTTTGATATGGGGATAATGAAGTGTCTACTTCGCCACCGTAGCTGCTCGTTCACGAGCCTGCGTCTATCTCCTTTCTGCTGCACACCAAGCTCACCATCCGCTCAGAATGTGCAGTGGTCATACTCGTTGGATTTCCATTTCTTTCTCAAAGAACGCTGAAGGAAAATCAGGAAAATACCACACCGATTACTGCGGATGGTTGCGTGAATCCCCCACCTTGTGCTGCACGTTAGGACTGGCAATATCAGAATCAACGCTTAGAGCTCGTTGACTTATTAAGATTGATCTATGTCTTCGCCAAGTGGCTGAAAAACCGGCTACCTGGACAAGTGCTTGCTGCGAAGACCGTTAGCGCCTCTCAATGAGTGATAAGTCACCAAGTCACTCATTGAGAATCGCCGTTGGAAAGCCGGATCGCCATCGTAGTCAACACTAGATCTGACATCCAATAAAAACCGGCCACATTCGGAAGCTGGCTTGACCGACTCGAAGGAACATCACCGCGAAATGTAGCCGTGGTTTCGATGGCGAATAAACTCGCACGCATCGCCTGATCGGTACTTACCAGTGTCGGCCTCGACTTCTGCCCTTAGCGAGAATTAGGAATCGATGAGTGGCGTTCTTTACTCCTTCGATCAAATTCGCCGCGAAAGCTTGCCTTGAAAAGGGTGGAATTCGGTATAAGGGGTATTTGTTGTTCAACGAAACTGCTAGGTCCGCGCCATGCATTCTCGGCAGCACGACATTCAAGATCACAAGATCCGGCCACCTCTGTATTGGCTAGCTGCCATCTCCAGGCTGTTCTAAGTATGTCGATTAGGTCACGTTGAGGAGACCAATGAAGTTTGTTTTTGGCGTGCGCTCCATCACAAATAAGGACAGGCGGATCGCCCGGTCTCCTCGGGAGAATGCGACGTTTAACATGAAAAGAAGATACTTCTTCGGCGGCCGAGATTACTTCTGAAACGGAAAAGCCGGTGCCCGTTCCTAAATTGAAAATGTCAGATTCCGCTGTTTGGACCAACAAATCGAGGGCGCTTACATGCGCAGAAGCTAGGTCATTCACATGCACATAATCGCGAATGCAAGTTCCGTCGTGCGTCTCGTAGTCATTCCCAAAGATGCTAACTTCAGGAAAACGTCCTAAAACCGCCTTTAGCACCAGCGGGATGAGATGGGTCTCAATTGACCGCAATTCGCCCAGCCTCCCAGACTCGTCCGCACCGGCCGCATTGAAGTACCGGAGTGCGACAAATTTGAGACCGTACGCGACCGAGTAACTCTTCAAAGCATCTTCAAAAGCCGCTTTCGTCTGGCCGTACGCACTCACTGGACATCGTGGCGTCGTTTCCATGATAGGAACGCGCTCTGGAGCACCGTACACAGCGCAACTTGACGAAAAGATAAACTTCCTTATCCCGGCATCTACTGTTGCATTGAGCAAATTAAGTGCGTCTGTGATGTTAGTTGCGTAGTATTCCCTCGGCTTGGAAATGGATTCGCCGACATAGGCCCTTGCCGCAAAGTGCATCACGGCGCCGACGTCCTTAAGGACATGCCGCAAACATTCGTAGTCAGCCATTTCGCCGCGAATGACCTCAAATCTATCCACAAATCGCCGATGTCCAGTACTAAGGTTGTCGTAAATCACTGGAATATAACCACGTTCGCTGAGCCGCAGAGCGACATGAGATCCTATATACCCTGCTCCACCCACCAAAAGAACTTTCACGAGAACCTCGCGTCTGCCTTTGTCCGGTCACCATTGTTACGAACTACCCATGATGGCATGGGTAACCAGGGGTAAAGGCAAACCGAGTGCCAATCGCCGCGTTTCCCGAATCTGCGTTTTCAACACGAGCTTGGCTCTAATGACCATTTTTTTGCATATGTTTGCAAAGAAGACACCGCGAGTTCTGCTTTTTATTGCATATTTTTGTGGCATTGTCCCACTTCATTGCCCTTGCTTTCAGCTCGAGGCCGCCAAGATGGCATTGCTCAAAGACATTTAGCACCCAAGATGACGACGTTATGCCATGGCTAACTATCCCAGTTTGGATATCTACTTGCATTAAGAGGCACTGATGAAGCTCCTTATCGTCATTCCAGCCTTGAATGAAGAAGCGAGTATCGAGAACATCATTCAACGTTGTTTCGACGCAAAAGACGAGATTATCGGCAAATCCCACATTACGGAAGTTAATATCACTGTCGTTAGCGACGGCTCAACGGATCGGACAAACGAGCTCGCGCAACGGCACACCGACAAGATTCAACTGGTCGTTTTCGAAAAGAATCGCGGCTACGGCGCTGCCATCCAACATGCTTGGCAAAATTCGGACGCCGATCTCCTTTCTTTCCTGGATGCCGATGGAACTTGCGACCCGCGTTTCTTTGCGGATCTTGCCTGCGCTCTCCAGGACAAGCATGCTGACGTCGTACTTGGTTGCAGACTGCATTCCCAAACCAAAATGCCGCTCCTTCGCCAGACCGGTAATATTCTCTTTGCCGGGCTTCTTACGTTACTCTCCGGCAGCCGCATCCGCGACACTGCAAGCGGAATGCGCATTGTGCGCAGAGAAGCCTATGACAGGTTACGACCTTTGCCCGATGGTCTACATTTCACACCTGCCATGAGCGCACGTGCCCTGCTCGATCGCGAAGCAAGAGCTAAGCTTATCGAAGTTTACATGCCCTACCACGAACGTGTAGGTGATTCCAAGTTGAAGGCTGGCAGGGATGGTATTCGTTTTTTAGGAGTCATTACCAAAGCCGCTCTCCTGTATCGTCCTATTCGGCTGGCAACTTTTCTCCTCACTACAGCTGCGGTCACGCTAGGAGCCTCTCTCCTTTTCTTCTGAGTCTCCCAATATGAGCGCCACCGGAGTTCCCGAAAAACACCGACGAATCCCGAGGTCGGCACCCTAATCTCTTGTCGGCCCGAGGTTGCGAATATGGCGAAAGATCTTTCAATGCGAAAAAGACGGATCGCCGAAGCTTCACTAGTTATCCTTGTACTACTTGCGGGATTCCTGATCCGTATACGTTACCTGGACGAGCGGCCATTTTGGGTGGATGAAGCAGAGTCTTCGATTAATGCAGTTACGATTCTCGAAAACGGCTATCCGACGGATACATATCTTGGCATTCCGATCTACGAGAACACGCTCATCCAACCTTGGCAAGGAAATGCGGAGTATGAGTTTCGCGATCTGAGTTATTCCGACAAGCACCTTGCCATTTACCATGGCTGGCTTCCGCTGTACGCTATCGCCGGATCATTTGCCCTCCATGGAGTTACACCAGATTCCGCAGATGGGGTGCGTGCGGTGAAGCACGATCTGAATGAATGGAAGCATCGGACTAGAGCCGCGCGATTGCCTGCGGTTCTCTTCGGAGTACTTTTTCTCGGCGTAGTTTTTGCAGGGGGGAGAATTCTCTATGGATCTGACGCGGCTTGGGCAGGGTTGCTAGTTGGGTCTGTCTACCCATATCACATTGCCATCTCTCGCCAGGCTCGCTATTACTCCGCAGAGGTCGCACTGACTACAGCATGCGCGGTTGCGTTGTGGCTTCTGATGAAAGAGGGTAAGTGGAAGCATGTCTACCTCACGGCAGCTGCGTTTGTATTGCTATTTCACACACATCTGCAAAGTTTCAGTGCGGCGGCCCTCGTCTGCGTTCTGGTTGCTCCTATGATTATCCGCAAACATCTTGCTGGTCTACGCAAGATGACTGCTTTCGTTGCGCTCGTGGCCGCCGGGACGCTACCGTGGATCATCGCAACTGGCTTCTACAGACAACAAGAACGAATTCCGCGGGCCTGGACGCTATTGAATCTACCAAGCGACTTCTGGCGATACCCACCTGTTCGAGTGTCATCTGCAATCACCGGCATCATCATTGCATTTTTGACTGCCTTTGTGGTCCTGATAAAACCGCGTTTTTCACTACCTTTCGCCTCAGCCACAAAAAAAATCGCCCCTATACTGCTGTTTCTTGGTGTTTGGGCGATGTGTGGTTATGTCACATTTGTGGCATTCGTACCGGCAGTCAGCTTCGATAGCGGCCGATTAAATTTGAGTTACTGGGGCCCCTTATTTTTACTCGCATCAGTGACCGCGGCGGCCATCACTCGTGTCTTCGCACCACGACGTTCGGTAGTCTTGGCTCCCATACTCTTATTGGTTGCTTTCATGGCGATGGGCCGCAAGCCGAATTTCCACGAGACATTTGCAGGAGGTAGCTGGAAGGCGGATGCTAGTGTGCTGGACTACCTTGGCGCGAGGTCGATAGATCGGAAAACGAGACTCTATGCTGCTCCGAACGACCATCTAATTCTGAGCTTTTACTCCGGACTTCCCGTGCAAGACATCACACCTGTACGAAAATCCTATCTGGATTCGTACCCGGGTAACGTCATATATATCGATCGTTCCGTTTCCGTCGAGACAGGTGTTCTTACAGCGGATAACATCCGGAAAGCTGCTCTTCGAGATGGTGACACGCTGTCACCTGAAGCTGCTGAGAGATGGTCCATTCTGCTGCGAACGCGTGATTATCGCGAAGCCATGCTGAAGTCCGTGTCGGGCGATATGCGGCAAGAGATCGAGCAGGTCCCCCCCTTCGCACTGCAACTTCTTACCGAACATCACCGTAAGCTTCCGTCAGTGTTTGCGAACTCTTCTCTGGAACTTGTGACGAGAGACTTCGATATAAAATCGTGGACTGATTGGCGGAATGTGCTGAAGTATCGATTCCTCGGTCCAGAGGGGCGTAGCACTGTGCATGCCAATTATGCTGATCGGCTACGCGGCTCGGACGCTGTCATCCTGCCGAGTGCTGATACAGCTATCTATTTCTCCCGATGGCATCCGGCGGACACCGAAAATAGTATTGAGTTCCGCTTTATAGAGTGAATACTGAACGGCTACCCGCGCATTGATTCGCATCGCACCGTCACATGCCACGAGGATTGAGCTTACACCTTATCCCCCTGCGGGGTGCTGTATGGTATCCCGGACTCATACAAAGCAGCAACGGTCCGATGCGAATCGTTATCGCAAAGAGTGTGGTTTGAGGAATTATTTGTTGTCCGCGGAGGACCGTGTTCATCCTCTATTGGACCTTTCTGAGATGATCTCAACACCCTCATTAAGCGTGAGATCGGGCCTTCCGCCATTTTAGTTGGTCTTTCCTGTACCACGCCTTCGCGCCAAATAGCACAAAACCTACGCCGAATAATTTCTCAACCTACAAACCTTCATCGAGCTACTCGAATCGATCTGTGTCGTCGGCAAGTGGCCGAAAAAACCGTCTACACGTCCAAGTGAAATGCGCGCCGTCACACGTCTTCTCTCGGTAAGCAAGAGAAAGACGAGTTGTTCTGGGATGCGAACGTTCCAGCACGTCCTCAGAAACCGATTTTGAGTGGGCAGAGATTGCCGGGCAGAGGTCGAATCGACAGAGGACGCAGGTTCAATAACCGTTGCCAAGGATTCTGCAGCTGTCATGGCAGAGGTTGGGGCAGGGAAGTCGACGGTGCTGAAGGAATTTCTCTGGGTGCTTTCCATTGCCATTTATTGTCTTTATGAGCCATCGGTGCCCATCTTTTCAATGAGTTACGATCAAGAGCACGCTTATCGTTGCAAAGGTTTACCGCGTTGTACCCTAAAGCTTCGTCTGAACCCAGATCACAGCCAGCAAAAAGAAGTGTTCTAACTCTGAAAGCTCGCGGCTCGCGAACGCGAAACAATATGTTTCGCGTTGGCCCGCTATCTTCCGGAGGTATATATGCAGCAGGGAAGTGTGCTCCTCTTGGATCGAAAAGAAGGTCCGAAAGTATGGTCATTTCGTTGGTCTGAGAGAGACTCTCACGGCCGACGGACCTATATGAAGAGAGTCATAGGAACAGTTGATGAATATGAGGATGAGGCTGCCGTACGTAAGGCAGCTTTGGGTCTTTTACCTCAGCACCGGCATCGTCATGAGCGCGCTCCTTCCATGACGATTGACCAACTCTGTGAGCACCTCGAACAGTATGAGATTCGTTCCGGCAGTAGTCTCTGGAGTATAGCGACTCTGCGAACATACCGCGGTTACATTAGACGTTGGATCAGACCACGCTGGGGAACTCACCCTTTGGATGAAGTAAAAGCAGTGGAAGTGGAGGCTTGGCTCCGCGGTCTTACTCTTGCTCGCGCTTCTCGGGCTAAGATTCGAAACGTATTCTCGGTCCTGTTCAATCACGCGTGCCGATACGAATTATTCGATCATAATCCGATCCGCTTCGTTCGTCAGAGGCTAAACGTAGGCGCGCCCCAGACGTGTTGACAGGCCCTGAAATCAAGGCCCTAATCGAGAATCTAGCTATACGGGAGCGCACACTGGTCCTATTGGCGGCATCAACAGGATTAAGGCAAAGTGAACTTTTCGGGCTTAAATGGCGTGACATAGATTTCGAGTGCGGAGATATCAATGTAATCCGTTCGATAGTCTTTGGCGTTGAAAGTAGATGCAAGACTGAATCTTCACAGAAGCCCGTTCCGATGCATCCTGGGCTTGCTGCGGTGTTGATGGCGTGGAAAGCGCAATGTCGCTATAACGCGTCGGATGACTGGGTCTTCGCAAGCCAATTGCGTAAAGGCCGTAAACCGTATTGGGGTGCAGCGATTCTCCGCAAATATATCCAACCAACCGCGAAGACACTCGGCATCAATAAAACGTGTCGGGTGGCACACTTTTAGACACACCTATTGCACTTTACTCAGAAGTCTTGGAGTGGAATTTAAGGTTATGCAAGAGTTGATGAGACATTCATCGCTGCGATCGACGCTCGATGTCTACACCCAGGCGGTGGGTCCAGCAAAGCGTGCTGCGCAGGCTGCCGTGCTTTCTCTGTTCTCATCATCCGTTTATGTAAACAGTGATAGTGAGATCCTCGGGACGGCTTAATGGCAGACTATTCGGGGTGCAAAAAGGACACCAAATTGTGCCCTTTTGCACTCTCGAATGGATAGCGAAGATGTCCGTAACTTACTGAAAGGATTTGGCGTCCCCGACGGGATTCGAACCCGTGTTATCGCCGTGAAAATCAGCCGGTTTGGAGTATTTTGGTGCAATTCGCCAATAATGGAAAATCCCTTGTATTTACGCGCCTAATCTTTCGATTCAGCGGATGTCCCTTGAGCGCATTTTGGATGATTTTGTGGCCTCGTTAGTCCCCACAGCGTCCCCGCTGTTTCGGCCCGCTTATCGGGAGGCAGTATCGCAATTCGTTCCTCTGCAACTTGGGACAGACAAAGGGGAGGCCAACGAGATTGGCCGTGTGCCCACAGATAACTTCCACACTTGGTATTTGTCCGCCCCCCCACCCGTCCCAATCGCATCGACGCCAAAAACTCCCTCTTCGAAAAAGTCAAAAAAAATAAAAAAATCGAAGGCGCAAGCTCAGTCTCTCTTCGGTTGGTGGCAATCGCCGCGAGGCGAAGCCACTTGTTATTGCTGGTGGACATCTTCAGAAACCTGCATAGACTTCGCGAGTTTCCCGTCGGCTTTTCAGGACCTTGGGAGGGCTCTCACCCCCAAAAAATGCTTTTTGGGCTCCTATCAAGAGGGGGCGCAAGTTGGCCGTCCACACCACACCTAGTATTAGCGCACAAAGGCCACGTTGTGAGCATGATTCCGATTTCATTTCACGCAGTGATATTGCGTGACAGGAGATTTTATCCCGTTGTTCGACATGTCCAAAGGATTGTAAAACTGCGGGCAAACGTAGTAACTCACGTCTCCTTTTGGAGCCCCACTCATATTGGAAAGCGCACCGTTTCCTTCATCACCCGGACCCAAAGTAAGGCTTCCATGCCCGATCGGACTCGCCCAAACCATGTTTACCCGATAAGCGCAAACATTCTTGAACATAGTTTCACCCCGAACATTCTTGTAGGCGGCAACGCAATTTGTCACGCCTTGCTGATAGGACAAGCCGGAAGGTGAATTCATCGTTTGTGAAGAGTTCACAACAGAGGGTGAGCTTTCCGAAGCAGATGTCCTAGTTTGCGATCCTTGGCGGGAAGGCTGCGCAACTGAAGGAGATCCTGCCGTGCCGTTTTGATTGTTGTATGCAATCGCCACTTGATTCAAAAAGTTCAACGTACTTTCCATTCGATGATGTACTTTTGGTGGCGGAGAAGTGCTTTTTGCAACTTCCTGCTGCTGTGGCGGCGATTGCTTCTCTTGCTCTGACCAGATGATCTGGCTCTTAGGAAGGGCTTCGGAACTACCTTCATACGCGCCCAGAACATACCACGGCAATGCTTCTAGTCTTGCTTCAGGACTGTTCGGTTTCCCAATACCTAGCTTTCCGGTTTCGTACAATTTGCCGATGTTGTACGCTGCCCCACTATTCCGATCTTCTGCAGCAAGCCTGTATTTGATGAAGGCGATCGCGTACTGACCTTGCTTTTCAGCTGACTGACCTTCCAGAAAATATGAAGCGCCGTCTGTTTTCATGACAGTAGTGGCGGAAAGGTTCGATGGTGGGGAGACGTGCAACTGAATCAGTCTGACGACTGCATCGTAGCTCCCGAGTTTTGCCGACAACTTATAGCGAGCAATTGCGTCTGAGATAGCCTGACTCGAACCTGCAGGCCCCATTCCAATCTTGCCGTTTTCGAATAACCTCGCCAAGTGATATGCCGCTTCTGCGTTTCCTTGGTCTGCTGCTTGATCGTACTTGTGGAATGCCAAGACATAATTGCCGGAAGCTTCCGACTGCTCTCCGGCAACTAATAGCTGATCGGAGTCAGATTGGCTCGTCTGACCGTTGGATTTCGAACGGCAAAGACCAAAAAATGCCAGCAAAAGGATTAATGTGATGCGAAAACTTCGCATGTCACCCTCCCCGGATTCTGTTGGCCCGATTTTTGTTGTATGGAACGAGATACCTGATGTCTTTGTCAACATAATTTCGCAGCCAATTCGAATTGGTTACGCGGTGATTCTTAAAAAAGGGGTTACCGGCAACTTCGGCCTGAACTTGCCGAAAACCTGACTTTAGGGGAGATTCGCAAAGCCCGCGACGGCGAAAATAGAGTAGGGAACATCCCCGAAACGAACCTGCACTAGTCCTCTGGGGGGCGAAAGACTGCGTAGTGGCTACGGAGAGCGCGCTTGGCAGCACATTCTTTGCTCTCCCAAATGAAGCGGACGGCTTCCTTCGGCCCCTCTTGTTGAAGCACTTCCCGAACCGCATCCCAGACCGCTAATGGGCCGCCTAGGGCTACCCGAGCCGTAGCCGCGACCGCAGCGATCATCAAGTCCGAAGATCCTTTCATGAATCGTTCCATTGGTGAGGATTTCTTGAGTTCGACACCTAAGTCGAGTGCGGCGAGCTGAAGCTGGGCCTGGACCTGCGAATCAAAGCGGGAGACGAACTCGTCAGGTGGAAGGTTCGGATCAACACTGCTTGTGGCCACTGCTAATTGGGCCCGCCATCGACGAAGGCTTTCCTCATCGCGGCGAACGGCAACTATGTCTTTCCAGTTCAGTCCACTCAGATTAGGCAAGTCTATTTTGTCGATGTTGCTAGTGGCGGCAATCATTCCGCGATCTGTCCTGCTTTTGTCAGAGAGAAGCATTTTGTAGAGGTGGCCGACAAAAGGATGGGTTGCCGCGAGCGTATGGCCGTACGCAAGAGCAGAGCAGATGCGAATTCCAGCATCGAAGTAGGGATCGCGGCGCTTTGCGCCGGGTGAGAAATCGTCAAGTAGCGGCGTGTGGGCCTTGATCCATTGGATGGTCGCAAAGTCCGTTTCGCAAGCAGCCCTGACCAAACCTGCGCCACCCTCAATCTCGTTCGAGTAGAAGCCAAATCTCGGCAATAGGACGACACTGCGGTCTTCGACCGATGCTTTGAGTTCGATGAACGATTTGAGGTATGCAGCAAACTCGTCCTGCCTCTCCGTCAAACTGCCAAACGAATCGAGACTAGGTGCCACGATTGCCACACGTGAGAAGAACAGAAGTTGCCGCTTCAGATGGCTAACTGACACAGGAACTAGGCCGTTATACGGGTGAGTAAACATGGCGCTTACGGGACAGATGTCTTCATCTTCCGCCCAAGGCGGCCGAGGTTCATTTTTTTTCGCTCGGTTGGCCTCACGGGGATCTGCCTGAAGCATGTGCGCGTGGAGCGCCTTATCTACTGCGTGAAGCTGGCTAGCAAAGTAGACCAACTGTTCTTCGGTGAGGCTTCTGCAAGCTGGGAGAGCCTTCTCGTCAAATCCGACGCTCAACTCAGAATTTAAGAAATTCTCGATCAGGCTGACGTACTCAATGCTCAATGAAGGATCTCCGACAGAAGGATAATGCAAAATCCGTTCACACTGAAGTGCCTTCCCGGAGGCCAGAAATGTAGGCTTCTTGGCAGTCTGACAATCCAGATCGTCTTTCCCGCAAAACGGGGTTTTGGGAAACTACGATCCTATTCCGAGTGAACTTGCCGAAAACGGGACTTTGCAGGAGTTTGCCTTCCTCGCCATCGTTGACCCATGACCATCGTGCTCCATGATCGGAAAGCCATAAGCTTTCGTTGAGCCCACTTATGACGGCGTGGGACTCTTGTTGCCTAATTTGGATCGTGTCTTTGATTTAGCTAGCGTTTGACGAATCATCTTCCTGTTGATTCAAGCACGATGGACCCCCACGGCGGTCAGTGCGATTGCACGACCGTGTCGTTTACGCCGAGACAAGGATACGCGGTCCGATCAGCCCTAAGCATCATCTGAGCAGCCGCGTAGTGGAGGAGATATTTGCTGAAAATGAGATCTAAAATTTGCTGGCGCTAGGAGATATATACGGTGGACGCGTCGCCCTCACTATCCGCTGCCTGAGAAGAACCCAGGTCAATAGAGTTCGCCTGAAGGAACTCATTTGTGAAGGTTCGCCGCAGCCATAAACCCATTTCTGACGTATATTTACCCGTAGGAGCGAGCAGAGCACGTGAACTTTGAGGAATCCAGAGAGAATCTTGACTTACTGATAGACAAAGAGCGATTGACCTCGGCGGAACGGAATGAGGCGACTACGCGGCTCCATCTAATCGACGAGTTGATTTTCAATTGTCTCGGATGGGACAGACGGGAATGCATAAGCGAGGAGCGTTTCGATGGACAATACGCAGACTACACGCTGGGTAAACCTTTCAAATACGCTATCTGGGAAGCCAAGAGAGAGGGCATCAGCTTCAGACTCCCTCTTGGCCTATCAAGCGGTGTATTGCGATTATCAACGGTAATCGATACCTCAAATCCGATAAGGTCTGCAGTAGGCCAGGTGTTGGAATATTGTCAGAAACGCTCTGTTGCCATCGCAGTAGTAACTAACGGCAACCAATTGGTGGCTTTCCTCGCTAGCCGACAGGACAATGTTCCTCCCCTTGAAGGCAAAGCCCTCGTATTTACTTCATTGGAGGAAATGCAGTCAAGATTTCAGCTCTTTTGGGATAATCTTTCCCACTATGCAGCCCAGGAACGAAGCCTGCATAAGACGCTACAGTCAGAATCCGTCCAGCCTCCGCCGGACAAATTAGCTCTTCGCATAACAGGTTATCCAGAATTCAAGAATCGCAACCCCTTTCAACATAACTTAAAGACGCTTGCCGAATTGTTTATAGAAGACTTGGCAAACATTCCAGTTGCAGAAGAGGAGTTCCTGCGGTCTTGTTATTCCGCCAGCGGTGCCTTCTCTCACTACTCACTGATTGGCAAAAACATTCTTCAGTCTAGATACTCGTCCGTTCACAGGAGTGAGCTTAGAGTCGATATGCTGCACGCCGTCTCTGGACCAAAAGCGAACTTGTCGAGTGAGCTCAATGCAGAATTACTCTCAGCGGGTCTTCGTCGCAGGCCCGTAGTTCTCTTGGGAGAAGTTGGAGTGGGGAAGACGACATTTATTCGGTACCTGCTAAAAGTGGAAGCAAAAAAAGAGCTCGAGCGAGCCGCTATTTTCTACATAGACTTTCTGAAAGAGCCAACGGTACCGCAAGACCTAGGACTCTACATAATTCGTCGATGCAACGCAATACTCTACGACGCCCTCGGCATCGACCCATCTTCTGACGCATTCGTACGAGGAGTCTACCATTTCGAGCTTGAGAAATTCGCCCAATCGATTTATGGATCTCTCAAGGAGAGCAATCCATCACTGTACAAAATAAAAGAAATTGAATTCTTGGAAGGAAAAGTTGCTGATGAAGTGAGTCATCTCAAAGCGTGTATAGAGCATCTCTCGAAAGCGCAGAGGCGACTAATCGTCGTATGTCTCGACAATATTGATCAGCGTCCCATTGAATTTCAAGAACAAGTATTCCAAATCGGTCACAGTTTAGCTGAGACATGGCCGTGTAACGTATTCATCTCCCTTCGCCCCGAAACCTTTTATCACTCCAGGAGGAAAGGAGCCCTAGCAGCGTATCAGCCTAGAGTCTTCACCGTTTCCCCACCGCGCATTGATGACGTCATAGTCAAGAGGCTAAAGTATGCCCTTAACCAACTCACAAATACAGGGAAACTGGCTGGCTCGCCCGCCTGGCTTTCAATCAATTCACAATCTCTCCTGAAATATTTGAAAGTACTTCTCGAATCCTTCGAGAAGAGCTACGAGCTAATGGAATCAATCGACAATATGAGTGGTGGAAACGTTCGCGAAGCACTCCGCTTCGTCATTGCCTTTGTTGGGAGCGGTCACGTCGACGCCGAAAAAATTATCGAAAGGCACGACGCCGATAAACGAAGAAATGCTGCGGACTTGAAATTCGGGCAATCACGGCGTTCCTTGGCTCCCTACGGCTATACCATTCCTACTCATGAGTTTCTGCGCGCGGTGATCTTTGGTGATTATGCTCAATATGATCCCGCCTCCTCGCCAGTCTGCAATATTTTGGATATTTCTACTAACGATGGACGTGAACATTTCTTGCTCCCCAATGTCCTATCATTCATCGAACGATCAGGCGGCGCGGGAGAAGGCTTTGTAGCCGCTGATAGCATCTTTGAATTCGCACAACAGCTTGGGTTCCAACCTGAACAGGTGCATTTCGGACTTGATCGAGCAGTGGATAAGAAGCTACTTGAGAAGAGTGGCCGATATAGCTCAGATACAAAAGTGAGCGGCTACCGTATTACAACGGTGGGTGCGTACACAGTCTCGAAATTGATGAGGTGGCTCGTCTACCACGACGCGATGGTTGTTGATACACCTATCGTGGATTCTGTAGTGAGAGCAGCCACGTTCAATGTGGAACACATCGATAAGCGGGTCGAGCGAGCCCGTCTATTCCGCAGGTATCTCGACGAGCAATCCTTGAAACTAACTCCACAAGATTTAGCATTCGATTGGCTCAGTGCTAGTCAGGATTTTTCCAACAATATCGACCTCGCGGAACGAGCCGTGAGATCCGCACTTCAAAAGAACAAGGGGAATCGCCCCACGCGACACGGATAGCGTCTCTCAAACCATTATCCAGCTCACTCCCTACCTCATTTCTGGTTCCTAGATCCGCTCACCTTCCTATACTACTTTCCATATTAGAGTTCCTGCTATTGAGGAAAGACTCCTCGGAGTTGCCACGATCCGCCTTCAGTCCTATACCTCAAGCTCAAACTTCGATTTGCATACCAAGTTCGGCAGCTACGGCCTCAACTGTATCCTTGCTGAGTGTATGCATGGTTAGACGCAGGCTTCCCTTGTTCAGCAGCTTCGTCAGCACTTGTGCCGTGAGTGCCTTCTGAACGGACTGAAGGACAACAGATCGCTTAAACTTCCATTCTTTTGGTCCAGCGACATCGACGCGGAAGGGCCCGACGACTCGGGCAAACGCGTAAATATGAACAGGTGTCTTCGCCTGATTGGGTGCGTACCCTCGACACACCATGACGATGGAGCCGTTTGGCATGGCGATGAAGTTCTCGAATGTGTTGACTGCAAAATCCTGTGCCCCACGGTTGAAGTGAGGGTAGGCGTCCATGATGATCTTGCGGAGGTTCGTTCCGCCCACCTTTGACGGATCACCGATGATATCCTCCCAGCCGATAGCTATAACGCTGTCCCTTTCGAACATCGCCCAATGTTCCCTCGAGCCGGAGCCACCGGAGGTCGTCTTGAGCGCGTAATAGCCTGGAGCCTCGGCGGTTGCGGCGATCCTCGGCACGCGCTTCTGATTAGCGCGAGCAGCCCATATCGCCTTCGCCTGTGCAAGGTCGATGGGCCGCGAACGGGACAAGAGTACGGTGAACCAGTCCTGCATCTCGCTGATTACCGCTCTATCCATTGGCTCGGACGATGATAGTGCGATGCAAGCCTCTTGATTGAAAAATAACCCCTGTTCCGTCAGGTTGGCGGACCCGATGAGTGCCCAGTTCGAACCATCTGACATGTCGGCTAAGAACACCTTGGCATGCAGTTTCCCGTCTTTGCTATCCGGAGGCACTGAGCGCTTCACCGCGCCGGATAGTTGTTCCAGCTTCTCGGGGTCGTTGATGGTGAATTCTTCGGAGATCACGATGGTTAGGTCTTTTGCGGTGTTCAGAAGTGCCAGTGTATCGATTCCAGGGCTGAAGAAGGCGCTTGCGATCCGGATGCGGGTAGCGTGCGACAGGGCTGCGGCAACGGCCCGTCCGACAGCTTTGGATGTCAAAAATTTCATCGCGTCCATGATGCCATATGCAGCGCGCATGGCTAATTCCCCAGATGCACGATTTGTCACATGCGGTCGCAAAACTATGCGCTTGACGCGGATATGCGAAGACGCTACTGTTCTCGTCATCTCAGGAACTAAACGTGACGCAGAGTTCTTTCATAGTGCTTATAAGCACCTTTTGGCTTGGGGTAAATCCTTGGCTGCCGGCGGTAAAGGCGCAGACTATTCCCCCTGCACCGCCCACTATTCCAGCGGTATTGACAACCTCCTGCAAGTCGCCGGATTACACTCCTGTTGATCCTCAGCCGGATAAAATGGTCGGAATTTGGTCATCGGGTAAAAGATATCGTCTCGTCATCGGTGCTGGTGAGTATGCAGTTTCTCCGGAAATGAATCGAACCTATGTTGATGCGACGGCCGAGCTGGTGGACCAAAAGCTCGGCGCGCTTGGCTACGATGCTTTACCTGACCTCCCTGGGAAGCGTTCATTCATTGCCGGCAAAGATGCCACGAAACAATCTGTGATGGACGCACTGAGAAAGATGGTGAAGCTTACCCAGGGAAACGATCGTGGGGTAATCTACTATGTCGGTCATGGTCAGCTAACCCCGAGTAACAAAGATCTCAGTCTCGGAGTTTATGATCGACCGGTCGCTCCCGATGAGGGTATTCGTTTTAGCGATATTCTTGGCACCTTAGAAGTATCCGAACAACACGACTCACTGGCAGAGATTCCACACTACCTTATTGTGTTGGATTCCTGTCTGTCAGGGAACGTAGCGCTCGGATCTGAAGCTGTTGTGATTCGGCGCAATAATGTCGATCGAGTCTACACCCTACAAAATCTAGATATTCCTGAGAAAATTACCCTTTTAACAGCAACAACGGATGGGGATCTCAGTGAAGCCTACGATCTTAAAGGAAGCACCTATTCTGCGTTCGGCTTTTTCTTTGCACGCGCTCTCGGTGAAGATTGGGCTTGTGCCGATGCGAATAGCCCTGACGGAGTACTCACCGTCAACGAATTGAAAGTTTATCTCAATAAAAAACTAAACTTGGCATTTCAGAATCACGCGACTGGGAAGCTTATGCGTCCGATGAGCCTTGACAGAGACAAGAACCTTTTTGTCGCATTTGATCCTTCAAAGCATCATGATGATGGTATTCGCGGTGATTTCGTTGACGTCTCCATACAACCTAACAATACGACGGTCTCCAGTACGCTTCGACTTCCGAATGGCGCGTCTCTCAAGTGCGACGGTACCGCAGCTTGCACATTCCCTGTCTCCAAAAGTCTACTTGCAGGGATCGGATCACTAGATACGGTAACCGAGGTTCGTTCGGTCCAATATCCCAACGCAGCCGTTCATGACGACGGAATAGGTGCGATCGCGGGTGTGGGCGCGAGCGGAGGAAAGAAGGCAAGTGGGCCGGCCGTCCACAAACCTATAGTCCTAACCCGACGGGTCGAACATGATGATTCTGCGGATTTCAACCAATTGATGCGATACAAGAGCGCGGTCCTGTCAGGGGCAACAATTTCAATTAAATAGAGGATTCCTCGTGAAATTACTCAATATTCTTACCGCAACTGGCTTGTCTGCTTTGCTCTTGTGTGTCGGTTGCGACCCACAGGACAAAATCGTTCAGATCTTTTCGAACCAGGGATTGACGCTATTGAAACCTGCGAGGAGCTATATCGCCTTGGAAGGGATTGTTGTCCTACCGCGTAAAGGAAGAATGCAGTACATCGATCCGTATGACAGGCTGGCTCCATCAGAAGGCACTGCGTCGGATTTCTCTGCAGTTCTACATCAGGAGGTTGACAATGAAGCGACAGGAATCCAAGCGGCTGTCAGCGCACTAGCGGCGGTTGTCTCTGTACCCTTAGGATTGCAATTTGACAAGGCACAACAGGTACAACTGGATGAAATTGATTCAAGTGGCACTAGATATGCGAGCCCGGCAATTGACGCTTTGCTGAAGAAACAAAACACCAGTGACAAGATTCGAAGTCTGTTAAAACCAGGCCTCGGCAGTCGGGTCTTTTTAGTTCAAGAAATTTATACCGCCAAGAGTTTATCTATCAAGACGTCGTCTGGCGGGGATTTGAATGCATCTTTTGGAGGCGGCGGAAAGCCTCCAACCTGCAGCACCGATACGGCTGTTAGTAAGGACTCCAGTGCTCCTGCAACAACTACTCCAAAGTCACCTGCTGATGATGAAAATAAGACGACCGAAATCGAAGCCGCAGCCAAAGCCGTTAAGAACGCAGTGACCACTCCACTATCCAACTCAAATGCAGCTGCTGCTGGAACGAGCGAGGCAAAGTCTGGATCTGACGGCGCAATCTCAGTTGGGGTGTGCAAAAAAACAACGGCCTCGTTGTCGTTTACTACAGGGAGCTACATACCCTTTGCCGTGCGTTTGAATGAGGTAGAAATTGCTCCAGGAAATATCCTACAAGTCAAGGTCACAGACTTCAAAGTTCCAAAGACAACTCTTGGTCCGGAGGAAGCCGCAGCGACTGTCGTAATAAATAATAATGCGCCGTTCCTTGAGAAGATCGAACACATAACTCACTAGCAAAATGAATGGCCGACATCACCTCATTCCTATGCAAAAGAAATCGGGATTCTAACAGTCCGAGTCCTTTGCCATTTTTCCCGTATTTTCGCATGGATGGAATTCTCGTTGTCACGATACAAGTTTTGCTTTGGGGCGAAAGGTAGCTTCCCCAGGCCGTTATGTTACGGAAAGAGCCCCCTCAACGTTGTCCCAGGCTAGTCCTTCTCATCAATGAGAACAGGACCGTAAACGGGGCCTAGCCTGTCTTCGGCTAGGCTTCGTAACAAGCCAGCATTGATCTTGGCAGACGAATATCCGTTCATGTCTTTCCATGACGGGCTACTCAACCAGTTGGTATGCTTCCCGACTTTCTCGACTAAAAGATCATGCGCGATCAGATACCAATGGTCTTTGTGGGGAAAAGCAATCCACAGATCCTTTGCGCTGTACTTCTTGCCGATTGTGACCCTCGACTTCAGCTGTACTTTTAGCGTGGTGATGCCATTGACGTGATACGCAAGGAAATCCGCTCCCTGCCAATCATCAGCAAGCTTGATGCAATTGAAACCGTAGTCGGCGAGCGTGGCTGCAATCTTTTGGAAGTTGAATAGCTCTTTTTGTCGTGCCGTGAGGGTGCTGTAGGAGATTTTCTTGAAGTGAGTACGACTATCAGTCAATGTTCTTCCTCTGGCGAGATAAGATCTCGCAACGGTTTGTCCATTATCGCCAGAAAGATTCCGAAAAGGATCAAGAGAGAATTCCTTACGCCGTCAATCTCACCAACGGCAACTGATGGCCTTTGCTGGACTCTGGGATGCGTGGAAAGATCCGGCAAATGGACGATGGCTTCAGAGCTACACCATCGTCACTACTGACGCCAACGAATTGATGACAGCCGTGCATGGACGTATGCCTGTCATCCTGCACCTTGTAGATTTCAACCGATGGCTAGATCGCGAGACCACCGGCCACCACCTATTGACCTGCTGCGACCGTTTCCCGCCGACAAGATGGAGGCGTTCGTAGTCAGCAGAGACGTTGATAGCGTAAAAAACAATTCGCCTGACTTGCTCAACGGGCACTTTGATTCTTAAAGAGAAATACCTGACTTTCTGGACATTGGGACAGTTATAGGACAAAATGTCCTATAATATGCCCAGCTACCCGATCCCTTTTCCGCCCGATGTTCGAACCCTCCTATTGAAGGTTCGGCAGCGCATGACACAGCGTGAGCTGGCAGAACGGCTCCAGAAGAGCGCGAAAACCATTGCTCGATGGGAAAGTGGCGAGATTACCTGTCCGGCGCTCCTTGAACCCAATCTACGCGAAATCCTGCAGGAGGGTCGCCGATCCGATGATTCATCCTCAAGCTTCACTTTCATCGATCTGTTCGCAGGCATCGGTGGCATGAGGTTGGGCTTTGAGAGTGTAGGCGGAAAGTGCGTGTTCACCAGCGAGTGGAACGAATGGTCGAAGAAAACCTATCTCTCCAACTTTGGTGAGGAACACCCTTTCGTGGGCGACATCACCATCCAGGACGAAACGATGATACCCGACCATGATGTGCTTCTGGCGGGCTTTCCGTGCCAGCCATTCTCCATCGCAGGCGTGAGCAAGAAGAACGCCCTAGGACGGCCCCATGGCTTTGAATGCACGACGCAAGGAACACTATTCTTCGACGTGGAGAAGATCATTGCGGCGAAACGGCCGAAGGCGTTCCTGCTCGAAAACGTGAAAAACCTCGTTAGTCACGACAAAGGAAACACGTTCCGGGTCATAAAACACACGCTCGAAACTAAACTCGGCTACACCATCAGAACAGAGGTGATCGATGGGCAGGCCTTTGTTCCGCAGCACCGTGAACGCATTCTGATTGCTGGCTTCCACGAGGACACCGGCTTTTCGTTCAAGGACTTCGTCCGGCCAGAGAATAGCCCTAAATTGGATTCTATCCTGCATCCCGAAAACGGCACAGAGGAGGCTGAAGACCCATACACTCTTGGCCCAAAGGCGAAGGTCAATCCCAAATACATACTGACAGACAAGCTGTGGGCCTACCTTCAGGCATATCGCGACAAGCATAAAGCTGCTGGCAATGGCTTTGGATTTGGCCTGGTTACACCTGACATTGTGTCACGCACACTGTCGGCTCGGTACTACAAGGATGGATCAGAAATTCTGGTCAGCCGGGGTAAACGAAAAAATCCGCGCCGCCTTACTCCCAGGGAATGCGCTCGTCTGATGGGATACCCCGAAGGCTTCAAAATCCCTGTCTCTGACACCCAGGCTTATAAGCAATTCGGGAATAGCGTCATTGTGCCCGTCATCGCGGAGGTGGCCCGCATCATGAAGCCGGAAATCCGAAAATTGCAGGATCGCGATGCGTTCGGAACCTTTCAGCTTCCACTTGTGGCCAAAGCCGGGCGATGACCGATGTTCACACAAGTGAGCAGCGCAGCCGAAATATGGCCGCGATACGCAGCAAAGACACCGCGCCTGAGGTTCGTGTCCGCGCAGCGCTCCATGCGCTCGGCTATCGGTTTCGTCTGCACCGCAAGGATCTCCCCGGCAAGCCAGATATAGTCCTTGCGAAGTACCGGACGGTGATCTTCGTACATGGCTGCTTCTGGCATTCGCACAGTTGCCGATATGGCCAGGTCACACCGTCGACCAGATCGGAGTTCTGGATAAGCAAGAGATCAGGAACAGTCGAGCGCGATGCTCGAAAATCGCAGGCTCTCGAGGAACTTGGCTGGCGGGTGATTACGATCTGGGAATGTGAAACCAAGGATCCCGCAGCACTCAAGCGGTTGTTGCAGCGATTTCTATACCACCCTGATTCCCCCCACTAAAGGAGAATTCGGCTCTGCTGCCTGCCAGCTCTAAGGTGATACCCTGGAGGCATCTTCAAGGATGACGGGTAGCAATCTGAATCTGGAACAACTTAAGCAGCTGATGCGGGCGGCCGGAGCCACGCAGCTCTACCTGAAATGGCTAACTGCAAATGACAACTCTAAACAGCAGGTCTATCTCGGAAAGGACCTTGCTGCGATCAACGTGCTTCCTAACGGTCCTATTACAAATGACCCTGAAAATCCTGAGCTGCTGAAGTCTCCGCTGCATTTCAGCTGGCTTACTCCAACCGGAGCCTTACTCAAGGCGCGTGGCGCACAGCTCATTCTTTATCCGCAATATCCGGAAGCGAGATTTTCGGGCTTTCTGAGAGGATGTCCAGGCGCCCCCAATGAGCTGATGCGGATCCGGCAGGCGGGACGGGTACTGTTTTTTGGAATCACGTCTGCGGGCCACATTCTTGGATATGTTGCAGCTCATGATTCAGCCTTGGCGCATGAAATTGCGGCATTGCAGCTGCGTCCCGACATCAGCGTGTTTTCGCGCATACCGATCGAAGTTCGGACGGATGATCGACGACTGCTGTTATCGGAACTGGCGAGGATTTACCGGCTCGGATGGATAGACTCCAAGCGTTTAGACACTACGGGTGACATTCTCGACTGTGCTGCTTCCAATTGCGGCGGCTACACTTTGGAAGCGGAGCTGGGCATTCGCCCGAATGGCTTTTCGAAGCCCGACTTTCACGGTTGGGAAATCAAACAACATACCGTGCGACGCCTTTCAAACCCTGCTGGTGGCGGCCCGATTACCCTTATGACCCCTGAGCCCACGGGCGGGGTCTATGTCGATCGAGGTATCCATGAGTTCATGCAGCGATACGGCTACGCCGCTCGCAACATTGTCGATCGGTGGAATTTCGGCGGCATACACAGTACCGTCAAAATCTGCGCCTCGACAAAGCTTACACTCACCCTCGACGGCTACGACCTTGCAGAGAACAAGATCACGGATCTCTCAAAAGGTATAACTTTGCTCGACCCAACGGGAGAATTGGCAGCCGTCTGGCACTACAAGGAGCTGATGAACCACTGGACCAGAAAACATGCTTTGGCGGCCTATGTGCCGTCGAACGTGAGGCAGGCTCCGGCTAAACAGTATCACTACGGGCATTTGGTTCGGCTAGGCGAAGGAACGGAGTTTCGGCTCTTTTTGAAGGCCGTTGCATCGGGCGCCGTCTACTATGATCCGGGCATAAAAATCGTCGGCGCTCCGGGAACTCGGCAGTTGATAAAAAAACGAAGTCAGTTCCGCATTAAGTCATCTTCGATTCCGAAGCTATACACGACGATGACGGAGGTTGATGTCACCACAATCGGCTAATACTTCATCCGCAGGTCCGCTCGTGGAGTGCTGCGAACAATTCGGAAGAGGGCAGTTTAATCCCGATTCCGACGCTGATGTTCGTCGCATGCTGCGCGGCGAAGGAGTCAAACGGCTGGACTCTTTTGTTTTCGAGCTGTTGATCCAGCGGGCTCTGAAACATTACTGCGGACATATGCCCATCGCCTACGGCTGGTATGTACTTGCGAATGGAGACGCTGATGCAAAGCTGTGGATCAGGCTGGAAACGGAAAGCCCGTTAAACGCCTGTGATGACTCCTTGTTGGCGCTCCTGAACAGAAGAGGCAGCTCAGTCCTCTTGGTCAAAGCGTTGGCCGACTATTCCGGGTTTCGGGGATCCTGGCACTCGAGCGAGGGATGGGGACCAGAGGGCGATCTCGATTCGGTTCTTTTTGATCGCTTCGCCCAGCCAGGCATCGAGCTTCCCGGGAAAGTAAGACAGCCCGAACCTGCACCAGTCGAGCGGGCAGATGCGGCGCTTACTCGACTGTTCAGTCATTCCACACCGGCCGAACGTCGGTCTCTGGCGCTAAGCCGACTATTGATCAACTGCTTTATAGTGCCCTACACACGCCGACAACCAATGGATCTGGACGCCGTGATTCTGAACGATCAGGGGGGCTGCGCTTTCTTGAGTTCAAGAGAAAATACCCGTCTTGGGAAGGCAAATTTGGCTTGGATTCGGGTCATGGAACGCTCATCAGATGGCTGAATGTCACTGGTCATAAGCTCTCAAACCTCGTGCTTGTCGATCCATGCTGGAACAAAGCCATTTCCCCGCAACTCATTCTGGATGAACCCACCAGATCTCATCTTCGATGGGTGGGAGCACACGTCAGTCCGGACTTATTCGACCCCGAAGGGCTGAGTACCGAAGGGGTGGATTCGGGCATGTTTCAGCAGAAGCGTGAGCAACAGGCAGTTAAGGTCAGTCGATACGTTGTCCTGGGCGAGGGCTTCAAACCAAAGGGCCTGAAGGCATTTCTGAATGAAGCTGGCTTCCTCCCATCGGCTTCGATGCAAAGTCTGTCAGCGGTCAACCGGGTTGCTTTGCAGGATGGCTCCTGCCCCGAGAAAACGAGAACCTAGCTCTCTGTTCTTGATCACAGTTAGGCGCAGCTTGCGAAAGCTCGGCGCTTTGGCTAATCCTGCGAAACCTGTTGCGTCATGCTCTTTGCCGCGCGTCTGAATCCACCCAGTTCGCAGTGATCAACAAGATCCTAAATACTGTTTAGTGCTCTAGAGTGCGAGGTTTACGGCTTCAAAGCGCAAGACAAGCGCAAGAGTGATGGAGGAGAGGAGAAGCGACGACTTAAGTGGTGCAGCATTGCACTAGTCGGCTTATTTCGCCCCTACTTCGTAAGCCGATGTATCGAGACTGCGAACGTCAACCGAGAGCGTGAGGCCATTCACGAGCCCGTCGGCAACGGAGAAACCCTCTTCACGGACTAGTGCTTCAAAGGCGCTTTTGTCCGGAGGAATCTGGTCCTTCTGATCGAACCACTGTTCAAAATCGCGGTAAAGCGCTTCGATTGATGTAGACCAACGCGCGTTGTATTCGCAGTGTGCGAGCGCCCAGCGACGGAATTGTTTGTTGAAGTCCACCCGCTCGAGAGGTTCGACACTCGACGTGCTCTCCGCAGACTGGGAGGCTCGTTGGTCGATGTTTCGCTTCAACAGCCACTCCTCCGCCATGGTTGTGAATGTCTTCATCTCATCACCTCCGCTACGACATAAACGACATTGACGACCTAAGTTCCATCGACCGATCACTTTCATCGTTTCGGTCGTTTATGTCGTACCGCTCCATACTTCAGTTGGCCTTCCCCCGCTATCAGATGTACGCCGCGTAGCCATACCGAACTCCGAGAGAAGATGAAGTGCTTGCTCAATGCGGCCCGAGTTACCGTTGCGTCTGAAAAGGTCGCGGATCTCTGTCCGGGTGAGCCCATCCTTACCAGCAGTACCCAGAGCTTCTCGAATTTTGTCCGCCACTGCATCTCCGATGGCGTCTCCGAAGATGTACCTCGCACTGTGAAAGCAATAATCCCAGACCGCAAGCGCCGCCATAAGGTGCTCCACGCGGACGGTGGGGCTTTCATCCAATGCTGCGTAGATCGCACTGAGACGTAACACCTGCGATTCCGCACGCCCTGTTGCAGCTCCTAAAAGCCCCGGCTGTCCATCACTGAGTACGGGATAGACCGTCCTCCATAAATCTCGCGCAGCGGCATCCCTCTGAAAGACAAGATCGGACCCCGTGCGGCGAGCCCAGTCAACGACTGCACGGATCCGAGCGGCAAGGCGTTCCAACTCATGCTCAGGCACGCTTCCACCTTCAGGCAGGCACTTGCTTCGCTTCACGCATACAAAAAGCAAGCGATTGGCGAACCCGTTGACGGATTCGGTTTCCGATAGATATCGCAGTAGCTCGGGTCGTGTGATATGACCTACAAGACTGATATGTGCGTTTGTGGCTCTTGCAGGGTCCTTCTTGACCATCGTTCGCAGATTGCCATTGTCCCAGGCATCGCGCAGCGTCCCGGAGAGGGTGTTCCCATCCCGTCCCATAACCCGTAAAACCGAAGCAAATTCCCCCTGAACAATCTGCAGCCGCCGGTCTGTAGGGACATCGTGATCCCTTACCTCATTGATAAGACCTTCTGTCGACGAGACCCCCTGTGACTCTGTTGGCAGCCCAATCGGGGGCGACCAGACTCATCAATCGCCGGATGTGCTCCCAGCTCGTGCCTTTCCTCCCCTTGGCCGTTTCACCCACCAGTACAGCGAACAGGTTCAGCCCGTGACGAGACGCTTCCACACGACAATGAGGGAGTGGCCCGAAGACGTTTCCGATCGCAACGAGGAACTGAATCAGGAGTGCTGTCGCATCTGCTTCGGAGTAGGGAACAATCGCATTCACCACCTCTCCAGCGAGACCGTGAAGCGCGTTTGGTCCGAGACTGGGCCAGTCGTTAGCAGCGACCGGCTCCGCAGAAGGGAAAATGGACGCTAAGGTCGCGATTCTCTCTCCGCGATCCAGTGCCAGAACGTCATCAGCCGCTGCCAAAGGATGCAGGGCAAGCCAATCGGAGCAGTCGCCTTTCTCTGGCAGGCCGAGCGCATCCGTGTTTACCTGTTCGACGGTGGTGCAGCCGATGGTCTCCAGTCGGGCTCGCACCTCATCCATATACCTCCTACCCGGCTCATCGTTGTCAGGCCACAGAATCACCTGATGTCCCGCCAGAGGTGACCAGTCTGCACTACCAACACTGTTGACGCCTCCCGAGGTGACGGCCGCCAGCCCAATCGCATGAAGGGAATCGACATCCTTCTCGCCTTCCACCACAAAGACCGGGGCATTCGGCGCGAGGGACTCCCATCCATACAACGGCCAATCCTGTTGTGGCTTCTGCCCCCTTCGCAGAACGAATGTTCCGTCGATGTCGGCCATCATGCGGAAGGTCTTGCTGCCATCATCCTGGTGGATGCGAATGTTGTAAAAGGACGTTGTTCCATCCATGTTGTGGTATGGATAGGCCTCCACCATCGTCCCAATATTGTGCGTTAGCCTCTCTGCAGCCTGCTCTGGAGTCTCTGCCATTAGTTGTCTTCCCATGCGCCGAGCGCCTTTGCAGCTTCAACGAACCCCGCTCCCGTGCGGAGGCGATGAAACGCCAACACGTCGCCGCCGTACGCGTCACACACGAAGCAACGAAACGCGCCGGTCTGGATGTTCACCCGCAGAGAAGGGTGCTTGTCGTTGTGAAAAGGGCAGAGCGCAGAACGCCATGCCCCACGTCCCACCAGCTTCAATCCTTCGCTCCGATAGAACGAAGCAGCTGATGGAAGAAGCGCACGATTGAAGGCATGACGCCGTGCTACGCTTGTCTTCATACGAATCCTTTTCTCTAGTTCAACCCCGGTTGCCGCCGGGGTTTTCTGTTCGGTTGAACTGTCCGATTACTCTCCCAGCGCGGGACGTAGGCCTTCGCGCATAATTCTGTCGATCTCAGCGGTTGGGATCAACAGGCGGGAACGCTTAGATGAGCCCGTCTTCACTGAGGCGCACTTTCCGGAATAAGCCCAAGAGCGCCACGTCCATTCCGAAATTCCCGTGATTTCCTCGGCCTCCTTCACACTTGCGAATTGCCGCTGCAGCCAATCGCCGCTCTGCATAACCATCACCTCCGCTTTAAATGTCGAGCAGACCCCTCGCCGTCGTCAACAATATTGCGTTGCATTTTGCATATATTAAGTGCATCATAATATTGTGAATGACTCTGATGATCGCAAAACAGAAGAAGACGCGGCTGCAAAACGCGAAATTGCGGCGCGAATTGCTGAAGAGCGTGAAGCTGTTGAGAAGGACTTCGCCCGATTCGAGGTTGGCACTGAGCTGCTAAGTGATTTCAAACCTCCGAATCATTGGGACGCAATCGCGATGGACGGTATTCAACCTTCTCAACTGCCGTATCAGATCGCCTTGCGACTGAACTGGTTTAGGAAGCGGGGTCGCAAGATTGAAGATAGCTCCGAGGCAGCGTTCTTCACTGCTCTTCGCGAGCATGTTGACCAATGGCTCGATTCCGGGAGAGAAGGGAAGACCGACAGACCAGAGACGCGAAGCATCTTCTGGTGCTCCTCACCGAAGTATCGTGAATCCCTCTTCAGCTTGCTGAACAGATTCGCTCAGGAAGCTAGTGTCACTACAGTCGGAGAAGATGGTGTTTCGGTGCGGCTCCGAGTTCCGTTGCGTAAACGGGGAAGTATGGCTGCACAACTCCGCGATAGCGCGAAGTTGGTTTTCATAAATCTTTTAAAGTCCCCGAATCGATACAAGCTATTCCGCTGCGACCATTGCGGCCTCTACGACTTGCGGCAGAGGGAACCTCGCGAAGAAACTCTCCATGGAACCTTCTGCGATACCTGTAAGAAGACAAGCACGCCCAGCGCTGAACGTACCGAGGCCAGTCGAAACGACCGCCTATTGATTCTCGCGGAACTCGCTGCAAAGTGGTGGCCAAAATGGAGCTCGAAGGAGAACCCTTCGAGGTCAAAGTGGATCGCGAAAAAAATGACTGATAGCGGCCTGCCGAATTGGCAGCCGTCTATTACGGGCAATTGGGTAACGCGACACGTGAAAGAAATCGAAGCGGCCTTAGAGGCAGACCGGAGGAAACATGCAGGCGAAGATTGAAGGGAACGATTCGACTCCGACAGTAAAACAGGAGAAGCGTAATCGCGAAAAGCCAAAATCTGTCCGGAAATCCGTCCGTGACGGGGTCTTCGAACGAAGTGATCGAAAAGGATTCTGGATTTCCTACATTGACGCTTCGGGAAAGCGCCGCAAGGAGAAAGTAGCGGCACACACGCGGACTCAGGCAGCAAGCATCCTCTCGGCTGTAAAGACGCGCATCGGGCAAAATAAGGCACTCGGCGTAACTGTGGCAACCGACATTACAACGAAAGACCTGTTCGCACGATATAAGCGTTATCAGCGGACAAGGCTCCGCGCAACGACGTTCGAGCGTTTGGATGGCATTCTCACAACTCTGCAGCAGAATATTCCTCTTCTAGCGAAAGAGATTACACGTAGGACGGTCGCTGACTTTATCTCCCTTCGTGCAGAGACGGTGAGGCCCGGAACTATCGCGAAAGAGGTCACCGTTTTAAAACACGCCCTGAAACTGGCGGTTGAATGGGAGTTGCTACCTACCAACGTAGCTCAGGGGGCCAAGCTGCCGAAGATTCCTTCGGGTCGCACCCGCTATCTATCGCCAACTGAACTGAAATCTGCTCTGGGAGCCTGGGGCAGGATCAGAGCTGCTGGAGAAGACGTCATAACAGCTCCTGCATGGATGCGCGCCCCTATAGCCCTTGCCGCATTCACCGGAATGAGGCGGGGCGAGATGCTTTCCCTGCACTGGCGGGACGTTGACCTTCAAAATCGTCGGCTCTACCTTCGTGAGACGAAGAACGGGGCTCTCCGTGTGCTCGCGCTGAATGACTTGGCCATACATGTGTTGAATTCGCTGTCTATGGGAGAGCCTTCGGACTTAGTGCTCGCGGGAATTGATGCTGCAAAGCTTTCGGTCTATACACGTCGTCTCTTTGCTGATCTCGGCATTCATGACGCGTCCTTCCATACATTGCGACACACCGCTGCCAGTTGGCTCGCCATGAGTGGAGTCGACCTCTATGCAGTTGGTCAAGTTCTCGGTCACAAGACCCCACGTATGACACAACGCTATGCCCATCTTTCCCCGAGCTACATGGCAGGTGCCATCGGGAAGCTTGACACCGCTTTTAGTGGCGTATTGCCGACTGACAACGCTTCGTTAGTCCCCGTAGAGTCCCCGCGTTTTTCGGGTGACGAAGCGACATTTTCTAAGATGTTGAATTAATTGGCGTCCCCGACGGGATTCGAACCCGTGTTATCGCCGTGAAAGGGCGGTGTCCTAGGCCGGGCTAGACGACGGGGACGCGTTCAACGGGAAGAAGGAAGGTCACTGTCTCTTTCCATCCGTAAGGATATCACCGAGATCTGATCCAAACTAACCATATTCCATTCGAATCTCAACCGTGCATACTGAAGGTGCATTCTCTTTATGCCTATTCAGTCATCCACAGCCCGTTACAAATATCTCGATGCGCTCACGACAGCCTTTGTCGTTATTTTGCTGGTTTCAAATCTGGTAGCGCAAAAAGTCTGCCTCATAGGTCCGTTTGCGGTAAGTGGAGCAATTCTCCTATTTCCCATCACCTACATCTTCGGAGACGTTTTTACTGAGGTCTATGGCTTCGCCGCTTCTCGTCGCGCGATTTGGTTGGGATTCTTTGGGACGGCTCTGCTGTATATCATGGGATCCATAACAATCGCATTGCCACCCGCCCCTGGTTGGCATAACCAGCGGGCTTTCGCGACTGTGTTTGGGTTTATTCCAAGGATCCTCGCGGCCAGCTTGGTGGCATTCTGGGCTGGAGAATTTGCAAACTCCTACACCATGGCGAGGCTTAAACTATTGACCAAAGGTCGCATGCTCTGGACGCGTACCATTGGGTCTACGGTTGTGGGGCAAGGAGTTGACACAACATTTGTTGTTTTACTCACCTTCGTAGGTACTGTACCTCTCAGGATTCTTGGGAATATGATTCTAACCGGTTATCTCCTGAAGGTTGGTTATGAGGTTTTGGCGACACCTTTAACTTATCTCGTTATCCACAGCCTTAAGCGGGCAGAAGGAGCCGACGCCTTTGATTGGCATGAAAGCTTCAATCCGTTTTCTTTTTCGCAGGGACGAAGTGCCCATGATTCGGTTGAGAGTTGACTTCCGCTAAACTCTTTTGCGCATCTTTCCATAAACTCATACATCTAAAGGAAAACTCAAAGTTTTAGTCTAAGCTCGAGTTTTTGAGCATCCTGGGTCGCCGAAGCTCGTCCAATCTTCCGGAGCATGGAAGGGAACGAGAAATTCACCTGTAGTTCTGTGCCGTTTGTGAGGAGAAG
>Ga0268266_10000194_pt1 | contig 106020 bp, 94 predicted proteins | sample KBSS13metaG_FD_190356 | JGI IMG/M metagenome (GOLD analysis project Ga0268266, IMG submission 190356) | Switchgrass rhizosphere microbial communities from Kellogg Biological Station, Michigan, USA - KBS S1-3 metaG (SPAdes) (version 2) | ecosystem: Host-associated > Plants > Roots > Rhizosphere...
CGATGCGGGCTTCCAAGATGATTTAGTGAATTAGGTACGAATCGCCCGATTTCCATTTCGTTTGAGTGGCGGCACGTGGTGCGGGCCTGCCGCAAAACGTCATCCGGCTAGAGAGCAGATTCGAATTGGGTTAGTAAGTCCGGGAAGCTAACTGTTGGGGGCACCCTGTTTCTTTCGGCACGAGCCTATAGGAGATTGACCCCCAGCGGCATCTCGCTTTTATTTGAGGAAGAAACAAAAGTTTGTACTACCTTTTTGGCGGGTATTAGGCGTATAAAGTCGCTTCAAATCGCTAACGCCGGAGCGGCCTAAGTCGTTAGAAACGCTAGAAAATGCCTCTAGCGTGGGATTTCTTGGCCTGGGGGTTTATTTTCGAATCCTTCCGCCCCAGCCAATTCCTATAGTTCCAATTCAATCTTTTTCCGTTGGCAGCCCCGCTTCGTTCCACCCGCGCCAGCCGCCGTCCATCGACTCCACATTCGTGTAGCCCATTTTCTGCAAATTGTCCGCGACCAGCGCCGACCGGAATCCGCCGCCGCAATACAAAATCATTTTCGCTCCCGTATCCGGCACGCTCTTTTCGATGTCGCGCTCAATCACCCCGCGTCCCATGTGCACTGCTCCAGGCAAGTGTCCCTTGGCCCATTCGTTGTCCTCCCGCACGTCCACCAGCAAAAATTTTTCGCCCGACGCCATCCGCCGCTTCACGTCGGCGACGTTCGTCTCTTTTACCCGCGTCTTCGCGTCATTCACCAGCGTCAAAAATTGCGGCGAGTGCTGCATGGCTCCCCCTGAGATTGGCACTGAACAACACCAAACTAGCACACGCACTGCAGTACGCAGCTCAAACCGTAGAGATTTTCAATATGGGTTTGTCGCTCGAACTTACGACTTAGGTGGCGTCGCGGCAGCAGCAGCCTTCTCTCCGCCGCCGTCCTTCTTCGCAAATGTTCGCACGTAGTGGACCATGTTCCAGGCTTTTTCCGGCGGCAAGCGGTCGCCCTCGCCCATCATCTTGCCTTTGCCCTTCACGATCAGGTCATACATTTCGCCATCCGATATTGCAGACAGCACTCCCGGCGTTGCCCAGTCCTTCATCGACAAACTCATTGAAGCTGCTACGTCGCCTTTGCCGTCGCCCGCCAGCCCGTGGCACATCGCGCAGTCATATCCAAAAATCTTCTTCACGGTCGCAATTCCTTCTGGTGTTGCCTTTACCGGATTCTTCCGCTCCGCTCCGGTCGGCGCCTTGGCCGCGTCCGCCGCAGGTGGCGTCGGAGTAGGCGTAGCCGCATTATCTTTCGCTTTGTCTTGTTGTTGCGTGGTGGAGATACTAAAACCGGTGAGCAATACCACTCCGGCACAGACCAATCCGTGGCGCATGACAACCTCCTCGCTGCGGATTACTCCCTGTATGTTCTGCCCTGACGAACGATTCGAAAGCCGGCACACCCAACCGGCCAGTTATGCGGATTCTACACCTTTTTTGGGAGCGCGGCAGCCCGGCTGCCGCTTTTGCGGTCTTAGCCCTTCGGAGGGCTCGGATGCGGAACATTCTTCCCATCCGTAAACTTTTCCCGAGTGCAGCTATTCCATGTCCCGCCAATTTGGCCCCGCGCAAACTTCCACTTCCAGAGGCACATCCAGCTTGTACACGCCTTCCATCTCTTCTTGCACCAGTTTCTCCAGCGCCGTTTTTTCTTTCACCGGAGCCTCAAACAACAATTCGTCGTGCACCTGCAAAATCATCTGCGCCTGCAACTTTTCTTCGCGCAGCCGCTTGTGAATCGCAATCATCGCCAGCTTGATCAAATCCGCCGCCGTTCCCTGCAGTGGTGAATTCAGCGCCGTCCGTTCGGCAAAATTCCGCAGCTGCATCTGTGGCGACAATATCTCCGGTATCGGCCGAATCCGTCCAAATAAAGTCCGCGTCTCCCCGCTCTTTCGTGTCTCTTCCAGTACGCGATCTAGATACGCCTTCACTCCCTTGTATCGCGCAAAGTACGCCGCAATAAAACTCGCCGCCTCCTTCTGAGGCACATTGATCTGCTGCGCCAAGCCAAACGCCGAAAGCCCATAAATAATTCCAAAATTGATCGCCTTCGCCGCTCGCCGGTGCTCCGCCGTCTGCGCCAGAGGTCCAACGCCAAACACTTCCTGTGCCGTGCGCGCGTGAATGTCCTCGCCATTGCGGAACGCGTCCACAAGCACAGGATCCTTCGAAAAATGAGCCATCACGCGCAGCTCAATCTGCGAATAATCCGCTGACAGCAGAATCTTCCCCTTCTCCGCCACAAACGCCGCGCGAATCTGGCGCCCCAGCTCCGTTCGAATCGGAATGTTCTGCAGATTCGGATCGCTCGAGCTCAGCCGCCCCGTTGCCGCCACCGTTTGGCTGATGCTCGTATGCACACGTCCGGTCTCTGGATGAATCAGCTTCGGCAGCGAGTCAACGTAAGTCGACTTCAGCTTCGCCACTTCGCGGTACTCAATCACTTTCCCCGGTACCGGGTGCTTCGCGCTCAGCTCTTCCAGAATTTCCGCCGCCGTCGACCGCGACTTCGCTCTTCCGCGCTTCGCCGCAACGCCCAGATTCAGCTTGTCGAACAAAATCTCCCCCAGCTGAATCGGCGAGTTCACATTGAATTCCGTACCTGCCAACTCCCAAATCTCTTTCTCCAGCCGCCGTACTTCCTTTTCCATCGACTCCGAAAGCTTCCCCAGCGCTTCCGGATCAACGCGCACTCCCACGCGCTCCATCTCGGCCAGCACTTCCGCCAGAGGCAATTCAATCTTTTCGTAAACGTCCGCGAGTTTCTTTTCTTCAATCGCCGGACGTAGTGCCGCAGCCAGCCGGTGCAGCGAGTCCGCGTGTTCTCCCGCTCCGCCGCCAAGCGGCACATTGAACTGCCGGAACATCACGTCCGCCAAACCGTGCTTCGAAGTCGTCGGCCGCAGCAAATACGAATAAAACTGTGTCGCGTGCTCGATGTTCTCCACTGGCCCCAGCATCAGCTGAAACACTTTTGGGTCGTGTACCACTTTCGCCCGCTTCGCGTCCTTCAGCGTCGGCTCCAGCGCCTTCAGCGCCTCCTCTTTCTCATCGACCCAGATCAAGCGCCCTTCACCGTCCTCGGACGAAACCTCAATCCCTTTCACCCGCGCACCAAATCCATCGCTCTCCCGTCCCGCCGCGTCCAGGTGCAGCCACACCGACAGAGGTTTCTTCGCCGGCAACTTCTTCAGCCATTCACGAAATTCGCCGACGGCCGCAAACTCCGCGTAATCCCGCTTTTTGGCCGGTCCCTCTTCCTCTTTCACCGGATACGCCAACGCCGCGTCTCCCAGCTCTTTCAGCAGCGAAGTAAATCCCAGCTCGCGGTACAACTCCGCCAACGCAGTCCCATTCGGCGGCTGAATTCTCAACGCCTCCAGCGTCAATTCAATCGGCACGTCCGTCGAAATCTTCGCCAGTTGCTTTGACATCATCACTTGTTCGCGTTGCTGCTGCAGCGCCTCGCGGTACCGCTTGTTCGCCACCTCATCCGCATGATCCAGCGCATTCTCCACCCGGCCATATTTCTGAATCAGCTCCGCCGCGCCCTTCTCTCCAATTCCCTTCGCACCCGGAATGTTGTCCACCGTGTCGCCCATCAGCGACATCAAATCCACCACGCGCTCGGGCGGTACTCCCAGAATCTCTTTCACCTTCTCCGCGTCCACAATCACGTCGCCTTTTGCGCCGCCCGATCCCGTCCTCAGCGTCCTCACCCCGTCGCCCACCAGCTGCATCATGTCCTTGTCGTTCGACACGATCAGCACTTCCATCCCGCCGGCAGCTCCCTTCGCTGCCAGCGTCCCGATCACGTCGTCCGCTTCATATCCCTTCACTTCCACCGTGGGCATGCGCATCGCTTCGCACAGCTTCTTTACGTAAGGAAGCTGCTGCTTCATTTCGTCCGGCATCGGCTGCCGCTGCGCTTTGTATTTTTCAAAAAGTTTGTCGCGAAACGTCGCTCCCGGCGGGTCAAACACAATCGCCAGGTATTCCGGCTGATAGTCTTTCAGCAGTCGTTTCAGGATGTTCGCGAAAAGGAACGGCACCTTGGTGGGCATGCCGCTTGGCGCATTCATTCGCATCATCGGCGCAAAAAATGCCCGGTACACATGCGCCATCGCATCCACTAAAAAAAGTCTTTTGTTAGGTGAACTCACCGCGAAAGTATAGCAAACGCGCTCCGCCCTTCTTCAGTGGCACAGACTTCAGTCTGCGCAGCGCCGCTGCACGCCACTTTCTCGGGTAGGGCGATGTCAGAGTCGATACATGAACGCAGTTCTACTTTTGCAGTACCCTTTCCTCGTTCAGTTCATTTGCTCCGCCACCTCGGATCCTGGTCGCCGCCAAAATTCGCAATCTCAGTCATCTGCCATACCCTCCAGTATGAAAGACGAAGCCGATCCATCCGCTGCATAGTTGCTTCCTCGTCTTTAGCGCCTTCTAACTTCTTTAAAATCACCACTTGCAATCTGTATGAGAACAAAAGGCTTTAAGTTTCCTTTTTTCCTTTAGAATCTCCATTTCCACGAAAACAGGGCAGGGGTGTCCTCAGTAACAAAAGCTCCCACATCCCTTGCGGGGAGCTCTTTGTCTCTCTTGGTTTCCTTGAAAAGTTTGTGGCAATTACGGTCGCGTCGAAGCCGAAGTATTCGCTTGCGTGACCAGCAACAATCGCGTTCCGCTGTCCAGACGCACGCTCTTGCCCGACGACGCGATCACTGAACCTTGCGTCGAATTCGTTGCATCCGAGCTCAGGCTCAGTCCGCTTAAGCCAAACACTCCGCGGCTGTTGCTTGCCAGCTGCCCTGACGAATTCATCCCGCCCACGGCGCCTTGCGTTGTTGCGCCGGTCGTACTTGCAACACCCGCCGCTGCATTTGTCGTCGAATTTACGGTCGAGTCTGCCGCGCCCGCAACACTGCCAGTGGTTCGCGCGACAGTACCGGCCGCTCCACTCACAGCTCCGCCAACTGGCGCACCAGCGCCTGCCCGGCTCCCTCCATTCATTGAGCCTGACGCTCCCGCGCTTCCCATTCCTTGCAGATCGTCACCGCCGATCGCAGCGACTCCAGAAGGCGCGGCCAGTGCCTGAACATTTAGCTGCACTGTCATCTCTTGTCCACCCTTCAATTCGGCGCGGTCAAACTGCACGGCCAGCGTCGATTCATTGTCGCCCTTGCCGCGCGCGCTCGCTCGCACCACGCGCCCGGTCAGCTTCGTTCCCTTTGGCAACACGACCTTGCCGTCCTCTTTGATCGCTTCGGTGGTGCGGGCGCTCACGGCGTCGCCAACCTTCGCCTTCTTGGAATCCAGCGATTTGTCCAGTTCCGCGTTCACCGCAGTTCTTGCTGCCAGAGAACTCTGGGTTGACCCGCTCTTTTCACCGGCATTGGACCGCGCGTTCACTGCTGTGCCCGCCTGGGCCTCTTGGGAACATACCGGCTGCGCGACAATCATAGACCCTGCCCAAAGCAGCGCGCTGGCTGCGAGCAAATTCAGGATTCGTTCCATCTCTTCCTCCCGGCAAACTCCGCCCTTTTCGCATTCGCGCTCAATGGGGAACTGCTTCCTCAGGTTTCCGCGATTAAAAGGGCATCCGGCATGCCAAGTTGCTAACCAACGCTCTTTCTGTGACTTACAATCGGAAACGCAACCAACAAAAAGCCCGTCCGTGGGTAGCTTTGTCCACAGACGGGCAGCTTTTACAAAACGAGGTGTATTCGGCGTAAGGGACTTGTTTAGCGAACGTCCGGCGAAGATGCCGGCGGTTGAATCACAATGAGCAGACGCGTTCCCGCTTCCAGTCGCACGCTCTTTTTGGTGCCGACCAGGACAGTGCCGTGCGAGCCTTCCGAAACTGGCGTAAAGATCCGCATGTTCGGTTCGTAGAACGCGCCCTTGCTGTCCACCGTGAAGCGGCCCTGGCGGTCCAGTCCGCCTTCGATTCTCTGCGCAGGCAAATCTACGACCGTGCTCTTTCGTGGCGTTGTGTAAATCGACGGCATTACGGCCGGACCACTTTTCGCGGGCGATTTCGCAATCGGCTCAACCTCGTCAGGCGTGCTGACATTTCCCGCGATCCAGTCCTGCTCGTATTCCTTCCGTGACGGAATGGTCGCAGCCGCCCCTGGCGGCGCCAGCGCCTGGATTCCCGCATTTAATGCGGCTTCCTGCCCGTTCGGCAGAGTCACGCGGTCGAATTCTACAAACAGCGCGGAGGTATTGTTGCTGTCGTTGCCCGTGCGGACAACGTGGCCCGAAATCTTGCTGCCCTTCGGCAAAAGCACGCTGCGCTGATAAGTCACTGGTTCATTCACGATTGCCGTGACCGTGTCGCCGGGCTTGCTGCGGCTGGAATCAACGGCATTCACTAATGATGCGTTGATGGCCGTTCCCGCGCTCAGAGGAATCGTAATGGCCGGCCGCGCGGCCACTGTTTGCGTCGCCGGTTCGTCCGGGCGATTTCCCGTCTGGCTCATACTCGCCCCTGCAAACAAAACTGTCAGGAGCGCCGTGCCTACAACTCTTTTGCAAGTCATACGGCCTCCTTTTCTAGGCTGGGGTTTATTAGACGGAGTTCTACCCCAATAATACCACCAAATAGCAATGCAAGATGCCCACCACTTCATAAACGCTTCTTCTTGTGCCCAATCTGTGCAAAACGCCCCTTGGGGCCGTGTACAGATTGCTCGATTTACAGTGCCGGTACCCATGATTTACCCGATCTCCGTGGCTTTTCCACCACACACGGTTGTTCGAACGGAGCTCCTTTCGAGCCGTCTTGCGGCGAGCTCCTGCCCCCTGTTCACGGTTCGCGGAGCGCGTAATCCGTGTGTTAGCATCGCTGGTTGGGTGACCGCTAGAACTCCACATGGCGAATACAATGCAAGCGCTGCGAAAAATGAGTCCGAATCGTGGACTTTCTCTCGAACCCGCAAGCATTCCCACGATCGGGCCGACGGATGTCTCGGTGCGTGTGAAGGCCACCTCGATATGCGGCACCGACCTACACATCTACGGCTGGGATCGCTGGTCGCAATCGCGAATCAAGCCGCCCGTCACGCTGGGGCATGAATTTTGCGGCGTGGTGGAAAAAGTCGGCAGCGAGGTGGAAGCGCTCAGGCCTGGCGATTTCGTCAGCGCGGAAATGCATGTTAATTGCGGGCACTGCCACCAGTGCCGGGTGGGCGAAGCGCACATTTGTCCCAACGTGAAAATCATCGGCATCGATCAGGACGGTGCGTTCGCGGAACTGGTGAAAATCCCCGCGTCCAACATCATCAAATTAGATCCCGCAATTCCGGAGCGCTACGGCGCAATTCTTGATCCGTTGGGGAATGCGGTGCACACGGTGCTGGCGGGAGCGATAGCCGGGCAAACGGTCTTGGTTACTGGTTGCGGGCCAATCGGATTGATGGCGATCGCTGTTGCGAAGGCGTGCGGAAGCTCAACAGTGTTTGCGACCGAGACGAACGAACATCGCCGCGGCATGGCGAAAAAAATGGGAGCGGACGTTGTGATTAATCCGCTCGCGGAAGATGCGCCAGCGAGAATCCTCAGCGAGACAAACAAGACTGGCGTGGACGTGCTGCTGGAGATGAGTGGGAATCCGACGGCGATACAGCAGGGATTTAAGGCGTTGCGAGCAGGCGGGCGTGCTTCTTTGCTGGGAATTCCGACGGAAAATGTGCCGCTGGATCTGGTGAATGACGTGATTTTCAAGGGCGCGACGGTGCAAGGAATCTACGGGCGGCGGATGTATGAAACATGGGTGCAGATGACCGCGCTGCTGAAGGCGGGAAGGTTGAATCTGGAGCCGCTTTTCGGCGAACGCGTGAAGCTGGACCAGTTCGAGGATGCTTTCGCAAAATTGCAGGGTGGACTGGCGGGAAAAATCCTGATGTACCCCAACGGTATGCCGCAGTAGTTTCAGCTCGAGCCTTCGGCGATTTTTTTATATCCGCAGAAATTTTCAAACTTGATTTGCTCACGAAGGCGGGAAGAGGCAGAATGAACTCCTGCCCCGCCAACACCCGCCCCTTTGGAGCGCAGTCAGAGCAGTCTAATCAAAGGCAGTTGAGTCCGACGAGCTCGGTCAGAAGAGTTCAGGCAAAAGGAGCTATGACATGTCAGAGTCTGCTGTGCAAAGCACCCGGCAGAATCCGCTGCAATACGTGAGCGAACAGCTGAAGGATCTGCGCGCGAAAGGCGTCGCGCCGAAATTGCGCGTTTTGGAAGGCGAGCAAAAACCGGTCTGCATTTTCGACGGCAAGGAAGTGATCAACCTTGCGTCCAACAACTACCTGGGATTGACGACACACAAGGATTTGCGGAAAGCGGCGCTACAAGCGACCAAGACGCTGGGGGCCGGTGCAGGAGCGGTACGCACGATCGCAGGAACGATGCAGCTCCACATGCAACTGGAAGAGCAGATTGCGAAGTTCAAAAACGTGGAAGCGTGCGTGGTGTTCCAGTCGGGATTCACGGCAAATGCGGGCACAGTTGCGGCGGTGCTCGGGAAAGAAGATTTGATTGTTTCGGATGAGTTGAATCACGCCTCCATCATTGATGGCGCGCGTTTGTCTCGTGCCACGATTAAAGTGTTCAAGCACAAGGATGTAAAGGACTGCGAACGCATCCTGCAGGAGCACGCGGATTTCCCGGGCAAAAAACTGGTTATCACCGACGGCGTGTTTTCCATGGACGGCGATATCGCGCCGCTGCCGGAACTCTGCGACCTGGCGGAAAAATACAACTGCATCATGATGGTGGATGATGCGCACGCGAGCGGCGTGCTGGGCCGCGGCGGGCGCGGCACAATTGACCACTTTAATTGCCATGGGCGCGTACACATCCAAGTGGGAACGCTGAGCAAAGCCATTGGGGCGATGGGCGGCTATGTTTGCGGATCGCGCGACTTGATCGATTTTCTGTACTTGCGGGCGCGGCCATTTCTGTTTTCGACGTCACATCCACCGGCCACGGCGGCTTCCTGCATGGCGGCATTTTCCCTGCTCGATTCGCCAGCGGGCGAGAAGCTGGTGAAAAAACTTTGGGCCAACACCAAGCTCTTCAAACGTGAACTCAAGAAACGCGGATTCCAGTTCAAAGGCAGCGAGACGCCGATCGTTCCGATTCATGTCGGGGATGCGGCGAAAGCGTTCGAGTTCTCAAAGAAGCTTTTTGATGCTGGAGTATTCGCGCCAGCTGTCGGCTATCCGACGGTGGCCGAAGGCAAAGCCCGCTTGCGTGCGATTGTCAGCGCCGCCCACAAAAAAGAGCAGCTTTTGAAGGCCGCGGACGTTTTGGCGGAGGTAGGCAAACCGCTCGGAATCATCACTTAGCAGCCGAACGCGTCGTCAAATCTGAAGAACCGCGAGTTACACGTCGCAGAGGTCGGCGGCTTCGCGCAGCGACGTGAGCGGATCGCGCGATGGAACGAATTCGTGCGCCACGTAGCCTTTGTAGCCGCTGGCGACGATGCCGCGCATCACGCCGTCCCATTGCACTTCCTGCGTGCCGTCGAGTTCGTGGCGGCCGGGAACGCCGCCGGTGTGGAAGTGGCCCATCCATTGAATATTTTTCTGGATGGTTCGAACGAGATCGCCTTCCATGATTTGCATGTGGTAGATGTCGTAGAGCAGCTTTACGTTCGGCGAATTCACCGCGGAGACGACTTCGATTCCCCACGCAGAGTGATCGCACATGTAGTCATGGTGGTCCACTTTGCTGTTGAGCAGTTCGAGGCAGATGTTGACGCCATTGTCTTCGGCGATTTTCTTCAGCTTGTTCAGGCCGGCGATACAGTTCTTGGCGCCCTCGGTATCGGACATGCCGTCGCGGTTGCCGGAAAAAGTGATGACATTGGGCACGCCGGCTTTTGCGGCGAGCGGAATATTCTTGCGGAAGTTTTCTTCGATCTTGCCGTGATTTTCCACGCGATTGAGTGCGTGTGGAATGTCGCCGCCGCCGCCGTAGCCCATGCTGCAGATCAGGCCATAGCGCTTCGGCACTTCCCACTCTGAGACTTCGAGCAGGTCCACGGCTTTGAGGCCGATGTGCGCGGAATATTCGCAGAGCTTATCGAGAGGAATTTTCTGGTAGCACCAGCGCGAGACGGATTGCTTGATGTTTCCCTTGCGAGCGATGGGTTTGTCGCCTTGCGGCCAAGCAGCGGAAGGAAGAGCGGCCATAGTAGCTCCCGTGAGAGCAGTCTTAAGAACGTCACGACGCGAAAAGTTGGACATGTGCATTAGTGCCTGGCCCGCGCGTGGACGAAGGCGCGTGCAATCGTTTTCACAATGCGAGCCGAGACGGACTCCTCCCTATTGGCGCCCGATGTTAGCACACGCCGCGCGTTGCACCATGTCCCTGCGGGAAAAGAAGATGGGCTGGCGCCCGAAAGACTCAGGCGGATTCCGCTGTCGAGTGAACGATGTCGATCAGCGTTGCTTGGCGGTTTGCGCCGCGCCGGGTTACGGCGGGCTTGCGTGCATGCGGGTCCCGATAGCTTTCGAGTTTCGAGGCAGTGATTGCAAAAGTAGGAACTGAGGGAATTGTCGGAATGGGCCGCGAACTCGGCATTCAGGTCAAGCGCCAGCTGCCGTGCTCTGCGCGAAAGACTTGATGCCCTTTGCTTCGTCATCCACGATGTCAAACACGGTGTAGAGCTTCGTAATCTGCAGCACGTCGTGGATTCGGTTGGTTAGATTGAGGAGTTTCAGTTCTCCGTTTTGCTTGCGAACGCTGGTAAAGGCACTGACCAAAGTGCCCAAACCGGAGCTGTCAATGTAATGGACGTCCCCGAGGTTCAACAAAATCTGCCGATCCCCTTTGGCCAACAACGAATTAACCAGCTCGCGAAGCGCTGCGCTTTCTTCGCCGAGGGCGATCTTTCCGCTGATGTCCACAATGGTTACGCTACCCGCCCGCCGAGTGCTTGTCGTTATGCTCATCACAACCTCCCACAATCTTCCGCTGCTGAAAAGTTCACCTGCGCATCAACCGCGCTGAGGGCCTCGACCTTCCCGCCACCGATGGAATCGCGAACCGTAATGCGGTACTAGGGCGGGGCTTTTGCATTGCTTCGCAGGAAAGTGGATTCCGATGCTTCTTGCGAAGGGCTGTCCGATTTCGCAAGGAACTGCCTAGCGCCGAGGCCGGGCAGAAGGATGCTAGTAAGACACTGCGAGTGTATCAGTTAAAATGGCGTGAAAAGCGATTATTTGACCCTAATTGCGCAGCAAGCGCGTCCAGGCATTCCAGTAGGTGACGGTAGCAGAGAACGGCCAGTTCTTAGGTGCACGGCGAAACGCGATCGCGCTTCCATAGGCAGCCAGCCTGATGAAATCGGCGAAGATCAGAAGCTTTTGCTCAATGAGCGGACGAACGTCGAGTACAGGGCTTATCGGGATCTCCTCCCATGCTTCAGGGTGTTCCGCATTCACGACGTAAGCAGCACCTCTTGAAAACACGCATACTTTCTAAACGTTAGGCGAACCGATGACGCGCGAAAAGCGGGAGGCGAGTTGTATCCAAAATCAAAAACACCTATCCAATTCGCGCCGCTTCTCGCCCTAACTATGAGCCACAAGCCGTTGTGTTCAGGCTTCTGGGCGGTGAGAAGTAAATTACAGGGATACTAAAAACTCCTGTTCCCGGCCAATGGCGGACTTCCTCCACTTCGTACGAATGCGGGAAAGTGAAGTCAAATTCGAGCATCGATTTCTCCGGATAAATTTTCACTCGTGCTTCAGAGTCAGGTCACGAGCTTGCGTAGGGAGTCGCGAAAGCCAGTGACTGACTGGGTCGCTGATCACGGCGACGCAGAGGGCGGCGACTAGGCCGGTGAAAATGTCCATGGTGTAGTGGGCGCGCAGGACAATTACGGCGGCGACCTCGAAAAGGACGAGAAAGATCGCGCAGGCTGTGAGCCAGGTTTTGTGAAGGCGGGCGAGTTCAACGGCGCCGAAGACGGCTATGGCGGTATGGCCACTGAAGAAGAAATCGTTGGCGACGCCGTAAGTGACGAGCAACGACGGAAAGCCAGGATGGTGCCAGATCATTCCGGGCGGGGGAGGTAGCGCGCACAGTGCCTGCATGATTTGGCGGAGAATGAGCAACATCGCGAGGCCGATGAACGGACGGAGCTTGCCCGCGAAAATCCACGAGCCGAGAAGGAACAATCCGAGAGCATCGATGCCGAGCGAACTGGCGATCAGCAATGCGTTTGCGGCGCGCGGCGAATTTTGCAAATGAGAATTAACCGGTGCTGTGAGGCGGTGAAGGCCATCGCCGATGGCGTTCGCGTCTGCTGCGCGCGAGCCAAGCAGGGATTGCGTCCAGAACCAAATCACAAGCGAGACTGCGGTGATCGCGATGCGAAGCGCGAGTGACTTCCACCGCGTTGGCGGCGCAACAACCTGAGTAACAGCGGTCGCGATTTCAGGCGAGCTCATTGCCGAGTTCCTTTACGCGACGGAGATCGAGTTTGCCGGTGCCGAGATAGGGCATGGCTTCGATGTGGCGGAACTGATCGGGCCGCGGCTTCCAAAGTGCGGGTAAATCGAGCTCGCCTAGTTTGGTCAGCACTTCCTTCAGCGCTTCCTCGTCGAGAGTGTGCAGGATGATGAGGCGCTCGCCTTTTTTCTCGTCGGGGACGGCGGTGACGACAAAGACCTGTTCCGGCGCGGCCGAAAGCTCCTGCAATTTTTCCTCGACTTTGATGTGAGGCACCATTTCGCCGCCGATTTTGCTGAAGCGGCTCATGCGGTCGGTGATTCGAACGAAGCCGTCTTCGTCAATGGTGGCGATGTCGCCGGTGTTGTACCAACCGTCGCGCAAGACTTCGGCGGTTTTTTCCGGTTTGTTCAAGTAGCCCTGCATGACGTTGGGGCCGCGCACCAGCAGCAAACCGGCCTGGTTCGCCTGCAGGATGACCTGCGTTTCGGGATCGACGGTCCGCAAGACGATTCCGGGCAGCGGATGGCCGATGCTGCCGCGTTTGGCTCCGACCTGGCGGAAGAACGCGGCGCGAAAGTCCATCGTGTTGACCGCAACGACGGGAGAGCATTCGGTGCAGCCGTAACCTTCGAGCGGGCGAATGCCGAATTGATCTTCAAACGCTTCGGAAACTTGCGCAGGCAATTTTTCTGCTCCGGCAATGACGTAACGGAGGCTGCCGAAATCTTCGGGGGCGCAGCGCTTGGTGTAAGCGCGCAGAAATGTCGGCGTGGCGATGAGGAGCGTGACGCGATACTTGCTGACCAGAGCGCCGATGCTGCGCGCATCGAGCGGGCTGGGATGATAAACGCAGCCGATGCCGACGGCAGTGGTGAGGCAGAGCGTGGCGGTGAAGCCGAACGAGTGGAAAAACGGCAGGATGCCGAGGATGCTGTCGTCCTTATGCAGCATGAAAACCTGGTTGAGCTGTTCGACGTTGGAGGCGATGTTGAAATGAGTGAGCAATACGCCCTTGGGATCGCCGGTAGAGCCGCTGGAGAAGATGATTGTGGCGAGATCGTCGAGCGTCAGTTTCTGTTTTGCGCCGGCGAGTTTTTCGATGGAGCGCGCGGGGAGGCAGAGCGCGGCGAACAGGGAAACTATTTTTTCGCTGAACTTCGGTTTTTCGGCGAGATCTTCGAGATAAACGGCTTTGCCCGGCGGCTCGATTTTGATCTTCTCGAGGAACGCACGCGAAGTGATGGTTGTTGTGATGCCACTTTGTTCGGCGCAGGAATCAACCACCGACTGAGACGCAGTGTAGTTGAGATTGACGAGAACTTTGCCGGCGAACATCGCGGCCAGGTTGACGAGCGCTCCGCCGATGGAAGGCGGAAGCAGAACGCCGACGTGTTTTTGGTCGCCCCAGATTGGGCGGAGACGGCGGGCGAGAAAAATGGTCTTCGTCAGTGCGGAAAAGAAGCCGAGTTTTTCCGTGCGGAAATCGGCCATGGCGAAACGGAATGGATGATGGCGCGCGGTCTGCACGAAAGAGCGCTGAATCGTTTTCATCAGCGGCTTGCGGCGGGCGAAAGCGTCAGCGCCGAGCTCGAGAACGGACTGACGCGCTTCGCTAGCGGTGACCGTCGCGGGCATTGGTTCGCCGAAGGTGACGCGTACGGGATAGGGGATCTTGCGCGGCCACTTCCAGAAAAATTTACCGCCGGAAAAACTGAAAATGGAACCCCAGATGCCGTCGATGTGAACGGGAATGACGGGCACGATCGTCTCTTTATCGAGGCCTTTGAGGATGCGTTCCATGCCGCGGCGGAAAGGCATCATCTGCCCGATGCGGGTCATCTGGCCTTCAGGGAAGATGCAGACGAGCTCGCCATTTTGCAGGGCGCGCGTGGCTTCGCGGAGCGAATGAATCATTTCGCGCGGGCCCTGGTTGGAGGCGATGGGAATGACGCCGAGAATTTTTGCAAACGGCTTCACGAACCAATGTTCGTAGGAATCCCTGAACATCAGGAAGCGGACGGGACGATCGGTGGCCGCAATGACGAGGGCGGCGTCAGCCATGGAGGCGTGATTGGGGACCAGCAACGCGCCGCCACGCGGCGGAACTTTTTCTGCGCCTGCGATGTCCATGCGATAGATCGTGTGCGTGGCGAACCAGAGCAGGAGGCGGAGGAGGGAGTCCGGCAGAAGCCACAGGGTATAAGCGCCCACGGCGAGCGAAAGCAGAGCTGTCCAGAGGAAGAAAGTCGCAAGTCCCACATGCAAGTAATGCGTAAAACCGGAATAGATGGCAGACGCGACGAGTACGCCGACAAAAGACAGCCAGTTGGCATACGCGATGACGCCACCTTTTTTGTCTTCGTCCGGACGGTGCTGGATGAGTGCGTTGATGGGAACGATGAAAAAGCCGCCCGCGAAGCCCAGCGCCCCGAGCAGCCACATCACTTGCAGGAAAGACAGGCCATGCAGGGAAACGAGGCTTCCGAAGATGGCCATGCCGACGCCGCCCAGCGGGATCAGGCCATATTCGATTTTTCCGCCGGAGAGATAGCCGGCGGCGAAACTGCCGACGCCAATGCCGATGGCAAGCGCAGCCTGCAAATAGCTGCCGCGTGTTTCATCGAGGTGAAGAACCTCGCGTCCATAGAACACGATGACGAACTGGAGGAGAGCGCCGAGAAACCAGAAGTAAGTATTGCCGATGACGGCGAGTTTCAGCGCGCGATCGAGGCGTATGAGGTGCCACTGCGCTCCGAGATCGGCAAATATGTTGAAGCGGAATTTTTTGGCGGGGTCGCCGGCGGGGACGCGGGAGATCAGCAAGCTGGTGAGGAAGCCAAATACCGTAAGCCCGGCGAAAATTACCCCGGCCCAGGCTTCGCGGGCTCGAAATGTTTGCGCGAGGTAGGAACCAAAAACGGTGCCGGAGATGATGGCGATGAAGGTAGTGAGTTCGAGGACGCCGTTGCCCCAGGAAAGTTCTTCGGCTGGCAAGAGTTCGGGGAGAAGGCCGTACTTTGACGGGCCGAAGACCGCCGCTTGCGTACTGGCCAGAAAAATTACGGCGAAGGCGAGATACGGATTGCCGTGCCAGAAAGCAAAGATGGCAAAGAGCATCGCGGCAATTTCAAAAACTTTTGTGCCTATGGTTACGCTGCGCTTGCTGTAGCGGTCGGCCAGATAGCCGCCCGTCATGGAGAAAAGCAGGAACGGGACGGCGAAGAGCAATCCAATCAGGAAGACGCCGCGGTCTTGTTCGGCTTGCGAGGGATTGTGGCCGAGGATGAGATAGATAACGAAAAACTTGAGGCCATTGTCATTGAAGGCGCCTTGAAACTGAGTGGCGATGAGGCTCCAGAAACCGATGCGCCAGGGTTTGGTGTGTGCCGGACCGCTTTTGTGCATGCGCAGCCCCTCCGATGGGCTCCGTCGCTGCGTGGTGCGGAATGCGATGAAAGTGGTCGCGGAGATTATAACGGGAGCGACGGCTCGCGATTCATGAACTATTTCTGTTGTTGTTTCGGTTGTTCTTTGACTTGTTCGACCAAGCCGATTTTTTCGAGGGCCCGGAGATATTCGACAACGAGGTCGAGCGGGATGGGGCCGTACTCGGCGGAGACGGCGTCACGGATGGCCTGGGCGGTGCGTTGACCATCGGCGAAGTTGAGGACTTCGTAGGCGTATTCTTCGCCGCCGCCCCACAGCCCTTGGAAGTCGAGGAGCTTCGGTGTCGAGATACCGGCGGATTTGGCGTGGTCGGCGAAATAGTCATAGCCGAAAACGGTGAGCGGGCCTTTGGGTTCGGGTTTCCTGCGAAACGTAATGGTGCCCGTGCTTGTCGCCTTAGGCTGATCCCCGGCTCGTTGAGCCAGGGTTTGTATCGGGAAAAATCTCTGGTAAGCCAATTCGCTCAATGCGATGGATTTTGGCGCTAGCCGACGGACAGACTGGAATGTGTCGATTTCTGAGTTTAAGAAATGGCGAATTAGATTTGCCGATTCATCAGCGGGAATCTGTTCACTACGCAGATCGGTGAGATGAGCACGCAACAATCGGTCGTAATCAATCGCCGCTAGAACGCTTTTCGCGGATCCTTCGTCCATTGCGGCCAGGAAGTAGCCACTGGCGGCGCCGATGAAGGCGGCGCGCTTGAGTTTGGTGGGATCGATGTTGGCAGCGGAGTCGAAATTGGTGTGGATGAAGCGGTCGGGCCAGTCGTTGAGATAGATGGCGGGAATGCCGAAAGAGGAATCCTGATAGACGTCGTGGTCGCTGCCCATGGTGAAGGCGGAGTATTCGGCGCGAAGAGGGTCTTTGCCGCCTTCGGGAGCGACCATCGGGTAGGCAGCTTCTCCGGTGGCGGCGAACTGATAGGACTGGTCGTTGAGCCAATCGGCAAAGGCCCAGGCGACATCGTGGACGAAGCTGGGGAGGCTCATAGGGCCGCGTGTCACGTGGAACACTGACTTGGTTTCGGGGCCGCCGCCGACCATGTCCATGTGGATGACGGTTTTGATGCGCTTAGCGAATTCGGGCTTGCCGTTGAGCAAAGCCATGGTGCCTTCGATTTCGGGCGGGAAGACGAAGCGAACGGTGCGGAAGGGCGGCGCGAATTCTTTTGCAGCGATGAGTTTTTGTAAAGTGCGGGCAACTTCGAGGATCGTTACGCAACCGCTGGCGTTGTCGTTGGCACCGGAGCGCTGATGGTCGAGGTGGCAACTGAAGACGATCTCCTCGTCTCTTAGTTTGGGATCGGAGCCGGGGATGGTGGCGGTGGCGACTTCATAGTTGCCCGGGTGCTGGCCAGCTTCGGCGACGGCGTACAGAAGGATTTTCTCGCCTCTGTGCAGCCGTTCCTGAAAACGATGAGCGGTTTTCAGTGAAACCATGAAGGCGAAAGTTTTGTTGGGAGAAAAAGTCTCGAGATGGCCCCATCGGATGGCCTCCTGATTTTCGCCCGACCAGGCGGTTCTTTGATTCTGTGCATAGCTGACAATCCCCGCTGCGCCGAATTTGCCGACCGCGAGATCCTGCACCGCTCCCGGCTGCGCGCTGACCAGGACTAGCTTTCCTTTTACGTCCTTACCGGCGTAGTCGCTCTGTTTTGTGCCGGCGCCGATGTCGATGAGATCGGCGGTCACACTGGCAGCTTCGCTGTCTTCGGCAAGAACGACGGGTTCGGCTTCGTAGCTAGCAACTTTTCCTTGCTTATCTCCGGCAACGTCCCAAAGCTCTGCAAACTTGGCATCCCAGGCGGGGCGGGAGCGCTGCGTGCCATAGGAGATTTTTCCGTTGGCGGGAAATTGGAGAATGGCGACATCGCTGAGGCCGTAGGCGCGGAGGCGTTCGGCGACGAGTTCGGCGGCTTCGTGAAAGCCCTGGGAGCCGCGCTGGCGGTGGAAGCGGGCGATACCTTCGAGATTGCGCTTGGCGGTTTCGCCGCTGAGTTCGTTGGCAAGGGCGGCGACATCCTTTTCCGGAAGAAGCGGTGGCTTCTGCGCTCGGATGACCTTCGAACTGGAGATAAACAAAACCAGGAGTGTAGCGATGCAGGTGAGCCGGTTCACGGGAGCCTCCGCGGCCGGAGATTGTACAACGTGAAGGCGGTGCGTCAGGAAGGACGTCGAGCAGGTTGAGGCGGCCGGCTGCAATCTTCGGAGCGGGTCGGACGTAGTACTCTTTAGACGATTCCTTATGGCGACTACAACGGGCCTCGACCTCAGCTCAGCATTCCAACTGGAACATGTTTGCCGGCACTACGCGATGGGGGAGACCTCGATTCGCGCAGTGGACGATGTGTCGCTGACCGTGCCGACGGGAGAATTTCTGGCGCTGCTCGGATCGTCAGGGTCGGGAAAGTCCACATTGCTGAATTTGATGGCAGGGTTGGACCGGCCAACGAGCGGGACGATCGTGGCGGCGAGCAGGAAGCTGGCGGCGTTGTCTTCACTGGAGCTGGCGCGATTCCGGCGGGAGACGGTGGGGATGGTGTTTCAGTCGTTTAATTTACTGCCGCGGATGACGCTGGAAGAAAACGTGGAGCTGCCGCTGCGCTTGGCGGAAGTGGAACGCGGTGAGCGGGCAGCGCGGGTGCGTGAAGCGCTGGAACACGTGCGGCTGACGAAACGCATCGGGCACCGGCCGAGCGAGCTTTCGGGTGGCGAGCAGCAGCGGACGGCAATCGCGCGGGCGCTGGTGAACCGGCCGAAAATCTTGCTGGCGGATGAGCCGACGGGGAACCTAGATTCGGCCACGGGCGAAGCAATTTTGACTTTGCTGCGGGAAATTCAGAGCAACCTTGGAATGACGATTGTGATGGTGACGCACGAGCGGCCGCTGGCGGAGAGGTTCGCAGACCGATTGGCGACGATGGGCGACGGAAAATTGTTGTCGATAGCGGCTAGCGAGTCGGCGAAGCATGGCGCGACGACGCTTCTGGATTCGGCAGAGGTTCGCCGATGAAGCTCCGCGACATGACGGAACTGGCGGTGCGCAATTTGCGCGAGGCGATCTTGCGCAATTCGCTGACGACGCTGGGAGTGGCGGTGGGCGTGGCGTCGCTGGTGGCGATGCTTTCGCTGGGAGTGGGATTGCAGCAACTGGCGAGCAGCCGACTGAGCAAGAGCGGGCTCTTCGATTCGATTTTTGTGACACAGAAAACGAACCTGCGAGGACCGGGAGCGGGACCGCCGGCGACGCGCGCGGCTGCTCCCAAGGCGCGACCGCTGGACGAAGCGGCTCGCGCGGAGTTTGCGAAGCTGCCGAATGTAATTGAAGTGTATCCGCAGATTCGGTTTTTTACCGAGGTCCGGTTCGACGGGAAGCCGTTTGCGACGATGGTGGCTGGGATGCCGGAGAGCTCGAAGGCGAGCGGATCGTTCGATGGGATGCAGGGAAATTTCTTTTCGTCGGCGAATGCGGATGAGGCGATTCTGCAGGCGGAGTTCGCGAAGGACTTGAATGCGCAAACATCCTCGCTGATTGGCAAAGATTTGGTGCTTCGGTATGCGGAGCGGCAGGCGCTGGCGGCGACAGATGGTTCGAATGAAGGCGGCGGATTTTCCGTTGTGCCGAAGGAAAAGCATTTGCGGATTATCGGCGTGGTGGAGACGGAGCCGGCTTCTGGATTTGGTGGATTTGGCAGCGGCCGGCTACTGATTCCGCTGGCGGTGGCAGAGACGCTGCGTGCTGCGCAGGTGAACGATTTGCGCGATGTGTTGCGGGACAGCGCTGGGGACAAGCCGGCGTACTCGAGTCTGACGGTCCGTGTGAAGAGCGCTTCGTTGGTGGAAGCGACCGAAGCGAAAATCAAAGAGATGGGATTCGGGGCATTTTCGCTGCTGGATGCTTCGAAGAGCATGCGGATTTTCTTTTCGGTGTTTGATTTGCTGCTGGGGATTTTCGGGAGCCTGGCGCTGGCGGTGGCGACGCTGGGAATTATCAATACTTTGGTGATGGCGATTCTGGAGCGGCGGCGCGAAATTGGTGTTTTGAAGGCGCTTGGGGCGGCGGACAGCGACGTCAAGCAGCTCTTTTTTGTGGAAGCGGGAGTGATGGGGCTAGCCGGTGGCGTATTCGGCGTATTTTTTGGCTGGCTGATCGGGCGGTCGCTGACGCTGGGGACAAATATTTATTTGAAGCGGCAGGATTTGCCGGGAGTGGAGATCTCGGCGGTGCCGTGGTGGCTGGTCGGCGGAGCGATAGGATTCGCGGTGCTGGTGAGTTTGGCTGCGGGTTTGTATCCGGCTTCGCGAGCAGCGAAATTGAATCCGGTCGACGCGCTGCGCTACGAGTAGAACCGCCAACTCATGCGATACTTAGCCATGATTTATCGGAGAGAAATAGTTCGTGCCTGCCTGTTTGCCGTATGTTTCTTCGCGCTGGCCGCTTCGTTTTCCTTCTCCCAAGACAAACCGACCAGTCTCGCGGAGGCCCGCGCGGCCGTGGAGGCCAACCTGCGTAGCAGCGAAGGCAAGGCGTACGACGAGCAGATTGGAACGGAATTTCAGCAAACGTACCTGGCTACGCTCCGGGAGTGCAAAAAATCCTCCGGTGGCGACGCAACCAGTTTCTGGATTTTGATGAAGCTGGAAAAGACTGGAGCGGTAAGAGAAGTTCTGCTTAGCCCGGCGACCAAGCTCGGCTCCTGCGCTCGCGAAGCGCTGCTGAAAGGAACATTTTCTTCACCGCCGAAGCCAGGGCACTGGGTAAGCATCTACCTTAAATTGGGCCACTGATGAAAAACGGGCGATTTTGGCACGGCTTTCCGTGTGCGATTTTGCTTTTTCTGTGCTGCCCGGTCTTCCTAGCTGCCGCCGCGGGCCGAATTGAATGCAAGTCCCTGCCAAGCAAGGTTCTCGCGCATCCCGTGAACTACTGCGTTGTTCTGCCGCCGAGCTATGACAGCTACAAGACGCAAAAATATCCCGTTCTCTATTTTTTTCATGGGCTCGGGGACAACGAGCAGATGTTCGTGCACGGTGGCGCGTTCAACCTGGTGCAGGACTTGTGGGAGCGGAAGCAGATCGGTGAGTTTCTGATTGTCACGCCGGAGGCTGGTGCGACGTTTTACATCAATTCGCACAGCGGGAAGGTTCGCTACGAGGATTTCTTGGTGCAGGAGTTTTTTCCCGGCATTGAAGCGCGGTATCGGATCAGTCCCGGACGTTCGAACCGCGGAGTCAGCGGTGTTTCGATGGGAGGGTACGGTGCTCTGCACATCGCGTTTCGTCATCCGGAATTATTCGCGGCGGTGAGCGCGCAAAGTCCGGCGTTGATGACAGAGATTCCCGCGGTGGCGAGGAGCGCGGCGAACGGAATGCGATCGCGCGTGTTGGGTGAGACATTCGGGTCGCCGCCCAATCCTGCGTTCTGGGAACGCAATAGTCCGATTTCGTTAGCGAAAAGAGCGAACCTCACGGGACTGAAGATCTATTTTGATTGCGGCGATCGGGACGATTACGGATTCGAAGAAGGCGCGAAAGCGCTGGACAAGGTTTTGACGGCGAGGCGAATGCCGCACGAGGCGCACATTTATCCGGGGCGCCATGACTGGCAGTATTTTGCCGAGCACCTGCCGGATTCGTTGCAATTTCAATCGCGCGGTTTCGCGAAATAATCCCGCAAAATCACCACGCGTTGACCGTTCTGCCGCCGATTGCCTAAGATACGGCGCACAGAGGTTCTCTGGCAGGTCAGGCGGACAGGTTACGCATGATCGGCGAAACAATTTCACACTACCGCGTTATCCGCAGACTCGGCGCCGGCGGCATGGGCGAAGTCTACGAAGCGGAAGACTTGCGTCTTGGCCGTCGCGTGGCGCTGAAGTTCCTCTCTGATGTGCTTACCAAAGATCCGCAAGCGCTGGAGCGATTTCAGCGTGAAGCGCGAGCAGCTTCGTCGTTAGATCATCCGAACATCTGCACGATTTACGAAATCGGGGAATACGAGCGGCGTGCGTACATCGCCATGCAGCTGCTGGAAGGCGAGACGCTGCGAGAACGCATCGCCAGCAAACCCTTTGATCTGGAGCTGACGCTGGAGGCGGCGCTACAGATCGCCGACGCGCTGGACTCAGCGCACATTGCGGGGATTATTCATCGCGACATCAAGCCCGCGAATATTTTCATCACAAACCGCGGGCAGGCGAAGCTGCTCGACTTCGGTCTCGCGAAAATCGCGCCCGCGAATGGAAGGCGGGCGACAAACCCGAAAGATGCCCCATCCGCTACGGTTGACGTGCTGACCTCGCCCGGCTCGGCGCTCGGTACAGTTGCATATATGTCGCCGGAGCAGGCGCTGGGAAAGGAACTCGATGCGCGCACCGACCTCTTTTCGTTCGGAGCCGTTCTCTACGAAATGACGACGGGAGTGCTGCCGTTTCCGGGACAGACTTCGGCTGGCGTTTTCGATTCGATTCTGAACAAGGCGCCCCTTCTCGCTTCACGCGTCAATCCGCGCATTCCAGACGAGTTGGTACGCATAATCAACAAGTCGCTGGAGAAGGATCGCGATACTCGATACCAGAGCGCGGCCGAATTGCGCGCGGACTTGAAACGCGTGAAGCGCGACTCGGACTCAGCGAGGCTCACGGCGACAATGGGCGCAGCGCCCGACACCTCAGCGAGCAGCAAGCCATGGATGGTGTGGGCAGCCGCGGTGGCAGTTCTTTTGATTCTAGCGGCCGCAAGTGGTTTCTGGATGCGGCTTCCGGAAGCCACGCCACGCGTGCTGTCTTCACGTCAACTGACCAACGACGGAAAACAGAAGTTCGGAATGGTGACGGACGGCAATCGAATCTATTTTGAGGAGAATGCTGGAGCGAGAATTGAGTTGTCGCAGGTTTCCGTGAACGGAGGCGAAATCGCCAAGCTGGATACTCCCGTGCTGGGTCCGCAGATCGCAGATATCTCTCGCGATGGCGGCGAACTGCTGATCGCAGGTACCGATTTTCGTGCGGCCCCGTTCTGGGCGTTGCCGCTTCCCGCGGGCTCACCACGAAGAATTGGAGACGCGATTGGCCGGTTTCCGATCTGGACGCCAGACGGCAAGCTGCTCTACAACTCCGGGAACGACATGATGACCGCGGAGGCGAACGGCTCGTCTCCTCGAAAGCTAGCGACGCTTTCAGGAAATCCCATTGCCTTTGCCTATTCGCCGGACGGCAAGAGGATTCGATTTACTGTGGGCGACGCTCTCACACCGGTCACTTCGCTTTGGGAAGCGAAGGCGGACGGGACCGGCGCGCACCAACTGTTACCCGGCTGGATGACTCCCTCGCAAGACTGTTGCGGCAAATGGACACCGGACGGGAAATACTTTGTCTTCGTCACGCATGAAAGCTCGGGAAACATCTACGTTTTAAGAGACAAGCAACCGTTTTGGAGCCGCCAATCCGCTAAACCAATCCGGTTGACTGCGGGCCCGCTGCAATTCGGCGAAGTGTTACCAAGCAAGTATGGCAAGAAACTTTTCGTGGTCGGAGTGCAGCCGCGCGGTGAACTGGTGCGCTATGACGCAAAGTCCGGCGGGTTCATTACCTATCTCGGAGGTCTGTCGATCGGGGACGTGGAATTTTCCAGGGACCAGAAATGGATCGCTTACGTTCAATATCCGGAAAACACGCTGTGGCGGAGCCGGGTTGACGGCACAGAGCGCGTCCAGTTGACGTTCCCGCCGCTGGTCGCAGCACTTCCGCACTGGTCTCCTGACGGAGAACGGATTGCCTTTGCCGGATACCTGCCGGGAAAAACCTGGCAGATTCACCTCACGAGTAAGGATGGCGGTCCAGCGGAACGCCTTACCACCGGAGAAGAGCCAGAAACCGATCCGACGTGGTCACCGGACGGAGGGACGCTGGCATTCGGCACGAACGATCCACCGCTCGGCGAGAAATCGGCAATCAAGCTGGTAGACATGAAGACCCGGCAGACTTCGGTGCTGGCCGGATCAAAAGGAATTTTCGGGTCTCGATGGTCGCCAGACGGAAGGTACATGGTTGGAATCTCGAGCGACAACACCAAGCTGATGCTGTATGAATTCAGCACGAAAACCTGGCGTGAGTTGCCGCACGGGCCCGGCCTGGTGGGGTATCTTGCCTGGTCGGCGGACAGCAGTTTGATCTACTTCGACACACTGATTAGTAATGAGCCCGGCTATTTTCGAGTGCGCATTAGCGATTCGCGGCTGGAGCGCGTGGCGAGCTTTCAGAATTTCCGCATGTACCCGGGGCCCTTTGGGCCGGGATCGTGGACAGGGCTCGGGCCGGGCGATGTCTTGTTGACGGTGCGCGACATCAGTTCGCAGGAAATCTACGCGCTGGACGTAGATTGGCCGTGACCAACAGCCGTCAGCGCGTCGCGGCCTTTGACCCTGGATTCGCGACGAAGCGCGGCGGAATTGGTTCGTTGGCGAACTGATAGCTGCTCAGATAAGCCAAGCGCAGAATTTTCGCCATCTTCACGTAGTTGATCTTGTCGGCGGTGTCCGTGGTGTGGTGATAGTCGGGATGGAATCCCGTGAACCACCAGAATGCGGGAATATTTTTCAGAACAAATGGAAACTGGTCGCTACGGAAGAAGACGTTGAGAGCGGATTCGTGGTCGAAGCGATCGTCGAGCACGAGGCCTACGCGCTTGTTCTGCTCGACGACGGTGCGATTGTAGTCGGGACTGTAGAGCGCGCCGATGAGATTGAGGCGGTTGGTAGTGTCTGCGGGGGTTTCGAGGAGGTCTTTGGTCTGGTCGCTGGGAGTTTCGTTGCGGCCAATCATGTCGAAATTGATCATGGCGCGAGTCGTGTCGAGCGGACGTAGCGGGTGCCCGGCTAAATAAAAAGCACCGAGCAAGCCGCGTTCTTCAGCGGCAAATACGACAAACAGAATGGAACGTTTTAGCGCAAGGCCGGATTTGCTTTTTGCGTTGGCCGCGAAGGCGTGGGCCAATGCGACGACGCCGACCGAGCCGGAGCCGTTGTCGTCGGCGCCGTGCCAGATTTCGCTGCCGCTCATGCCGTCATGATCATGATGGCCACTGATGAGGATGGTTTCGGATTTGAGGTTGGGATCGCCGCCTTCGAGCAGGCCGACGACGTTGTAGCTGGTGCCCGTGGTGACGGACGTGTTGCGGAAATGGATGGTCGCGCGGGTGTCGGGAAGAGCGCGCGATTGCGGCTTGAGGTCTTTGTCAAGCGCGGACTGTAGATCAGAAGGAGCTGCGCCCGCGGTTGCGAGGATTTCTTTCGCGGCAGCGTCCGCGATGACGGCAGCCGAAATGTGGAGTTCGTCATCGGCGAGCGCTTGCGACGGCAGCGGTGTCGAGCGAACGGCTGAGCCGCCGATGCGGGCGACGCGCTCTTGATTCGAAGGATGCTTGCGATTGGGTTCGGCGACGATGAGAACGCCGACCGCGCCGTGGGCTTGCGCGTTCAGGACTTTGACCCGCGTGGTGGCATAGCGCGTGTTGCCGGTGCCGTTGAAAATGGAGTTGGCGTCGTTCTCCTGCGGTTCATGGTCGAAGACCAGGACGATTTTTCCTTTCGCGTCGAGTCCAGCGTAGTCGTCGTAGCCGAGTTCGGGCGCGGTGATGCCGAAACCGGCGAAGACTACCTGGGCGGTGAGATCTACGTCCTGACGATAGCCGCCGAGGACTTCGGGAAATTTCCATTGCGTTTCTTTGCCGCTGCGCGTGAGCGAGACGAAATTCTGCCCACGGTCGGGCCGGTATTCGATAAGCGCAACGGGCTGAAGGAAACTCCCGTTTGCGGCGGGCCGCAGGCCCGCTTTGGCAAATTCGGAAGCGATCCACTGGATGGCGGTCTCGTCGCCGGGCTGCAGGGACATGCGTCCTTGCAAAGCATCCGAAGCGAGAAACGTCAGATCGGCGCGCAGGGTGTCTTCGCGTATGGTTTCGTAGCCGGGAGCGAGATTGGCGGGAACAGTGGCTAGCGATTGCGAAATCGCAGACAGAGGGAAAAGAACTAGTGCGAAAAGAGCAGGCAAGGTTCTGGCGATTTTCATGCGCAGACGATACCGGGATTTACAAACTGCAGCAACACTCGGTTTATTGGTTGGATTGCGGCGTGCGGAACCGCCGAAACACGTAGGCGCTGAATGCGAGAAGCCCAGCGGGAAGCCAGATCCAGGAAATTTCGCTGCACAGAACGGCAACGCCACGAGGCGAAAAGAAGCGCGCAATACCGATGGGTGACACCAGGATGGGGCGCCACGGAAAAAAGCAGCGAGTCATATCGAGAGGAGAGAAAAAGGCGACGCCGAGGCCGCCATCCGTCATGGCGTCGAGCAGGCCATGGCTGGCAGTTGCCAGCAAAAAATAGAACCAGAGCAGCTGTCGTTCGCGGTGTGCAATGTTTCGAAACGCGAGCAGGACTAGCAATGTAGCTAGGATCGCGGCGAAGAGCAGAGAGTGTGTGAAGCCGCGGTGGCCCCAGAAGTCTCCGTAACGGACGCCAAAGTGAAATCCGATGACATCGGCATCCGGCAAGATGGAACAAGCCACACCAAGTACCCAGGTAAGCTTTGGACGGTCCGGTTTGTGGAAAGCTGCGCCGATACCGAGCGCCGCGACCGCGTGTGAAATAAGGGAAGCCACCGTGCCTCTGGCTATTTCTTCTTTTCTTGCTTGATGCGGATGGAGCCGTCGGCGGTGATTTCGTAGAGGAAGTGAGCGGAGCCGATCATTTCGGGGAGCGGAGGATCCTGCTGGAGCACGTGCAGGACGTCGGTTTCCTCGGGTACGTCGCTCAGGACGTGGGTATGAAAGCCAGCGACGGGCTTTTTACCTTTGCCAGGGGGAGTTTCGATGATCGTTTTGTGCAGTTGGCGTTTTTCCAGAATTTTCTGGCCGTCGGCGGAAACGAGATAGCGCACGTCGCCGCCGAGCGGATAGATGCCGGCCTTTAGTGGAGATGGATAAAGATAGACGTAGAGTTGACCGTCGCCGGCCGGGAGAACGGCGTCGTTGTAAGGTCGAGTGGGGTTCCCAAAATCGGCAAGACAGATTTCGAGGGCTCGAGCCGCAAAGAGATAAAAGCCTGGATCTTGCTTTGGCGGATCGTCGTGGGTGACTTTGAAGTCTTGAGGCTTGTTGCCCTGCGCGGCTTCATAGGTGATCAGAAATTTTGTCTTGTCGAGATTGAGATAGCCGAAGACAACGTTCCATCGTTCGTTTTCAAGGCGTGCCAGATAGTGCTGGCCCTGCGCGGTCTTAGGGTTAGCCATTTGTACTGCGTCGGTGGCGTGCCATGCGGCTTGATCGTAAGCAGCCAGAGCGCGGCCTCGCTCGGTTATAGCGGCTAGTGCCGCGTCAGAAGGCTTGCTTTGTTGCGCGCTGGTTGATGCGACCAGTATCAAACTCAACGGCAGACTCGTTTTCAGTAATGCACGGCGGTTCAAGTCCGATCCCCTAAAGAAAAATAGTTCGAAAGTTGCGATTAACAATGTACACGGGTTTGCGAACATTCCCAGCGCTCGCGGGCGCAACAAGGAGCGGCGACGAAGGTCCATTACAACCGGTCATCCTCTGATATCATCGGCGCGCCATTTGCCGGACTGGATCGTCGGAGGGTTCATGAGTTTTGCGCAGCGCCTGGAAGAGGTGCGGACCGGGTTCGAGCGCCCGTTCTGGGTGGCGAATATCAGCGAAATTTTCGAACGGCTCGCCTATTACGGAGCGTTTGCGTCGCTGGCGAATTATTTGCGCGAGACGCTGAGTTTTCCAACTGAACAAACCGGGACGCTGACTGGAATTTTTGGCGGTGCGGTATGGTTCATGGCGATTTTTGGCGGTGCGATCGCGGACAAGTTGGGATTTCGCCGGGCACTTTCTCTCGCGTACGCCATTCTTGCCGGGGCTTATTTTCTGCTTGGGTCGATCGGCGCGCCGTGGCTGTCACCGATTCGAAATGCGGTTCCTTTGAGCTTGTTCGTGGGCGTGATCTTGATTCTTCCGGCGTTGGGAATTGCGCTTGTGAAGCCGTGCGTTGTCGGCACGACGGCACGCGCCTCGCGTGAGGGTGTGCGCTCGCTGGGCTATTCGATTTACTACACGATGGTGAACATTGGCGGGCTACTGGGGCCGTTTGCTGGATCGCTTGCGCGGCAGTATCTGGGTGCGGGAAAGATTTTCCTGATTGCGGCGGCAGCCGTGTTTGCGATGTTCTTCTTTGTCCTGGCGTTTTTCCGCGAGCCAAAGAGAGCCGACGACACGCCCATCCCGAGCGTCGCGCAAACATTGCGAAATTTTGGAACAGTGCTGGGCAATCCGAAGTTCATGCTGTTCCTGTTGATCTTTACCGGCTACTGGATTGTTTTCTGGCAGCAGTGGATTGTGATGCCAGTCTATCTGCATGAGTACGTGAACAAGGACATCGACGTTGAGCGGATCTTGATGACGGACAGCATCATCGTCATCGCCTGTACGATACTGGTGAACTACCTAACAAAAAAGATTCCAGCGTTCGGCGCGATCATCCTCGGCACCTTCATCACTGGCATCTCTTGGATCATCTTGGCTGTTTATCCGTCGTTCTGGGGGGCAATTGCCGCGATCGTTGTGCTGGCGATCGGCGAAATCGTGCATCAGCCGCGCTACTACGAATACGTTTCGCGGCTGGCTCCCGAGGGGCAACAGGGAACGTACATGGGATTCGCGTTTCTGCCGCTGGGGATCGGTTCGCTGGTGGGCGGATGGTTTGGCGGCAAGTTGCTACATCACTTCGGCGAAGTCATGCATCGGCCGCAGTTGACGTGGTATGTGATTAGCGGCGTCGGAATGGTGACGACGGTTTTGTTGTTGCTCTACGACCGCATGGTCGCGCCGAAGAAACAGGCTGGCTAAATCCCGCCACTGCTTGAAGGAAAACTGGCAGCGTTAGTTCAACATACGGCGCAGCGAATCGAGTGCCTGGCGGGCCAAGCCGTAGCGGGGCTCGATCTCCAGCGCTTCCTGAAAACAGCGCATCGCCTGCGAATACATTTCCTTGCCCAGGTACGCACGGCCCAAATTGTAGTGAGGAAAATGGCGCGGCTCGTAGCGCTTGGAGTCAACGGCTTGCTGAAGCCACGGAATCGCCTCGTCGATCTTGCCCTGCTCGATCATGTAGGCTCCAATGTCGTTGTAGGGATTGCCGAAATCAGGATCCACCTCGATCGCGCGTCTGCATTCGGCGATGGCATCTTCGAGCTTGCCTTGGAAATGATACGTCCAGCCGAGAAACGTATGCGCTTCGGCCGTGGGATGCAGATCCAGTGACGATTGATACAGCTCCACGGCGCGTTCGTAGTCGCCTTCCATCTGCGCCTGATATGCGTCCTGCAAGACTTCCCAAGCTTGCGTAAGGGTCTCCTGAGTCATGTCGCCATTGTTACCATTTGGAACGCGCGCTGCCTACGGTACGGAAGTTCCAGTTGTGCGCAAGGTGAAACCTGTACCCCCAGCAAGAGTATAGGCGCGTGAAGAACGCGAAATCGTCAAAGCGGTGCACAAAAATTGCATTTTCGAGCATCAAAAAGAGAGAATAAGGTGTGAGAACGAAGTGTGCTACGCGCAAATAACAGGAGAGAATCGTGAATCGGACTTTGGCCGTACTTGGGATCGCCGCTCTCGGAACCTCGCTCGCCGTGGCCGGCTTGAGCTTGGCCCAACCACAATCGAAGACCACGAAAAAAGCGCCAGCAGGCAAAACCGACGCCGCGGCAGTGGGTCGGGGGAAGGATCTGTTCCAGCAAAAGTGTTCCACCTGCCACTACGACACCAGCGACGCCAAGAAGATCGGGCCGGGACTGAAAGGTTTGAACAAGCGCGGCACCTTTACCGTGAACAACAACAAGGTGACGGACGAAAACCTGAAGACTTGGATCGAGAACGGCGACTCGTTGATGCCGCCGTTTAAAGACGTGATTGACGACAACCAGATTAAGGATGTTATCGCCTACGTGAAGACGCTCTAGGGTTCAGTCGCGACTCAAAACCTTTGCAAAGAAAAAGCCCCCGTGGGTTATGGTGACCACGGGGGCAAATTTTTCTATGCTCCGGCTGGAGAGCGGGTTACTTCAGGATGGCGTCTTTCAGGGCCTTGGCCGGGCGCAGGCGCACCACGGTCTTTGCCTTGATCTTGATTGCTTCGCCGGTCTGCGGATTGCGGCCCATGCGCGCCTTGCGATGCGCCTTGACCACGCGCCCGATTCCGGGGATGACGAACTTACCAGCGCCGCCCTTGGCTTCTTTCACCGCCAGCTTGTGCAGCTCCTCGAAAAAAGTAGCTACCTGCTTTTTGGGTGTGCCGAGCTTGTCGGCGATGTGCGCAACGATCTTGGTTTTGCTGAGTGGCTTGGCTGCCATCTAGTCTGCCTATCCTCCTGTAATTTCTTTTACGTCCCGAGGGACTCGGGGCGAGCGCGGAATTTCTTCGTCTACCCCTGTTTCGGGCGAAAAAACTCAGAGCCGTGTGGGACTATAGCGAACGCGCCACTGGAACGCAAGGGCAATCGCGACAAAAAAGCAGTAAAAATGCGATTTTTTGAAGAGCAGTGTGGAAAACACCGCTATTTAAGCGGTTCCCACCGCTTTGCGAGCGCCAGAATCAGGTGACGTGCTATTCTGCGAGTCGCGTTGCAACCTCGGAAATTTTCGGAGACCCTGATCAAATGGCTTGTGGAACAGATTGGTGGACGCTGGAGCAAAGGATTTCCAACGCTGTAAAATTGCCGCGCAGGGCTGTGGCAGTTGCTTTTCTAGACGCGCTTCCCGCCGGAATTGCCAAATTCGAAGGCGAAGAACCGTCGGGCTGCAGTTTCTGGCGGCTCGCGGCTGCAGGTAGTTCGTTCTATACCGTTCCGGAGAATCACTTTAACTGCGCTGTCGGCGCTTATACTCACAATATTCCGCTTCCGCCCGCCCGCGAAAGAGAAACCGAACAAACTTTGAAACTGATGTTCGATCTGGGCTACGTGAAGCCGGAAGAGGTTCCGCAAATTCCGCGGTTGCCCAAGACTCCGGTGGCAATTGCCTACGCTCCACTCGGCGATGCAACGTTCGCGCCCGATGTGGTTTTGTTCGCATGCAAGCCATCTGGTGCCATGCTGCTTAGTGAAGCCGCGGCGCGCGCCGGAATCGCAAGCGGAATGCCGGCGCTTGGCCGGCCAACTTGTATGGCGTTACCCGCCAGTCTGCAAGCGGGCTCGGTTTTGAGCCTTGGCTGCATCGGGAACCGCGTCTATACCGGGCTCAGAGAAGATGAACTTTATTTTGTCGTGCGGGGCAAGGATCTTTCTGCGCTGGCCGGAGCGCTCGATACGATTACAGCGGCAAACAACGCTCTGCATGAGTATGCAATGGGGCGCCGCACCGAACTCGCCAGCGTGTAGTGCATCATGCAAATGTATTCACGGTGAAGCGGCAGACGACTTCCCACGACACTCCTTCGGGATGAAGCTGGAGGGCCGCTCTCTTTGTAGCCAGCGAGGCGAACGATTCGCGGCTTTTGTCTTTAAGATGAATGAGCTCAATTCCGGCGCGGACATGCTCGGACATTAGTTCGCACCACCTTACGACTCCCCAGCCATTCAGCGAGATCGGCGTTTCGTCGTCAGCCTGGTTTGCCAACGCGAGCGAAAAACCGACCGATGAACCCGGCACGATCCGTTGTTCGATACCTACAGAAGGACCGCCTCGGCCGACTGCGATCTGTGAAATGTCTGCTGGGCTTTCGCCGTCCAGTCGAGTATTCGCCGCCTCGCTGTCTGCAGCAGGAATGTCCGCAACGGCTTCGAAAATAAGATCCCTCCGCTGAATGCTGCGGCGCAGAGCGCCCGCGAGTTCCTTGCGATGACCAGGGTTTGACAAAGACGGCTTCCAAGCCGAGGTCGTAGGAGTCAGGCAGCGGCAGATCAACGAATCCATTTCCAATAATAGTTACCCGCGTGTAGCTGTCCGAAATCCATTATGGTTCGTAAGGAAGCGGTTCTTGCCGGTCGATAGGCCGTCGGCTCGGGAAATTTGAACGCTTCAATCGGATAGAGCGGACTTATCGACTTGCGGGAGACTGACCTCGGCAGAAACGAAAAGCGAGGTCCCCTGCAAATATTGAAAATTGCGCCAACGCCGACCGTCATCGCCGAGACTTGTTCCGCGGGGAACGCGCGGACGTTTGACTTCCCGTATGGGGCAACTTACGAAGCGGCGAGATCTTGATAAAAGTGCGCAATGGCCTTGATGCCGCTGAAATAGTTCTCCAGATAGAGATGCTCGTCGGGCGCATGAGCATTTTCGTCAGGCAAGCCGAACCCAATCAGGACGCATGGCACCTTAAAAGTGTCGTGCATCTGCGTGACGAAAGGAATCGAGCCGCCCTCTCGGATAAAAACGGCCTTCTTCTTGAAGCCTTTTTCCAGAGCAGCTTGTGCCTTTTGGAAAATCGGTGCGCTGTACGAGGCTGCCCATGGCTTACCGGTGCTTAAGACGTCGAACTTGCACTTCACTGTCTTCGGAAGCAGCTTTCGCACGTACTTTTCGACAAGCTTCGCGACACGCTGAGGGTCCTGTCCCGGCACGAGTCGCGTTGAAAATTTCGCATAGGCTTTTGACGGGATCACAGTCTTCGCGCCCTCGCCTTGGTATCCACCCCAAATGCCATTTAATTCGAGCGTCGGCCGCGTCCAGATTTGTTCCACTGTGGTGAAGCCTTTTTCCCCGCAGTATCCGGGCGCACCTACTGCCTGCTGGAACGCTTTTTTGTTCCAGGGTAGCGCGTTCAACGCTTTGCGCTCTTTCGCGGAGACCTTGACGATGCCGTCGTAGAATCCGGGCACGGTTACACGGAGATCCTTGTCGTGCAGCTTCGCAAAAAGCTCCGTGAGAATCGTCAGCGGATTAGGCACGGCGCCACCGTACACGCCCGAGTGTAAATCGCGTTCCGGGCCGCTAAGCTCGATCTGGTAATAGTTCAAGCCGCGCAGACCGTAAGTGATCGAAGGCACTCCCTTGCCGAGCATCGAAGTGTCGGAAACGACCAGCGCGTCCGCCGCCAGTTTTTCTTTATTCTTCTGAACAAAGTTCCACAGGCTGACGCTACCCACTTCCTCTTCGCCTTCAATCAACACTTTGACGTTGATCGGGAACTTGCCATTCAGCTCATGCAAAGCCTGCAGAGCCTTCAGATGAATATGCACCTGTCCTTTGTCGTCGGCTGTGCCACGACCGTAGATGTTTCCGTTACGCACCGTGGGTTCAAAGGCGGGTGACGTCCACAAGTGCAACGGCTCGGCTGGTTGCACGTCGTAATGTCCGTAAAACAGCACTGTCGGCTTCCCTGGAGCTTCCAGGGATTCAGCGTAAACCAGCGGATGCAGCGCCGTCGGAACAACCTCGACGGTCTTGAATCCTGCCGAGGTGAGGTTGTCTGCCACCCATCGCGCGGCGCGCTCCACATCTGGTTTGTGCTCGGATTTTGCGCTGACGCTGGGAATGCGGAGAAAATCGTTCAGTTCGGCGAGGTGCTGATCGCGCCGGCCGTCAATAAATTCAGCCAAAGTCATAGGGGACAGTAGAAAGTACTAGTCCTTTCCAGAGTATCTACGAATTAGGGCCTAAAAATGTTGCGGGAGAAAGAATATGGTGAATGAAACCGGTCCCGCCCAGTTCGCTTGCCATTTTTAATTGTAAAACCGGTATGGCGCAAAGAAAAGCGCTGCCACCTGCCATTTCTCAATCCGATACACCTGTCCCGCAGCTCAATTGACCCTTAGCACCGCGTTTTCGATGATGAAGGCATGATGACCACCGTCGAGTTTTCCACTCCCCGGCGCAGCGCTCGCATCTTCCGCAAGATGAAGATGCAGGCGCAGGGACGCGCTCACAATGGCAAAAAATTCCGTGAAACGTGCCAGACCCTCGTGGTCAGCGCGCACGGCGGCCTCCTCACGCTGAAGCATGAAGTGGACGACGGAGAGCTGCTGACGATCACCAACCCGGAAACGCAGGAAGAGATCGAATGCCGCATTGTTTTTCTCGGCGATCTTTGCGAAGGCGGCCAGCGCGTCGGAATTGAATTCCTGACCCCGGCGCCGCATTTCTGGGGACTCGAGTTCGCCGAACCAACGCCGTGCAACGGCGAATCTTCCACTATTCACTGAGGGTCTTTAAGCGGACGGTTCATGTGCCCGAGCAGGGCTCGCCTGCGCCGCGCTGCCTGTGGCCGGCACTTTCTTCCTTGAAGTCCACGACCAGATCCGCCATGCCAACAGAATTCCCACCAATGCGCCATAAAATACGGGTTTCCGGATATCTGACTTCACCAGCCAGTAGTAGTGAATCACGCCGAGCGCTGCAGCGAAATAAATAGCGCGATGCAACATCTGCCAGCGTTTCCCGCCCAGCCGCCGAATCCATCCTGCGGTAGAAGTAAGTGCTAGTGGGATCAGCAACACAAATGCCGCGAATCCCACCGTGATGAAAGGCCTCTTCGCGACATCCTGCAGCATTCCTGAAAGCGAAAAACTCTGATCCGGCCCCAGATAAGTCACGAAGTGCAGGCAAACATAGAAGAACGCGAAGAGGCCAAGCATCCTCCGGAATCGAATCAGCTCTGGCAGATTAAATATCTTGCGAAAAGGCGTGATGCACAGCGTGAACACAAGAAATCGTAGTGTCCAGTCGCCGGTCTGGTGCTGGTAAAACTCCACTGGATTGGCGGTTAGGTCTCCGCGAACTGTTCGCCAAATGATAAAAAGCAGCGGCCACGACGACAACGCAAAAATCACCACCTTCGCCCATTTGCTGGCAAGAAATTTCCGCATCACGTCATTCTAGTGAAACTTCTTGAGGTCCATTCCGGCGTACAACGAAGCCACTTGGTCCGCGTAGCCGTTGAACATCAGCGTCTTGCGCATGAAGATTTCGCCGAGCCGGCGTTCCGTAGCCTGACTCCATCGAGGGTGATCGACACTTGGGTTCACGTTCGAATAAAAACCGTATTCATTTGGGGCTTGCAGGTTCCAGCTTGTCGCCGGTTCTCTCTCCTGCAGTTTGATCTTCACGATGGATTTAATGCTTTTATAGCCGTACTTCCACGGGATAACCATGCGAACCGGCGCGCCATCTTGATTCGGAAGTGTTTCTCCGTACATGCCCACGCAAAGCAACGTCAGCGGATGCATGGCTTCGTCGAGCCGCAGCCCCTCCACATATGGATATTCGAGCCCGGTATATTTTGCCCAAGGCATTTCGTTGTGATCGAAGTAGCTCTGAAACGCGACATACTTGGCCTTTTCAGTCGGCTCGACCAGCTTCAATATCGTACTCAGCGAATATCCGATCCACGGCACGACGATTGACCAGCGCTCCACGCAGCGATGCCTGTAAATCCGCTCTTCCAGGGGCGCCAGTTTCAAGATCTCATCCAAGGAAATTTTTCGAGGAGTCTTTACCTGACCCTCAACCGAGACCGTCCAGGGCGATGTGCGGAATTTCTGCGCATTTTTCGCGGGATCGGCTTTGTCGCTGCCGAACTCGTAGAAATTGTTATAGTGCGTCACGTCGTTCATCGACGAAATCTTCTCGTCCACCGTGTAGCCGGTTTTGACCGTCGTCAGCTTGCTGCCGGCATGCGCAACGTCGGGTGCCAGAGTCGAATACAACCTTTCGCCCGCCACAGCTGCCGCGCCCGCGATACCCAGCCCTTGCAAGAACTTACGTCGGTTCAGGTATATGTCCTTCGGCGTGACGTCAGCTTGACTCAGTTCCGACACCTGTTTTGATTTGATCAGCATCTCTATAGGTTAGAACCCTAGCCTTGCGCCGGGGTTTCCCTCCTCATACTACGCCGCTTTCGCCCGCATTGGATGTCCCCTTGCCCTCAAGGTTTCCGCCAATTCTGCAAAATCTTTGTCCATTCTCTCTTCTCGCAACATCTAGCAAAAACTGCGAGATTCCCGCCCCCTCCCAATCCCAACGTGCTATTCTCCTTGCGATTCACTCCCGCCGGAGTGGAAGCGTCCGCAGCGCAAAACGCACCGGTGACAACAACATGCTTGCAGTGTGGCTCGATACTCCCCTCGGGAGCTCGTGCCTGTACCTTCTGTGATTCCCGCGTGGAATCCCCCGCCAACTTACCCGGCGGAACTTCGACTCTAAGCACTGACGCCAGCGTCGCCTGGCGCGGTGAAGTTTCCCAGCGCCTCGCGTCCTATCGCGCTCGCCGCGGTCGAACTGCGCCCAATGAGGACCAGTCCGAGCTGCCGTTCGAACACGCTACCGAAATTCCCGTCCCCGGTATCAACATCGCCGTGGCCGAGCAGCCTGCAAACGCTTCAGCCCCAGCTGTGCCCGATGATTTTTCCTTCACAGTTGCCATCGGACGCACGGCCAATCGCCGCCCTGCCGATGACGCGCAAATGTTCATCGACGTTTCCCTTCCCGTAGAACCCGCCAGCCAAACCCCCCGGCCTCAATTCCAGCAGCAACCAGTCGCAGCTAAGCCGCTGCCTGAATCCGCGCAGAGTCACTCCGGCCAATATCCCGTCGCACCCCTCGAAGAGCGCCGCCTTTCCGGCCTGATTGACGCCGCCTGTCTCGTTTTCGCTTGCGGTGGATTTCTCGCCCTGTTCGGGTCACTCGGCGGACAGTTCGCGTTCAGCAAGCTCAACGCCGCCGTGTACGCGGCATCGTTCGCTATCGTCTACCTGCAATACTTCGCACTCTTCACGGTATTCGGTGGCACCACGCCCGGCATGATGCTGCGCGGCCTGCGCGTCGTGGATTTTTCCGGCGAGGAGCCTTCGACGCGGCAACTCCTCCTTCGCGCGGCTGGTTACATGCTTTCAGCGGGGACTTTTTTCCTGGGCTTCCTGTGGGTCCAGTGGGATGAAGATGAGCTGGCCTGGCACGATCGGATCTCCCACACCTATCTCAGTTCCGCGGAAACTCTCGCTGACTCCGATCTCGGTTCCGTCGCCCACAACCATTAAGATCTCGATGAATTTGTTGACATCCTGAGGCGAAGCCGCAAGGCTTCGCCACACGGACCTCGTCTGCCACCCCCGCCTCTATACACGCACTATTTCTTTCTTCGACCGTTTCTCAAACTCTTCGTTGACCCCTGCTCCTGCCCTTGCTATTTTCTCCCCACTTCACGGGCACCCAAGAACCTGGAGCTCAACTCATGAACATACGCACGTCGCGGATTCTGGCTGTCTGCGTTGTCATTTCCTTCCTCGCATGCACTTCCTGTTCCAAGTCCAAATCCAGCGGCAGCCAACAGCAGTCGCAGACGCCAGCCGGTTCATTCGCAAGCAAGGCTGCGCCGGTTGCCCACCCTTACAAGGATCTCCGCGATGTCCCGGGAACTGTCTTCGACGTCAGCTACACTCCGCAGACTGTGCGCATCGGCGACTCCGCGTGGCGCGCCAGCCTCAAGAGCGTCAGCTCGGATGGCAACGTTCTAGTCTTCGATAGTCCCGATGCCACGATTTCCTCCCTCCACGAAGGCAGCACGATGTTCCTCGAAAATCTGGCCGTCCGTCGCGTTGTCGCCACCGCTACTCAGGACGGCCACTTCGTAGTCAACACCGACCGCGCCGGAATCACTGATCTCATCCAGAACGGCAGCATCCACTGGAGGGTTCCCGTCAGCTTCGGCGCGGAACAAGCACACTACGATCTAACTTCCGTGCACTCGCAGAATCCCTTCGGGGGTTGGGTGTCGCTCCTGAATCCCGAACGAACTGCCTACGCCGCAGGCACCGAAATCAACCTCTCCGGAAAGCTCGATGGCTGGGACTATAAAATCAACGCCACTCCCAGCTCCAACCGCCTCGACATGTCCTTTGCAGTTCACAAAGAGCTCGACACCCTCATCGTCAACGTCAACGCCAAAGGCTTTCTGAAAGATTTTTTCAGCGCCGCCGATATGCACGTCCAGAACGGCTCACTCGAGAACTTCAGCTATGACGCGCAAGGGATGAATGGCCAGCTCGACATCAATTTTGAAGGTGGCCGCGGCACCGGCAGTGCCGTTGGCGTGGACGTCCCCAACATCAAGCTCCCGCCTTTGTACAAAGCTCCCATGCCGATAGGCGGAATTCCTTTCGTTTTAACGATCAACGCCAATCTGATCCTCAAGCCCGGCTTCGGCGGAAAAAACGAAACCATGAAAGGCAGCTACCACATCACCTACAACGGCGATGAAGGAATCACGGTCAAGGCCGGACAAGCCAGCGCATCGCCGGGGACTCTTTCCGGCGATGGCAGTCTCGGCCAGATGCTCAGTGTTTCCATCGCGCCGCACGCCATGCTCGTCGGCATAGCTGCGCCGAAAATTACCCTCAGCCTGGGCACGCAGTCCATCGTCGACATCGCTACAAGTGCCTTGCCTTCTTCCCTCGCGGACAGCATGTCTGACATCCTTTCCAGGACCGGCGTCGGCAAATGGGCCAAGAAACAACTCGACAAAACTTTCAAGAACGAAGCTTCCGCGAACGTCCAGAACGTCGCCGTCGCAACTGTCACCGCGCAAGGCTCCTCAGGCATGATCCCCTGCAAACTCTCCCGCCTGCTCCTCGAATTCAAAGGTGGCGCCGACGCTTACCTGCTCGGCAACAAGATCGGCGACAAGGAAGTCATCTTTTTCAAGAAAGAGTTGGTGAACCGCGAACCCGATATCAACGCTTGCGGTGAAAAATGAATCCTCCGCACAAATCCGGGGGGCGTGCGCAGCGTGGCGGGGCAGGAACACGCATCCTTGTCGTTTTTTTTCTGATCGGCGTCGTGGTTCTATTCCTTCTTGCTCGCGGCTGCTACAAAGTCGTTAATTCCTTCCGCAGCTCCTTCTCCGCCGCGACGAAATCCAAGTCAACCGCGCCTGACCCGAATCGTTTTGCGTTTCCGGTCGAGAAGTGCCCCGACTTTCCTGCCGACAAAGCCGCTGAACAACGCGCGGCCCAAGCCGCCGCGAAAGTTCCTCTCGTTCCGGGCCTCATTCTTGATAGTGTTCTAGCGATTCAAAGCAAAGACATCGAGGCGCTCGCGCAATTCGCCTCCGAAAACGACAACACCCTCACCTTCACTTATTCCGGCTCCGGCTTTCACCGTCAGAAAAACGAAATCATCATAGATCAGGCGTTCCACACCGAGCCTCACACCTTTTGTCGTTCTGAGATTCCTGCCTCAGCGGTCTACGTCGGCCGCATGTATGACAAGCATCCCGCGGTTTTCTCCGTGGGGACTTACCACCAGATTTCAACGCACTCGTTTCAGGAACTCAAAGACAACGGCGCCACGAAAATCGTCATCCATTCGCACGCGATCATGAAAGATAAACGCCTGACCTTCGAGGGCGACGAACCGGTCACGCTTCGCCGCACTGACCACGGCGACGCGAAATACCGCATCATTGTCAATGATCAGCCGGCGGATCTACCCGTAATCACCGCCGATGGGAAGCCGGACGTTGGATCCGGTCTTCTTCATTTCGCGGCCGTTGACGACGCTGCCTTCCCTTTGATCCTTGTTTGGGAATGGGCCGGCCAGTCCGATTCCAACAAAATGGTGAAAATCACGTACCCGCAGGCCAAAATCGAGAAGGAATTAAAGGAGCAGGGCCGCGCGGAAATTTATGGTATCTACTTCGATTTTGACAGCGACCAGCTTCGTTCCGAATCGGAGCCGGTACTTAGCGAAATCGCAGACGTCTTGAAGAAGCAGCCCGATTGGAAACTCAGCGTCGAAGGCCACACGGACAACGTCGGAGGCGACAGGCACAATCTCGATCTTTCGCAACGCCGCGCCGCTTCCGTCATCAATGCCCTAGTTGCGCGTTACCAGATCGCCGCCGAGCGGCTTTCTCCCGTCGGCTTCGGCGCTTCCAAACCCAAAGCCGCCAATGACACCGTCGAGGGCCGCGCCCTCAATCGCCGCGTGGAACTCGTACGCAAGTAGACGATTAGATCGGGCCGCGCTGCCGCCGCAAGCGCACGGCCAGGGCAAAGAAAATCGCCGCGATTAACAAGTTGACCCACAATTGCGGGTTCGTCAGAAACTCGCCCGGCCATGGACTGGTGAGTGAGTCCATGGACATACTGCTGCCCGAGGGAGTTGCCCTTTCCGATCCGCCGCCTAATGCGTTCTGCAGCCAGCCGGCGAAATACGACGTATTGAACGCGACCTTTTCGAACAGGCCCACGGCGATCGGCGGCAATGTCGCCCACAAAATCGGCAGACGCTTGGCCCACGCAGACACCAGCATCAACCAGCCATAAAATGGCGAATACAAGAGTCCGTGAATGGCAATGAGGTGATAGAGCAGCATGCCCTCCGCATGCCAGAACGAAAAGTGACCCCATGCTGCTTCAGCATGCACGCCGCTTCCCCCCAACACGGCTCTGCTGACTATCACGACCATCAGCTGTGTCACAAACGTCACCGCAAACGTCAGCACCGGGAGAACGAACATCGGGATACTCGCCTTGGCCAGCACTGTCGTCAGATCGGAAACCGGCAGTGACTTCCAGAATAAAATGCTGCGATCGCGCCTTTCGCCGTGCAGCGCATCCAGCGAATAAAACAGCGCAACCAGAAATGTCACGCCCATGATGAACAAACCGGCCATATCGAACGGCCCTTCGATAATTCCCATCTGTTGCATTGGGTCCAGCGCCGCCGCGGACCGCATCCGCCCCGGCAAACGAATTGCGCTGATCGAGCATGCAAGCAGGGTTATCGCCGCTCCAATGATCGGCGCTAGGTAGATGGACTTGCTCTCCCACATTTCCCGCCGGACACTCCAGTACATCTGGCGGCTCCATGAGACGGCGCTCGGAGCGATAGTCTGAGCCTCGACTGGAGATTCGTTCATCACGTTCGATGCGCTGTTCATGCTGCCACTCCTTGCGCTTGGCCGGCGCGGCTGCCCACCACCGCGACAAACAAATCCTCCACGCTCGGTGTTCGAACTTCGCCGAGCGTACTCAGTTGCTGCCGGTCCGCTCCATCGAAAAACAGCACATTTCTGCCAAACACCTGGCGCTCATTTATGGGCTTCAAAGCTCTGGCCGCGGCCACGTTTTCCGGGTTTACGGTCAGCTCGGCGTACCGCGACTCCACTTCGTCCATGCTGCACTGAAACACAATTCGTCCACGGTCGAGGAACATTACATCCGTCAGCACATTCTGGATCTCATCCACCTGGTGGGTCGCCACAAGAATTGTCCGGCTGCGGTCGAAGTAGTCATTCAGCAGCGCATCGTAAAACTGCTTGCGATACAAAATGTCCAGCCCCAGCGTCGGCTCGTCCAACACCAGCAGTTTTGCGTCAATCGCCATCACCAGTGCCAGGTGTAGTTGCGCCACCATTCCTTTGGAGAGTTCCTTTACCTTGCGCGTGCGCCCGATCGTCGTCTTTGCCAAAAAGCTCTCCGCTTTCCCTCGGCTGAATCTCGGATGCACGCCCTGCATGTAGTCGAGGGCTTCAGACACCCGAATCCAGCGCGGCAGTACCGCTACGTCTGCGATAAAACATACGTCGTTCATCAATTGATCGCGCTTTGCCCACGGATCGCGTCCCAACACCGTCAGTTGTCCTTCATAAGGAGTGAGGCCCACAATCGCATTCAACGCCGTTGTCTTGCCGGCGCCGTTCGGGCCAATCATTCCGAGGATGCGACCCTCTTCGACGCGCAGATTCACGCCGTCCAGCGCGATCGTTGTTCCGAATGCCTTCCGGAGGCCGTGTGCTTCTATGCATGCCATGGCTTCACCGCTCTTCCTCTTTTGCCTTTGACTGCGAACGTTTTCCGCCGCCGTTTAGCAAGTCTTCCGGTTTCAGACCGAGCCGCTGAATGGTTGCGAAGATCTCGGGCCACCGCTCTTTCAGAAAGTTCTTTCGCTCGCGCTGCAGCAACATTTCTCGCGCGCCCGTATTCACAAACATTCCTAAGCCTCGCCTGCTCTCCACCAACTTTTCGTCCACCAGTTCCTGATAGCTTTTCAGGACCGTGAGCGGATTCACTCGATATTCAGCCGCAACGTTGCGCACCGAAGGTAGCGGGTCGCCTTCCTTCAGCACACCCTCCAGAATCATCGCCACCACACGGTCGCGAAGCTGGCGGTAAATCGGCTGACTGTCGTTCCACTCACGGTCCATTTGGTTCCAAATCTCCGAAATTGGGTTTTCGCCCTATTGCACACGCTGCAGGTTAAATTGCACCTTCACCAGCTTGTCTCCAGGCTCCATGAACGCCCATTCCTCCGTGTGATGGTTCGCGTCGATCACGGTGAACGCGGCGCCGTGCATGTGTCCGTATTCCGTACCGCCGGCGATGTCTAGGAAACTGAATTCTACTCTTTTGCCATTCGGCGACGTTTTGGCCACCATGCGGGGGCGGTTGCCGGCGTCGCAGTAATGGGTCAGCATCAGGCGGTCGCCATCCAGGTAAAGCATAGTGATGGGATCGTCCGGCCGTCCTGCGACCCTCATTTCATGCATAAGCGCATTTCCCATCGACGTCGCCCGGAGTGTAAGCTCGACCGTCTTGCCGTCAAATTCCTTCGACGGTGGATCGATTACCATCGACCCTTGCCAGGACCCCGCCAACGTCTTCAGTTTGTCAAAGGATACTTCCGCCTCAGTTTTTGCGGCCGCCGTTGAGGCTTTCGAGTGGCCCTCGTGTGAGTTTCCTTCCTGCCCGCCCTGGGCAAAAGCTGTGGTGAAAGCAATCGTACAAAGCGCCAACAAGGTAGCGACCGTCAGCGCTGACCGAAAAGATTTCATGTTCGTTCTCCTGAAATTGAATTTGCGGCGGGATGGCGCCAAACACCCGCGCGACATTCACTGTTATAGTTAACTATAACACTATGTCAGACCCTGTCAAGCTTTTTTTCGGCCCTGAGCTCCCGGCCTGGTTTCGCGATGAAATTCAGGAAGATCCGGAAACAAAAGAGCAGCGTAGTGCTGCGGATCTTTCCGCACTCGTGCTGTTCAATTGCTTGGCTGCGCCAAGTACGCCGCTTGTTTTCCTCTGGCCGCCGCCGCAATTCCCTAGGTAAGATGGCATCGGTAGGTTGGACCGTATCTTTATTGCTTGGCCCGCAAACTCGACTGAAGCGTGGCTGCTCGCCCCTATCGGGTCGCAAATCGGGATATCTTAAACGTGTTTCTCAGCGTTCTCGTCGACACCTACAACCACGAAAGCTTCATTGAAAAGGCGCTGCGTAGCGTCTTGGGTCAAGACTTCCCGCACGAGCAGTTCGAAATCATCGTTGTGGACGATGGCTCTACCGACAGGACCGCCGACATCGTCCGTCAGTTCGCACCGCGCGTCAGGCTTATTCGCAAGAAAAACGGCGGGCAAGCCTCCGCCTTCAATGTAGGTATCCCGGCGTGCAGCGGCGACGTTATTGTTTTTCTCGATGGCGATGACTGGTGGGCGCAAGGAAAACTCCGCCGCGTTGAGGAAGCGTTTTCCAGTGATGCGTCGCTCGGCATGCTCGGCCACGCTTTTATTGAATCATTCGATGATGGTTCTGAGCGGCTGATTCAGCCCGGCGCGCCCACGTGCTTTCGCCTCGACAGCGCTTCGACCGCCGATTCTTTCCGTCTCAGCCGCTGCTACTTCGGCACCAGCCGCCTCGCCTTGCGCGCCGACCTTGCCCGCAAAGTCCTTCCCGTCCCCGAATCGCTGGTCTTCGAAGCCGACGAATATCTTTTCACGATGGCTCCGGCCTTTGCGCAGAGCCGGCTCATTGCCGATCCCCTAACCCACTACCGTGTTCACGCTGGGAATCTTTTCCTCGCCGCCGGCGCCAGCGTCGCAGGCGAGCGCCGTAAGGCCCGCGTCCTCGCCTCCCTCGCGGAGGAGTTGAACCGCAATCTGCCCGCAACCGGGGCAGCCGCCGAAGCAATTTCCATGGTCGTCGAAATCGTGCAAGCCGAAGCGGACCAGCTTCGCCTCAAGGTTGATGGTGGCTGGCCGTGGGAAACGTTTCGAACCGAACGCGCCATTTATCGCATCCAGCATGCCGATGCGCCTTGGAAGAGCAAAGCGTTGCGAACGCTCAGCATGGCTCCGGCCCTGCTCCTTCCTCCCAAGTGGTTCTACGCTGGTCGTCGCTGGCTCGGAGCCCAAAGCTGGTACCAGCGGGCTCGGGCACAATCGGTTCCAGTGCCCGGCTTTACCAAAGCGGATGTGGGGGCACCCCTGCAAGGTGACCGCACGAATTCGTGAACTGCGCGGCTTACGTCTGTTGAGGGGTTCTGTGCGCCCGAAACTCTGAACTGAACCACTTCGCCGCGGAAACGCCAGGCTCTTTGCTACGCTAGGTACGGTCGGTCCGACCAGCCGCCGCCGTGAGAGAGAACGAGGAATATGGCTTTGCTATCTGCAGGAGGGCCGCGCACGCCGAGTGCTTCTCAGGCGGCCGTCGCGAGCGTGAAAATTCGTATCGAGCCAGCTCGAGGCTGGCCGGACGTTCGACTTCGCGAGATCTGGAACTACCGCGAACTGCTCTATTTCTTTCTCTGGCGCGACGTGAAGGTCCGCTACAAGCAGACCGTCGTCGGTATCGCGTGGGTAGTACTTCAGCCGGTGGCTAGCATGGGCGTATTCACATTGTTTTTTGGACGACTGGCGAAACTGCCGTCAGATGGCCTGCCCTATCCACTTTTTTATTTCGCGGCTCTAGTGCCGTGGAGTTACTTTGCAACGGCACTTTCATCGACGACAAACGTGGTGGTAGAGAATCAACGCATCATCACCAAAGTTTATTTCCCACGCCTGGTGCTGCCCCTTTCCAGTGTCTTTTCAGCGCTCGCCGACTTCGGAATTGCCTTTGTCGTCTTGGTTCTAATGGTTGTCGGGTATGGAATCCGTCCTGGGTGGGCGGTAGTGTGGCTGCCAATCTTTCTGTTGCTTATTGTAGCGACGGCTCTCGCAGTGGGCCTGTGGCTGGCCGCCCTTAACGCGTTGTACCGCGATATTCGGTACGTCACGCCATTTCTTGTGCAGTTCTGGATGCTCGCATCGCCGGTGGCCTATCCCGCCAGCCTGGTGCCGGAGAAGTGGCGGTGGATTTACGGGTTAAATCCGTTGGCGGGGGTCATCGAAGGATTTCGTTGGGCGCTCACGGGGCACGGGCAAGCACCGGGACCGCTTCTGTTTGCGTCGTGGTTGGTGGTGGCAGGCTTGCTAGTAGGTGGCGCACTCTTTTTTCAAAAAATGGAAGGTGTGGTGGCGGATGTCGTGTAGGTCCTTCACGAACGGCAGATTGCGTTTACTTAGAACTGGTCGACCGAGCCGAAAATGAATGTCAGTAAAAAACGGATTTGTCCGAACTGCAGGGCGGCCGAACTGCAGCGCTCGCAAATGCGCGGGCTAATTGAGCGAAGCATTTTGCGCCCGGCGGGTATACGGGCCTATCGCTGCGCTGCCTGCGACGAGAGATTTCTACGGTTTGGCAGCGTCAGCAGGCAAACTGAGCACGCTAGTTCCGGTGCTGGAAAGATTCAATGAGCCAACTCGCGATTCGGGCTGAGGGGCTCGGCAAGTTGTATCGCTTAGAGCGGCCGGAGAGGTATCGTGCCCTGCGGGATTCGCTCGCCCGGGCAGCCACAGCGCCTTGGAGTTTTTTTGGACGAAAACGCAGCGAAACGTTCTGGGCGCTTAAAGATGTCAATATTGACGTGAAGCACGGTGAAGTGCTTGGAGTGATCGGACGAAATGGCGCGGGCAAGACAACGCTATTAAAGATCTTGAGTCGCATTACCCAGCCTACACGGGGCTGGGCGGAGATTTACGGCCGCGTAGGAAGTCTGCTTGAAGTTGGCACGGGTTTCCATCCGGAACTTTCCGGCCGCGACAATATCTATCTCAGCGGCGCAATCCTGGGAATGTCCAGGCGGGAAATCGCTCTGAAGTTCGATGAAATCGCGGCGTTCGCCGAGGTCGAAAATTTTCTGGAAATGCAGGTGAAGCATTATTCCAGCGGAATGTACGTTCGGCTTGCTTTTGCGGTGGCCGCTCATTTGGAGCCGCAAGTTCTGCTGGTGGACGAAGTGCTGGCCGTCGGCGACATCAAGTTCCAGAAAAAATGTCTCGGAAAAATGGGAGAAGTTGCTAATACGGGACGCACCGTCATCTTGGTGAGTCATCAAATGAATCAAGTTCGCCGGCTATGCGACCGCGCGGTCTGGATTGATAATGGAACGATCCGGTCTGAGGGAAATGCGAACGAAGTGCTCGCGGCCTATGAAGGGGTCATGCTGGGCGGCGAAGAGCCGAATGAGCGCGAGCCCGCGCGACCAAAAGGGGCCAGATTTTTGCAGTGGAGCAGCGAAGACAGTACTGAAGAAGGCGCACCGCATACGCTCGCGTCGGCCGGCAAATTTCGAGTGAAGTTCGTACTCGACGCGCAGAAGCAAATTCGCGGCGGCGAATACAACATCGCTTTATATAACGCGGAGCGGCAGTTACTGTGGGGCTGGGCCATGCGGGAGCTACAATTGGACGTGGGGTGGCACACGTTCGTCCACGAATTTCCGATTTTGCCCCTGAAGCCGGGCACCTATCAGTGGCAAGTGGAACTGTGGGATGAACACGACCAGCTCGATTCATGGGATTGCCAGCCCGAAATGGTGATTGCCACCGAGAATCACCAGCACTATCTCGATGAATGGAACGGTATTTTGAACCTTCCGTCACAATTTTGCATATCAAGATGTGACCAGCCGGGACCGATAGAAACTGATGCTCGCCGAAGAACGGTGATTGCGGAGTGAGCAGCAGTTCGACGCAATTGCCATCCACTCAGGAATCGGCGCCTGCAGACAAACCGCAACCCAGCCTGGGAACTCGAGTCTTTCAGAACACGGCCGCGCAGCTGATCGGACGCGTATTCAGCATTGGTTTTTCCGCCGTTACCTCTATTCTCCTGGCCCGATACCTGGGCAAAGAGCGCTTAGGCGAGTACGGCGCTATTTACGCATACCTCGCACTGTTCGGTTTTCTTGGCACTTTTTGTCTGGAACAAATCCTGGCGAGAGAAATTTCTGTGCGGCGCTCCAGCGGCGCCGAAATCTTTCGCACTGCGACTTTGACGGCTCTCGGCTTTTCCGTTGTCGGATCTTGCCTAGCACCCTTGGTCGCTCCGCTTTTCGGCTACACCGGAATGTTGCGGTGGCTGATCGCGGTCGCGGCGATCGACCTTCTGATCCTTCCGCCTCTCCGTTTTTCCGGAATCATTTTTCAAGTTGAGATGCGGCTTTGGTACAACGTCATCATCGGTCTCATCCGACAAGCCATGTGGCTGGTCGCGGTGATTTTGCTGGCCCTCCGGAGTGCCGCCTTTTACGAGGTAATCGTCGCGCGACTGATTGTCGGCGTTCTGGAAGCTGTCATCGTCGTCTGGAACGTCAAGCGTGTCGGTCTTGTCCAGGGAAAGTCACAGTTCGTGGCGAGCGAAGCGCGCATGATGATCCGCGAAGGGTTTCCGCTAGTTTTGATGACCCTTGCCGTAAACATCTATCACCGCATCGACCAGGTGATGCTGCACAAGATGAGCGGTGACCAGGTTCTCGGACCGTATGTGATTGCAGTACAGCTTACGGAACTGTTCAGCGCCCTGCCTATCGCGCTCATGAGCTCGCTATTTCCGGCCCTGGCGCAAACTGCAAAAGACGAAGTGCGTTTCAATTCCTATCTGACCGAAACGTATCGGTTCTTGCTTGTGATCGTGTTTGCGGCTTGTGCGCTGGTTACCCCGATCGCGGCACCCTTGATACAGACGTTCTACGGAACCCAGTATCTGCCAACGGCCACGCTATTGATCATCCTGATATGGTCAGAGGTCCCCGTTTTTTTTGGCGTCGTAATGTCCCATGCCCTGGTGGCCAAGGGAATCCAGAAATATACGGCCTATGGCGCGATTGTGGGCGCCGGGGTGAACGTATTGCTGAATCTTTTCCTGATTCCGCGCTATGACGCAGTGGGAGCTTCATGGGCAACTGTAATCAGTTACGCGATTGCGGCCCCGCTCTTTCCCATGGTGCTGCGTGAAGTTAGGCCTATCGTGTGGATCGGGCTGAAAATGGCGGTACGCCCGTTCCTGCTGGCTCTGGCAATTGAGTTGGGCCTCCACTACGTTTTTATCGGGATCTGGTGGAAGTTGATTCTCGCGGCGGTTGTGTTTGCGCTTGGGGGATTATTGACTGGTGCTATCAAGACACGCGACATTGAACGGGTAATGGAAATGGTCCGGCTGCGTAAGAGCCGGTGAACGACTGGTCTCCGCAGTTCGCGCAAGGACTAGCCGAGAAGGCCGGAACGCGCTGGAATGTCGACCAAGACGACGCCATCTCCCACCAAGACCCGAGCTGGGAGCGGACACCAAAAGAGCGTGCCTGCGCACAAGGGCAGATGTTTGGCGCCGAATGGATCGATTATTTTGTTTTTCGCAGGGGACTATATCTCGGGAAACTTCCCGAGTTTGTGAACGGGCGCGTCCACCGGGATCAATGGCTGGTATGGAAGGCTCGAAGCGAAGGGGCGGCTCTTGCGGATGCTTCCGAGGCTATCAAAGCCATCCACCAGAATTACGACTACAACGATCAAACAGCTGGAAAAGGCGGAGTCTGGCGCGACGAGCTCGCGCAACGAAACTACCGACTCGCTGGCGGCCGTTGGCACCTGGCGACCATTGATGACGCAACTTATGTTTCGGGTCCAGCTGGACTCCAACCCAACCCGCTAGCGAAAGGGCGCACGGTGAAACGCGCGGTTCGCACGGCGAAGCAGGGAGTGTGGAGCGCAACGCTCGTTTGTACGCGCCCCTTGCGCAGGGTGATCGGACTCAGCCGACGAGCTTCTTAGTCGACAGCAGCAAAGCTCATTGTGCGCCTGAAATCCCTGAGAGCAGTAGCGACTACCACTGCACGCCGGGATACAGGCTGGGCATGCGGAAGCCACGATAGACAAAATTCCCTGTGACCTGCATCTGCCAGATGGTTTGCGCCGGAATCGTTCGCGTAACCTCAGTGATTAAGGCAGGACGAAGGCCGCACTCATCGAATTCCACATTTCCGTTTTCCAGCAGGCGGGACGAGCCGCCAAAGCTAGAAAACGCCAGAGGCTTGTCTATCCACGTGATGTCCGCTGTTTTGGCAGATTCATCGAGATGAAGAATGGGAACGCGGCTTTCGCACGGCGTTGTAGTCGGACCGCAAAGCGTCAAAGGACTTGCCTGCAGGAGGCGCTGGTTCCCGTTGTCAAAGAGAAGCACGTCGATCATGCCTGACGAATTCGTGCTGATTATGTTGGAGTCGTGTTGAGCGCTAAACCAATCCACGGGATCGACTGCGCTTGTGATGCCGGACTGCAGTGCGAAATCACCCTGATAACCGAGTTTCCAAAGGATGGAGCCGTCGCCTGCACCGTCGTTGTAATTGATTTTAACGACCCAATGCTGGTGGCGAATCGACATCATGAGCGATTTGTCGTCGGGAGAATAGGTCACGGCGTTAGCGTGAGTCCAGTCGGGGAACTGCATCGGATGCCGATTGACGTCCAAGTGGTCGAAGGAATTCCAGACCCAGACGGGATTGCGATTTTGGTCGAGGTCGATCAGAACGTCGCCGAGTACGGGCGTGCCTGAGATGTCCTGATGGGTGGCGGCGAGGAAAACGATATGGCCGTTGGGCAGCACCGCAAAGTCATGGTGAAAACCGGTCACAGTAATGTTGCAACCGGCGCAGGCAGCCGCCGCAAGAGCATCGTTTAACTGAGAAGAAGTTATTTGCCAGACGATATTGCCGGCAAGATCCACTTCCTGCGTGACAGAATCTGCGCCGGCAGGGGTGATACTGCTGTAAACGATCAGGAAATTGCCGTTTGGCAAGAGTTTGATGGGGTTAGCGATAGTGCCGGGTGTAACCGTCGAGCCGGGGTCGTAAGCCCAAATCACGTTCCCGGCAAGGTCAGTGACCAGCGTGGTGAACTGGGCGCCTGAAGGAGCAGCGAGGTCGAGCAACTCGACGCCGGGCTGCGGTGTTTGCCCGGAAGTCGTGGTTGCGGTAATTGCCGGGAGTTTTACGGCGGCGTAGGCGCTGGTCGTGAACGTGTGGTCGGCGTCGGTGAAGACGTTGTTGGTGGTGCCGGTTTGCTGAAATACCGCGCGCATGTGGTATTCCGTGTTGCCTTTCATCCCCGCGACCAGAATCGGCACTGAACCTCCTCCCGCCGGCGCGGGCACCGCCCAGGTCTTGAGGTTGTAGCTCGTGTCGTTACTGAATTCGATGAAAACGGACAGACCGTCCGGGACGGATATGGCGTACTGCGCCACTTGTTCGTTGGTGGTTGCCGTTACTACGCCGGAAGCAATGATGTTGATGGTAGCGGATCCCGTCTTCGTGGGATCTTTCACGCTGGTCGCGGTGACGGTTGCGGTGCCGTTCTGCGTCACAGCTGGAGCCGTGAAGTTGCCCTGGGCATCCACAGTGCCAGTTCCCGAGCCAGCGACGGACCAGGTCACGCCAGAAGTGTCGTTGGTAACCGTGGCGGTCAGCTGTAGAGTCTGCTCACTGCCGACAAGCGCGGTCTGCGGAGTGACGGCAACGGAAATGGGTTGATTGGAGGAATCGGAAGAAGAACCGCAGCCAGAGAAGACAACAAGAGAGACAACAAGGCACCCGAATACAAGGGCTTTATTCGTGGTCATGGCTAGTTTTTTCCGAAACGAAAAGGATTTGTGAAACGAGGAGAGCTGGACAACCCCAGAGAGTTTTACCACGACAGGACGGCGCTGTGGGAATTTATTTCACTATTTAGTTTGCATAATTTCTTGGTAAATAGTATAGCCGGATACCAGTAAAATGCTGTACCCAAGCATGAGCGCGCAAAGGCGGCCGGCCTCGGTTCGAAGGGGGAGTGTCGTCGCTGGAATCTGGCGCTATAATGACCCGCATGACGACAAAAATAGTGGCGCCGGGCCGCCCGCAGGCGGGTGAATACGCGGAGTACTATGACAAATACGTTGCACTAATACCCGGCACGGACATCCTGGGCACGCTCGAAGGACAACGGCTGGTGATGGCGCAACTGCTGGGCGCACGTAGCGAGCGGGAGGGAAACTTCCGGTACGCGTCGGACAAGTGGTCCGTGAAGGATGTCGTCGGGCACATTGCTGACAGCGAAAGGATCTTCTCTTACCGGGCTCTGCGTTTCGCGCGTGGCGACAAGACGCCGCTTTCCGGTTTCGAACAAGACGACTACGTAAAGAGCGGCGGATTTTCTGAGCGTACCCTTGCGGATCTAGCGGAAGAGCTTGCAGAAGTGCGCGGAGCTACCATTACGCTGTTCAGCGGTTTAGACGCCGAAGCCTGGCAACGGCGCGGCGTGGCCAACAAGAATGAAGTGACGGTACGAGCGCTCGCTTACATCATTGCGGGGCACGAACTACACCACCGGCGAATCCTAGAAGAAAAATATTTGCCCGCAATTCCGCGCGCTTGATGCTACTGCAATGCGTGAGTTCGTGGTCGCTAGCGCCGTCCGCGTATTTACAACGAAAACCAATAGCATCGAGAAAGACAGACACACCTATTCCAGTGATCAATTGACCGGCGTCTGCTGTGAGCGGATGCGCGAACGCGTCAAAGAAAAGTTCACAACCTAGAACAAGCGAGACCACAAGGCCGGCCAGGGCTAACGAACCGAGTACGCTGAATCTTCCAGTACCGAAGTCCTACTCGATCTGAACGAAGGGCCAGCAGCCGCACGCCTGTCCTCTTTTTAGACTACTATCCATTCGTGACCCACTTGGGTCTGGGATATACTCGCCAGCGGTTTTCAATACTAAATAAGGGTCCACGGAGCCTCCCAGCCCCATGCGCCGCGCTTATTTCTTGTTGCTAGTAGTTCTCTGTCCGCTTTTTCCCGCCCATGCCCAGGAGACAATCGTTGGCCGCGAAAGCGGTCGCATCGTTTCCGACATTGGCGCGCAAATCATGTCCGCTGTCGCGAGCCTTCCGAGACAAGGATCATTTCCATCGGGCACGATCGTCCTGCTGCCGGGAACTTACGAGCAATCAACACCGGTCGTGGTCAATAGTCCGTATCTGTCGGTCGTCAGCCGTGGTCCGTCTTCTACGGTGCAGATCCGTTGCACAGCGTCGCTTGGATCGCGCCCCTGCTGGAGCATCAGCACTTTTCCGTTCTCAGTGATGAAAGCCGGGAGCTTTGGCGGATTCACGCTAAACGGACCGGGGTCGTACGTCGCTGGCGCGGTAGGCATTCAGGCTGGCGGAATCACTGCCGCAGTGTTTCAAGACATCGTCGTTCAAGGGTTCACCGGGCTAGGTGCAGTCGGCATGTTTTGGGCCAACCCACCGGCGACCTGGTCCGAGCGAATTGTCCTGGATGGCGTACACCTCAATGGGAATGCCGTGGGGCTCAAGTTCGCCGACTTCCACCGAGCCGGCGACTTTTTTTATTGGAACGTTCGTGACCTGCAGCTTAATGTGCCCTCTGATGGAATCGGTATTGACCTGGAGAACGATTCCCAGGTAATCGGCGGCTTTTGGAAGATCGTTGCCAATACCAATGTGGACGGTGGGACCGCCACCGTTTTCCTCGTGAACGGAACCAGCTTGTTCGGGGCGGATTCAGGTTTCACTAGTTCCAGCCCGTTGGTTAACACCGTTCACATCACTGTGGACAATTCGGGCCAGACTTCGCCTGTGACGTTCTGGCGGGTTGCCAAGGGCGCAAAGGTGAATGTCAGTGGCAGCGTGGCGGGTACCAGCAACGCGGTTTATCGCAACGAGATCGAAGGCAGCTTCATGAGCTGGATTGGCGACAGCTTTCTTGGCAGCAGCACTCCGAACTACACGGACTTGGCGATTCTTGCTCATGGATTTTCCGGCAATCCAGCGAATAGTTACATTTTGCGTTTTCAGAATCCTGCGACAACCTCGGTTCTGTCCATCAACAACCCGGGCCAGAACGCCTCGTTCGTATTTGACACGGGAAACCAGACACTTTCCAACAAAACGCTCAGCAATCCTGCGATTGCCTCGCACCTGAATCAATCCGAACGGACACAATTTGCGGGAACGTCTTGGTGCGCGCGTGGAGCCGCGACCGTGGCGTTCACGACGCCGTTCCAAATGCCGCCGGTCATTCTGGTGTTTGACGAGAACACCAAGAACGGCGTGAGCCTCACGGCAAAATCAATTTCTGCGTTCAGCGTTTCCTGCTCTGGCGCTAATGACGCATTCAGTTGGATGGCCATCGGCAATCCAAACTGACGAATCTTCCGCCGCGGCACGTAAGTTCAACTGGTCGGAGCGCATCGCAGTGCGGGCTTAATGTCCACAACGGGTGTGCCGTCAATCGCCTCTATGGGGCCGACGCGCAGGCGATTCTTTTTGATTTCGCGAACAGTAACTTGATGAAGCCCAACTGGATTGGGGCGATCCGGGGACCGTGTATTGAATACACCCGTGAGCTGGCGCGAAGGGTTTGAACGGGGTCGCACTTTGAAAACATCGCGGTTCGCCTGATGAAGCCACGTCAGGATCAGGAGCTCATCGCCTGGTGCGATGCCATGCATTGCCTCGCGCGCGAAATAGTGGAGCTCTATCCAAGCATCGGGCGCGCCTTCATGACCTTGCTTTGGAGCTTCTTTGCGGTTCTTTAGGGTTGAACGAATCACGCCGACTGGCCGCAGTTCGGCGCGTTGATTAACGGACTGACGGTGGGTTCGCCGTTGAGCCTTTGCTTTTTGCACAGCTCCCTCACGTCGGTTTTACTCTTCCGCAGCTTATCACCAGGCTGGCAGTTCCGAATGAGAGTGCTCTATGGAGAAGATTTTCGCGGCCGCGGGAATGCGCTATTCTCGTTGTCTGCGTTTTCGAAGAAAAACGGAGCCGGCACACTGCCACTATGCACGACCTGAGTTATTTCCGGGATCACCTCGACGTATTTGCCGAAATGGCAAAGCGCCGCAACACGACGCTGGATCTGGACGCGTTTCGAACGATTGATAAAGAACGGCGCGAGCTGATCACGGCCAACGAACACCGTAAAGCGCAGCGCAATAAAGCTAGCGACGAAATTGCACGGCTGAAAAAAGAAAAGCAGAACGCTGAAGCGCTCATTGCTCAGATGAAACAGGTTTCGGAACAGATCAAGCAGACGGATGAAAAGGTCAGTGAACTGGAAACCAAGCAACGCGATTTGATGCTGGTGGTTCCGAACTTGCCGCATGCATCGGTACCGACAGGAACGGGCGCGGAAGATAACGTAGAAGTGCGTCGCTGGGGCAGCGCTCCGAAATTTGATTTTCAGCCAAGACCGCATTGGGAAGTAGGTGAACGCGCGGGAATTCTGGATCTCGCGTCCGCTACGAAAGTGACGGGTGCGCGGTTTGCGATTTACAAAGGATGGGGAGCGCGGCTGGAACGGGCGCTGGCAAATTTCTTTCTGGATGTTCACACGCAAGAGCATGGATACACGGAGATTCTTCCGCCGTTTCTGGTGAACACGGCTTCGCTCACGGGAGCGGGCCAGCTGCCGAAATTCGCCGCTGATTTATTCAAGGTTGAAAACAGCGATTTCTGGCTTACACCGACGAGCGAAGTGGAGCTGCACAATCTGCATCGTGACGACACACTGGCGGAAGACAGGTTGCCGATTAACGTGACGGCTTGGACAGCATGCTTCCGGTCAGAGGCCGGCGCGGCCGGAAAAGATACACGCGGCATTTTGCGGCAGCACCAGTTTCAGAAGGTAGAACTCTTCAAGTTCACGCATCCGGAAAGAAGTTACGAAGAGCACGAAAAACTAGTGGCCAATGCCGAGACGATCCTGCAGAAACTCGGATTGCACTACCGCACGATGCTGTTGTGCTCGGGCGATATGGGCTTTGCTTCGGCGAAAACCTACGACATCGAGGTATGGCTGCCTTCGGGCAACGAATTTCGCGAAATTTCGTCCTGTTCAAACTGCGAAGCGTTCCAAGCACGCCGCGCCGGCATCCGCTTCAAGCCAAGGGCCGGCGGGAAAAGCGAGTTTGTTCACACGCTAAACGGTTCGGGCTTGGCCGTGGGGCGAACCTGGATTGCTGTTGTTGAAAACTACCAACAGCCGGACGGGTCCATCCGAGTACCCGAAGCCCTGCGCCCTTACATGGGCACGGAGCGAATTCCCGCTGCCACTTGAGAAGCAGCGTACCAAAAGCGACGCCTTCGGGCTGAATTTCGCTAACGTACTGAAACTAAGTAACATAGATGAACCGTGTCGCTGGTCGGTCGGATTTCGCGTGCCTAACCGGCCGCGCAACTTGTTGAAACTACACAATTTCGTTTGACGGGTGCTTTTCCGCTTGCATACACTCGGCTCGCCAAGTCTTATTGTATATAGGAAGTCGATTCTGGGCTTCCGGTGGTGTAAGTAAAGGGGAAGGCGCGCAAGCGCCTGTAAGCAATGAGTTTTCTGGGACGTATCCTGCGGTTTCTGTTTTGGGCCTTGGTAGTCTCCTGGGCAGTCAAGCTGTTGGGCCGGGCGGTCTGGGGGAAGAGTTCAAGTCAACCGGCGCCGGCTCCGTCCGAGCACGAGGCGGTCGCCGGCAGCAAGCGGTTGGTGAAGGATCCGATATGCGGCATGCACATGGCAGAGGAACTGGCGCTGCCACTGAAGGCGGACGGAGACGTGCTGCATTTCTGTTCGGAAGAGTGCCGAGCGAAGTACGAAAGCAGCATGATGCATCGCGCGGCGAGCGCTTGAATTAGAGAAGTTGGTCTTGCGGTAAGGCCCGAGGCAGAACGGAAGCGCAACAAACGCAATTTCGTAATCCAGATCGTAGCGGGTAAACCACCAGAAGAAGAGAGGACCGACGCCGATGGCCACGGTCGTGAAGCCAGCAGTCCCACCGATGATTCCGAGGATTGCACCTCGCGAAGACCTGAATCCTTTTCGCATCGCGCAAATTCAGTTTGATATGGCGGCGGAATTTTTGAAATTGGATGCCGGGCTACGGCAAGTGCTGCGCACGCCGAAGCGGGTACTGGAAGTTTCACTGCCAACGAAGATGGACAACGGCCAGCTGCGGGTAATGACCGGATTCCGCGTACAGCACAATGTTTCTCGCGGGCCCGGCAAGGGCGGCATTCGTTTTCATCCGAACGTGACCGTGGATGAAGTGAAAGCGCTGGCCGCCTGGATGACGTGGAAGACCGCCGTGGTGAATGTGCCGTTCGGTGGAGCGAAGGGCGGCATCATCTGCGATCCGAAACGCATGTCGAAAAGTGAATTGGAGCGGATGACGCGGCGGTTTGCCAGCGAAATTCTGCCGGTGATCGGGCCGGACCAGGATATTCCCGCGCCGGATGTCTACACCGATGCGCAAACCATGGCCTGGATCATGGATACGTATTCCATGATGGTAGGCCACACGGTGCCGGGAGTCGTGACCGGCAAGCCCATCTCGATTGGCGGATCGCTCGGACGCGCGGAAGCGACGGCGCGTGGCCTGGTGTACGTGGTGGAAGAAGCGTGCAAGCTAAAAAAGATTCCGCTGCGCGGCGCTACGGTGGCGATCCAGGGATTTGGGAATGCGGGGGCGACGGCCGCACGGCTGCTGTTCGAGAAGAAAGCAAAGATTGTGGCTCTGAGTGATACGCGCGGCGGTGTAACCAATCCGCGCGGCATCGATCCGATCAAGGCGCTGCGTTACAAAGAGCGCTCGGGGACCGTTGTGGGGATGCCCGGAGCCTCGCGAATGTCGAATGAAGACCTAGTGACGATGAAGTGCGACATTTTGGTTCCAGCAGCGCTAGAGAATGTGATTACGTTAAACAATGCCGAAGCGGTGAAAGCGCGGATTATAGCGGAGGCGGCGAACGGACCTACAACACCTCACGCCGACGAGATTCTGGCGCGCCGGGGCATCACGGTGTTGCCGGACATCCTGGCGAACGCCGGCGGCGTGACCGTCAGCTACTTCGAGTGGGTACAAAACCAGGAAGGCTTACTCTGGGATTCCGAGGAAGTGAATGTGCGGCTGCAGAAGATTATGGTGCGCGCATTCCACGAAATGGTCGAAACGATGCGCAAGCATCACGTTCCGCCGCGAGCCGGCGCGATGATCCTGGCTGTTGGCCGCGTCGCCGAGGCGACGCTGGTTCGCGGCCTCTTCCCGTGAGCGTTCTGTAACTTTCGCATTCTAGCTGCGCCACGGATACACCGACCGCTGTAGAGAGCCTTCGGTCCGCAAATACTTCTTGCACTGCAAAAATTCCGCGAGTAGATTCGGAATTGCCGGTCCGTGATTCCTGCGCGACCGGCAATTTTCGTCGTGAGCGAGGAATTCCCGGAGAAATGAGCACGAACGGACATACGGCGCCCCCAATTTTGCTGACGATAGCAGGGTTTGATCCGAGCTGCGGCGCGGGAGTCGCAGCGGACTTGAAGACATTTGCGGCATACGGCTGCTACGGAGTAGCCGCGATCACTTCGCTCACAGTGCAGAACACACAAGGGGTCGAAGCAGTTCACAATACGCCGAGCGCGGAGTTGCGCGAACAACTGGAAGTGCTGGCGAAAGACTGTGAAATCTCCGGCGTGAAGATCGGCATGCTGGGCAACCGCGGCAACGCGGTGGCCATTGGCGAATTTCTGGATACCCACAAGTTCGCGCATGTGGTACATGACCCGGTAATGAAATCGTCGAGCGGAACGGAACTGCTGGACGCAGGCGGGGTGAAATATGTCGCGACCGAACTGCTGAAGCGATCCAGCGTCATTACGCCCAATGTTCCCGAAGCGGAAGCGCTGACAGGCATAGAGATCAAAGACGTCGCGGGCATGGAAGCAGCGGCGCGCAAATTGGTGGAGATGGGAGCGCGTGCGGTCATTGTCAAGGGTGGACATATGGATCGCGCCGTTGACGTGGTGTTTGATGGCAGCGAAGTGGTTCAGCTGGGCGGGGACAAGGTAAAGACGGAAAACACGCACGGGACCGGCTGTACTTTTGCCTCCGCGTTGCTAGCTCAATTGGCAGCAGGGCGCAGCTTGATTGAGGCGGCGACACTGGCGAAGGCGTATGTCACGAAAGCCATCGAAAAGGGCTACGCTATCGGGAAAGGCCGGGTGCCTGTAGACCATTTCTACCGGCTGAAAATTGAGCCGTTGGCGCGGGGCACGCATGAAGTTCCGCAACATGGAATGCATCCCGCGGCTGAGCCGGCAACGCACTAGCCACAACTAGCGTGATCTCCCGACGAGCTGGCAGTGCAGTCTTTCTAACCGTCACGGCTGTCATCGTTTCCGCCGCAGCGCTCGCACCTCCTGTTCCGCAACCGCAGTCTTATCACAACTTTGCCGATCAGCGGGATTGGCTTGGCATTCCCAATTTCGGTGACGTTGTTTCCAATTTCCCGTTTGCGATCGTTGGGATCTGCGGTTTGTGGTTTGTTTGCAGCACCCGGGGAAAGCAGAAATTCATCGATGCCCGTGAACGGTGGCCTTACGTGCTTGGCTTTTTCGGGTTGTTTCTGACCGCGTTCGGGTCTTCCTATTATCACTGGGCACCCGATAACGCGCGGTTGATGTGGGACCGCTTGCCGATGACACTCGTCTTCATGCCGCTGGTAGCCGCAATGATTGCAGAACGAATCAGTTTGAGAGTCGGATTGTGGCTGCTGCCCGTCTTAACGGCGATTGGCGTAGGCAGTGTGTGGCAATGGTATGTAAGCGAGGAACGCGGCGCGGGCGATCTGAGAATGTACGCGGCAGTGCAAGCCTACGCACTCGTGGTTTTGCTGATAGCGTTGCTGCTACCACCAAAGTACACGCGTAGCGCGGACCTGGGCTGGGTGGTGGGATTTTACGTGTTGGCGAAAATTCTAGAGACCGGTGATCGGCAGGTCTTCGCGCTCACCGGACACGCGGTAAGCGGCCATACGCTAAAGCACCTTGCGGCCGCGATGGCCGGCTATTGGATGCTGAGGATGCTGCAGAAAAGAGGTCCGATCACGCTTGCCACCGGTCTTCGGTAGCGCTCAACGGCGTCGGAGATGACTTCATTCTCGCCAGTGTTTCCCGGGCATCTTGGTTAGCTAGGCCGAAGCAATTTCCGCCCGATTGCCAGTGCGCCTATTCCTAGAAGCACAAAACTCGCGGGCTCCGGCGTAACGGCGGTTCCCTGAATGTTGCCATCTGTTGCGAAGACGGCGATGGAATCCGACGTTCCATTCACAAACGTCACACTGTTGCCCAAAAAATTGGCCTGAACGTTAGGAACCTCCTGCTGAGGATCGAAGTAGCCGCCGGCAGCCGATGATGATCCCGTCGTGCAAGGCAAACCGGTCATGTTATTCAGCGCACTGTCCTGAGCCACGCTGTTGTCCACGCCAAAACTGCCGCACATGAAAAGCCCTGAGGGCAGAGCAGGGTTCAGCAAGTTAAGCGTCAGGCTGGAGTTTGCCGCGAGTTGAATAATGTCCAGGGTTCCGAACGCTGTGCCCCCAGGCTCGAGAAAAGCAAAAAAGGCGCCGTTGTAAGTGTTGCCGCCGATCGTGAAGGTGGTCGTTTCGAATCCTTCACAGTTATCCAAGTTGTTCGGATCACTCAAAAAATCGGCAATTTTGGCCTGGCATCCAGCCAGCCCTTGATCGTCGCCGTACGTGGAACCTCCGCGGACGGGAATCTTGTCGGCCCAACTGGATGCAACCGCCACCACGCTCAAAACAAAAATGAAAATCGCTTTCGCAACGTGAGAGAAACGCATGGCACTCCTTAGCGGACGGATACCTGGAGTTGGCAGCCGCCCATCATGCGAGATTAATCCCGAACGGAACTATGTTGAGTGAACTGCGTCTGGGTGGGAGAGACGCAACGTCCGCACGGGGACACAAACCTAGCTAACGTTCCTACTGCATGCGAGGCACCGTTGGGCGGAAAATAATCCACAGGTAAATTGCTTTCATCAAGTCTCTGAAATTGAATCGGTTGTGCGGATCTAACGATTGCTTCGCATTCTGGAGTGAAGCCAGAGTGTGCAATTGTTTGCCTCGTTTGCGCGACGATTTTCTAATTGTTCGCGGGCCCCCGCTTGCAACAAGCCTGGATTTAGCCGCGTTTAGAACCATTGATTTGCTCCGAGATTTCCAAAGCCCTTGCCTCGATCTGCTTGAAACCCTTCTTCGCGGCCTCCTTTTGCAAAGCGGAAAGGATCGAAAGGGCCGCCTTCTTATCACCCCCGAAGAGGCCCGTTTCGCCTTGGGCAAGTCGTGCTTCAAACTGGAGTCCCGGCACACCCAGCCTGCGTGCTTCCGAAACCGCATGCTCCAGTTCGGTTCTTCCCGCCGCGAGCTTGCCGGACCGCATTTGCAAACGCCCCGAAAGAATGGCTACGGCCAATCTCACCGTGGGATCCTGGGGAGAAGATTTTTCAATAAGTTCCAATTCCGTTTGTGCCTCTTCTTTGCGATCCAGATCCAACAACGCGGAGGCGAGTAGACTTCGCGAGCTCGCTTCGACATCCTTCAATCCTTCCGCGTGAAATTCGTCGGCCGCCTGACGCGCCAGCACTTCAGCTTCAGCTGCGCGTCCAGCTTGCAATTTCAGGCGGCCAAGCGAGAGCTGGCCCAACGCGACGGCCGTCTTGTCACCAATCTGCCCAGCCAGTCTCAGGGCGGTTTGATAATTCTCCTCGGCGCCCGCCAGTTGAGCTTGATCCAGCTTGATGTCGCCGAGCGCGTAGAGAAACTGCGCCTGATCGCCTTTGTTTCCGGTTTCCACCGCCGCTTTTAACGCCTCCTGGATGTTTTGCAGAGCGGGGGGAAAATTGCCTTGTAGCCAGTAGATAAAGGCGATGTTGTTCTGCGCTCTGGCTACGCCGCCCTTGTCCGAAAGAGACCGTGCCTGATCGAGAGATTGTTGGTAGAGACGAAGAGCGACGGGGAATTTACCTTCTGTCTGGCTTATGGTGGCTAGATTGTTCAGGAGCGTTACCATTTGACTGCGGTCGTTGATCTCCTGCGCCACGGCCAGTGCGCTTTCGTAGTTTTTCTGAGCCTCGGCCAGATCGCCTTGATTCGCCAATACGTTGCCGATATTCGTAAGCGCGCCCGCAATGTCGCGCCGCGAACCAATCCTGCGCGCGAAATCCAATGCTTGCCGGTGTTGCTCTAGGCTCTGCTTGGGATCGCCTTGCGTTGCCGCGACCAAACCAAGAATCGTGAAGCCCCGCGCGACAAGAAGGAGATCACCCGTCGGCTTGGAAATGGTGATCGATTGCTGACACGCAACACGCGCGCCGGGCGCGTCGCCTTGCATCGCCATCGCTGCACAAGCCCGCCAGAGAGCTTCGGCCTCTAGCAGTCGAGATCCTTTGGCCCGAGCGCCATCCGAAGCGCGCGAAGCGGCTTGTTTCTCTTTCGAAAAATCGGAAAGTGATTCCGCCGCTTCGGCTTCCTTCAGATCCAGAAGCGCGTCCTGCCGGATGGAATCGGGCTGTTTGCGAAGCTCCTCAATCGTTTTCAGCGCGTCGTTTGCTTTACCCGCGCGAATTTGCACGTCCGCTGTCCGGAGTCCGTATTCAGGGTTTTCAGGGTAGAGCGTCCATAAGGAACGGTACAGATCCGTTGCCTTGTCCCAGTCGGATGATATTTCTCGAAAGCGCGCTTCGACCAAGGTTTTGTCTTCTTTACCCAGACGCGACGACAGCTCAAAGCCCAGTTTGGCTTCATCCTTTGCTTTTTCGTCGTAACCCAATTGACTCCACGCCGCAGCCAAGTACGCATGAGCCAGCGAGAAATTTGGATCAGATGCGGTGGCCTTGAGCAAAGAATCCCTCGCTCCAAGCAAATCGAAAGTCCGTAATTTTCCGAGTCCATCAAAGTAGAGCCTTGCCGCATCGGGCGTGGAAGGAACGGCGGCCTGCAATTCTGAAGATTGCGATACGCTGATTCCGGGCAAGCCCAGTTTTGCGCGCAACGTCGTTCCCACGTTCGTTGCCAGCTCCGGAAGAGCAAGCTCCATCCCCGATTCTTTAATTCGTTGAACCACCTCGCCACTCTTCGCATCCTGCAGTTGCAATGTCAGCTCAATCCGCCCGCCCGCCGACTTCCCCGTGCTAAAAAAGGCGCCGGACACCACGTAGTCGCAACGCAACGAGCGGCGCACTTTTTCGATGGTATCGGCGGAGTAGCTGGCCTCACTTGGCAAGGCGAGATCGATCTTCATTCGCGCCACGGTTTCTCCGGGAATCGGAACGATCAGATCGCCCGCGGCCAATTCTGATGCGAGCATGTCGCTCAGCGAAGTGGACACCCAATCATTTTCCGGCGAGGCCGTCTGATTCTTAAATCCCAAAACGGCAACTGTGGGACGAAAGTGTTTTGTGCCGAAAGGCTTTCCTTTAAATGCCCAGAATCCGAGCCCGATAGCTGCCGCGAGTAAGACGGCCCCAAGCGCCGTCGCGATTGTCCATCGTGCCGCCAAAAATGTTCTGCGTGGTTCAGCCTTCGGCGCTATTGCCTTGTCTGGCGCGGCCGAACTTGTCACGCTTCCAGCGGATTTTCCTGAGCCAGCTGCACGCTCACCGGGCCGCGCTTCAACATGCCCCAGCGCATCTACGAGTGCGTTCGTTCGAATACGCTCGACCGCTTCCAGCATCTCCCGTGCTGAGCCGAACCGGCGCTGCGGTTCCTTCTCGAGGGCGATTCGAATGACCGAATCAAGCTCCGAAGATACTTTCGGATTGACTTCGCGCGCCGATGGCGGAATCCGATGCAGGATGGAATCCGTGAGGCGGGGTCCGAAGTTTTCCGGAAACGGCCGCGACCCCGTAGCCAGCTCATAAAGCACGACGCCGGCCGAGTACACGTCCGTCCGCGCGTCCACATATTCCCCGCGCAGCTGTTCCGGCGCCATGTAGGGCAGGGTTCCCACCACACCTGTCGTCGACGCGATGCTCTGCGTCACATCCATGTCGGCTTGCAAGGTCCGCGCAAGCCCGAAATCAAGAATTTTCAGCCTGCCATCCAGCGTCTCGCGCAGGTTTCCAGGTTTCAGATCGCGGTGGATGATGCCTTCGGCGTGCGCGGCGCGCAGTCCATCGAGCAGTTGAAGCGACAGCCGAACCAGCTCATTTTCCGTAAGGGGGCCATTCCGGATTTTTTCCGTCAGGCTTTTCCCTTGCACCAGCTCCATTACGATAAAGCTCGTGCCGCCTTCAGTATCGAAATCGTGCACGGTCGCTACATTGGGGTGGTTGAGTTTTGAAAGCGTGCGGGCTTCGCGGCGAAATCGCGCTAGGAACTCCTGATCCCCCGCCAAATCAGGCGCCAGAACTTTAAGAGCTACGTCACGATCAAGCCGTTCGTCGTGCGCGCGGTACACCACACCCATCCCGCCGGCGCCAATCTGTTCCAGCACGGCATAGTGCGAAATTGTGCGGCCAACCATAGCGGAGAAAAGAAGACAGACTTCCAGCGACCCTTATGCGGCGGCGTGAACGCATGATAGTACAACCGCACTTGCTCTTGGCTTTGAAACTTTGCCGCGCTCCTGCCTGCCGACTAGTGTGCGATGAGTGGGAGTCCCGACGGACGAGGCGGCGGCGACACAACAACGCGAATCGGCCGCTCTGCGAGATGACGTGCACGAAGGTTGCGTTGCGCGCGGCGGCCCCAGGAACGAACGAAAGTAAAATTCAACGCCCCGCCAATCACGGAACTCGCCACAGGAATCAGGCGGCCAACCCACTTCTCTGCTGCTTCTTCGCCGAATTTTACCGCCAGCCGTTGGGCGACTTTCGGCGCCAGCCGTTCCAGCATCTGCTTTTCAGCGAGGTCTTTACCGAAGTCAATTCCGGTAGCCGCCGCCGCGGCCAACCAGAGTTCGCGACGTTCGTCCTGGCCTTGTGCTTCGAATCCGTAAAGCAAAGTCAAACGCTGGATCAGGCGAAGCGTAATAATTGTCAGCAGACCCGCATCCGGCACGAGCGTGATCATCCCGCCCAGGCCGAACCCCGCGCCTTCGGCAAGCGCCAGCCGTTGCGCATCCTTAATCAAGCGTTGAGCGATGTAATCGAGCCGCTCGGTCGGAACCATGTGCATGCGGCTGAAATCCGAAACGTGCAGCCGATGCTTGCGCGCGAGGTAATCGCGGAAATCCTCGGGATCGATTTCGACCGAGCGAAGCCCCTGAAAGAAACCAAAGCGAAGAAGCCGCCCGATCGGTGAACTCGTGTTGTGTAACCCGGCCATCGTCTAAAGCATCCTATGCCGGATTAGAACCGGCTGACAATGGGGGCGTTGTATCAATGCGCGTCTTAAGAACCCATTGGCTGGCGAAAATTACTGAAAACGCGATGGTTGTTGGCGCTTGGCGTTGCCAGTCATACTCCGCCAAATTTGGCGGAAACGCATCGTGCGGCCATTTGTTTAACAGACAGAATCTGACGTTGACCGAAACGTACCAGAATTCCGGGCGTACTACTTGACGCGGAAAGGCATTTGGGTAAACTGCGTTTTCGCCTATGGCTGCAACAGTCCAATTCGTTCCGACGGAGACGGTGACCGACTTCGAATTTCCCCAGCGTGAAGCTGCGTTTTTCTACGGACTGTTCTTGCGCGGACATTCGGCCGATAAGTTACGCCAGGACATAGAAGTCCCTCCCGCTGTGCTCGCTAAATGGCATCGTGAAGCAGAGCGTGAACCGGAGCTTCGCAGCGTCCTTTCCCGAATCGTGGAGTATCGCCGTCACGTGTTGGCTATTTTCGATACGTTGGTCGGATCTGAGAAGTCTTCCCGGCGGCTGCAGTAAGTATCGGCATCCTCTTTTACCCTCCCTTTCTCTGACCTCTGCGTTGAGGGTTAAGTCATCAACGAAGAAATCGATAAGGAAAGGTGCCTGTACGCGGGGCCAGGTCGAACAGGTAATTCAACTTCTGCAAGGCAACCTCAAAGCGGACAACCCTACTCTAACCGCACCAGGGACAAGTGCCTCAAAATACGAGAGATTTCGCTTTTTCTGGCACCGTAGGCATTCGGGTGCGTACCCGGAAACCCGTTTGACGGGCGGCTGGCCCGGGCGTTAGAATTCTTCAGTCTGCGTGCGGTTGAGGTGTACTTATGGCCAGGGTAGTCCGAACCCTCTTTGCTACAGTTTTCTCTTTATTGATATCGCTCCCGCCTTCCATGGCGCAGCAGGTCCAACAAGCGCCGGACCCCAAGGATCCTCCCGCACCGCAAAAGCTCACCAAAGAGCAAAAGAAGAAAATGGGGAGAGCTCTCAAGGAGCTGGATGCCCAGTACAAGCAATGGCTCCAGGAAGACGTGGTTTACATCATTTCCCCGGAAGAGCGAACCGCCTTTCTGCAACTGAGCACCAGCGAAGAGCGCGAACAATTCATCGAACAGTTTTGGCTCCGGCGCAGCGGAAATCCGGATCTGCCGGAAAACGATTTTAAGGAAGAGCACTATCGCCGAATCGCCTACGCGAACGAGCATTTTGCCTCGGGCATTCCTGGCTGGAGAACCGACCGCGGCCGCACCTACATTATTTGGGGACCTGCGGATGAGGTTGAATCGCACCCGACCGGCGGCACTTACGATCGCCCAATGGATGAAGGCGGCGGTTCCACTACGACCTATCCCTGGGAAACCTGGCGTTACCGCTATTTGGAAGGCCTCGGGAACAACGTCATTCTGGAATTCGTCGACCCATCGGGCTCGGGTGAATATCACCTAACCATGGATCCGTCGGAAAAGGACGCCTTGCTCCACGTGCCCGGCGCCGGCTTGAGCTTGATGGAGTCCATGGGTTTGGCTTCCAAAGCAGATCGCTTTACGCGCTCCGACGGTACAAACCTTCCCACAACGATGGGCGGGCAGCCTGCCAGCATGAATGAATTCACGCGACTCGAGCAGTACGCGAAGATTCAGCAAGCCCCTCCCGTGAAGTTCAAGGATTTGGAAGCGCTGGTCACTTCGCGCATCGTGCGTGATCAAGTGCACTTTGCATGGCGCACTGATTTCTTGAAAGTTACCAGCGACACTGTTCTGGTGCCGGTGACCGTCCAAGTCCCCAACACTCAGTTGTCTTTCCAGGCCAAGGACGGCGTGCACACCGCAACCATGAACGTGTTTGGTCGGATTAGCACGCTAACCGGCCGAGTGGTGCAAACTTTTGAAGAAGCGGTCAGCCGGGATTTTCCGGACTCGTTATTCCAGCAATCGGTCAAGCTGCAATCCATCTATCAAAAGGCCGTTCCTCTGCGTCCTGGCTTGTATCGGCTCGACCTGGTCATCAAGGATGTGCAGAGCGGCAACGTCGGAGTTGTGAATACGCGACTGCAAGTGCCCCGTTACGAGGATGAAAAGCTCGAAGCAAGTTCGTTGATTCTGGCGGACCAAATCGAGCGTGTTCCCGCAAAACAAATCGGTGCCGGCCAATTCGTTATCGGTTCTTCAAAAGTGCGCCCGCGCTTGGAGGGTGATTTTACGCCCCAGGACAAGCTGGGAATTTACATGCAGGTGTACAACCTGAAGCCCGACGACCAGACGCACAGATCGAATGCCACCTTCCTGTATACGGTGAAGAAAGCGGGAGACAAGGCTGGCCAGCCGGCCATCATGCAGTTCAAAGAAACCAGCGTTGATATGAAGCAGACCGGTGACCAGATCACCATTGAACGCCTGCTTCCGCTAGCCACGCTGGCGCCGGGCAAATACACGCTGGAAGTGAGCGCAACGGACGCTCTTTCCAATCAAACGATTTCCCGAAGCGCGGACTTTACGGTGAAGCCGCCGATGGCGCCCGTCAAAACATCGGCAGCGAACACCACACCCGGGAGGTAACGTGGTGCAACAGGGACGACTCCGGACGCAGTTCCGGATTTTGGGGGCCCTGGTTATGACCGCGGCGTGCTTGTCGCTCCTGACAAGCGCGGCGGACGGACAGGCAAAGCCGGCCTCCGGCAGCCTGACGGGTGTAGTGCGCGATCTCACGGGCACGCCTCAAATGGGCGCAAGCGTCCAGGTGCTTGCCGAGGTCGCGGGCATCAATAGTTCCAACGAACTTCTCACCAATACACAGGGTATTTTCCGCACCGACAAGCTGGCGCCCGGTTTGTACACTGTTCGCGTAACCCTCGCGGGATTTCTTCCCACCCTGCAGCAACACGTCCGCATCAATGCCAACCTCACCACGATGTTGCGCATTGAGATGGAGTCAATGTTCGCCACGCTCGAGCAGCTGCGCAGGCAGCCGAATTCCGCCTCTAAGGCAGACGCCGACGATTGGAAATGGGTGCTTCGCTCCGCCTCGGGGACGCGGCCTGTGCTGCAGTGGGATGATTACGGAGCAGTATTGAGCGCGGGTGTTGATCGCAATGCGGGCGCGCCAAAAATGTTGGTGGAGTTTACCGACGGTGCTCGTCGTCCCGGTTCCGTTTCGAACGTCGCGGCAGCGCCAGGCACGGCCTTTGCGTACGACCAGAAGTTGGGCGAAGGCAAGCTCCTGGTCGCGGGGCAAATGAGTTACGACGAAGAACCCGCGGGCGGTGTTGCTACCGTGTGGTTGCCGACTGGAACGATCGGCGCTGGCCCCCATACGGCTCTTGTGCTGCGCGAAGCTTCTTTGGGCAATACGGGCGTAACGTTCCGCGGCATGCGACTGGATCAGGGCGGCGCGGTTACGCTGGGCGATCGCGTGCTGGTTCGCTACGGCGGAGAATATTTGCTAGTGGGCTTGGGGCGCTCCGTATCGTCGGTAAGGCCGCGGATCAGTTTGGAGACGAAATTAAGCGACACCTGGCGCGCGAATGTGGTGTTTGCTTCGCAGCCCGGTGCGCCCAATTCTCTGGATTCCAATGCATTGGACTCTAGTGGCGATGAGTTGCAGTCCTCGCTTGTACGTGCTCTCGACGAACTCGATGCCTTTCCCGCTTTGATGTGGCGCGATGGCAGGCCCGTTCTGCAGGGCGGCTGGCACGAAGAAGTTTCCGCGGAACGCCGCGTCGGCGACCGAGGGAAACTACAGGTCGCTGCCTTTCATGATGACGCGCATCATATGGCGGTCTTCGGTCGGGGCAGTGACCTGCCCGAAACAGAATTTTTCCAGGATATTTTTTCCAATGCATTTGCCTACGACGGCGGAATGTCCAGCAGTTGGGGAGGCAGAATCGCGTATCGCGAAAAGCTCAACGACGACACGGAAGTAACGGCGGTCTATGCCATGGGTGGTGCCCTTGCCCCAAGCGCCATAACCGACGCTGTTTTGCGTGACGCCTTGCGAATGGTGGCGCGGCAAAGTTTGGGGCTGAACGTCACCACCAGGGTGCCGCATGCTGGAGGTCGCTTTACCGTTGGCTATAAGTGGATTAGTGGTCCGGCCGTGACTCGCGTCGATAGCTACGGCGAATCGCTCTATCAGATGGACCCTTTTCTCCACGTTTCGCTGCGGCAGCAGCTCCCCAAATTTGGGCCCGGCCGCTGGGAGGCGATCGCCGATTGCGACAACCTGCTGGCGCAGGGCTACGTCACCATGAACACTCGGGACGGCCAAGTCGTCTTGGTTCCAGCCTTCCGGACGTTCCGCGGCGGGTTAAGCCTTCAGTTCTAACCCGGTTTAGGGTCGTTTGGAAAGTTGTAGCCACCTTCCAGAAAAATGGATTTCTTGTTCTTCGGCTGAGGTCCCTGCTCTTAACATGTAGACTTTGCAGTGAGTTGCGCGCTGTACAAGTCTCCCAAGAGTGGAAGGGCAGTTGCACATCGTTCCTGTAAGTCTGTTGGCCTAAAGGTGCCTTGGATCCTGTCCATGAAGCAAAGTTTTCGCGTCAGCCTCGGAGCGGTAGTTTTAGCGCTAGCGACACTGGCTGCGGTGATCTTTGCCATATTGAACTTTGACCAGAGATCCCGCTTCGAATCACCCGACGACGGTGTGGCGTGGCGCGACACCGACCACGGGATCGAAGCTTGGAAAGTGACGCCGGGCGGCCCGGCGTGGCAGGCAGGAATTCGCCAGGGTGACCGGCTGCTCGAAATCGGCGGCCAGTCCATGCCGGCTGCGTTGCAAGTCACCAAGCGGGTTTGGCGTGCCGGCCTGTGGAGCCAAGTTCGCTACAAAGTGGAACGGGGCGGAGAATCGTTCGAAACGCCCGTAATGATTTCTCCGGCGCAGAAGCCGCTCACCGCCGAAAACTACCTTCGCGTCGTTGGCCTGATCTATCTTTTCATCGGAGTTTTTATTTTCATTCGGCGGTGGAACGCACCGCGGGCCATCCATTTCTACGTTTTTTGCCTGGTGTCCTTCATTTTGTACAGCTTCCATTACAGCGGAAAGCTGGACACATTCGACTATGAAATTTATTGGGCTAGCATTGTGGCGAAGCTGCTGGCGCCGGCTCTGTTGCTCCATTTCGCCCTCGTGTTCCCGGAACGCGCGCAAAGTTCCCTCAAAGAATTTGCGAAGCTCACGTTCGTCTATGGCCCGCCGCTTGTCCTATTGCTTCTGCACCTGAACGTGGCGAACGCATCATTGGGATTTTTGCCCTGGATCGGCGCGAGAGTTCTGTTGGATCAAATTGAGCTGGCCTACCTGGCCGGATGCTTCATTCTTGCCGGATTAGTCTTTTATTACAGCTTCCGCAGGGCGCCGTCGGGCGTTCTGCGGCAGCAGCTAAAATGGCTTTCCGGGGGAACGCTGGCTGGCAGCCTGCCGTTTGCGCTTTTCTACATTCTGCCCTACGCGTTTAATCCTCTGCTCAAGCCGTGGATGATTTTCTCTTCGCTTAGCTTGGTCCTGATTCCGCTTTGTTTTGGCTACGCCATCATTCGCTACCGCTTGATGGACGTGGATATCATCTTCAAGCGCGGCTTGGCCCACACTGCGGCAACCGCGGCGGTGGCGGCGGTGTTTTTCTCCCTTGTGGGTTTGAGCGGCGATATTTTTCACACGAGCACGAACGACCGTCTCGTTGTTGTACTCGCCATCACCATCGCGTCGTTCCTGTTCCAGCCTGTGCGCGAGTGGATTCAGCGCCGCCTTGATCATTTCTTTTACCGCGATCGCTTGGACTATCGCCGTACGTTGATCGAATTCGGCCGGACGCTCACCAATGAAGTTCGGCTCGATCCCATGCTCAGCTCTGTGATGGACCGTATCTCGCAGACTTTATTGGTCGACCGCCTCGCCATTTTTGTGGAAGACGAAGAGCAGCCCGGAAAAATGAAACTGGCGCGCTCCATGGGCGTGCGCGCCTATGGAATGCTGGACTTGAGTTTCCTCCATTCTTCCCAGCCAGAAATGGCTCGTAGCGCCTTGTTTTTTGAATCGCCGCGTCTGGCCCAGAACGTCAGCGAATCGGTGAGCGATACGCTTGAGCAGCTCGACCTGAATTACTACGTGCCCTGCCGTATTCGCGAGCACTCAGTGGCCGTGCTTGGCCTGGGCAAGACCGTCGATGGTGATTTCCTGTCGAGCGACGACGTCGAGCTGGTGCAGACGATCGCCGGCTACGTAGCCGTCGCTTTGGACAACGCGCAGTTGTACAGCTCGCTCGAACAGAAAGCGCTCGAAATCGCGCGTTTGAAGGACTTCAGCGAAAACATTGTCGAATCGCTAAACGTGGGCGTGCTCGCTGTGGATCTCAGCGGAATCGTCGAAAGCTGGAACACCCGCATGGAGCAGCTCTTCAACGTTCAGCGTCAGGATGCGGTCGGAGCGCGCCTCGACGCGCTTTTGCCGGCGGAGTTGGCCGCCGAAATCGCCGCGCGCCGCGACGAAGAGCAGATTACCGGCATCTATAAACAGAGATTGCAGCATCAAGGAAAAACGCTGACGCTGAACGTCTCCATTACGCCGCTCGTGAGCAAGTCCGGTGAGCACATCGGCCGCCTCCTTTTGTTCGACGACGTTACGCAGCGCGAGCGCATGGAAGAGCAGATGTCGCAGACTGAAAAACTGACATCGCTCGGATTGCTGGCGGCGGGTGTGGCGCACGAAGTGAATACGCCGCTGGCCGTGATTTCCAATTACATCCAGATGCTCGCCAAGCAGATGCCGGAGAGCGATCCACGTCATTCCATCATCGAAAAGATCGTGAAGCAGACGTTCCGGGCGAGCGAAATCGTAAATAACCTGCTGAATTTCTCGCGCACCGGCGCCGCGGAAACGGCGAATATCGATGTAAACAAGGTTGTAGAAGATACGCTCGCGCTGGTTTCGCATCCACTGAAAACTTCGCAAATTCAGGTAGTCAAAAATCTCTCGGAAGATCTTCCCTCGGTGCGCGGCTCCGCCAACAAACTCCAGCAGGTTTTCCTGAACTTGTTCCTGAATGCGCGCGATGCCATGCCGTCGGGCGGCATTCTCGAAGTTCGCACCAACGCGCATAATGGGAGCGTGGAAATCGAAGTGGTGGATACGGGCGCGGGAATTCCGCGAGAACACATTCACAGAATTTTCGACCCATTCTTTACGACCAAGGCCAGTGGGCGAGGCACGGGACTTGGCCTTTCCGTGAGCTACGGAATCATCAAAGAACACGCAGGGAAAGTGGACGTTCGCTCCGCGCCTGGCAAGGGCACGTCGTTCCACGTCGAGTTCCCCGCTGTGAGAAAGCCGGTTCATGTCTAAAGGTGCAATTCTCGTCGTTGACGATGAATCCGAAATCCGAGAAGGCCTGGAGCTGCTGCTAACGAGCGAGGGCTACGGCGTGTCGAGCGCCGAAACAGGCGAGTCGGGCCTTGGAAAATTGGAAGAGCGGCCGTTCGATTTGATGCTACTCGATGTGAGCCTCCCGGATCGCAACGGTCTGGAACTATTGAAAGAAGTGCGGCGGCGCGATCCGGATCTTCCCGTCGTTCTGATTACCGCATACGGCTCGATTGATATGGCGCGCGCGGCGTTCAAAGGCGGCGCGCTCGATTACATCACCAAACCGTGGTCCAACGATGAATTGCTGGCGCAAGTCGCACAAGCCGTGGAATCGCGGCGGTTGCGCGAAGAAAACGTTCATCTGAAGCGCGCACTGAAGCAACGTTCCAGCTTTCCCAGCATCATCGGCAAGAGCGAAAAGATGCTGACGCTGTTCGATCTCGTCGCGCAGGTAGCACCGTCGCGCTCTACCGTACTGATCAGCGGCGAAAGCGGCACCGGCAAAGAACTCATCGCGAAAGCGATTCATTCCGCGTCCCCACGCGCCGACAAAGCCTTTGTTCCGGTGAACACCGGTTCGATTCCAGTCGATCTCTTGGAGTCGCAGCTTTTTGGCCACGTCAAAGGCGCATTCACCAGCGCCGTGTCCTCGAAAAAGGGACTGTTTGAAGTCGCCGACCAGGGAACAATTTTCTTCGACGAAATCGCTACCATCAGTCCGGAGACGCAGGCGAAGCTGCTGCGCGTGATCCAGGAACGCGAGTTCATGCGCCTGGGTGGCACCGAGCAGATCAAAGTGGACGTGCGCATCGTTGCGGCGTCCAACATTGAGTTGCTCACGCTGGTGCGCGAAGGGCGATTCCGCGAAGATTTGTACCATCGCCTCAATGTCATTCACCTGACGCTGCCGCCACTGCGCGATCGCCGCGAAGACGTTCCGATGCTGCTGGCGCATTTTCTGGTGCGCTACTGCGAAGAAAACGCCAAACCGATGCGCCAGTTCACTCCGGCTGCGATGAAACTGATGATGGACTACGACTGGCCGGGCAACGTGCGCGAACTGGAAAATGTTGTCGAGCGCGCGGTTGTGCTTTCCACCACGGAACGCGTTGACGCCGACTTGTTGCCGGAAAGTATTCGCAGCAAGGAAATCGTCAAAGGCGTGCGGCTGCAGCTTTCAGAGTTTATGCCGCCGCTGCCGGGCGAGCCGGGTGCGCGCACCGGAGCGGATGTGCCGCAGCAGCCTTCGCTCTTCCAGATCATGGACGAAATCGAACGGCGCATGATCGTGGACATGCTCGATCGCAGCGGATGGAACCAGACGGAAGCGGCGGAACGATTCTTGATTCCGCTCTCGACGCTGAACCAGAAGATCAAGCGGCTAGGCATCGATGTGCGGCGGCGAGGGCGCAGCGACGATACATTCACGGCGTCGTCCGGGAAATAGCTGCTGCTAATGCTTGCACGCCAATCTTGAATGGCGCGATTCTGTGCACCGGGGGAAAAATGAACAAGCGTGAATTTGCGGCGAGCGCATGCCTTTGCGCGGCGATGCTGGCGGCGGTCCTGATTCCCACCGGCGCTCGGTCGGCCGTCCAACAAGGGGCGCAGCAGAACGGCGACGCGAACGAACCGGTTCCCGCGTACCACACGCAACTGCCGCCGGGCGAGTTGCCGCAACCGATGGATCCCGCGGAGTTCGACAATCCCGTGGTCAAAAATTCCTACGCGATCGCGGCCAAAGTGAAAAAAGTTCTGTACCAGGAGCCGTGCTACTGCCACTGCGACCGCAGCGTGGGCCACGGGAGTTTGCTGGACTGCTTCACGAGCAAGCATGGGTCGGGCTGCAACATCTGCATGGCCGAGGCGCTGTACTCCTACGAACAGACCAAAAAGGGCAAAACGCCGGCGCAGATCCGCGAAGGAATCCAGAAGGGCGAGTGGAAACAAATCGACGCCGCGAAGTACCAAACATATCCGGCGAAGCCATAGACGAAATGGCGCTTCGTTCCTCAAGGTAAAAACCAGATCGACGCCGCGAAGTACCAGACCTATCCCGCCAAAGCCTGAAGCAGTTCAAAGTTGAAAATTGAAGGTTCAAGGTAGACCCTTTCCGCGCCGGGTGCGTGCCTCGGCTTGTCCACACCCCTCTTTTTTTCGAAGTGTGCGGAAGTGCTTGAAAAAAGGAGGGTTGGCGAGATTCGCTTTCCGCAAGAGTATGTAACTGTATGAAAACAAGGGACGGCTCGTTGCGCGTCCGCAGCAAGAGTAGGCAAGAACATGCCAAACAAAGACTTAGCAGGAGGAGATCCGAATTAGGAAGGGCGTCGAGCAAAAAAACACGCGAAAAACGCTTTAGAGCGCGGCGCGGCGGCGACGGCCACTGGCCAAGTAGAGATTGGGCACGTCGGTCGATCAGCGGATCGCGGGGGGCTCGATGAGATTAGGCGTGCGGTGGGAATCGAACCACCAAGCCCACAGGAGAAAAACGCACGACGCGACAATCGCTGCCCATGCGACTTGCTTCACCGCCGCTGGCGGGGAACTAAATCTGTCTCCGATATACAGCGCGAACAAGAGAATCACATAGCTCCAAAAGCCGTAACGACCGATCTTGTCGCCCGCGGCCGTCGTCCCAGCATAGGCCCAGACTCCGATGATGAGCAGGACGATTTCGATCGCCATCGTACCTGGCACGGAGTTCCAAAGGCCGAGGCCGTATCGTCCCAAGCCGCCGGGAAGAAGTGGCAAATCCGGCCGATGCGTAATCCAGTCCAGCAACCAGTGGCTGAGTACGCCAATCCAGATCACCATCGCGCTTTTTCTGTTGCGCTGCAGCCACCAGTAGAGCAACGCAAATAAAGTGGCCCAAACCGTGGTCATCAAAAGGCTGTGCGACCAGGGATAGTCGTAGAAATCAAACGGCGTGAAGCGCGTGTCACCCGGGGCAATGCGCACATGTTCCCAGCCGAGTAACAAGAATGGCGGCCAGAGCAGGTCCGCCAGTAGCGGCGCGGCCAGGAGTACTGCCAGGGATGTCTTCGGCGCGAATCGCTTTGCGCCAAATCCCACTGCAAAGTGGCCAATAAACATTTCTCTCCGATGTGCTCGAATCACTCCGAGGCGAGGTGAAACGAACCAGCCATCGCTATGATGTCACGATTCTCGAAAACCCTTTTCGCGGAAAAGGCAAAGCACGGCAAAAGAAATCCAACACATAGTTCAGGCTGCGCCACCCGCCGCGTTCTCAAAATTTTCATCGGCGGCGTGCCGGACTACCTTCATGACAGGCGATGGTTGCTTCGAGATCTTTGGTGTTCAACTGTGGACATCAGATGGCGTTTCCGGACAGCGGGGGGATACGTTCGCGTGAGAAGCGACGATGTAATAAGGACTTGCACGGTAATGCGCTGGCAAACGGCGTGCAAGTCTAGCCCAGCATCGGTATGAACCACACCATCAGACTCACTCTCAAACGCGCTTGCCGATCCAAGTTCCTCTCACGTATTCTCACTCCGGTCCCCGTAGGGCTGGCCCTCATCAGCGCGGGATTCGCACAACCGCAGTCGGCCACGATTGCCCCTTCATCTGACGAAGTCCGCGCCGCGGTCACAAAGAGTGCCGATAAGTACTTCAAGGACGCTCCTCAAGCGGCCGCGCTATCCATTGGTGTATTCAAAGAGGGCAACTCCTATACCTATAACTTTGGTTCGCTTCACCGAGACAAGCACGACGAGCCATCTGCCGACACCCTCTATCCAATCGCATCCATCACCAAGACCTTTACCGGAACGTTGCTTGCGAAGGCCGTCCTCGAGGGAAAAGTGCATTTTACGGACGACGTGCGTAAGTATCTGGCTGAGGCATACCCAAATCTCGAATACGAAGGGCATCCAATTGAACTGCAGTTCCTGGTCAACCACATCTCCGGTCTGCCCTTCAATTTGCCGGATATTCCAGGAAACCGTCCACCGTTCACACCGCCGATGTCGCCAAAAACGTTGGAATTTGTGAACCACTACACCCGCGCTGACTTCCTTCGAGATCTGCATGGGGTGAGGCTCACTGGCGTTCCAGGGCAGAAGTTCAGCTATTCGAACACGGGTGCGGTTCTACTGAGCCTGGTGCTGGAACGTGTTTACGGAGAGTTCTTCGAGAAAATCGTGCAACAGAAGATCACGGCGCCATTGGGCATGAAGGACACAACAATCACCTTAAGTCGGTCTCAGCGGCAAAGACTCGCGCCTGGTTACGACCAGAACGGCTCGGTCGATTCCGAGAGGCCCATCCTGGCGTTGGGCGCGGGAGGATTGCGATCAACGGTATCCGATCTTCTCAAGTACGCGGCCTGGGAGACCGCGGAAGACGAAGCAGCTGTGAAGCTGTCGCACGAGCCTCGTCTCAATCCGGCCCCCGACTATTCGATTGGTCTCAACTGGAATATCATACGGAAAGGAAAAGACATTCGCGTATGGCAGGATGGCAGCGTGCCAGGATTCCTGAGCTTCTGCATCATATTCCCGCAGTTGAAGATGGCGATCGTTGTCCTGACCAATGTAGAGGATCCAGTGACATCCAAAGCATTCGATGCGTTAGCTCCCTCCATTGCGGAGTCAATCGATCCCCGATCATCTATTCTTTTCTAATCGCAGCATTGCGAGGACGCGAGACCCTTCCTCCCGGCACCGCGGGTGGCGCCGTGCTTCCTTAATAATTCGATAAGAATAATATTAACCTAACGTTACCAAGAAGCACGGCCAGAACGTTTCCGTCCGAGTTTCCCACGCCGGCTAGAGGCCGCGTTACAAGAAGGGCGGCAGAAGAAAGAACGGCTTCAGAGCGAGGCGCGGCGGCGACGGCCACTGGCCAAGTAGAGGTTGGCACGTGGGTCGAGCAGGGGGTCGCCGGAGGACTCGATGCCCTGAACGCGGGGAAGGGTGTCGAAGATGATGTGGCGCTGTTCGGTATCGTTTTGGGGGACTACGGCATCTAGCTCCACCGTGCCGAACTCGACGACAGAGCGGTCGGCGGGCCATTGAATGGTGGAATTGTCTACGACATCGCCTTCGGCCGCTATTTGAACGGCGATTTGCAGGCGCACGGGTTTTGAAGCGATGCGGTTTCGGAGTTCTTCAAAGAGAAAATCGGGGGATTGTTTTTTGGCGGTCGCGGAGTCCAGGTAATCGGTGCCTTCGGCGGGAAGGATGCGGTAGCGGCCAAACTTGGAAACGCCTTCGGCGTTGGTGAATTTGTAGGCGCTCACGGAGAAGAAGTGCTCGCGCGCGAAGCTGGTGGGGATGGGTTTTGGCGCCTGAACGAAAGCGAACGCGGCGGGGCGAGAGCTCAGAAACGTTTCGATTGGCGTTGGGTGCGCAGCGTCGGGGCCGCTGGCGGCGATGGCGCGGAGAAATTCGAGAAACTCCTCGGCGGTGCTGGCGGGGAAAGCGTCAATGGAGTGGGCGACGATGTCGGTGTGGACGTGGTCGGCGAGATAGAAACGGACGGCGCAGCCGCGTGGGCTGGCACCTTCTTCGTCGAAATCGGGGACGCTGGGAATTCCAGCGAAGTCGGAAAAGCGGACAGCGACGCGCGTGGAAGGGCGCGTGATATGAGGCGCGTTGGTCAGAGTCTGCGCGGCTGCTGGCGTGAACGTTCCAGAGAGAAGGATGCCCTTGGCATGAACCGGACGGAAACCGGGATGGTGCCCGAAGAGATTGTCGAAAGCCTGCAGGAGGTCCTGATTGAGCGGATCGGGTGGTTGGAGCTGCGCTTGGGGCTTGGTGCTCATGGGAGTGTCCTTTGCGGAGAATTTCAGTCGTACGAGGCGCGCAATGAGGGCGGGATGCGCCTCAGCCAACAGGTGGCGGATTGTAGCACTGAAATGTGAGTGCGGGATGAAAGCGGCAAACACAGACCCAGGTTCAAAAATCCAACCTGGGCACCCAAGCTGCGTCGTTACAAAAGGAGATGGAGGGCAACGGCAGAGCGAGTTAATCACTAGGGAACGAAGAAGTGCGTAGGGATCGGAAGCGATTGTTCGGCGGGGGGCGGGTACTCTAAAATTAGAAGACCCAGCAACCTGGAGGATAAATGAAGGTTCGCAACACGAACGCTCGATTTGGAAAAACGGGGCGTGTATGCACGACTCTGCTTGGTGCGATGCTGGCGTTTGCGGGATGCGTAACGGCGAATGCGCAGGAGCGGGACACTAGCCACAGGGACCATGCGGTAACGGCGGGGCAGTTGCGCCAGGACGTCCAGAAAGCGGCGGATACCCGGCAGGCGAACGAGGCGGAGGTACGGAAAATGTTCGCTTCGGACCAGGCCAAAGAAGCATTGAAGTCGGCTGGGATCGACTACACGCAGGTGGACCGGGCCATCAGCCAGGTGAACGACGAAGACCTGGCGCGGATGGCGCAACGCTCGCAGGAAGTGAACAAGAACTTCGCGGCAGGCCGCCTGGATGACCGGGATTTGCTGATCATCCTGCTGGTTGCGGTCGCGATCGTCCTCATCATCGTTGCGGCACGGTGAAGGGGCGGCACGCTGACGGAAGTCGGTTCGAGGGAGTCCTGAAAACAGCAAGACAGTTCGTTTTGGCGGGAGCGCTTGCCGTGGCGTTGTGTTTGGTGGCCGCGGCAAGCGAGTCCGGCTTGTGGCTGGACGTGCCTTACGTGCACCAGGAAAAGGATGGGTGCGGGTCGGCGTCGCTGGCGATGGTGCTGCAGTACTGGAAGAGCAAGAATTTTGAGGTGGCCGCGGACCGGATGGATCCGGTGGCGATTCAACGCGAGCTATATGCGAAAAAGGCGCGCGGGATCTATGCGTCGGAGATGGAGAAGTACCTGCGCGACACGGGATTTGAAGTGTTTGCGTTTCGCGGCGAATGGAGCGATTTGCGCGCACAGGTGGCGAAAGGGCGTCCGCTGATTGCGGGGTTGAAGCCCAAGGGCGCGCCGGCGCATTACGTGGTGGTGGTGGGCGTTGATCCGCAGGATGCGGCGGTACTGGTGAACGATCCCGAGCGCGGGAAATTGGTTCGCATCGAGCGGCGCGAATTTGAGAAAGCGTGGCAAGGGACGGAAACCTGGACGCTGCTCGCCGTGCCGCGACAGTCGTAGTGCCTGCCTAGTGTTCTCTTCCTTCAAAATATTTGGATTTTTTCTCACGGTGCTTTTCTGTGTTGGCTTAGCGCGCCCGTGCGCGGCAGCTGATGACGGGCAGCGGCTGGAAGTCGTCAAGAAGCTCTATTCCGAACAAAAGTGGGAAGAGGTTGCGCGAGAGACGCGCGGCCCGGCGGAGCAGTCCGCGGAACTGGATTACTACGCGGGAATGGCGCTGGCTCGGCTGGAAAGATGGAGCGAAGCTCGCGATGCTTTTTCCGCGGGAGCGCGCAAAGCCCACGCTGATGTGCGGTTTTTGACGGAACGGGCTGGGGCGGAGTACAAGCTCGGCGACTACAGCACTGCGAAGAATGATCTGAGAGAAGCGTTGCGGCTCGATCCTGCCGATTCGTATGTTCCTGAATTCCTCGGAACGATTTATCTGTTGGAAGGGAACCTCGAAGCCGCGCTGAAATACTGGAACAAGCTGGAGAAGCCGAAACTGAGGGCGGTCGAGGTTTCCCCTCCTCCGAAAACGGACAAAGTGTTGATGAGCCGGGCCGTCGGGTTTGCTCTACCACAGGTACTGGAGCGCGACGCACTGTTGAAAACTGATGCGGTGCTGGAAAACTTGGGCGTTTTTTCGCAGTGGCGAACGGAGTTGGCTCCAAATGGAGAGGATGGCTATAAGGCGACACTGAAGCTAACGGAACGCACCGGATGGGGCGCTACACCGCTCGATGGGGCGATTTCGTTGTTGCGCGGGTTGCCGTACGAAACGGTGTTTCCCAGCTGGTATGGAATTGGCGGGCAAGCGATCAACTTCGATTCCTTGGCGCGGTGGGATTCGGAAAAAAGAAGATTCGGGGCGAATCTCGAGTTTCCGCTGTTTCGGCAGCCGAGCAAGCGGGTGCGCGTGTTTTTTGATGCGCGGAACGAAAACTGGAATTTGTCGAACACATTGTTGGGCGGGACGACGCCGATCACGAACCTGAATATGCGTCGGTTCGCAGGCGGCGCGGAAATCTATCTTGTGGAAAGCGGATGGTGGGACTGGACGGTTGGAGTAGAAGCGATTTCGCGGGAGTTTCGAAATGTTCCGGTAGGCTTGCCGTCGGGCGCGGCGCCATTTTTCACGAACAGCAGGTCGGTGGATGCTTGGATCGGCGCTCGACGCTGGCTGCTGCGAATTCCGGAGCGACGATTTACTTTGGAAGGAACGGGTGAGGCTCGCGGCGGACGTCTGTATGCGGCCGGACTGGGAGCATTCGGTTCGTTGAACGGTGGGCTGACAGCGCGCTGGCTGCCCAAGGCTCGCGGAGAAGATTTCGAGTTTGTGGGCAGGCTAAGAGGCGGCGAGACGTTCGGCGACGTGCCATTGGACTTGCTGTATGGGCTGGGCGTTGAACGAGACAACGATTTGTGGATGCGCGGGCATGATGGAACGGTGGACGGGCGCAAAGGCAATGCACCGCTCGGCCGGCGATATGTTTTGTGGAACTCCGAGCTAAACAAAAACGTCTATGACAGTGGATTCTTTCGTCTGCAGGTCGGACCGTTCTTTGACACAGGAGCGGCGGCTGATTCGAGCGAGTTGTTTGGCTCGCAAAAGTGGCTGTTCGATACAGGGGTCCAGTTAAAAATGCGAGTTTTGGGAAGCGTTTCGGTCGTCTTGTCGTACGGAAGGGACTTGCGCAACGGGAAGGGGCTTTTTTTTGCGACGTCGACACGCTGACGGCCCAGGAGCGCCGCCGTGCCGATTCAAGGCATCTTTTTGCTAAACTTAACCGGTTTGAGAGCAGCTGTTTTCGCCGCTGTGTGGGGAGAGAGATGACATCTTCATTTATCGTGCGTCGAATTTTCGCGGTGCTGATCCTTGTTGCGGGGAGCTTCGGCGTCTTGCGAGCGAAGGGCGCCGGCGATGAGGGATCAAGCTGGGGATTCAGCGAAGCGAATCTCGACCGCACCTGCAAGCCTTGCGACGACTTCAACCAGTTCGCGATGGGCGGCTGGATGAAGAGCAACCCGATCCCGGCGGAGTATCCGAACTGGGGATCGTTCACGATGCTGGCGGACCGCAACCAGACTGTATTGCGGTCGATTCTGGAAGATGCGGGGAAAGCGAATGCGGCTGCTGGCTCGAATCAACAGAAGATCGGCGATTTCTATTCGAGCTGCATGGACACGACGGCGGTTGAGGCGGCAGGTATCAAGCCGGTGGCGGCAGACTTCGCTGCGATCGAGCAGGTGAAGAGCGCGAGCGAATTGCAACCGCTGATTGCGCGGCTGCAGCAGACAGGCGGCGGATTTCTTTTCCGCTTTGATTCGACACAAGATTTGGATGACGCTACGCAGGTGATCGCTGAGATTAACCAAGGCGGATTGGGTCTGCCGGACCGCGACTACTACACGCGAACGGATGAAAAGTCGGTGCAGCTCAGGAAGGACTATGAAGCGCACGTCGCGAAGATGCTTGCGCTAGCCGGCGATTCGCAGGAAAAGGTAGCAGCGGAAGCCAAGACGGTGATGACGCTCGAGACCGCGCTGGCGAACGCTTCCATGTCGCGTGTGCAAATGCGCGATCCACACGCTGTGTGGCACAAGATGACGCTGCCGCAGTTGAAGGAATTGGCACCTGGTTGGAGCTGGGAAGCGTATTTCCGGCAGCGCAATGCGCCAGGTTTTTCGGCGATCAATGTGTCGCAGCCAGATTTTTTCAAGGAAACCAACCGCCTGCTGACGGCGACTCCATTAAATGAATGGAAGACTTACTTGCGCTGGCATGTGCTGCACGCCAGCGCCACTCAACTGTCGGATACGTTTGTGCAAGAGAACTTCAATTTTTATGGCAACAAGTTATCGGGAACCAAGCAGCTTCAGCCGCGCTGGAAACGTTGTTCGCAAAGTGTGAACCGCAATTTAGGCGAAGCGCTGGGGCAAGTCTACGTGGAGAAATACTTTCCGCCTGATGCGAAAGCTCACGCGCGAGTGATGGTGATGAATCTGATTGCCGCGCTGAAGAGCGATATTCCTGTGCTGAGCTGGATGGGTGCGGATACCAAGAAAGCGGCGCTGGACAAGCTGGAAGCGTTTCAGATCAAGATCGGCTACCCGGACAAGTGGCGTGACTATTCAGCGCTCACGGTGGACAAAGGCAGCTATTTGGCGAACGAACGCCGGGCGATCGCTTTTGAAAACGCACGCGACCTGAACAAGATTGGCAAGCCAGTGGACCGCGGCGAGTGGCAGATGACGCCGCCGACAGTCAACGCGTATTACGACGCGACGATGAACGAGATTGTTTTTCCGGCCGGCATCCTGCAGCCACCGTTTTACGATCCGAAAGCGGATGACGCGGTCAACTATGGGGGCATGGGAGCGGCGATTGGCCACGAAATTACGCACGGATTTGACGATGAAGGTTCGCAGTTTGATGCCAAGGGGAACCTGCGCGATTGGTGGACAAAAGATGATCGCAAGAACTTCGACGAGCGAGCCACATGCGTGCAGAAACAGTTTGACGGATACGAAGTCGAGCCGGGGCTGCACCAGAACGGCAAGCTTGTTTTAGGCGAAAGCATCGCTGACCTGGGTGGCTTGGCGATTTCCTATGCCGCCTATGAAAAATCGATTGAAGGCAAACGGCCGCCGGCGCTGGGAGGGTTTACGCCCGAACAGCGGTTCTTCCTAGGCTGGGCGCAAGTATGGGGAGCGAACATGCGGCCGGAAAACGCCCGGCTGATGGCAAACACGAACGAACATCCACTGCCGAAGTTTCGTACGAACGGGCCGCTTTCGAACATGGATCTTTTTGCGAAGGCGTTCGGGTGCAAGAAGGGCGATCAAATGGTGCGGGAGAACGTCTGTAAGATCTGGTAGACGCAGCGAGACTGGGGCAAAAACTGCACGCGGCGTGCGCGGGGCGGCGAAATTGTCTAAACTATTTGAGCCCGCCACCTCAACATGAAAACCATACTTGTTACAGGCAGTAGCGGTTTAATTGGTTCCGAAGCGGCGGAACATTTTGACCGGCAGGGCCACCGCGTCATCGGCGTAGATAACAATATGCGCCAGGTATTTTTTGGCGTGCAGGGCGATACGACGTGGAACCTGCGACGCCTTAGGCAATCGACCAAGAAGTTCGAGCACGCGAACGTTGATATTCGCGACCGCGCTGCGCTGGACCAGCTCTTCAAGGCTAATCGCTTCGACATGATCGTGCATTGTGCGGCGCAGCCTTCGCACGACAAGGCTCGCGATATTCCCATTCTCGATTTTGAGGTCAACGCGCTCGGGACGATCAATCTCTTGGAAGCGACGCGCCAACATTGCCGCGACGCCGTGTTCATCCTGATGAGCACGAACAAGGTTTACGGCGATGCACCTAATGAAATTCCGCTGAAAGAGCTGGAGACACGCTGGGAATACGCGCGGCCGGAAGATTACAACGGAATTGCTGAAACATGCCGCATCGACCAGACGCTGCATTCATTGTTTGGCGCGTCAAAGGCTGCGGCGGATTTGGTCGCGCAGGAGTATGGGCGCTACTTTGGGATGAACACGTGCATTTTCCGTGGCGGCTGCCTGACCGGCCCGTCGCATTCGGGCGTGGAGTTGCACGGGTTTTTGTCATACCTGGTCAAGGTGGCGCTGACCGGCGGAACGTATTCGGTCTTTGGATACAAGGCCAAGCAGGTGCGCGACAACATTCACAGCCATGACGTGGTGCGCGCAATGGAGGAGTTCGCGGCCAATCCGCGTCCCGGAGAGGTTTACAATCTTGGCGGCGGGCGCGCGAACAGTGTCTCTATGCTGGAGGCGATCGCTAAAATTGCGGAACTGACCGGCAAGAAACTCAATTGGAAGTATGTGGATGAAAACCGCAAGGGCGATCACATTTGCTACATCTCCGATCTGCGCAAGTTCGAGTCGCATTACCCGAACTGGAAGTTGACGAAGACGCTCGATGATATTTTCCGGGAGATCATAGCTTCCCAGCAGGCGCAGCAAGCACAGACGGTTGCAGGCTGATTATTTCGTTCGCGCGTTTCGCCAAATCCCTTCGATTCACCGCGTGTACATGACGATTCTTTGCCTTTGCCGCGAAGAGCACCACTGGAAATTAATACCCGGCTATGCCGAAGCATTTCGGCGCCAAGGGATTGGCTTCGTTTGCGTTGACGATTCGATCCCTTTTGACGCGCCGATTGAAGAAGTCATTCGGCGCAGCGGAGTTGTACCGTCAGCTATCTTTCACTTTGAATCGGCTCACCCGCTTTTCCCCATTGGCTTGCAACGCTGCGAAGTACCGACCGTCTGCTTTCACCCGGACACGTACGCTTTTACCAAGCGGCGAATCCGCTGGTCCGCTGTCTTCGATCATGTGGCCGTATTTCATCCCGGATATGTGGAGCGGTTTGCGAATGGCGGGCACCCCGGTGCTTTCTTGCTGCCTCACGCGGTGCGGCGGGAATTTTTTGACGGCCCTGAACTTGAGCGCGGCTTTGAACTGGGTTGGGTGGGCCAGACCAGTGGCCCGTTTTATCAAGCGAGGGCCGCATGGCTTCCGAAACTCGCGAACGACTTCAAGACCAACGATTGGTCGCGCAAGTACACAGTGCACGAGGTCGCGGAGACCTACCGACGTTCGAAAGTCGTCGTCAATATCGGGCGTGACGATTTTCCTCACGATGCCAATCTGCGCGTCTTCGAGGTGCTCGCATCCGGAGCCTTGCTGCTAACTTCCTTGCCGACGGAACTCGAAGAGTTAGGGTTCACGAATGGCGTTCACTTTGTGGGCTATCGCGCTCCAGAGGACATCGCGCCGCTGGTCCGCAAGTACGTGAACGATGAACCGGCCCGCCTGCGAATTGCCGAAGCCGCTCGCAACTTGGTCTTGGCGGATCACACCTACGATAAACGCGTGCTGGCGGTTTTGGGCAGGTTGGCGGCGTCGCGAGGCACGCGTCCCGCCCCGGCTCGCGCGTGGTCAGACTCGCGCGCACGCCTCGTGGCGTTGGATTTTTATGCGGCACATGGCTTGACGCAATGTGCCGCAGCGCAGTTTCGCCGTATTGCCGGACGCGGATTTCGCGAGACAATAGAGGGCGCGTCGCTGCTGAGCCGCGCGTGGCTACGATCACTGGGCGCTGATTGAGTCGTATTGAAGCGAGTTTGAGATCGGAATTTTGCCAACGCCATCGGGATTGAAAACGACAGAATGCTGACACTTGGGATCAACTATTCGCAGATGCACGATTCTTCCGCGTGCATTGTGCGGGATGGCGAGCTGCTCTTTGCAGTCGCGGAAGAACGAATTTCGCGTTTGAAACATGACGCACGCTTCCCGCAACTGGCGATTCAGGCCTGTCTGGATTTTGCGAAGGTTTCTGCCGGTCAAATCGACGAAGTATGTTTCGGGTGGCAGCCGGCCGGCCAGGTGTTTCGTCACGACCTGAAACTCTATACGACCGGGCATTGGCCGATCTCGTACATGAATGTACTGAACTCGACGCGCCATTTCGCGAGCATGTGGCATCAAGAATCTGGCGCAGCGCCCTTCCGTCGGAATTTCGGGCAAGGCAAGACTCGCTTCCGGTATGTTGATCATCACCTGGCGCACGCGCTAAGTTGTTACGCGTACTCGGGATTCGACGATGCTGCTGTAGTTGTCATGGACGGGCGAGGAGCGTGGGAGGCGACTTCCATTTGGCACGGCCACTCCGGAAAGCTGGACCATGTCCTGACGCTCAATTGGCCGGACTCCCTCGGGCTGTTCTATGCGCAGTTCACCGGTTTTTTGGGATTTGTGCCGAACAGTGACGAATGGAAGGTGATGGGTCTGGCTCCTTATGGTCAGCCCGGCATTGATCTGAGTGCGTACATTAATCCGAACGACGCGCCTTACCGAGTGCACACGAAACAGTTAGTCGGCGACAGTGTCGGCTTTGCGCATTTTGCCTCGCGGCTCGGTGCTCCGCGCGAACCTGAATCCGATATCTCCGACCAACACAAGAACATCGCATTCGCCGTGCAAGACGCGTGTGAACTCGCGATGATGTCGGTCGTCAAGCTTGCTCTGCAAAAGACGAAGTCCAAGAATCTATGCCTCGCCGGTGGAGTCGCTCTCAACTCCAAGGCGAACGGAAAGATTGTGGCGTCAGGGTTGGTCGAGCAAATCTTTGTGCAGCCCGCCGCTTCGGATGACGGCGTGGCTCTTGGCGCCGCCCTTGCGCCGTACCTGGACGGGAATGGGAAGCTGCCGAACAAGCCGATGCGCCACGGTTACTGGGGCCCCTCATTCGAAGACGATGCGATCGAAAAGGCGCTCCAGACCTACAAGATTCGCCATACCAAACTGAGCGATTCGGCTGCGACTGCGGCGCAGCTATTGAGCGAAGGAAAGATTCTGGGTTGGTTTCAGGGGCGAATGGAATTCGGACCGCGCGCTCTGGGCAGCCGTTCCATCATTGCCGATCCGCGCGATCCGGAAATGAACGCCAAGGTGAACAACGCCGTAAAGTTTCGCGAGTGGTGGCGGCCGTTTGCGCCGTCCTTCAAGAAAGAAGCAGCACCGGAATATCTGGAATCGGCATACGATTCGCCCTTTATGATCTTGACGGCGCAGGTGCGGCCCGAGAAACGCAGCGTTATTCCTTCCGTCACGCACGTAGACGGCAGCGCTCGCCCTCAGACTGTCGAGCGCGACATCAATCCGCTCTACTATCGTTTGATCGACGAATTCGGCATGATTACGGGCGTGCCCGTCATCATGAATACGTCCTTTAATTTGCGCGGCGAAGCGATTGTCCACACGCCAACCGACGCACTGCGCACATTTTATAGCTCTGGGATGGACGCGCTCATCATAGGAAGTTTTCTCGTCGAAAAATGAGCGCCGAGCGCGTCATCGCTCTGCTGGGGCGCCGGGACGAACCGACCGACGCGGTGGAAGAGTACTGCAACCTTTTAGGCGCCGCACTCGCCGAACACTCGTTCCACGTGGAAGTCAGGCGTGTTCCCTGGAGAGAGCACGGCTGGCCGGCCGCGCTCGATGCGCTCCGTTTGCAAGCAGACGCTTGGCGCGGTACGTGGGTTCTGGTTCAGTACACGAGCCTGGCCTGGTCGAGTCGCGGTTTCCCCACCCGTTTTCTTCGCGTCCTTCGTGTTCTACGTAAAGCAGGCTGCCGCATCGCGGTTGTTTTTCATGATGCGGAGCCATTCGGCGGAACGCGGCTCGTAGATCGCGTGCGCCGCGCAGCCCAGCTGCATGTGATGCGAAGCGCTGTCGCATTCGCGGACCGCTCGATCCTCACCGTTCCCGTCGCGCGACTAGGTTGGGTGCATGGCGCGCCCGACAACGCATTTTTTATCCCTGTTGGCGCGAATCTTCCACAGCCGTTGCTGGAGCAGGACCACGACGAACTGCATGACCCTCCGACCGTCGCGGTTTACGGCGTTACCGGTGGCAGTCCTGGGGATTGGGAAACGAGGCTGATTGCATCATCAGTGCGCGAAGCGGCCACGAAACTCGGCAAGCTTCGCCTGGTTGTTTTTGGCAGGTACGCGGAAGCGAGGCGTGACCAGCTCTCATCCAGTCTCGGCGGCTCCCGCGTGGAAGTCTGTGTTGAGGGCGTGATGGAAGGCGATTCGCTGGTAGAACGATTTTCCAGCGCGGATGTACTTTTGTTCCTGCGCGGGACCATTTCATCCCGCCGCGGGAGCGCGATCGCCGGCATTGCCTGCGGCTTGCCCGTTATCGCTTTGCGCGGGCACGACACGGATTCGCCGGTTACAGATGCTGGCGTAGTACTCCTCGACATCGGCGCTGATATCGATGTCCTTGCCGCACAATGTGCAGATGCGCTCGTGGAAGTTTTGTCGAACGGCGGGTTTCGGCGGGAATTGACGTTCCGAAGCAGGCGCGCTCAGGAGCAGTCGTTCGCATGGCCAGCGATCGCTCGGAGCTACAACGAAGCTCTCCGGAAAAGCTTGCCCTGCGACCCACGTTGAGCGTGGCGGAGGAGGAGGGATTCTACTTTCCGCGGTATGAAGGCGGCATTCGTTGGCACACGTTGGTTCGCTACACTGAAAGCGCTGCAAACAAGCAATTTACGCTTTACCCGCGTAAACACTGGCTTCCGTCACCATCTAATTCCGTCAGTTTTTGTAGCACGGGTATCACGGCACGGGGAGTCCACAGCGCCCTCACGAATCAACGCTATCTTCCGGTTCCGGCCGGGACCTGGGTGCCCTACGAAGAACCCTCATAAGGCCTTCACCAGTTGCCTTTCCTGCTCGTCTCTTGAAGAAATCGGCCGGCGTCTCAGCCACGCCCACTTTTTCAGCGACCGCCACAGCGATCCATTGGTTCAAGGACACGCCATCTTCCTTTGCGAGGCGTTGTGCAGCTTTCTTGATTGACGTAGGTAGTTTCAATGGATACGTAGCCTTACTCATGCTTTCATCCTCTTCACTAGATCGGCCGGACTCAACACCGAAATCCGGGTTCGGCTGAATCAGGAAGCTCGAAACCCGGGAGCCGCAATGCCTTCCGGTCAAACGTCAGCGTGCGGGAACAACCTCTTCTGGCTCCTAGTGCTGCGATAACGGCGTCCGCGAACGAGCCTTGTCCTTTCTTTAGTGCGATCAGGGCAGTAAAAACCTCCTGTTCGTTCTCGACCACGAGTACATCGGTCTGTAGGATTCGTTCGACGGCCCGGACGATTTCAAGGGTTGTGAGTTCGTAGGCGCGTTCGAGCACCCATACCGTCTCAACCATCGCGACAATGCTGACGAAGCTAGGGTTCTCGTCCGTTATCTGCCGCTCAATGACGTCTCTTGCCTTTACCGACTGAATCGGGTCATCTTGGGTGAGATAGCGGAGCAAGATGTTCGTGTCGAGACCGATCATCGCCGTGAAGTGCGCGGCGAAACCCCAGCAGCACCTTCAGCGGCTGCTTCAGTCATCTCGGCAATTGTCACAGGTCGGCTGCGTCTCGATTTGACGATGCCTCGCAAGGCAGCCGCCGGGAGCTTTGGTAAAAGCACGACGCTTCCATCAGGGTGGACAAAGAACTTGACCCGATCCCCAGGTTTCAAGCGAAGATGCTCACGAATAGCCTTCGGTATTGTCGCTTGGCCTTTCACAGTAAGAGCAGATTCCATACAAGCGTCTCCATTACTTTCAGCATAAAGTAATACCACGCCTAGCGGTCATTGTCAAGTCGGGCGAAGCGTGCTCGCTCTTCGTGACAGCTTCGTTTATATATTACTACTAAGATACTAAATAACTAGTAATGGCGGAGGAGGAGGGATTCGACTTTGCGCAGTATGAGGGCGGTACTCGTTGGTACGCGTTGGTTTGCTACACTCGAGATGTTGAAAGCAAAGGATTTACGATCTTCGCGCATAAACACTGCTTTTCTACGACCCTAGTTCCCCCGTTTTCTGTAGCACGGCGTAGCACAAGCAAGTTCGCGCACCTCGGCAATTAGGCAGCTAAAGCCGGAAACGGAGAATCTCGCATCCGCGTTGACAGCCATCGGGGAAGTCAACGCTTGTCCTTCAGCGAAAGACAGCGTATCTTGAGGTAAGAAAATCGGCTCTTATGAATCGAGAACGTCTCCATCGAATTACGGTCGACGCGGGAAAGTGTGGTGGCCGTCCGTGTATTCGCGGCCAACGCATTCGTGTCACCGACGTTCTGGAATTGCTGGGTGCGGGAGCCTCCTTCGAAGAAATCCTAAGGGACTACCCGTTTCTAGAGCGTGAAGATATCCTTGCCACTCTCGATTACGCCGCCTATCAAACTGATCACGTCGTGCTCCAGACGTCGTGAGGTTTTTGGTTGATAACCAACTTCCCGTAACTCTCGCGCGACACCTGCAATCGCGAGGTTTCGATTGCCAGCATGTGCTGGAGGTCGGTTTGGCCGAAGCGTCCGACGCGGAGGTTTGCCGGTATGCTGGCGAGCAAGGGCGCATCATAATCAGCAAGGATGAAGATTTTCTCCATCTCGCCAATCGCCTGGAACCTACCATTAGAGTTCTTTGGGTCCGCCTAGGCACTGTAGGACTTCGGCTTTGATCGCGGCCTTTGAGCAGTTCTGGCCAATGGTCGAGTCTTGCCTCAAGGCGGGCGATCGAATCATTGAGATCCGCTAAAAAAGGCTGTCAATGGAGCGCCATTTCGATGTGCTCGGTCAGGTGATCGCTTGAAAGAGATCGCCTGCGAACAAAGAGCCGGCATCGCCGTGCGGCAACTTGGGCTCGACATCGCTGATCTACAACTGGGTCGAGCCACACAAGTAGAAGTTACCTACATTGTAATGGCTTAGCGGGGAATGTCGGACTGTGTCCGGATCACATTCGCGACATGGTGTTTTCAAATTGTCGGACTCGGATCGAGTTAGTGCGGGTATTCCGAGTTCGGTATAGCTACGGCGTGCAATTTGTGGACGGTCTCTTGTGAATCCTTATTGGATAAAAACTGAGGGAGTTCGGCTTGCAATAATACCGCGTCCAAGAGGCCACGATTGGCTTCCGGATGATATTGATCTTTTACAGCGGGCAGGTATTGACGTAGTCGTTTCTGCCCTGACGGCCGCCGAAAATGAGGAGTTGGGACTCGTCGAAGAACGTCAGTGCTGCCAAAGCAGAGGTGTCGGGTTCCTATCTTTCCCCATCGAAGACCGATCCGTTCCAAATTCGCTCGCGGAATTTACTGAACTGGTCAATTCTGTAGCTGGTTTCCTGCGCAAGGGAAAAGCGGTTGCAGTTCATTGCCGGGCCGGAATCGGGCGTTCGTCAATGATTGTCGCTTCCGCGCTGATTAATATCGGGCTTTCAACAGAATCCGCATTCCTTTCAATTGAAGAATCCAGAGGCAGCCCCGTACCCGACACTGATGAGCAGAGGCGATGGGTAGAACGGCATTCTTCTGGATTCACAGCTGGCGATAAATCTTGGCGTTGAATGTATCAGGAGTGCGATCACCTCGTCGCGCGTTACAAGCAGTAGGAAGGCGCAAATAGCCGCATGTTTACTGCATTCTTTGAACAGTGGCGGAGGAGGAGGGATTGGAACCGTTGTTGTTGAGAGGGAGGTGAGGGTTGGTGAGCGTTGGTATGTCTCTTGCTTTCAACGCCCCGTTTTGATTTGACGAAATCACCGCTGTTAATGCGGGTCCTAATGAAGCTCAAATCGGTCGAAATTAGTAGCAAGACTAGTAGCAACATTCGTGTCCCGACCACCTGGGAACCGTTACCTTCCGAGCCAACGAAAGGATTCAAGGCAGCAAGTTGGCTGACGCTCGGCTGTGACGATGCGTGGGTTAAAAGGGCCCTGGACGAAATGTTTACTTTTTAGGTTTGACGACGAAAGCCAGAAAGTTCCAGCGACGACTATGGCTTTAGCGAACCAATAAACGATTCTGGGGGATCAAGAGAGCACTGCCGCCAAAACGCTGCCTCCGAGAGAGTGCGATCAGCGAGCGCTTTCACACTGGATAAGGAAGCGGCGATTTGACCGCCGTCAGCAGAATCGAAGACGACTACGATGCCTTCCGCTGACGGTTGTGATTGAGCAAGATTCCTGAAGGCGCGCAAAAAAATGGACTTCGCGTAGACTAACTTCTCTTTAGGCGAAGTGCTCACTGCGGGATTCCCCGGTTCAATCCACTCGATCCGGACAGGCTTTCCCTTCAAAGGCTGCCAGTTTCCGCGGAACGGGGTTGTTTCTTCTCTCGCAATCCTGAACGTCGCGTCCGGCGTGGGCGGAGTTTCCTGCGATGCGCCGCCGGTGGAAAATCCAAGCGGCATTTCGAGCTGACCGCGATGGACCCATCCTCGCGAGAGACCAGAAATCTGGACATGAACCCAAGCGCCATCAACGCCGAGAACCTGGAATTCGTCCTGCGCGTCCGCTTCCAAAAGCACCTGCGAGGTTTCCGACGGCTTAGCGAAAACCGGCGTTTTGGGTTTCTTTACTGCTGCTAGATCGTCGGGATGAGATTGGTTCCGCTGAATCTCTTCCATGTTCTTGATGTAATCAGATAGTTCCTGTGCCCTTTTTTCTTCTGCAGTGCGCACCGCTTTTGAGGGTTCAAGGCTCGCTGAAGGAAGAGATGCAGATGGAACAGTCGAGCGATGGAGTGGCAAGCCTGCTCGTGCGCTAAGATTGGCGGATGGCCCGGCCGTGCTGACACTGTCCTGTACGGTGCGGCGAGTGTCTCCGAAAGGGTATCCTGGCAACGAGGGCGTCGCAATTTTGCTGCTGGTTTTGGCAGAGCTACTTTGCGTCAACACATCCGCGATTCTGTCCAGTGCGTCATCTTCTAATCGTCCATTCGAAACGAGGACGCGATAGCCGGATTGTGCTGGATCCGGATCGCTGAACCACGCAGTCACTTTGGCAGTTACGCGCACCAGGGTTCCGGCTCCTGAAGGCAAAACCTGAAACGTACATTCGAAATACCCTTTGTCGTAGCGTTCGATGGACTGACCGGCTTGTTGTACAAAACCTTCGAGAATCGGCAGGTGGCCTTTTGACGACGAACTTATCTTCTGAAGGGCGGCATTCGCTTCGCTCACCGATACCGGGAAGGTTCGTTGATGGACGTTGTCCTGCGGAAGAGCAACCCTACAAACCAGAATCGAGAAGCAGAGGAATCTCAGAACGGATAGTTGCCATTTTAGGAAGTTCTTGGGAGTAAAAGATTTGTTCACGGCAGCGACACCACTTCATCGCGCCGGACCCATCCACGGTGGCCGTCCGGCGTTTCAACTCCGTACCAATAGGTGGTAAGGATTTCGACAAGCACATCGGAGTTCGCAGGCAATTTCGTCAAAGTAGCAGCTCCGCGAAAAGGGGCTGCTTTTAGCTCGATGTTCGGCTTTGGGGTACGCACTTCGAGGGCGTGCTGTAACTCGTGAGCACGGCGTTCAAGCGCTTGCAATGAGGAGTCCGTGGCTTGGGAACGGGCTATTTCTTCGGCATTTTGTTTTGCAAGTGCGGCGGCTTCTTCCGCGTCGCGATCTTTCTTTTCCTGAATTTCCGTCGCCATCTGACGATCTTTTTGTATGGAAGTCAACTGCTTCTGGATTTCGGCAAACTCGTTCGTTTCGACAGTGCTGTTTGAAGGATGGACTCGGTTGGTTCCATTTTCGACGAAGACCGCAAAAATCTCGAGATGCGTTACGGCGTTAGACGTCGCGCGGACGAGGTAGCGAACGGTAATCACCCCAATGTCAGAGCTGTTCTTGAAGTTTCGCGGCGCCAAAGCATCGCGGCGTACTTTGTAGAAGATATGTCCGTCGCCCTTCCAGGAACCGAAGTAAGAGGAAGATTTTTCGGCGACGGCTTCGTTCAGAATTTTTTCCCGCTCGTACACATACGTACCGTGAATGATGTGGTCTTCTGCAACGGCTCGAACGGCCATAAGGACGTCAACTTCGGAATTCGGTAGCTCCATCGTAAAGCCTCCGGCAGAAGAGGCTGTCTTGTCGGAAAAAGCCAACGAAGGCACAAAGAGAATCAACAGGAGCATATAGGCAACTCTGGGAAAAGCGGCGATTCTCAGAGAATCGGACGAACCGATCTGTGCAAAAGCTTCTTTGATCAAGGCTGTTTGGATCCTTGTATTCAGCTTTTCGATGTACCGCCGTATGTCGAACGCCTACCCAGCATTCGATGACCAGCGGGAGATACGGCCTATGTCGTACACCCGCAACGTTAAGCAGTCAACTTGAAAATGCCGGCCCACCTGTCTCAGAGAGGTCAAAATGGGCCCCCAATGTTAAGTAATAAGGGGTAAATCCAGGAACAAATGTTAAGTAATGTTAAATTTTGTGCTTGCATTCTTAAGCTTGCGGGGGTATGTTCTGCTCGCTTTTTCAATCCTTGGGGACGGTTTTTGTGATTCTAGGGCCACAAATCAAGGAATTCTTAGCGACAGAGCGCCACGTTGGCTCGATCTTCAACTCCGCGATCGAAGGTGTCTTCTTTCTCCATTCGAGAGTTGGCTCTTGAATTCTCAACGTTCACACGATTGAAGCAGGAGGCTGTATGTCTAAGGGTTTTCCGATGGGAACGGCAACGATCAGGTGGACAGTCATCAGTTCGCTTGTTGTCGGAGGCCTCTTGGGGCTGGTCATGTTCGGTCGCGGAGGCTCGACGGCCCACGCCGCTCCTCTGCCGAGCATCCACGTCAGAGCAATTCCCGCATTTGCGAGAAAGTACGGCTTGCCCTGCTCTGCATGCCACACGGCATGGCCGGAGCTAAACAATTTTGGTCAGGTATTTCGCGACAATGGCTATCAGCTCGGGAACGAACGCGACTCTCCGATCTGGCAAAATCCCTCTTATTTCCCAATTACGTTTCGAATGACCCCTCAGTGGCACCGCGAAAGCACGAACAATCTCGCGGTCGACTCCATTCCCGGGGGCGGGCCGGGTTCAACTCTAGTGTCCGGGACCGTGCAGCAGAACGGGTTCGATCTTTCCGGCATGGACCTCTGGACCGCCGGAACTCTCTACAAGAACATTTCCTTTGCATTGCTTCCGTCGTCGGATTCCACGGGAGCATTTCACTTCGAGGCGGCTTGGGTGCGGTTCGACAACCTAAAGGGCAGCACTTGGCTCAACGTTAAGGCCGGCAAGTTCGAGCTGGATAATCTGATTTCAGAAAAGCGGTTTCTGTTTCTCTCCGGAAATGGTGGCTTCTATCAGACTTATCATTACGATGTTCCCGGAACCACCAATGACTTTGGTTATGGCGACAATCAATTGGGCGTCGAAATAGCCGGACACTCGAAGAACAGCTACACGCGATATTCGGCTTCCGTATTAAGCAGCAACGACGGCAATGTAGGCTTCACGAGTGGGTCTGGGGCGCCGTCGAACCGGGGCTACGACGTCAACCTGACGTTTAGCCAGGCGTTCAATGGCGGGAGCCTCGGATTACAGCGCATCGGGGCATTCAGCTATTTTGGCCAAAGACCGACTTATTTCCAATCGACCACGGTCAGCGACGGCGCGGGGGGCGAAACCTCATTGGCCCTCGTTGGTTTGGGTAACAAGCCCTTTTACCGCGTAGGCGCGTCTGGCGACTTCTTCTTGAAGAAGCTCGAGCTCTTACCCTTGTTCATGTATGGGCACGACAATCCGTACTTCGGGGCCGGAGTGCCTTCGAATACTCCGCTTCCACCTGGAGCGAAAGCCCCGTCGTTCGTCGGAGGTTTTCTCGAGAGCCACTACTACGTCAGCCCCCAATTGGTCTTCTTTGGTCGATTCGAAAGGATTGGCGTTTCACAGCAGGCGTTCGTGAATACGGGCTTTCCTAAAGACTACGGCAACGTGACCGCGTACTCAGTCGGCTATCGCTGGTATCCCATCATGTTCAGCCGGGCGGGCCTCGCGTGGCACACAGAATACTCGAGAACAAAGTCCAATGGGTTCTTGCCGCTTAGCGGCAATGGCGGGGGAGCGCAGGTATTTTCACTCTCAGATCCCGTCTGGAGCAGCAGCATCATGCTCGGGTTCGACTTCGACTTTTAGCGGCTGGAGTTGACGATGACAAAGAAATCGATACTAGTGACGCTCGTGGCGGGTATAGCGATTGTGTTCATCGCCGATTTACCGGTCAATTTTGCGCAATCCAGTCAAGTCGGCAGCTTGATGGGAAACGCCACCAGCGGCAAACAGCTATATCGCCGGTACTGCATTGGTTGCCATGGCCCACAGGGTGATGGCAACGGAGAAAATGCGCCGTGGATCGATCCGAAGCCGCGAGACTTTACGGCGGCAACGTTCAAGTGCAGATCGACGCCGACGGGCACGTTGCCAACGGACGAAGATCTTGACCATGCGATCCAGCGCGGCTTTGTAACCACAAACATGCCATCGTGGAATCCGCTCACGCCGCAGCAGCGTGCTGACCTCGTGGCATACATCAAGACGTTTTCGTCTCGCTGGGCTAATGAGAAGTCGGGTGTGGGGATTCACATTCCACCGGAGACTCCAGCGACGCTCCCGAGCATTTTGCACGGCAGAGAACTGTTTCAAAAAATGGAATGCTGGAAATGCCACGGCCCCGAAGGACACGGCGATGGCCCATCCGCGTCCACTCTGACTGACAGCAAAGACAATCCCATTCGCCCATATAACTTTTCGACGGGCTCGCGATTCAAGTGTGGCGAGACGAATGAGGATCTCTATCGCATCTTCATGACCGGCGTTGACGGCACTCCCATGCCTTCCTTCGCAGATGTCATTCAGCCAAACGATGCCTGGGATCTGGTCCATTTCCTGCGGACGCTTCAGACCCTGAAGACGCCCGAGGCCGCACTTTGGAAGAAATACGCCGCGGAGCATGCCGCTGAAATCAAGCCAATCGGCCCTAATGCAGGCGGCGGCAACTAGTGAATTCGGGAGGGATACCAGATGAAAACTGAACTTCTGTTGTTTGCGGCAGGCCTTGCTCTGCTCGGAAGTGAACTCGGCGCAGGTTCACCCCCCACGCCGCCCGCTACCGGCACCATCTCCGGAAAAGTGACCTATACGGGCACTCCGCCGAAGATGAAGCCAATTGATATGGCCAAGGAACCTTCCTGTGCCAAACAACACGCCACGCCAGTGATGACGGAAAACGTAGCAACCGGTCCAGGGAACTCTTTGGAATATGTTGTGGTTTACATTTCTGCGGGGGATACACCCGGCGCGGCTCCGACAGAGATAGCGCGGTACGACCAAAAGGGTTGTCAATATCTTCCCCACGTCCTCCCGATGCAGGCAGGACAAGTTCTGCAGATCTTTAACGACGACCAGACTTCGCACAACATTCACCCGTTGGCCAAAGTGAATCCGGAGTGGAACAAGTCTCAGCCCGCCGGATCTGCACCAATCGACACGAAATACGACAAACCGGAATTCATTCCGGTGAAGTGCAACATTCACCCCTGGATGCATGGCTATTTCGTTGTCCTGAACACTTCGCACTACGCGGTGACGGGGCAGGATGGCTCGTTCAGTCTGAAAGGGCTTCCCGCCGGCAAGTACACCGTGTCTGCCTGGCACGAACAGTACGGTACGCAAACGGAAGAAGTGACGATCGGAACCGGCGAGACCAAGGCGGTCAATTTCACGTTCAAAGCTCTGCCGTATTAGTCGCAGGTTTCTGGCTGAGAATGACGATCCCGGAATCCCGAGGCGAGCGAAACAAAACCTTGAGAGTAGCGAGTATGGGAAAAGTGTTTGCAGTTGTACTTACGCTGATTACGCTGGTGTCTATCGCGTTCTTCGCCATGCACACTTGGTGGCTTCCGCCGGACATCTCCACGACGGGAAAAGCCGTTGACCATCAACTGGATGAAACCCTGATCGGCACGGGAGTGCTATTCCTGGCCGGTCAGTTGATGCTCGGCTTTTTTGCTTGGGGCGCAAGCGACAAAGATCGGGCTAAGAAGATCAAGCCATTTCCGGGCGGGGCAACGCCGCTCGTGACCGCTGCGATTATCTTGGTGGGCATCGAAATCTTTACGCTAACGTTTGTTGGTTCAAAAGCGTGGGGAGCGATCTATCTCACTCAGCCAGACCCATCCTCAATAAAGATCGACGTGCAAGCCGAACAGTTTGCCTTCTACTTCCGCTATCCGGGCCCTGACGGCAAATTTGGCGGCGTCCATCCTCAAAAGATCGACGACGGCAGCGGGAACTACTTCGGTCTCGATCCGGCGAATGATCTTGCTGCGCGTGACGACATCGTGACGGCCTCGCTCGTCGTGCCAGTTAACAAGCCCGTGGCGCTAACCTTGCATTCCAAGGACGTTGGTCATTCGTTTTACGTTCGCGAGTTGCGCGTCCAACAAGATTTCGTTCCTGGCCTCGATATTCCGCTTCACTTCACGGCGACACAGATCGGGAAATACGAAATCGTTTGCACGCAATTGTGCGGCCTAGGCCACTACAACATGAAGGCGTACCTCGAAGTGATGAGCGAAGAAGACTACAAGCAATGGCTTAAGACGCAGGCGGGCCAGTAGCACAAACGATTTTTCGAGGGCAGGCAAATCACTTGCCTTCGTTTAGAGGACTACGTTATATGCACGATGTTTCGTCACAACCTGTCGCGCACCAGCACGCAGCCCCGACAGGCTTCCTGCGGAAGTATGTGTTCAGTCTCGATCACAAGGTGATTGGCAAACAATATTATGGATTGGCGCTCGTAGCGGTATTTGTCGGCATGGTTTTGTCCTGGCTGTTGCGCCTTCATTTGGCATATCCGAACTGGCATATTCCCTTGCTCGCGAAGCTCTCGGCCACCGGCGCGCCCGGCGGAGTAATGACGCCCGAATATTACCTCTCGCTCTTGACCATGCACGGGACGCTGATGGTGTTCTTTGTTTTGACGAATGCGCCCTTCGCCGCTTTCGGCAACTACTTTCTGCCCATTCAAATCGGCGCGGAGGACATGGCGTTTCCTCGGTTCAATATGATGTCGTTCTGGACGACGTTCGTGGCGTTCCTGGTGATGATGGCCTCGTTCTTTGTCGCGGACGGCCCGCCCATCTCCGGTTGGACGGCCTATGCCCCTCTGAGCGCTGTGGGAGGGGATGCCGGCCCGGGTTTGGCACTAGGTCAGAATCTTTGGGCGATTTCCATCGCACTATTCTGCGTAGGCTCGTTGCTCGGCGCTCTGAACTTTATTGCGACGACTCTCGATTTGCGAACCAAGGGAATGTCATTGGCTCGAATGCCCTACAGTACCTGGGCATGGTTCGTCACCTCCGTCATCGCACTCCTGGCGTTTGCCGTTCTGTTACCCGCTTGCATCCTTTTGATTTTGGATCGTGTGGCCGGGACGAGTTTTTTCATTCCCGGCGGACTGATTCTGAGCGACAAATTGCAGCCGCACTCGGGAGGATCTCCTCTGCTATGGCAGCACCTGTTCTGGTTCTTTGGCCATCCTGAGGTTTACATCGCCATTCTGCCGTCGATCGGAATCATTGCGACGATCCTGCCTGTGTTTACCAGAAAACCGCTTCTGGGACCGCGCGCGCTGATCGGCAGCATGATCGCGATCGGCTTCCTAAGCTACATGGTTTGGGGACACCACATGTTCGTCAGCGGAATGAATCCGTTTTCCGCAAATATTTTTTCGGTGCCGACGCTGGTGATCACTATTCCGGCAACCGTGATGACCCTCCTGCTTACCGCATCTATTTATGGCGGAAAGATGCGATTTGATACTCCGGCGCTTTTCTGTCTGGGATTCATCTCTGTTTTCATCAGTGGAGGAATCAGCGGTTTTTATCTCGCGCAGCCTTCGCTCGATACCTACCTCCACGCTACCTATTTCGTGGTCGCTCATTTTCATTTTGTTATGGCCGTGGCTTCGTTGTTCGGCGTTTTTGCGGGAACGTATTTTTGGTTTCCAAAAATGTTCGGCCGGATGATGAACGAAACCTTGGGCAAATTGCACTTCTGGCTGACCTTCGTTGGCGTCTATTGCGTCTTCATGCCCATGCACTACTTGGGTCTGGTGGGGAACGTCCGGCGATACTCGGCCTTCGTTGATGATTACCTTGCGCCCCTGATTCCGGTGCACAAGTTCATCACGATCGCGGCTCTGCTGACCGGTGCCGCTCAGCTCATTTTTTTCTGGAACCTAATCTGGAGTCGCTTCCGGGGTCCCGTGGCTTCTGAAAATCCTTGGGAAGCTACCTCCCTTGAATGGTCCACGACTTCGCCGCCTCCGTTCGACAATTTCGGAGGCAAACATCCCGTGGTTAAAAATGGTCCGAATGAATATGGACTTGAAGGAACAGACGGGAGCGACTACGTAATGCAAACCGCCGCGCCCAGAAGTGCGTGATGTCAAACGGCAGCAGTGGCGGCGTTGGGAGGCCACTTGGGAATTGACATTCAAGAAGCCGTACACACGGCGGGAACGACTGGCCCTCCAGGTCTTTCCGATGGCTCGCGTCTCTATACCGAAACGCATCCCAGACCGGAGCGTTCAGAGACTGGAGTATGGATTGGCATTTTCGCCATCGTCATGTCCTTTGCTGCATTCACTAGTGCCATGATCGTGCGGCAGGGTGCCTCAACCGATTGGAGACACTTCGAGCTCCCTCGTCTTCTGTATGCCAATACGCTGATCTTGCTGACTAGTAGCTTCACTCTTGGTTGGGGCAGCAATCGGCTTAGATCAATTGCTAGCTTGTCGGCTAGGGCACCCAGCCAAAAAATCTACTCCGAAGGTATTAGCTGGCTCCAAGTTACGCTCGCCCTCGGCGGACTTTTCCTCATTGGGCAAGTCCTAGCCTGGCGCGGTCTCGCCGCTCAAGGTCTATTTCTTTCGACCAACCCGAGCTCATCGTTCTTTTACGTGTTTACTGCCATGCATGGAGTGCATCTGCTCGGCGGAATCACCGGCCTTATCTACATGATTCGAAAGTTAGGGAAAACAAATGGGACGGCGAAAACCACGGGATTGCGAGCGCTGTCCTTGTATTGGCACTTCATGGATGGGCTCTGGTTGTATTTGTTCGCCTTGCTGTTGATACGGACGTGATTTTTTCGGAGGAGTTGTGAGTGAATCTGTCACGACATTTGCGGGAACGATGGAGCCTTCTCCCTATGGCGTTCAGTCCAAAAAACTGACCATGTGGCTCTTCATCGCTTCGGATGCGATCACGTTCGGAGCCGTCCTTTTCGGCTATTCCTATCTGCGGGTTGGCACGCCGGACTGGCCAAGACCCTTTCAGCTTTCTCCAAGCATTTTGAACGGCATGACCATGACCGCGGTGCTGCTGACCAGCAGCCTGACGATGCTGGGCGCGGTTCAGGCGGCGAAAGGTGGAAAGAAATCATCGACTCTGAGATGGCTGGCTTTAACTGTGGTTCTAGGCATCGTCTTTGCCGTCTTGCACCTGCGTGAATGGTTTCACATGTTTCATGAAGGATGGGGCCTATCGCACAACCCGATGGGCGGGCCCGTAATGTTCGGCGCCACCTTCTTTAGCATCACCGGACTTCACCTGCTGCACGTTCTCTCCGGAATTATCGCGCTGACTATCGTCTCGATCGGATTTCAAACGAGTTGGCTAGATAAGAATCACGTGGAGACAACCGGTCTCTACTGGCATTTTGTGGACCTGGTTTGGATGTTCGTTTTTCCGCTCTTGTATTTGATGAACGCAGCTCCAAGATAATCGGAGTTTAACTGCGAGGAGTGCAGATATGGCGGAAGTGGATGCTTCTAACAGCCCGGGAATGAAGCTTTACTTTGTGGTTTGGATTGGACTGTTGTGCATTGCAGGCGTCGAAGTATTCGTGAGCTACCGTGGATTCTCGACCGGCACACTGCTGGCCGTTTTGCTGCTTCTGGCCCTTATTGAGGCGGGAATCGGACTGCTTTACTTTATGCACCTGAAATACGATCGTCCGATTCTTCTTTGGAGTTTCGTCCTAGCTGTCGTTTTTGTCTTGCTGATGATGAATCAAATCTGGCCGGACGCGTATCGTATGGTCAGCATCGGACATCACCAATGATCGAACTGAGACTAGCTCCGGGTTATGGTGCCGTGAGAAGGGTGTTTCAATGAAAGGCAAAGGCCCGCTCGGTTTTCTTCTATTGTTCTGCGTCGCCGCGATAGTCTTGCTCGCCGCTTCGCCGCACGCCGCCGCGCAGGGCTGCGCAATGTGTTACCAGAGTGCCTCGGCCTCCGGACCACGCACAATTCACGCCCTTCGCAACGGAATCGTCATCCTAATTATTCCACCCATGTTTATTTGCGCAGCGATCTCTTTCCTTGTCTATCGTCGGCGCAACCTTTGCTACAACAACTAAAGTCACACTTCAGTTCGAAAGAACCTTTTGCGGCTCATCCTTGATTTTTTCCGCGCACGGCAGTCGCAATTCGATCAGCAAACCGCCGTCCGCGCAATTTACCGCGCGCACCGAACCTCCGTGCAGCCGGATCGCCCGATCCGTAATGGACAAACCTAAACCAGACCCACCCGACAATCGATCGCGCGCGTCTCCCACGCGATAAAATGGCTGAAAAATATCGGCCAGGGAATCTTCGGGAACTCCACGCCCGTGATCGCGCACACTGATCAATGCTGTGCTGTTTCCGTTGCTGGGCATTTTCTGCAGCGCGATTTGCACTTCGGTGCCGTCCGCTGTGTAATTCACGGCATTTCGAATCACGTTTTCGACCGCGCTGCGCAACAGCTCCTTGCTTCCTGAAATCGTACAAGGATCGGTCTTAGTCAGACGGACGTGGCGATTACGGCTTTGTGCCTCGAAATCAGCATCGGCCGCCACCTCCGCGACAAGCTGGTGAAGCAGCACAGGTTGTCCATCCAGCAACTCGCTTCCGCCTTCCAGCCGCGCGAGCCGCAGCAGGCTCCCGATGAGCGTATTTAGCCGCGCTGCCTCCATTTCAATTCGGTCAAGTCCGCTCGTCGATTCCGCATTGGCCTGAAGGCGAACCAAGCCGAGCGCAACCGTCAGGCGCGTCAGAGGAGACCTTAGCTCGTGCGAAATATCCGCAAACAGTCGCCGCTGCGAGGAAATGAGCGACTCGATCTGCTCGGCCATGTGATCGAAGTCGCGGCTGAGCTCGGCAAGCTCGTCCGAACGGTTTCCAGCGGAAGCCCCCACGCGGGCGCTTAGATTTCCAGTAGCCAATCTGTGCGTCGCTGTCCGCAGGTGTCGAACAGGCGCTGTAATGTATCTTGCAAGCCAGAAGCATACGAATCCGGCGATAAACAGAACGGCAGCGGCGCGCACGATCTGGACTCGAATAGGCGCTCGCAACACATCCGTAACTGACTCCACGTTGGTACCGATTACTAGGACGTAGTGCGTGCCGGTTGAGCCAGTCGTCCTCGTTGCGGCAAATCTTATGCCGTGAGAAGTTTCAATCCTCGTCCCCGCGGACTGCAATGCCGACAATGCCATCGCATCGGCCTCGGGTGGAGTTGGCTGGGACAATATTTCTTTGCCCTCATCGTCAAACAGATAGGCTTGCCAATGCAATGTAGTCTGAAGGGAAGACAGAAAATCTGCGAGGGCTCCCATGCCGTGATCGTCCAGAATGTCCGCGGCACGCGCCGCCATGAGCGGCATTACCGTGCGATCGAATTCTTCTGCGCGCATCGCTCTGAACTGTGATTGAGTCGCAACGACGGAAGCAATCAAAGTCGCGCTGACGAGCACCATCGCCAGCCAGAACGAAAGAAAAATTTTCAGGAATAGGCTGCTCAATTCAAATTCACCCGCCTCTACCTACGCAGACGAATTCGACACCACGTACACGTATCCTACATTTCGAATGGCTCGAATGCGCTCCGCCTCATCCTCAGACGAGCCGATCTTTTTTCGAAGATTGCTGATGTGAACATCCAGGCTGCGATCCGAAGGCTCGAGGTCGCGTCCCAGTGCGTTCCTTACTAGCTCCTCGCGCGTTAGCACCTGACCGGGAGACTTAAAGAAAAGAGTGAGAAGCTCGAATTCCGCCGAAGTGAGTTCAAGGTCACGAGTCTTGCGGTGGGCAGTGCGCTCTCGCAAATCGACCCGAACATCGTCTAGACAAAGGATAGTCGGATTCTGGAGCTCCTTGGCTGTTCCGGCATTCGTTCGACGCAAAACTGCATGAATGCGCGCTGCAAGCTCTCGAGGATTAAAGGGTTTCGGCATGTAGTCGTCCGCGCCGATTTCCAGTCCGACAATACGGTCAACATCCTCACCGTGCGCCGTGAGCATAATGACTGGAATGGAGGATTTAGCGCGGATTTGCCGCAACGCTTCGAAGCCCCTGATTCCGGGAAGCATGACATCCAGGATCACCATGTCGTAGGAATTGGAAAGCGCATTGGTGACACCCGTCGTGCCATCGTATACGGAATCCACGTGGAAGCCCTGGGAACACAAGTATTGTTCGACAAGCTCGCAGAGTTCCACGTCGTCATCTACGACCAGAACTCGCGTCGCCGGCCAGTCTCCAAGCTTGTCCGTCTTAGCGGGCAGCATAATTACGTTTATATCGCCCTCTTGCCTCAAATGGAAGAATGCTAAAACGGGGCGTTAAGGCTGAATGCATACAATACATCCAATTACGGAGGAAACGGTGGCGGCGGGTCAGCGAAACTGGGGGCACTATCATTATTAGTGTAAAGGGAGGGTTCCACTCCGGGCGGCACGCCGAGGCTGGAGATAGAAATTCTGAGTTGTCTTGACGCTCAACACTTTTGATCCGATCAGTGTATGACATCGCCAACGATATGATATCATATCCGATGTGAGAGTGGTCGTAGATACCGATGTGATCGTGGCAGCGATGCGCAGCCCAAGCGGGGCGTCCGCGGCAATTCTACGCACGGCGCGGCAAGGCAGGATAACGCTGCTCGTCAGCGTCCCGCTGGCTCTGGAATATGAGGCAATTTGCTCAGAAGCTGAGCACCGGTTGGCGGCGGGGTTGAGCGAACGAGAATTAGAAATATTCGTGGATGCGGTGGTGGCGATGGCGGAGCCGGTGAAAACACACTTTCTATGGAGGCCGCAACTGCGAGATCCTAGCGATGAGATGGTGCTGGAAACGGCGGTCAATGGGCGCGCCAACGCATTGGTCACATTCAACGTGCGGGACTTTGGGACCGTGCCTGCGCGATTCGGGATCGAAGTGATGATCCCTCGTGACGCGATAGGGAGGATGAGACAATGACGGAGACGATGACATACCCTCTGCGGTTGCCACGTTCGCTAAAGAGAGCAGTGGAGCGACAGAGCAAGGAAGATAGGACAAGCATAAACCAATTCGTCGCCACAGCAGTGGCTGAAAAGCTTTCAGCTTTGCAAACGGCGGAATTCTTTGCTGACCGTAAAGCGCGCGCAGATTTCAAGGCCTTTGACAAGCTCATGAAACGGCGCGGCGGAAAGCCGCCGCGTATAGGTGATGAAATGCCGGGCAGCAAAGCGAAAGCATCTCGTCACGTTCGTGATAATTCATAGCGGCTCTGCATTTGGCTGTCTAGTGAGACGCCGAATCGGCGGTTGCTGCAATCGCAGCGCGGCAAGTTTGTGGGACGATCTCTTGTGAATCCTTACTGGCTAAAAAACTGAGGGAGTTCGCCTTGCGATAATACCGAGTTCAAGAGGGCAAGATTGGCTTCCAGATGACATTAGTTTGTTGCAGCGTGCAGGAATTGAGGTCGTCGTTTCTGCCTTGACGGCCGCCGAAAATGAGGAGTTGGGACTCGTCGAGGAAAGTCGTTGCTGCCAAAGCAGAGCTATCGAGTTTCTTTCCTTGCCCATCGAAGACAGATCCGTTGCGAATTCGTCCGCTGAATTTACTGAACTAGTCAATTCTGTTACTGATTTCCCGCGTAAAGGAAAAGCCGTTGCAGTTCATTGCCGAGCCGGAATCGGGCGTTCGTCAATAATTGTCGCTTCCGCGCTGATTAATATCGGGCTTTCAACAGAATCCGCATTCCGTTCAATTGAAGAATCCAGAGGCAGCCCCGTACCCGACACTGATGAGCAGAGACGATGGGTAGAACGGCATTCTTCTGGATTCGATTCGTTTGGAAAGTGAGTCCTCCGTCGCGTCGGGCGGCGACACTAAGGATCAGTCTTCCGTCGAGGCAAGACTCAGGGTCGGAGTTTCTCCGCAGGTGCCACCGTTGAGGGCGCCCTCCGAAACTCTAGGTCGCTTGGAGCACGCGGCTTTCGGGCTTCCTTTAGCTTGGACAAGAAGAGCGAGGTACAGATAACCGCGATTGCGAGTATCGTAATTTTCATCTCGCTTGGATTATGTGTTTCCAATCTAATCTAGGGCTAGGCGAGCGGTTTGGAGTTTGAGTGATCGTGCTTTGCTACGCGCTGCAGACTGATCGATCCATATTATCGTTGCTACAGTGTTCATTATAAATCAGAGTAAACATTACAAAAAGTAGTAGCAAGCCACAAATAGCCGCATGTTTACTGCATTTTTTTGAGCGGCTCGACACATAGGTAACACCTCGTACCGGACACATAGGTAACACTTCCTCCCTCGAGAAGGAGGGAGTGATGCCTTGGAAGGAGTGTTCGGCGATGGATGAAAGAATGCAGTTTGTGGCTCGCCGGCTAGCCGGCGAGCCGATGGCGGAACTTTGCAGGGAGTTTGGCATCTCCCGCAAGACCGGCTACAAGATCTTCGATCGCTACGAGGAATGCGGCA
>Ga0268266_10000197_pt1 | contig 105077 bp, 96 predicted proteins | sample KBSS13metaG_FD_190356 | JGI IMG/M metagenome (GOLD analysis project Ga0268266, IMG submission 190356) | Switchgrass rhizosphere microbial communities from Kellogg Biological Station, Michigan, USA - KBS S1-3 metaG (SPAdes) (version 2) | ecosystem: Host-associated > Plants > Roots > Rhizosphere...
ACGGCAAGGCCCACAAAGTCGCCCTCGTTGCCGTGATGCGCAAACTCCTCATCCACCTCAATAGCCTCCTCAAATCCTCTCCCCCTTGCCCTGCTTAAACTTATTTTTTAATCACAGTTGCTGAGCGAAGGCGAGACCATCCTTACTTTTCCTGCAAGACCTTCTCGAGCCCGAGTCGAAGGACTTCTAACCTATTTCCTCCGCATCAGACCTAGCAGACTCATCAGACCTCTCCCTTCCAGGCATCATTTCTCCCACCCTACGGCGTAATCGCCGGAGTCGAATTCGTATTGCTGTCCGAAGGCGTCGCCTTCGGCTGGTCTATATCGCCACTGTCCGAGGAACTCTGCTTCTCCTGAATCTGTAGCGTAGTACTCTTGACCTGGTTGCCCAACGCGATCAGGACACTGATCGCGATCACGAAAATCAGGATCAGCGTCAGGCTGTAGCCGATGATCAACCCCGCCAGCGCCATCCCGCGTCCCTTCATCCCGGGATTCCGTTTGATCTCACCCAGGCTCAAGTGACCGAGGATGATGGCCGGAATCGCGGACAACAAACTGCAAAGCGGGATCAGGCACGCGCACACCAGCGACCAGATCGCCATGTTCGAGGTGGTGGCATAAGCGTTACCCGGATAGGCCGCGGGCGTGCCCGGAATCGGCGGCGTACCGCCCGGCAGCGAGGCGGCAAACGGCGTCTGGCTCAACGGCACCCACGTCGCCTGTCCCTGCCACCACGCATGGTCCTGCGCCGAAAGCGTGCCCGTCGCGAGAAGCGTCTTCAACTCCTCCTCGGTATAGGGACCCAGTTGTTGGTTGTTCCGATTAACGTAGATTTGCATGAAAAACGCCTTGGTGACTTCCAAGCTGATTCCCACCTTGGAGCAGAGAAGTCAATGGCTAATCTCCTTCCCACCCTGACGACCGGCCTTTCCGGGGTGGTCCGATTCGGAATTCACCAGAATCTATTGAACTTAACTTTCTGATGTTAATTGTGGTGTTACGTTTCGCATTTCATCGTTGGCTATTTAGCTTTAGGACATCTCCATCAATCCAATTATAGATCGGCCAGTTCTGGCGATCTCCCGTCCAAAGTTGCCAACTCTCAGTGACGTCGAGCCCCGCAAAATTTTCGCCGGCTGCTTTTATCTTCGGATCGCCCTTGAATTGTGCTGCAACCTCCCATACCCAATCCCAAGGTAAATTCATGCGCTTTCGATTTAGCGCTTCAGCGAGAACTTCTTTCGCCTTGTCCGAACCGCCTTGGTTGTAGAGTAAGTTTACCACCGCGCACTGAACGACGGATGGATCATCACTGTCTAGTGCTCTCTCCAGTAAAGGCTTTATGCGCGAGTCTTGAAGCGTCCCGAGATACTTCACCATAACACGCATTTCGAATGGGGAATGTGATTGTCCGAGCATAGACTCAGCAGTCTGGACCAAGTAATCAACGGAGCTCGGATCGCCGGTCATAGTCGCAATTGCCCAGGCAGCAGCGGCCTTGACGTCGGTTTTTGTAGCATTTTTGAACGAAGCCTTAAGCTGTGGCAGATACTTTTGGTCGTTTAGCAGTCCGTAGTCGCGGATTGACTGGGGTTCATTAAAATACCCATCGATCATGATAGGGGCGGCGAGTTGCGGGGCCAGCGTCATCAGCGCTACTCTGATTGAACCGCGAAGCTCCCGGCCACCAAGTTGCTTGTCATCCGTCGTCCCGAAGAGGTTGTAAATGGCTTGACTGGCATTTCGCTGACGATATTGGGAGAGCGTTTCTACGACATCAATTCGAAGGTCGTGGTCGAAATAAATCATCGGTTTTCCGATATTCACCAAATCGAGCAGCGCAGAATATCCACTTTGGTCGCCGAAGGTGAATAATGCTTTTGCAGCGTGGTACCGAACCAACGGATTGGGGTTTGAGAGATAACTTTGCATTGTCGGGATTGCCTCGTTCATTTTCCACACCGGACGGTAGGTAGCCTTCGTGAAGGCCCTCAAAATATTTCCGTCGTCCCCACTGGCAACCGCTGCCCGCAATTCCCACTTCGGGCTATCGACTGCCAGACCATCAATTGTGTAGCGGAGACTTGTTCCCTTTAGCGCATAGAGAAGGAGAGCAACTGTGATCAGCAGGATCACTCCACCGATCAGAGCGCTCACACCTAAGATGCTTCCGTACTTTTTCATCGAGTTGAGGTTGCTGAAAGTCTTCGAGGAAATTCATACTTATTCAATTGATTTCCTTGTCCTCAGTTAAATAAGAGCAGAACACGCCACCTCTAAGGTCTTGGACATTGCGCACGTTAGGAAGTCATGCGTCACAAGCGCTCTTCAAAGCCCCCTCTTACTTCTCCAAGAGTGTACAACCGCCCACCTTCCCTTATCGTTTCCGCATGGACCCTTTCGCCCTTTTCGCTCTCGAACCCGGCCCCGCCCTCGACGCCACCACCCTGAAGGAGCGCTTCTCCCGCGCCACCGCCGAGACCCATCCCGACAAATTCGCCCAGGCCCCCGCCGCCGAAAAGACTGCCGCCGAAACGAAGTACGCCGACCTCAACCGCGCCTACCAGACCCTGACCGATCCCCGCGCCCGCCTCCTCGCCCTCTATGAACTCACCAAGGGCGAAAAACCCCGCGACGTCCAGCGCATCCCGCCCGGCACCATGGACCTCTTCGTCGAGGTCGGCCAGACCTGCCAGAACTTCGACCAGTTCATCGAACGCAAGAAAGCCGCCGGCGGTGCCCTCGAACGCGCCGCCCTCATGACCGAGGAACTCACCCTCCAGGATGCCCTCATGACCCTCCGCGGCAAACTCGGCGACCTCGCCACCACCCTGGAAGCCGACCTGGCGAAACTCGACGCGAAATGGCGGGCAGGGGACAAGGACCTCAACGCCCTCGAAACCCTCTACCGCAAATATTCCTACCTCGCCCGCTGGCAACAACAACTCGAAGAACGCGAAATTGCCCTGCTTACGGGAGAGTAAAAAAGTGGATCAGTTATGAGAACATACGCGGCGACCCTCAAGTATACTCAGTCGTTAGCGTACAAAATTTCGATGTTTTACGCCCAGAGACAACTCGGTCGGGTCGGCATTGCCGGTATTTTACTTTTGGTGTTGGGACTTGGATTGGCTCATTCCAACGGATATGACTTTACCTTTACTCAGGTTATCGGTCTCACGATTGTCGGGTGTTTTGCAATTTATTTTTGGTTTCGTTTTGAAATTCAGCGTCGTTGGCTGGACAAACTGAAAAGCATGGGAAAGCCAGAAGCGCAACTGGTCGTAAATGAAGAAACTTTCACTGTTTCGAGCGGGGCTGGCTCAAGCACGATTCCATGGAAACGGTTTACCGATCTATGGAAACAGGACGAATACTGGCTGCTCTTTATCGGGAAATATTCGGCACCCATTACGATTCCACTCGAAGGAGTCGATGCCAACGTTTTGCAGCTTATCGAGGAAAAAATTGGGGAAGCCAAAAAATCGAATAGTGCTTAATCCAACCCCTTCAACTCATAACTCGCCAAGCCAAGGCGTGAAAAAGGAGAAAAGGCGACAGGCCTCTTCATCAGCCCAAATATTCCCCTCGCGTATAAGCTTGAATCGCGGAAGGGATGGGACAATGCTTCCCACAGGAACACAGGGTGTCATCCGGTCGTGTTTTTCGTCGGCCCTATCACCTTCCTCGGCATGCGCTTTCGCCAACGCCCATAAAAGGAATCCATGAATCCTTCGCCTCGCTCGGCAGCCGCCCCCACTGAGTCGGTTGCTCCGTCCCCACGCGCAAAGGATCTCCATTATCACAAAGTCTGCGCCTTTGACGCCATTCCCGAGGGAGGGGCCTTGGCCGTGAACGTCCAGAAACACCACTTGGCTCTTTTTCGCAAAAACGGAAAAATCTCGGCGGTCGATAACCGTTGTCCCCACATGGGTTATCCGCTCTCCAAGGGCTCCGTCAAAGATGGGATCCTGGTGTGTCACTGGCACCATTGGCAGTTCGATTTGCAAACGGGCGCCTGCTTTGTGGGTGGCGGCGATGATGTGCAGGCCTTTCCCGTCGAAGTCCGTGCTGGCGACGTGTTCATTGGCCTCGCTCCCAACGATGATGAAATCTCCCGTCAACGGCGCAAGGAGCGGGGCCAAAAAATCCTCACCCAGGGCCTTAAGGACGGAAGTTCATTTCTTATCGCCAAGGCCGTCGTGGCCTTGCGGGCAAACGGCGTAACGCCGCAGGAAATCGTGCATCAGGGACTGCTTTATGGAGCCGCCAAGACGAAGGATGGATGGTCTTCCGGCGTCACCATCCTGACGATCGCCGCCAATATGTGGAATGAAGTCGACAGTGCCGATCACAATCTTTTCCTCGTGCAAGGACTCAGTCAGATCGCGAATAAGACTGCAGGACGCTCTAGCCGACGAAAACAGTACCCCTTCCCCGGTCGCGAATTGACCGACCTGGAAACCCTCAAACGCTGGTTCCGGAAATTCATTCAGCAACGGGATACCGATGCGGCCGAGCGCATCTTGATGACGCTCCATGACCGGGGATTCGGGAAAGAGGTCATCGGTGATTTCCTTTTTACCGCGGCCACCGACTCCTATTTCACCGGCGGTGGACATGCTCTCGATTTCGCGAACAAGACCCTTGAGGCTCTCGACTTCATTGAGTGGAAGGACGCGCTCGAAATCCTGCGGCCCATCGCCGTCGATCTCGTTTCGCGCGAACGCCACGAGGAAACGGCTCAATGGGCGGAAAGCGTGCCCCTTCTCGAGGCCGTCTTCTCCCGTTTGGATGATATCTGGAAGGAAAATCAAGACCGGAAAGCCGGCCTCAACATTGCTGAATACGCGCAGTTCCTTCTCAAGGACGACATGGCCGGCATTGTCCAGGATCTTGAAAGAAAATTGCGGCTGGGAGTCGCCCCCACGGATATCTGCCGCGCCTTGACTTATGCCGGGGCCATCCGCACCGCCCGCTTTCACCTCAAAAACGAAGGTGACTGGCACGACATCGCCAATCTCTACTCCTACGGCCACGCTCTCTACCGCGCCTTTCACCTCGCCCCGGGCAAAGAGCTCTTGCGGGGGATCTTCCATGGCGCGGTCTTTTGCACCCTCATGCGATGGCTCAATATGCCTCCCGCGCGCGTTCCCGATGCCGATGAGGTCTTGAAGGAAGAATTCAAGGGCCCCGGGGCGATGCTCACCCGTCTTCAGGAACTTGCCGATTTCCAGAAGGTTTACGATGCGGAATTACTCGTCAACCGCTACCTGGCCGGGCCTCACGATGAAAAGGCCCTGCGCCGGAGCCTGGCGCACATTACGGTCCGGGAGAATGCAGAGCTTCACATGTTCCAGATCTTGGAAGCCGCCTTTGCCCATTGCGACCTGACCCGGGACCCCGAGGAAAAGCGGATTCATCTCCTGGCCGCGACCCGCTATATCACGGCTCAAAAAGTGATGAAAGGCATCCTCTGGTCCACGGAAAATGCCGAACGGCTTCAGCGAGGTGAGTCCCTCAGTGAACGGGAAGACAGCAATTAAGTCTCCGGTGAGGGCAGCATGGCTTTCCACTCCTGCACCTAATCCAGTCCCTTCAACTCATAACTCGCCAGCGCCTGCCGCAAATCCACGTCCGGCCGTAAATGGATCGTCTGCCATCCCAGTTGGGAGGCCCCGAGAATGTTGGTCTCCAGGTCATCAATAAACAGCGCCTCCAGCGGATCAATCCCGCCCAGCGCCGCGAGCGCCGCATCATAAATCTCCCGCTTCGGTTTCATCGTCTTCACCTGGTGCGAATAGATCCGCGCATGGAAAAGCGAAAAGAACGAATAAGTCGCCTCCGCATGGACGATATGCGCCTCGTTCGTGTTGGAGATGATCGCCATCGGATAATGCGGCGCCAACTGCGCGGCCAGCGCGATATTGTCCGGCAGCGGCGTGAAGATGTCCGCGAAACAGGCCCGCAGTTCCTTCGCCGTTCCCTTGTACTCCAGGACCTTTTTCAGGTGCGAAAAAAACTTCGCCGAGCTGATCCCACCAACCTCGTACGCAACGATCTGCGGGTCCGCCTTCAATCGCCGCATCAATTCCTCCGGCGGTAGCTTCGTCTTGGCCGCCACGCGCTTGAGCATCAAGTCCCAGTCAAAATGGATCAGGACCTTGCCCAGATCGAAGCAAACAGCGCTGATTTTCATGCGAAATGACCAATCGGGAGAAAAGTAACACTTTTTGAGGCCAAAGTGATGCTTTTCTCCATATGCTCCCGCCCCCGCCAGAGGTGCGCCTAAAGTTCCCGCCGTCCCGACAGGGCATACCCCAGCGTCACGCTGTCCGCGTACTCCAGCCCGCCCCCCGCCGGCAACCCCATCGCCAACCGCGAGACCTTCACCCCCGCCTTCTTCAGGATCGGCGCAAGGTAGAGCGCCGTCGTCTCCCCCTCCGCATCCGCGGCGAGGGCCAGCACCGCCTCCTTCGGCGGCGCCTCCGCCAGCCGCTTCTCCATCTTGGCAATCGACAGGTCCTCCGGCCCGACCCGGTCCAGCGGCGAGAGCCGTCCGCCCAGCACATGATAGAGCCCCCGGAAGAAGTTCGACTTCTCCAGCTTGAGGACATCGCTCGGTTGCTCCACCACGCACCAGAGCGAGGTATCGCGCTGCGGGTTCGAGCAGATGGAGCAGAGCGCATCCAGGCCCTGCGCATAGAAGCCGCAGTGACGGCAGGGCCGGATTTCGTTGCGCGCCGCAGTGAGGGCGTTGGCCAGCCGCTCGCTCACCGCCACATCGGTCTGGAGCAGAAACAGGGCGTACCGCTCTGCGCTCCGCGGCCCCACCGAGGGAAGCTGGCGCAGCGCCTCCACCAGTTCGGTAAACGCCGGGGGATATTCGGTCATGAGGAGCGAACTCGGCGATCAGACCTTCAGCAACTCCGCTTCCTTGGCCGTGAGGCCCTTCTCGATCTCGGCCACATATTGGTCGGTGAGCTTCTGGACTTCCTTCTCGGCGTCGGCGAGTTGGTCCTCGGTGATTTCGCCGGCCTTCTGCAGCTTCTTCGCCTCGTCGATGGCGTGGCGGCGGTTGGCGCGGATGCTGACGCGGCCTTCCTCGGCAATCTTGCGCACGGCCTTCACGAGGTCCTGGCGCCGTTCCTCGGAGAGAGGCGGAATGGGGAGCCGGATGAGCTTGCCGTCAACCTGCGGGGAAATGCCGAGCTTCGATTCCTCCAGCGCCTTGCGGATCGGGTCGACCGTGGTGGCGTCCCAGGGTTGGATGAGAATGAGGCGCGAATCGGGCGTAGTGACAGCGGCGAGTTCCTTCAGCCGCATATTGGTGCCATAGGCCTCCACCATCATGTTCGTGACGAGATCGGGTGAAGCCTTGCCGGTGCGGATGCCCGCGAATTCGGTCTGGATCACTTCCGTGCTCTTTATCATCTTTTCTTCCGCTTCGAGGAGAATGTCATCAAGGGCCATAGTGAACTATTGAACGCGACGAACGCGTTTGGGTCAAGGGGCGATGAGTTGCGGATAGGCCTCGCGCCAGGCGGGGGGAACGCGCTGCGGACGCCCCTCGGGGAGTTGCACCGTGACCATGGTCTGGACGCAACGGATAAAGACAAGGTCGGGGTGCTTTTCGGAGCTGATGGCAAAGGAAATGAAGAAGCGTACCTTTTCCAGGCTGGAAAGCTCGGCAGTGATGAGGAGTTTGTCGCCGAGCCGGGCAGGCTTGAGGTAATCGATTTCGGTGCGCGCGACGACTGGGACGAGGCCGGTGCGGCCCATTTGCTCCAGCGACCAGCCGAGCGCTTCCGCCAGTTTGGAGCGGGCAATTTCCACCATGCGCAAGTAGGCGATATTATGGACCACGCCGCCCGCGTCGGTGTCGAAGTAGTAGACCTCAAGCGGAACGATGATGCGGGGCTGGTCGGGAAGGGAATTGCTCATGCTTTCTGAAAGGCAAAATGCGACGGTCATAGACCGTCGCACATTAAGGATCAGTCCCCAAATTCCTGGGTGAACTTCTTGACCACGGCCTTAAGGACTTTGAGGCGGGCGTAGTACTTGAATTCGCTTTCGATCAGGTTCCAGGGCGCGGCCTTGGTCCAAGTCTGGGCGAACATCTCTTCAGCGGCCTCGATGTGTTCCTTCCACTTCTTGCGGTTGCGCCAGTCTTCCTCACTGATCTTCCAGTGTTTGTAGGGATCTGCGGCGCGTTGCTCGAAACGACGAAGCTGCTCCTCTTTGCTGATGTGGAGGTAAAATTTGAGGAGCACGCTGCCACCGTCGACGAGGGCCTTCTCCATGGCATTGATCTCATCATAGGCGCGGCGCCATTCCTTTTCGGTACAGAATTCCTCGACGCGCTCGACGAGGACACGTCCATACCAGGACCGGTCGAAGATGGCGATTTCCCCCTCCGCCGGCATTTTGTTCCAGAAGCGCCAAAGGTAATGGTGGCGATATTCCTCCTCGGTAGGCTTGACGATGGAATAGACGCGGACGATGCGCGGATCGAGCTTTTCGGTGATGCGTTTGATGACGCCACCCTTGCCGGCCGCATCGGGGCCCTCGAAGACGAGGATGACATTGCGCTTGCTGTCGAGAATCTTACGCTGGAAGTGGAGCAGGTTGAGCTGCAGGTCCTGAACCCGTTCCCGGTATTCGGACTTGTCTTCGATTTGCTTCGTGAGGTCGAGTTCGCTCAGCAGGCCAGCCATACGAAGTTGAAGAATGTCCGAAGGAAGCCCCGTGGCGAGAGATTTCTCCCGGATGAAAGCAAAAATCCACCGCGTGAGCAGGGGCCCCTTAAATCAAGTAAATACATGCGAGCAAGATTGCATTTTACGGACGGAACTTTAGGGTGATAAAAAATAAGGGCAGTTGCGCTGGTTTTGAAGTTTTGGCAACAGCCCGCAGGATTGCCCCAGATTCATGGATTCGAATCAACAACCCTTTACGCCCGGCTCCCGGGTCGGGCCCTATCTCGTCCTCGAGAAGCTGGGAGAGGGCGGTATGAGCGAAGTGTTCAAGGCGATCGAGCCGACGCTTGAACGCTATGTGGCAATCAAGATCATGCACCGGGCCAACATGAGCAGCCCGGAGGTGATGGCGAACTTCCTCGAGGAGGCGCGAGCCATCGCGGGGCTGCGACACACCAACATCGTTCCGCTCTATTCGGCAGGCGAGGAACAGGGAGTGCCTTATCTGGCGATGGGCTACATTGAAGGACAGACCCTTGAGGACTGGATCCTGACGGGCCGCATCTTCAATGCGGATGAAGCCATCTGGTTTATGAAGCAGGCGGTGGCGGCATTGGAATATGCGGCTCGGTTGAACATCATCCATCTGGACGTGAAGCCGGCAAATTTCATGGTCGACTCCGACAACGTGGTCATGTTGACCGATTTCGGGTTGGCGCGAAAACAGACGGAGGTTGCCAGCGGGGCCCGTGACGATGAGCTCCAGGGAACACCCGCGTATGCATCGCCGGAGCACGTTTTGCAGGAAAAGCCCGATTTGCGGACCGACATCTACTGTCTCGGAGCGAGCCTTTTCCACCTCATCACGGGGGAATTTCCCTTTCCGGGCGAGAGCACCGAGGAGGTTTGTCGTGCCCAAGTCTACAGTCCTTTTCCCATCGAGACCCTGCAACGGCACGAGATTCCTTCAGGTTGGTGCAGCCTGATCCGGAAGATGATGGAGAAGAAGCGGGAGGACCGTTTCCAGACCTACCAGGAAATCACAGCGGCGCTGGATAACATCAATCATTTCCAACACGGCAAGAAGACGCTCTCGATCGTCGAGACGGTCGAACGCCGTGCGCTGCCGCGAAGCGGAGGCATTCCGGAAACATTGTTTGATCTGGTGCCGGACGATATGGCATCGCAGGGGGAGCACCTCTTCACCTTGCAGGACTCCTACGATTCCCAGGAAGTCTACCGCTCCCTGGATACGCGCTGGCCCGTGCTGGCTTTGAACGAAATGGCTCCTGACCTTCGGGCCATGCAGAAGGGATCGTCCGAGGATCTGCGCTCCTTGATTGAGGCGCTATTGCTGGTGCCCAGCTACAAAGAGACACTTGAGGCCTTGAGTTCCTTTATGGCCAACGCCTCGGATGCGCGCCCCCAAGGGGACGCAGAGAAAATCGAGTTGGTGGGATTGGAGCGCTCGCGCAACATCGCCCTGACCGCCATTTCGCTCTATCGTCCATGGCAGAGTGAGCGCCCGCTCAACTGGCATGGCCTCTGGCAGCACCAGATTTACACGGGATTACTCGCTGAGTTTATCATCGATATGCTGGGGATTCCAGCTACGGGAATGGAGTACCTGTGCGGGGTCGTGCACGATATCGGCAAGTTAGTGCTGGCGGAGCTTTATCCAGCGAAAACCATCGGGGTCTGGATGCACGCTTACGAACAGAACCTTCCGTTGCTCCAGGTCGAGCAACAATTTTTCGGAGTGGATCACGCCAAGCTGGGCATGGAATGGCTGAACCGGCACAAGTTCCAGCGGGCGGTCCGGTATCTCGTCCTTTACCACGAGCAGCCTGAGAACTGTTACCAGGCCTTGATGGAATCGAGTAAACTGAATCTGTTGAAGTCGATGATTTCATCGACCAAGGACGATGAAATCAACCTGCTCACCCATTTGATTTATTGCGCCAACACCCTGGCCAAGGAACTTGGTCTTGGCTACAGCGGCAATCCGCTCCTCGACCAGGTGCCCTGGATCGAACAGCCGACAACCCAGCTGATTTTTGAAGCACGAAGCAAAGAGGAAGTGACGATCGAAGAATTCGAACATTTCTTCATGGAGACCTGCCGGGAATTGCCCGACCTGCCCTTTACCCAACTGGCCCACGCAAACGAGGCCGAGCTACGGCTGCGCGAAAAGGCCCAGCGTGAGAGTAATAAGAAAAAGTAATCCGTTCCCAAGGGCGGGAGCGCCGGTTACGGCTTGGCTGCAGCTGGGGGAGTGTTGGTGGACGTTGCGTTCGTTGAGGCGGGCGTCATGAGTGAGTTTTTTCCGGGAGCCGACAGAACTTCGATATAAGTCTTGAGGTAGCGCTCAGTGACGGTGATGCCGTACATCGTACGTGCGGTCTCGATGTCGTTTTCCGATTCCTGCCGTTTGTCGGTGGACTGGGCGATGGCGGCCCGGGCAAAATAGTAGGAGGGATTGGCCTGGTCGAGGGGTTTGAGTTGGCTGGCGATCTTGGCCGCCGAGATCAGGTCCGACGCTCCGATGCGCGAGTAGACCAGCATCAGCATGATATCGGGGTCGCCCGGCTTCGCGGCCAGCGCCAAATTATAGAACTTGGTGGCACCATTGTAGTCGCGTTTGCGGAGAAGGAGATCGGCCATGGCCATCTGAATCTCAATGGGGCCCGTGGGAGTGAGGAACGGAGCAAGAGTTTTCTCGGCTTCATTATAGCGCTTCAGCTCCGTCAGAATGCGAGACTTGAGGATGATGATATTGAAGTTACTGGAAACGCTCGTTGCGCCCGGAGCATCCAAGGCGTTAAGGGCTTCCTGGAACCGGCCCGCCTTGTAGTCGAGCAGGGCGAGATGGTAGGCCGACGTATCGTTGTCCGGAATCGGCGCCTCAGCGGGCGGGGTCTGGGCACGGAGAACGGAAAGAAGCCCGGTCAGCAGGACGAATCCGGCGATACGCAGGCAGATCGAGATGCGGAGGGTATTCCGCTTCATGCGGTCATTTCCTTGGGGCGAATCCAGAAGCGGCCGTCCTTTTCCAACAATTGGTCAGATTCGATCGGGCCCATCGAGCCACAGGCATAGAGAGGCAAATCGCGGGTGGTCTGTTTGGCCCAGGAGTCCTTGATCGAGTCGACCAAACGCCAAGCCTGCTCGACTTCGTCGGAGCGAGTGAAAAGAGTCGATTCGCCGACGAGGGCATCGACGATGAGACGTTCGTAAGCTTCGGGCAGATAGTGGTTGAAACCGCTCTTGTAGAGGAAGTTCATGTCGACCGCCTCGGCTTCGGCCTTGGCCGGAACCTTGGCGTTGAACTTGATGCTGATGCCTTCGTTGGGCTGGATGCGGATGCGCAGGGTATTGCGGCGCAGCCGGTCCTCGCTGGAGGTCGCAAACAAAGTTCCGGGCGGACGTTTGAAGACGATATTGATTTCCGTGAACGTGGTGGCAAGGGCTTTGCCGGTGCGGAGATAGAAAGGAACGCCATGCCAGCGCCAGTTGTCGATTTCGAAACGGGCGGCGACATAGGTTTCCGTGAGGGAATCATGCGCGACTTTTTCCTCCTGGCGGTAGGAGGGAATGGCTTTGCCATTGATGAATCCGCCGCCGTACTGGGCGCGGACGACATTCTTGTGCAGGAAATCGAGCGTGGGGGTGGGGATGGAGCGCAGCACCTTGACCTTTTCGTCGCGGATCGACTCGGCATCCAGCGAAGCAGGCGCTTCCATGGCAGTGAGCGTGAAAAGTTGGAAGAGATGGTTCTGGAGCATGTCGCGGGCGGCCCCGGCGTGATCGTAATAGCCGCCGCGGGATTCCACTCCAACCTGCTCAGCGACGGTGATCTGGACGTGATCGATGTAGAGATGGTTCCAAAGCGGCTCGTAGATGGAATTGGCAAAGCGGAAGTAGATCAGGTTCTGGACTGTTTCTTTGCCGAGATAGTGATCGATGCGATAGATGTCCTTTTCCGCAAAGGCCGCCTGGAGGGTGTGATTGAGTTCCTGGGCGCTCTTGAGATCAGTCCCGAACGGCTTTTCCACGATGAGCCGGCGGCGAGTGCCGTCGGGTTTGCTGGAGAGCCCGGCGCTGTGGAGATTCTGCGCAGCCTGGCCGAAATATTCCGGGGAAGTGGCGAGATAGAAGAGATAATTTTCACCGATCTTGGCGCTTTCGGGCAGACTTTTGAGCTTTTTCGCCAGACCTTCGTAGGACTTGGGTTGATCCAATTCGCCCTGGAAGTAGTAGATATGCGCGGAAAGCTTCTTCCAGACTTCTTCATCAACGGGCTTGGTGTGGGAAAATTGGTGCAGCGCATCGCCGAGATCCTTGCGGAATTCATCATCAGTCTTCGGGCGGCGGGCAAAACCGACGATGGCAAAGTCATCGGGCAGGAGACCGTTTTTGGCGAGATGATAAAAAGCGGGAATGATCTTGCGATGGGTGAGATCGCCGGTGGCGCCAAAAATGACGGCGGCAGTCGGGGGCACCTTGGTCGGGGTCTTGGAAATCATGCCGGGGCAGCCCGGATCTTGGATGGAGATGAGCGACATAAGAGAAGATTCAGGATGAAGTATTCGGAGTCAGGGCGTGAGAGCGTTTGGTTTGGGTGAGACGGTGGCCCAGTCGGTTGGAAGGGACCTCCACGTAAATATGTAGAAGATAGGCGAGAAAAATGAAAACGAGAAGTGTTTCGATGAAGACTAAAAGACTATAGGGCTGGAAGCCAAAAAGGAAGTGCATGAGCGCATAACCGGCCGAGAGGTGGATGACATAGAGCGGAAAGCTGATTTCCGCGAAAAAATTGAGGACGATATTCGGCTTGAGGCGGTTGCGAAAAAGGTAAAGGAGGGAGAAGGTGCCGAGAGCGAGGGGATAACCACGCATCAGGCGGCGCATCCAGAGGTGGTTGGTCAGGGTGGAACAACTGGCAAAAAAGAGGGCCATGAGAACGACAAGCAGGATCCCAAATAAAACCGGCGACCAAGTCCCCTGAAAGAGGTGGTGAAAGCAGACGCCGACGAACATGAAAATCAAGTAGGGGGAGTAGCCGGCGATGCACTTGAGGGTGCCGAGGAGTATGGTGTTGGTGATGTTGGCCGCGCTGTAAAGAAGCACGAAATTGGAGAGACAAAGGAGCAGCCCGACATTTGCGAGGGTGATGGGGTTCTTCAGCGTTGAGAAGCACATCAGCAACATGCAGAGGAGATAGAAGCGCATTTCGATGATGAGGGTCCAGTTGATGCCGTCGATGGTCGGGTTGGGAAAGACATCGTAGAGCAGTGTGGCGTTGGCGAGATAACCGAGAAAATCGAAGGTGACGGGGACATGCTGGGTATGTGCCACCAGTAGAAGGACCAAGGTCGTGAAAGTTAGGCCGACAATGTAGGTGGGATAAATTCTCAGGCAGCGCCGCACGAAGAACTTGAAATTGCCCATCTTGAAAATGGAGAAGGGGATGACGAAGCCGCTGATGAGAAAGAAAAGGGCGACGCCGTAGTCGCCCAGTTCAATGCGGTTATGGCCGAGCCAGCCGGTGATATAGAGATAGAGAGGCTTGGAGCCAATATCGATGGGAGGAAGGTAGGCCCGTTTCGAGACCAGCTCATTGTCTTTCCAGAATTGCTCGCCGAGGTGGAAATAGACCACGCACAGCGCCGCGATGCCCCGAAGCATCTGGGCAAACCAAATCCGGTTTTCGCCCGGGTTGAGGGCGAAAGACGCGGATGAGGTCAGCCTCTGCAGGGGGGCAGGCGGCGTCATGGTGCGTTTCTACGCGTTGTAGGTCGTCGAGGCCGTCGTGCCGCCCTGGCCGGTCCAGTTCGTGTGCGAGAACTGGCCGCGGGGCTTGTCGACGCGCTCGTAGGTATGGGCACCGAAGTAGTCCCGTTGCGCCTGCAGGAGGTTGGCAGGGAGGCGGGCCGAGCGGTACGAGTCGTAGAACGAGAGGGCATTGGAGAACGCCGGGGTGGGAATACCCAGGGTTGCTCCGAGCGCAACGGTGCGGCGCCAACCTGCCTGCGCCTTCTTCACCGCATCGGAGAAGAAGCTGTCGAGGAGCAGGTTGGACAGGCTCGGATTGCGGTCGTAGGCATTCTTGATGTTGCCGAGGAACCGGCTGCGGATGATGCAACCGCCGCGCCACATCAGGGCGATGCCACCGAGATTGAGCTTCCACTTGAACTGCTCGGAGACATTGCGCAGGAGCATGTAGCCCTGGGCATAGGAGATGATCTTAGAGGCGTAGAGTGCATGGCGGATATCTTCCACGGCTTTCTCGACGTCGCCGGTGAACTTGACGTCACCCGGGCCGGCCAACACGGACGAGGCGGCCACGCGCTCTTCCTTGAGTGAGGAGATCACGCGGGCGAAGACGGCTTCCGTGATCAGCGTCACAGGCGCGGCATGGTCGAGGCCCGAGAGAACCGTCCACTTGCCGGTGCCTTTCTGGCCCGCCGTGTCGAGAATCTTGTCGATCAGGTAGCTGCCGTCTTCTTCCTTGTACTTGAAGATGTTGGCCGTGATCTCGATCAGGTAGGAATCGAGTTCGGTTTTGTTCCAGGCCGTGAAGGTCTCGGCGATCTGGTCATTGTTGAGGCCGAGGGTGGAGAGGAGCTGGTAGGCTTCGCAGATGAGCTGCATGTCGCCGTACTCGATGCCGTTGTGGACCATCTTGACGAAATGGCCCGCGCCGCTTTCGCCGACCCAGTCGCAACAAGGCACGCCACCGTCGACCTTGGCCGCGATGGACTGGAAGATGGCCTTGATATGCGGCCACGCCTCGGGGGCTCCGCCGGGCATGAGGGAGGGACCGTGGCGCGCGCCTTCTTCGCCGCCGGAGACGCCGGAGCCGACGAAGAGAATATTCTTTTCCTTGAGGGCCTTGTAGCGGCGGACGGTGTCTTCGTAGAAGGAGTTTCCACCGTCGATGATGATGTCGCCCGGCTCGAGCAGAGGCACGAGGAGGTCGATGAATTCATCCACTGGCGCGCCGGCCTTGACCAGTAGCATGATGCGGCGCGGCTTTTTGAGAAGCTTGACCAATTCCTCGAGGCTGTGGGCGCCGACGATCTTCGTTCCCTTGGCTTCGTTGTTGAGGAAGTCATCGACCTTGCTGACCGTGCGATTGTAAACGGCCACCTTGTACCCGTGGTCGTTCATGTTGAGGACGATGTTCTGGCCCATGACGGCCAGACCGATGAGTGCGATGTCGGAGGATTGCGGCATAAATAGAAGAGGGGGAGTTAAAGAAGACGCCTGTGGGCGCAGTCCTCCAAAATAACGGGCGAAACTTGCCGGGCAACCTTAATTCGCGATCCGGGGAAAAGTAATCGGATTGTTACAGGGACCAACGAATGGAAAGGCGTGACGGCACCCGCTAGATGGGACCCAAATCGGCGTCGGGATCGGGTACGGCTTGGGTCTTTCTCGAGACCTTCTTACCTTTGCTGTCAGCGATTTCCAGTTCTTGTGTTGGCTCAACCGGAATATTTTCCGCTTCAGGCAAAGGAGTCGATATGGGCGGGACAGCGGCAGGTGTCTTGATCAGGTCGGGAGAGTCGACAACCGCATATGTACTTAACCCGAAGGCACGGGGATTCATCTGGCGAAGGCGTTGGGCGAGAATGGAGGCGAGAGTACGCAGCAGGACGTTACCCGCCCCGGGGCTGTCCATCATGAACTGGAGCAGATCGGCATCGGCAATGCGCCAAAGCTGGCTGAACTCGGTTGCCGTGACAGTGGCGGCGGCAGGGCCGGGATTAAAGAGGCTGATTTCGCCCAAGGTCTCGCCGGGGCCGACACGGGCCAGAAGCGTTTCGGTGCCATCCTCCTGTTTGGCATGCACTTCGAGTTCGCCGCTAATGACGACGAAGACTTCCGTCTGCATGGCGCCTTCCTCAATGATGACATTGCCGGGATGGCCCGGAAAAAATTCACCATAGGAACTGAGCAACTCGCGATCGTCGTCCTTGAGTTGACCGATCCAACTGAAAGTAGGCAGGGTGGGACGGGTCAATGATTCGGGCATGGTAATCTCCTGGCTGGCGACACTTTCCTAACAGCCCTAATATAAGCTCACTTAAATCTCGTGAGCAACTCTATCGTGCATTAAATGTACCTCGCCCCGGAACTTTTCTTCCCGGGCGATCAGTTTGAGTTCGGGTTCCCGGCGCACGAGATGGTCGGGGTAATGGGTGATCCAGACCGATTGGACCGGGTATTTGGCGACTTCCTTGAAGAGTTCCCGCTCGGGAAAATGGGTCAGTTCGCAAAGGAGAGCTGTGACTTTTCCGCCCTTGAGCGCGGGAACCAGTTCGACCGGATGGGCCAGATCAGCGGAGTAGACGTAACGCTTCCCCTGATATTCCAGCAGGACGCCATAGCAGTCAAAACACGTATTCGGATAGGCGCGCTTGAAGTGGCTGGCGAGGCTGACAAGGTGTTGGGTGGCGAAAGCGGTAAAAGTGAATGGGCCGTGGACGTGAGGCTTTCCAGGTTTGACGGGAGTCCAATGAATGGGAAAACCGATGAGTTCCGGGAAAAGCAGACACTTTTCCAACCAGTCCTTCATATCGGCTAAGACGTCGGCCGGTCCGAGGATATGCAAGGGGGCCCGCCGGGTGCGGAGCCAGAGGGACTGGATGAGCTGGGAGACCTGGCCCGTATGGTCGCTGTGCATGTGGCTGATCCAAAGAATCTCGGGCACGTCCGGCTCGATTTTCTTAAAGAGCATGAAACGGGCGGCGGCGGCGCCACAATCGAGCAACAGGCTGCTTTCCTCGGCCTGGATCAGGATGCCGGAGTGTTCGCGGCGGGCGCTGGTATGGCCGTCGGCTGTGCCCAGGAAAATGGCGCGCATAGGAGGACGATGCTATTTTCCTTCGTTACAGGCAACGGAAAAGAGTCCTTTAGGGATTGGCTGGACCATTAGTCGGCGAGAGGGTTCGGCTGAGAGCGATAGTGTTCGACATGGTTGAGAATGTCGCGGAGGACTTGGTAAGGCCATTGGTCGGTATTGATGTCCGTGATGAGCTTGGGGCCGTAGAAGTCGAGGACTGGCTTGGTTTCTTCCTGATAGACTTTTTGGCGCCTCTCGATCACCTCGATATTGATGTCATCGAGACGGTTTTCCTTGAGGGCGCGGCGCTGAAGCCTGTCGTAGACTTTGGCCTTGTCCGGGCATTGGAGATGGAAAACGCGACGGACGTCGAGTTTGTCGCTGAGGATCTTGGCCTGGTTGACATTACGGGGAATGCCGTCGAGAACGAGAAAATCGATGTCGGGCTTGAAGCGGCCCGCCTGCACCATGGAATCGATCTGGTTCGACCAAAGTCCGATACTGATGTCGTCCGGCACTAACTGGCCCTTGCTCGAATATTTCAGGAAAGCTTTGCCGAACTCGGAGCGGACATCGACTGCGCGAAAGACATCGCCACAGGCGCAATGAAAGAAGCCGGGGATGGTGCCGAGGATTTTGCCCTGGGTGCCTTTACCGGAACCAGGAGCGCCTAGAAGGAGGAGGGATTTATAAAGCACGATTTTGTTAATTGAGCCGATTTTCGGCTATTAAGCAATAGTAAGAGGTTCTCTTTGTTGAAATAGTATTGAAGATGACTTTCGGTTGGGAATGGCCTAACTTGACCCTCTTATGCTTCCCGCTGAATTGCTCGACCTTTTGGTCTGCCCGGAAACCTTGAAAGACCTGACGCTGGCGACTCCTGAGGAGATTGCGCATTTGAACGAGTCCATCAACCGGGGACAGCTACGCAATGTTGCGGGGAAACAAGTGACCGAGCCTGTCGAGGGGGCTCTGGTGCGGATTGACCGGGCCATTGCCTATCCGGTGCGCGAGGGGATACCCGTAATGCTCGGGCCGGAAGGACTGGTCATTTCCGGTCTGAACCTCGCCGGGGAAGCGAAAGCCTGATTGCATGGCCGACCTCGCGGGCAAAAAGTTGGGCGTTCTGCTCACAACGACCCCGGCGCATCCGAACTTTCGTCCGGCGATTGCCTTGATGAAGGCGGCGCTGGAAAAGAAGGTGCGGGTCTATCTTTATTGCATCGACGAGGGCGTTCGCGCCGTAGGAACGCCTGAGGTGCAGGCGCTCAAGCATGGCGGGGCGAGTATCTTTGGCTGCGCTTATGGTGCGGGGCATCGCAAGATTGCTCTGGATGAATCGGCGGCGTGGTCGGGACTGACTGTGTTGGCCGATGTTGTTGGTAGCACGGACCGGTTTGTTTCGTTTTGAGGTCAACGCCCATGTCCCTTCCCAAAACCCTCGTTATCATCGAAACCGATCCGCGTTCCAGCGCGCGCCCGGCGGAGGGAATCCGGATTGCGGCAGGCATTGGGGCATGGAAGAAGACGGACGTGACGCTGCTCTTTCGTGGACCGGTGGCGGGTTACAGCCTCCAGGAATACGCGGACGAATTGGTCGATGAAGACAACTTTACCCGTTATCTGCCCTTGGTGGCCGAAGGCCCGTGTCCCATTTATCTGGAGGATTCCTTCACGGACATGGCTGCGCTGGAAGGCTCGCCGTGGAAGTATGAAATGGTGCCTGCAGCAAAGACTGCCGAATTGGTGCGCAACAACGATTACCTGATCCGCTTATGAGTGAAACGTCTTCGCTGCGCCGCGTGCTGCATCTGGTGGTGGAAGGATTTTCTCCTGAGCGGATTCAGGAGCTCGTGAATCCAGTCGATGGGGGAGGGGAGGTTGTGGAGATTTTTCAACTTACCGAGACCAGTGCGGCGGAGGCTTTGGAGAAAATCTTTACAGCCGATGCGGTGGCGGTGTGGGGCGAGGTTTAACGGCTTTTCAATTCTGACGGACTGGTATTATGGGAGGCTGAGATGGTCTGTGTCGCGAATGCGGTAGCAGAGGAGATCCTTGCGATCCGGAATCTTCAGACCTGTCCCCTTGGGTGAGTTGAGATAGTAGAAGGCGACCGAGGACCAGACGAAGGGCTTGAGGCGGTCGGGTGCCCAGGGATTGACGAACTGGAAGCGGATGCGTTTTTTGAAGTGAACGGCATCGGCCTCGTGAGCGCGATACATCGCAATGCTGCCGTTGAGGACATCCTTGGAGGGGACACCATGTAACTCCCCGGCGAAGATGCCTTCGCGGAAATACCAGCCGCCGAGGAAGTAGTCTTCAAGTCCGGTGCCGACAATCCGTGGCTTTTTCCAATCATCATCGACGTAGATATATTCCGGGGCCTCAAGATAGCTGAAGTAGTTCTTAAGGACACCTTGGGCGGAAAGGACGCAGCCGACCAAGTGCCCGCTGCCCTTGGCCTCAAGGATATCGATGGGCTCGGGCCCGGGATTGCGGGCGGTGTGAAAGTCGGCATGAAAATAGCCGACATCCTTCAAGGGCTTCCCGGTCAATTGATAGAGGACGTTCGCAAAGATGTCGGCATCGATGTGCTCATCGAGATTTTCCAGTTCGATCTTGAAGCCTTTTTTAAAAGGCATCGGAAATTTGCAATAGAAGCCACCGCTCGACATGCCAAAATACTTCGAGGTGAAGTTCGAGATTTCACAGAGGCCATTGCCGAAGAAGTCGCCGATGGGGGCCTGGACCGCGGGACTACTCTCACCATCCCAATAGATCCGCAGGATCAACGTTTTCAGGATCGTTTGGGAGACAGGGCCGTCGGGCTGCCAATGGGCCCAAAACCAGCCGGGAAAGGTGAGCCACAGTTGGGTGATGTAACCTGTGCCTTTCACTTCGCCAACCACCACGCGCTTGCCACGGGGGACTGCGACGGTCTTGCTGCGCTTGGCGAGGTCGAAGGTGGTCAGTTGACGGGTGACTTCGTTCTTGAAACTGGCGAGGTCGATGCTGGGCGGATTGTTTTGCATGAGCATGGGGAGATGGAAGTCCTTGTGTAACAGGTCGAGGGTGAGGGGACAACCTTCGATGAACTGAGTTGGCCCAGAATAATGCTTGTCGGGCGACAGGCAGGGGGTTAAGCAATCGGGCATGGAGTACCTTTTTGGCGTTCTGCTCGGTATGCTGGCGTATTTGGTGGCGAGGGTCCTCATGAGCCTCTACACGGTGGACCAGAACGAGCGGGCGGTGATAACCACATTCGGACGGGCTGACCGGCTTCAAGGAACCACGCTGGAAGATCCCATTGCTGAGAGCCTTAACGACGAGGAGAAGCAGCGCTATGCTTACCCGCAACTGCGTGTGATCGGTCCAGGCGGGCCCTACTTCAAGCTTCCATGGCAGAAGGTCTACAAAATCACGGTGGCGACGCAGACGCTCAATATTGCTTTCGATCCGGAGGATCCCCGCGCGAACAATAATAACCAGATTCTCGAGGCGGTGACGAAGGACCAGTTGAATACGGGACTGACGGGCCAGCTTCGTTACACGATTTCCGAGCGCAATCTTTACGCGACACTTTTCGCGGTGAAGAACCCGATTGCCCACGTGGTCGGTTATTTCGTTTCGATCCTGCGCGAACGGATTGCGAACTTCGACGCGCCGCCCATGGCCGTGGTGACCGATTCCGTTGTGCCGGGTGGAAGCAATGTCGAACCGGCAGTGGTACAGGGCATTTCGATCAATGATCTTCGCAAGAACCTGCGTGAGCTCAACGAGCAGATGGACAGGGAATGCGCCTCGTCCGCGGCCCGGTATGGCATCCGCCTCGATGCGGCACTGATCACCAGCATTGATCCGCCACCAGAAGTTGAGTCGGCCCTGGCGGCGATTAATACGGCGCATAATCAAGTCTCGTCAGACATCAGCGTGGCGCAGGCGGCGGCCGACCAGCGCATTGTCCAGTCGAAGCGGGCGGTGCAAATCGAGACGCTCAAGGCACAAGCCGAGGTGGAACCGCTCAACTGGCTCGCGGCGCAATTGTCCGAGTTGCGCAAGAACGGGGCGGATGCTCTGCCGCTTTACCTGCGTAACATCCGGCTGGCCCTTTACGCGAAGGCATCCCACATCATTCTGGAGATGAAGAAATAATATGGAACTCTTCGCGAGCCTCGGAACGACCTTGGTCGTGGCCTTTATCACGTTAATTGTTTGCTTTGTTGCTGTGCCGACCATCCTGGGCTTCTGCCGGTTTCTCGGGCTCTATGTCATTGTCGAGGAACGTCAATGCCTCGTCTACGTGCTCTTCGGTAAAATCCGCCTGGTATTGGATGAGCCCGGACTGCATTTTCCGCTCGCGACCGACCTGAGTTGGAGGGCGTTTTTCGTGAATGCTTTTGGTGATGTGCGGACGATCGACCTGCGACTGGACCAGGAATATCTGCGCAGCCAGCCGGTGAATTCGGAGGAAGGGGCACCGATGGGAATCGGGGTCTGGTACGAGATGTGGATCAGCGATCCGGTGGCCTATCTTTTTAAGAACGCCGACCCGCGGGGCTCGTTACGCGCCAACGTTGGCAATGCGACGGTTCGAAACCTGAGTAACATGAAGTTGTCAGCGATGCTGGAGGAAAGGCACACCATGAGCACGCTGGTGCGCAACGAAGTGAGCGATAAATCCAAGGAGTGGGGCTATTCACTCGGCACGGTCTACGTCCGGAAAGTCCATTTCCGCGACGGGAACATGATTGCGCAGATCGAGGAGAAAGTGGTGAACCGGCTCCGGCAGGTGACCTCAGCCATCCGGCAGGACGGGACGAACCAGGTCAACCTCATCACCAGCACGGCGGAACGGCAGGCGGCGGTCGAGTTTGCGAAGGCCGCGGCGATGCGGCCTTTCATCGTGGGCAGTGCGCTCAACACGATAGCGCAGGACAAGGAAGTCTCAGAGGTCCTTTTTGAGATCCTGGAGAACCAGAAGATGCTCGAGGGTCACGTTAACGTGACCTTGATTCCTCCAGACCTGCGCGGGGACAATCTAACGCAATATCTTACGGTGAGGGAATCAGCAGGAGTAACTGGCTCAGGACGACCGGATCTGCCTTCTGGTGGTCCGCTGTCCGTGCCCACAGGCGATAATTAGCGGTCGAGAATGCTGTACGGACTGGAGATTGGCTGACGAACGGGACTCGGCGGAGTGAGTTTAACGGGTTCAGGATCGTTCACGAGATTCAGCTTGAGCGTGGAGACGTTGTTGGCCGTAGTCACGGTCTTGACCGATCCCGGCGCAAGCAGGGCGGCATTATTGAGCTTCTGGAGGCGGGCCTCATTCGTCCCCAGGGGAAGATCAGCGGCGGAAGCGTCGGCGCGAAGCGCTCTCTTGGAGGGAAGGGTCTCATCGGGAAGTGAGTCGAAGGTCAGGGACGCTTTGGTCAAGGGATTGTTCTTCGCGGCAACCTGTCCGGGCATATCGAGATCGGCTGAAATGCGGGTCGTGTCATTTTTCTTGGCTGCCGGCGCGGGAGTGGCACTGGGCTTGATGCCGTAGAAGTTGTGCAGTCCGGCAGCATCGGCTGCGCCAAGGGGAGTAATCAGTGGCTTCAACAAGGGCGCACTGGTTGAAGTTGGGTTGGGCTTCGGGATCGAGGTAACCGATGGGTCGGGGCGCAGAGACACCGCGTTTTTATTGGAGTTGCCCAGTCCTGTGCGCAAAGCCGTTGCGGTATCGGCGGGCGAGGCGGAGAGATCGGTTACACCGGAAAGCTTGGAAAGACTCTTGTCCGAGGCCAGACGGAGATAAAGGTTGTCTCCTTCGCCGCCAGCTTGGTTCGTCCCCCGTTTGCGAAGTTGTTCTTCATAGCTGCGCAAAAGCCAGTCTTTGTTCGCAGCGTCTTGCTGGGCCTGATTTTTTTGCGCCGCGATTTCACTTGCGGTGGGCTGGTTTGGACGGGGATGACTGATCACATACGGCGTGCCGTCGGGATCTTGCAGCGAGAGAATTTCACTCGCGGAAGGAACCTGATCCTTGGGTTGATCTGCCTGCAGGCCCGCAGTGAAGGCCGCCCCGAGGAACAGGGTGACGGCAAGGCAAGGGACATTTTTCACTGCTCCACAACTATACGCCGGTTAAGGAAAGATTTCAATGGCATCGTTAGCTCTGAAAAAATCCGAAAAAAAGTTATTTTCAGAGGAGAAAAAAGCTTTTCAAGCGGTTGCGAGCCGCTAGCAACAGACTATGGCAACTAAAGCAACCAAGAAAACCACCAAACGTAAACCCAACGCAGCATTCCTCAAGCCGGTGACCCCGGACGATAAACTGGCGGCAGTTGTCGGCTCCAAGCCGCTTCCCCGCACAGAGATTGTTTCCAAGCTCTGGGCCTACATCAAGAAGAACGGCCTCCAGGACAAGAAGGTCCGCACGCAGATCAACGCTGACGATACGCTCAAGGCGATCTTCGACGGCAAGAAGTCTGTGACGATGTTCGAGATGAACAAGTACGTCTCGGGCCATCTGAAGGCCTAGTCGGTCCCAGGAAAGTTTATCGCGGCGGCGGTGTTCAACCGTCGCCGCGTTCTCTTTGTCCTAAAGAGCGGCGCGGTGCGAAGCCGCGTTTTCGTAAACGCGCTCGTACTGCTGCGCCGAGGCTTCCCACGTGAAGTCCTTGGCCATGCCTTGTTGCTGCATGGCGGCATAATGATGTGGACGGTCATACCACGTAGCGACAGCCCAGCCGATCGTGTAGTAAAGCGCCCGGCCTGAAATTTCCCAGAACTTGAATCCGGTCCCGCGCCCGGTCGATTCGTCGTAATTTTCCACCGTGTCATCGAGTCCACCCGTGGCGCGGACAATGGGCAGCGTTCCATAGAGGGATGAGTACATCTGGTTGAGCCCACACGGCTCGTAAATCGACGGCATAATGAAGAAATCGCTTCCCGCCTCAATGAGATGGGCGACCTCCGGTGCGAAACCGATGTGGGCGTTGGCGCGACCGGGATAGGCTTCGGTCAACCAGCGGAAGAAATGCTCCGTGAAGGCATCGCCGGTGCCGAGCACGACGACCTGCATGACCATGTCGCGCAGAGCCTGGGGCAGGGAACCACGCATCAAGTCGAAGCCTTTTTGCGGAGCGAAGCGGGAGATGACCGCAAAGAGGGGAATTTTCGGATCGACCGTCAGGCCGAATCGTTCCTGCAGGGCGCGTTTGCACTCGGCCTTGCCGGCAAGGTTATCCTTGCTGTAACGGGCAGGTAGAAAATGATCCGTGGAGGGGTTCCAGACCGAAGTGTCGACGCCATTGAGAATGCCGGAAACGCGATCGCCCCGGTCATTCAAGTACATGCCCATGCCCATGCCGCCGATTGGGCCCTTGATCTCGTTCGCATAGTTGGGCGAGACGGTGGTGACGACGTCGGCGTACTGGATGCCCGCCTTGAGCAGGTTGACTCCACCGAAATCCTCGAATTTGTCCGGGGTGAGGTAGTCGGCCCCAAAGCCGTAGAAGCCGAGAACATCGGGATTGAATTTCCCCTGGTACCCGATGTTGTGGATGGTGAGGACGCTGGCGGTATTGGAAAGGGGCGAGAGGACGCGGTCCCACGTCTTGAGGAACACGGCGGCGATGGAGGTCATCCAATCGTGGATGTGGGCGACATGGGGAATCCAGTCGGTGTCCTTGCAGATCTGGAGTGCGGCTTTGCTCAGGACGCCGAAGCGATAGGCATCCTCATCGTCGCCGGTGTAAATTTCAGGGCGACCAAAATAGCGCTCATAATCGATGAACCAGATGGGAACCAGTCCGTCGAGCTTGCCTTCGTAGATGCCGACCCAGATTTCCTCGCCGCGTCCAAAGTGGACACAACAGGAACGCGTAAAGGTGATGCCATGGCGCGCGCGATCAATCCGCCCGTAGAGCGGCATGACGATGCGGACGTCGTGGCCGCGTTGAACCAAGGCCTTGCTCAGGCCAGCGACGGCGTCGCCGAGACCACCGGTCTGGGCCAGGGGCGTGCATTCGGCAGTGATGAAAAGGATACGCTGGCCTTTGCTGGCAGGCGCCGCTTCCGAAGGAGGCAGGAGAGTTTTCTTTGGCTTGATTGCCGCCGTTTTTTTTGGCTTGGCCGCAGGCTTGGACAACGAAATTTTGACCGCCTTTTTCTTGGCGGGGACTGGGGCCTTGGTTTGCTCGACCAGAGCGACGGGCACGGCAGGCGTTTCGAGTTTAGTCCCGAGATCAGCCGCTTTTTGCAGGGAGGACTTGAGTTTGGGCGAGGTTTTGGCCGAGGCGGGCAGCAGGACCTCAGGGGCCGGGGCTGGAGAGGAAGGCAGATTGTTTTTTTGGGTCTTTTTCGAGGAGGAACTCTTGGCCATGCTGAAGGATAAGCATTTTCTCAGAAGCGGTAAAGGCCTGTGGGGGAAAGTTTTCTGATGCCAAGAATGCATTGGCGGCAAACACCCCGCCCGGGATTCGATGATAGCCTATTGTGCCCGGAGCGAAGATGTGACAGCTTGAAAGCCGATGCTTTCACCCGATGATTTTACTTACGCGCTGGAGAACACCCGCGTGTTGCTTCCCCCCGCCAAGCGACTGGATACGTTTGGTACTTCGATGGTCAATTACTTCCTCGTGACGGAGGAGATGGATGCGGTGAATCTTTCGCGGGTCCGGGAAGGACGCATTCACGCCGAACGTCCGCAGATTGTCACACCCCAAAACATGGCGAAGCTGCTCCTTGAGGGGTTCGGCGATCAGGGGCAGCGTTTCGCCGACCAGATCAGCGAGCACGCGAACCGCTTTGCTTTTCTCAAGTACGGTTTCCGGGTCAGCAAATCCGACATCCGGTCCTACGACGTGCATGAGTCACTGGAAAATGTGGCAGGCAAGCTCAAGGACGAGTTGCAGACCAAGAACGAGCCGCTGACCGCGCTGCTGACGGGCGTTGATGACGGCTGGGAGGTCTGCCTCCTCAAGTTCATGCTCGATATGATTGCCGCGTCGGCACCGGGCAATATGGGAGACTTCCGCGAGCGCGGGATGATTTAACAACTCCGGCGAAGAGGCTAATTCAGTCCTCCTTTTTCAGATAAACCGTCTGGGTTGGGAAGGCGAAGTCGACTTTGGCCTGGTCAAAGGCCTCCTTGAGAGTGAGTTGGATGGTGCTCATCAAACTATTGTACTCCGAGAAGGTCTTGTAGTCGGCCCAGAAGATGGCCTGGAGTTCCACGGAACTGTCGGCAAATCGGCGCAGGCTGGTTTCGCAACCGTCGACGCGCGGATTGGCGCGAACGGCTGATTCCATCAGGGCGAGGGCCTTTTCGAGCTGGGCGCGGTTATTGTCATAAAGAACACCGACGGTGATTGTTGTGCGGTGGAGCTTGCCCCGGGTATAGTTGCGGATCTGTTTGTCCACGAGGTCCTTATTTGGGAGGTTGATTTTTTCGCCGGTCAGGGCGGCCAGGGTGATGCTGCGCAGTCCCATGCGGACGACAAAGCCGTCGTATTCGCCGAAGGAGATGCGGTCGCCCTCTTTGAAGAGGCGGTCAACCATGATTTCCATCGAGCCGATGGCATTGGCGATGGTGCTTTGCGAGGCGAGCGCCACGGCTGCTCCGACAAAACTGACCCCGGTCAGCAGCGGCACGATGTTGAAGCTGGGGTCGATTTTCTGGATGATGAAAAGGCCCGCGCCGACCGTGACGATCAATTTGCCGGCCCATCCAATCAAATCAGCCCAGCGTTCGTCGAGATTAGTCGATTCTCCCTCCCAGCGCTTGCGCAGAACCTGAGCGATGATATCGACGATGCGGAATGAGCAAATCAGGATGAGCAGACCGTTGAGGATCGGATAGAGATTGCTGTGGACGTGCATCCACAACTCGGGGGGCATTTTCTTGATCGCATCGAAACCGATCAGGAAAAAATAGGAGAAGGTGAGCAGTCCGGCTGGCATGCGCATGGCTTCGGCCACGCGATGGGTGATTTCCGGGGGGCTGCTGCGCAGGATCAGGCGCACCAGACGGACGATTAGTCGTTGGACGACCAGGGTGGCGAGCAGACCGATGGCAATATAGACATAAAAACTGATCAAATCCGGACTGGTCGCATGATGGAGAAGGTAGCGGGCCGCGTGGTGGGCGGTATTCACAGAGGGGCTCTCGGGGAGGGTATCGGCAAAAATGTGCATGGCGCGAAAGGGCAAGACATCGTAAAACTACCGCTCAGACGTCATGAACGCACCACCAATTCTTTTTCCTCCACGACTGGCTCCCGGCGATTTGATCGGCCTGATCACCCCGGCAAGTCCTCCGGAAAAACCGGAATTGATCGACGAAACGATCTCGCGGCTGTCCGCCTTCGGTTTTCGCATCAAGCCGGGGAAGAATGTGCGGAAGCGCGGCAGTTACCTCGCGGGCAGCGACGAGGAACGCGCGGAAGATATGAATGCGATGTTCGCCGATCCTGAGGTGAAAGGAATCTATGCCCTGCGGGGAGGTTACGGGTCCTGCCGGATTCTGCCTTTGCTCGACTATGAGATGATCCGGGCGAATCCAAAGCCGTTTGTGGGCTACAGCGATGTGACGGCCGTCCATAATGCAATTTTACTCAAGACCGGCCTGGTGACCTACCATGGTTCCAATGCCTCAAGCGCGTTTGAACCGGGAAATGAGGCGGCATGCCGTCGTGCCCTGATGGGGTCGGTTGACCCAACGGACCTGACGTTGTTTTCACGGCAAAGGGGTGGCGAGAAACTGAAAACGGTCGTGCCGGGTAAAGTGATCGGACGCCTGATCGGCGGCAACATAACCTGTTTGCTGCGGTTGCTCGGCACGCCTTACGAACCCGATTTTCGCGGCGTGATTCTTTTTCTGGAAGACACCGGGGAGAAGGCCTACCGCATTGACGGAAACTTCTGCCACTTGCGGTTGGCCGGGGTACTAGACAAAATTGCGGGGCTGGTGATCGGGCAATTCGATCATGCCGAGGCGAAGGAGGAGACGCGCATTGCAGAGTGCCTGCAGCGCGAGGCGGAGCGGATCGGGGTGCCCAGTGTCACCGGCGCGCCCATCGGTCATTTTGTGGAACAGATCACTGTTCCGCACGGAGCCCAGGTCGAGTTCGATGCGGAGGAACAGCGTCTTTCCCTGATCCATCCTTCAGCTTGAGTTTCCCCTTTTTCAGGTAGCCGCAGGCAGCGGCGCAGACTTATTAATCAGGGCCCAGAAAATGCCCAGTTGCCGAATGGCTTCGACGAATTGCGTGAAGTCGACCGGCTTGACGACATAGGCATTGACGCCGAGACGGTAGCTTTTGACCAGGTCGGCTTCCTCCGCGGAAGAGGTGAGCATCACGACGGGAATCACTTTCAACCGTTCGTCCGATTTGATCTGGCGCAGGGCCTCAAGGCCATCCACCTTGGGCATTTTGAGATCGAGCATGATGAAGAGGGGATCGTCGCCTTTATAGTCGGCATAGTCGCCGCGCCGGTGCAGAAAATCGAGGGCCTCACCCCCGTGGCGGGCGGAGATAACCTCGTTGGCCAGGTTGTTGCGCTTGAGCGCATTCATGACGAGCTCAACGTCGTTCAGATTGTCTTCGACGAGGAGGATGGGTTTGAGCGAGGCCATGATTAGTCTTTGGGATTGGCTTTGGGCAGGGTGAAGTAAAAGATCGCGCCGACGTTGACTTCGGCTTGGGCCCAGGTGCGTCCGCCGTGCCGCGCAACGATGCGCTGGACGTTGGCGAGGCCGATGCCGGTGCCTTCGAATTCCTCCTTGAAATGCAAGCGCTGGAAGATGCCGAACAATTTGTCCGCGTATTGCATGTCAAAACCGGCGCCGTTGTCTTTGATGCAGAATTCGTACTCCTTGAGGTTTTCGGTGCAGGAGATGGAGATTTCCGCTCTCTCCCGGTTGCGGGTGTATTTCACGGCATTACCGAGGAGGTTCATCCACACCTGCTTAAAGAGGGTCTTGTCGACGTGGACCTTGGGAAGATCGCCGACCTTCCATTCGATCTGGCGGCCCTTCGTGTCGGGCGACAATTCCTCGCGGACCTGGGCGACCATTTCGGCGGAGTCAACCCAGGCGAGCTGAATCGCGGAGCGTCCCATGCGCGAAAAAGCGAGGAGATTGTCGATTAGCATGCCCATATGGGTGGCGGAATCGGAAATGACTTTCATGTACCGCATGCCTTCCTCGCCAAGAGCGGCGGATTTTTCGCGCAACAGGTCGACATAGCCATCGATGTGGCGCAGGGGCGCGCGCAAGTCATGGGAGACAGAATAGCCGAAGGACTCGAGCTCCTTGTTGACGGCCTCGAGCTTCGCAGTCTGGAGGCGTAGTTCTTCGTTCAAGGCCTCGATCCTTCCGGCAGCCTGGGTCCGCTCCTGGATTTCGCGTTGAAGGGCTTCGTTGCTTTTGCGCAATTGAGACGGACTGGGAAGCGCCAGGGCCTGGGGTACGAGGCGGACGAGCAGAACTGCGGTAACGACCGAGGTGAGGGCCGTGATGGCCTTGATCATCCCGGAGAGCCAGTAGCTGGGTACCCAGATGTTCAGGATTTCCATCAGATGCGTGGTGCCACAGGCGACGATGAAAATGGCGAAACAGATGAACATCCAATCGAAGACCAAGTCCTTCCGTTTGCGGACGAAATAAATCAACGTGATGGGAATGGAGTAGTAGGCCAAGGCGATGAACCCGTCAGAGAGAACGTGCAACCAGATGAGTGCGGGATCCCACATGTAGCAATGGCCATGTGGCATGAACCCGTATCCTGAAAAGAGGTGCTCAAAGAAGCTCATGGAAAGAGGAGGGTATCCAATTGTGCCGAAAGTCTCACGACTTAAAATAAGAACAGGGCCAAAAAGTCCTGGGCGAAATTCGCGAAACGCGAGGGCGCAGTTTAGGAGGCAGGAGCCGCGGGGAGCACCGGGCTGAGGATCGCATCCCTCATCCCGTGAATCAGCTTTTTGTCGGAAGGGACGAGAGTGGACAATACGCCGCCCAAGGTGACGCGGTCACTGACGACAAAATAGTACGGGCAGATGCGGGCGCGGCCGGTGAGGGTGACGATCTCGTCGTTCTCCGCGACATAATCCTGCTTGGACAGCGCGCCCTTGATGAAGCGTTGGAGGACGCGGGGATGCGTGGAGAATTCGGCCAGCCCGGCGCGGATCTGCTCGGTCCATTGTTCGGCTGACATATCAGAGCCAACGAAGACGCCGCGGGCGCCCCAGGCCAAGGGAGAGAACCCGGAGATTTTCAACACGAGTTCGCGTTGCTTCTGGCTGAATTTTTCCATTTCGGACCACGACTGGATGCCGAGTTCGGGAATGACGGCATGTGGTGGCAGGGGAGTGGGGTCGAGCACCCAGGAATAGGGAATGAAACGCTGGAGAAATTTCTGGCCTTTCTCGCCGATTTCCTGCCGCCAGAATTCCTGCAGCGGGCGGGACCAGAAGAGCGCGAGCCACAGTTTTTCCTCGAGGTAGGGTTTGAGCGGTGCGGTGAGGGGCTGGCCGGGTTGCCAGGCTTCCTTGAACTTGGTGAGCTTGGGATAATCGAAGGCCTCGAAGAAGCGGTAGGCGGGCTTGTCGCTGGGCGTGTAGTCCTCCACGGAACGGATGCGATCCGCGCCGAGGAGCCATTCCATTTCGGGACGGTACGACGCGCTTTCCTCGGAGATGAGGACTTCGCCGTCATTGAGGACGGAGGCGAAGCCCTTGCGCATGCCGTCTGCCCCGCCGAGCACGTTTTCGCCGAGGGCGCTGTAGGTTTCGCCGAGCCATGCGGTGAGACCGATGCCGCCGGGGACGGAATCGAGTTCGCTCATCGCGAAGCCGTCATCGGTGAGGATGAGGTCGGGGCGAATGACCGCGGAGACCTGGCCCTTGACCGTGTCGTGACGCGAGAGGGCGACGAGTTCCTCCGGCTTGCCCGCATCGAGCAGCGGGGCGACCCAGGGATGCGCCTTACCTGCCGCGCTCTGGCGATAGAGGAGGTTGCAGGCCTGATTGAAGTGATGCAGGACGATGCCGAGTTTCTCCAGGATTTCGACGTGCGCCGCGCTCAACGCAAAGGACTGCGGAGCCGTGCGCCAGGCTTTCTCCGCGAAGAGGCCTTCAGTGGGAAGGTGGTCCCGCACATACCGGGCGCGTTCGAGGGGTGTCATGACAAGAGGCTAACGTGGCACAAATCAGGCGGAGTGCAAAAGGGGAATAAGCTTTGATGCGGCAGATGCATAGTTTAAAAGCACTTCGGAGGAACAGACACTATGAGCGATCTCTCATTCTCACTCCAAGACCAAGCAGAGCCTTCTTTACGGTCTGGCGACCTATCAGCCTGTGAGCGACTGATTGTCGAGGCATTGGATCGACTGCCCAAGAGTCCGTTCCATATTTGCCGTGATATGCATTTTTCAAATCCACCGAGTGCTGTAGCCAGCCACTTCGACAGGATTTTTGAAGCGGAAGGGAAAAAATATAAGATTGAAGCTGGATACACCGAAACAAACGGTTTCGCAATTAATCCAGGAAAGTGGTTTTTCGACGTGTTTACTTTTGAATCCTATGGTGGAAAAGAGGATCTTGATTGGCTCTCGGATTGGCAATCAGATCATTACCCTAGTATGCAACTGACCGGTATGGAAGTCGTGCAGGATGTCTTTGCTTCTTCTGCGTTTCGTGAATCTTCTTACGATGATGCCAGTTCTGTTTGTGAGCTTATTGTCGTTATAAGGTTTCAAAAATTGATCGCGAAAGCTGTTCCATTCATGAACAAGCTTGATTTCCCTCTTTTGGCGACCTCCCACGATTTTGACTTCATCGCAGAATTCAAGCCCTAGACTAGGTCAGTAGCAGAAGAGTTTGAAGTCAGCTCCGCACCTGCCCGGTGCCGCGGATGACGAACTTGTAGGAGGTCAGTTCGTCAAGGCCCATGGGGCCGCGGGCGTGGAGCTTGTCGGTGCTGATGCCGATCTCGGCGCCGAAGCCGAATTCGCCGCCGTCGGTGAAGCGGGTGGAGGCGTTCCAGTAGACCGTGGCGGAATCGACTTCATTGAGATAGCGCTCGGCGATCGTGGCGTCTTCGGTGATGATCGAGTCGGAGTGATGCGAGCTGTATTTCGCGAGGTGGGCGAGGGCGCCGTCGAGGCCGTCGACGACGCGCGCGGCGAGGATGTAGTCGAGGTACTCGGTGGTCCAGTCTTCCTCGGTGGCGGCCTTGATGTTGTCACCTTGGGCGAACTTGCGCACGGCTTCGTCGCCACGAATCTCGACTTTGGCCTTGGTCAGCGCGGCGGCGATCTGGGGCACGAATTTGTCTGCGATGGTACGATCAATGAGCAGGGTCTCGATGGCATTACAGACGCCGGGACGCTGCACCTTGGCATTGAGGATAATGCTTTCCGCCATGGCGAAATCAGCCTTGGCGTGGACGAAGACGGAGCAGACACCATGGGCGTGCTTGATCACCGGAATGCGCGATTCGGCGACGACGGTCTCGATCAGAGCATGGCCGCCGCGGGGAATGATCAGATCGATGAAATCGCTCTGTTTGCAGAGGAAAGGGACGAGCGCGCGGTCGGTGTTATCGATCAACTGCACGGCGCCCTTGGGGAGCGACTTGCATTTTTGCAGGGCGGCGATGAGGGCACGGTTCGAGTGGATCGCTTCCTTGCCGCCGCGCAGGATGGTGGCATTGCCGGTCTTGAGGCAGAGGACGGCGGCATCGATGGTGACGTTGGGTCGCGATTCGAAAATGATGCCGATGACGCCGATGGGGACGCGAATCTTGGAAATGACGATGCCATTGGGGCGCGTCCACTCCGTGATTTTCTGGCCGAGAGGCTGAGGCAGGGCGCGGACCTGGCGGACGCCCTTGACCATGGAGGCGAGTGATTTCTCCGTGATGCGCAGGCGATCAATGAGAGACGCATGCAATCCGGCCTCTTCACCGGCCTTGATGTCCAGGGCATTGGCGGCAAAGAGATCGGGGGCGGCTTTTTCCAGGGCCTCCGCAATTTCGTCGAGCATGTGATCGAGGCGCTCGGTCGGCAGCGTCGCGAGAAGCTGCGCGGCCTTGCGGGCCTCGATGCACTGTTCGCGGATTTGCGCTTCGGCGGGGGTAAGGAACGTACTCATGGTGGGAAACAGACCAAATTACCAGATTTTCGAAATTAACCAAATTTTAGATTTGGAACGGAGGCCGAGGGGCCGAAGGCAAAGCTTAGTGGGTGACTGATTTTGAGAAAACGTTGACCACGATCACGCCGGCCATAATCAGGCTGATGCCGATGATTGCCGCAGTGTCCAGGGTCTGCTTGAACCAGATCCAGCCGATGGCCGAGATGAGCACGATGCCCACGCCCGACCAGATCGCGTAGGCCACGCCGGTGGACATGTAACGCAGGGTGAGGCCCAAGAACCAGAAGGCAATCCCATAACCGACCACCGTAATGATACCGGGCACAAGCTTGGAAAAGCCATTGGAAGCGGCGAGGGCCGAAGTGGCGATGACCTCGGCGACAATGGCGATGGCGAGGTAGAGGTAGTTCATTGCCGCTAAGGTATCCCTTCGGAGGCAGGATTGAAATTCATTTTCCCTCTTTTACGAGAGGAGAAATAAGTGGGACGGTAGAGGACTGCCGTCCCCACCTAAGGATGAAAAATTATCCGGATATGTGACTATTGATTTCTAGTTTGTTTTATTCGAAGAAATTCACCCATGTCCTCAAACTGAATTTCTCGTTCAACCAGTGCGCTTACGAGAGCGCTTTTCTTGTCTTCCCTTAAATCAGGCACCAAATTGCCTCTTCTGGTCAAAACTATGGGATCAATATCGATCCATTCGATTTGCTTATCCGACACGGGACCGTCAGCGCCTTCAAAATAGGAAGGCACGGGTATTATCAACCATGCGTTCCAATCGGAAACAGCATCAGATAACGCTTTGATGCGAGATTTAAGCCCTAGACTTTGGACAATTTCAACAACCTTCGAGTCCACGAGCGTAGCTTCCCTATTCAGCCACTACGTCACGGATGAAAAATCGTGCCGATCTGCTCACCTTGGCAGATGGAGACGAGGACGTTCTTCTGGCGGCCATGGGCGATTTGCATCGGGATGCCGGCGTCATTTACGAGCTTCGCGGCCTTGAGCTTGGAGATCATGCCGCCGACGGAGGTCTGGCTTTGCGTGCCACCGGCGAGCTTCTGGATCTTGGCGTCGATGCCGTGCACATCGCGGATGATCCGGCCCGTGCCATCGGGCTTGGTGGCGAGGCCGCGGATATTGGAGAGAATGATGAGCCGCTCCGCACGGGAAAGAACGGCGACGTGGGCGGAGAGTTGATCGTTGTCGCCGAATTTTGCGCCGATGAGTTCGTCGTAGGAGACGACATCGTTTTCATTGAAGATGGGGACGACGCCCTTGTGCTGGAGCAGGTGCTCCACGCTGCGCTGGACGTTGCGGTAAAGCGAGCGGCTGTCGAGTTCAAGATAGGTCAGCAGGACTTGCGCGACGCGGACGCCGGAACGATCGAAGGCCTCGTCGTAAAGCCGCATGAGCCGGGGCTGGCCAAGCGCGGCGCAGGCCTGGAGTTCCGCCATGACGGTGGGACGTTTTTTCAGCCCAAGCAACGACATGCCGCAGCCGACCGCACCGGAGCTGACGAGCAGCACTTCGTGGCCCTGCTTGCGCAATTCGACGACTTGGGCGGCGATTTGCTTGATTTGGGCGACATCGATCTGGCCTCGGGGATCACTGAGAATGCCGGTACCGAGCTTGATCACCCATCGCTTGGAGACCGGTCCAAGTTTAGTTTTGCTCACGGGATAAGAGTCCGTACGCGACGGTAAAGTTGATAGAGCTGCCAGCCATGACGCACACCGGCGGCGAGGACCTGCTTGGCCTTGCCCAATTTGCTCTTGTCCTGGGATTGCGACATTTCCGCGGAGGGAGCCGATTTCCCCTTTTTCTTCCCGCCGAAGAAGGAGGAAACGAGACTGAAGACAGCGGGAACGGCAGCGACCACCCAGGGATTCTGGCGGAGAAAACCAAAACCGCGCATACCGTATTCGGTATAGCGGATAGGTTTTTCCAGCTTGAGATAGGCGTCAGAGAGTTCACCGCGCTGCCGGGAGATTTCCGCAGCGAGACGGGCGCGCTTTTCGATGAAGGATTCTTCTTCGGGAAGGCTCATGGCTTGGGCTCTCCGGGGGCGGCTTCGGGCTTGGGCCGGAGGCCTTCAACATCGCGCTTCAATTCGGCCAGCGTGTGGGAAAGGAACTTGGGCCGTTCGAGGATCATCTTGCGGGCGATGAAAGCGAGGACCGCAGTGCCTATGACGCCAACGGAACAGATGATCGAGAAGACCAGGACGCGCTCGTCCCAAAAGGCGACGACCAGGAAGAACATAACGAAGAAGACCGTGATACCGAGACAAAGCAACGCGCCGATGATGACAGCTACGAGTTGGACTGCGCGGACGGCCTCTTCTTCCAGCTCGAGCGTAACGAGATCGAGCCGGGTATAGACAATGGCGACGATCACGCCCCAAAAGGAGCGGAGCGACGAGAACAGGCTGGGACCTGCGCCCGGATCAACGCTTTCAGGTTCTGCCATGGCGCTGATCGGGCGGAAGATTAGTCGCGGCGACGCAGGAACGTGCCAGCGGCGAAGCCGATGCCGAGCAGGAATCCAACTCCGGCGGCGATGCCAACGGCGTTCCAGGGATTCTCACGCACATATTCATCCGTTGCGACGACGGCTTCCTTGCCGCGGGCCTTGACGACATCCTGGGCGGTGGCCAGTTTTTCCTGGGCGACCTTCAGGCTTTCTTCAACTTTCACGCGGGCATCGGCGGCTTTTTCGCCCACCACTGAGGCGGTGGCCTTGAGCAACTCTTGCACATCCTTGCCGAGGACCTTGAAATCTTCGACGAGTTTATCACGGGTGACCGACGCATTTTGATTGGAATTCGTTGACATAAATATCTCTCTTTACACTCAGTTAAGCTCAGGAAGGGCCGAAAGCAAGTAATGATTGGCGGGCGGGAAAAAAGACTCAAGCCGGGAAATTGCGCCTATTTGGGGGGAGCGTTGGCATCCATCGGTGTGCTGGTAGCCGGGGCGGGAATGGGAGTGGGAGCAGGAGGCGGGGTGGCGGCATCCGATTTGTCCCGCTCTTTGGTCTCCAGTTTGGGGCCGAGGACGATGAAAAGTTCGTCGAGGAGATTCAAGTCCGCTGTGGGCTCGATGGTTGCTTCGCGATAGAGACCGAACGTGGGGTACTGATTTTTGACGGGAGGCACTTCGGTCACCGTACCCAGGCGAAGACCGGCGGGGAAGTAGGGGCCTAGGCCGCTGGTGACGGCGAACTGGCCCACGGAGACGGTGGAGGTCTTGGGCAGGTAGTTTACTTTGACGCGGGGCTTGCCTTCCTCAAAATTGCCCTGCCCTTGCACAATGCCCTGGTCGTGGGTGCCTTCGATGACGGCCGAGATATTGCAATTTTGGTTCACGAGAAGAATCACGTCGGTCACATACTGCGAAACGTTGCCCGTTTTGCCGACCACGCCGCGCGGGGAAACAACCGGCTGATCCGAGGTGAGGGAATATTTCCCGTGGTACTTCTTGTCGAGGTACTCATTACTGGACCACCCAACGTTGATCTGGACCGAGTCCCACCAACTGGAAGGTTCGCGGCTGATGACGCGGCAGGGGAGCAATTCGTATTGGGAGGCGGCCTGGAAGCCGAGCATCTCGCGCAGACGCGCATTATCGTTGGCATTATCGGAGAGGAGTTGATTGCGCAACTGGAGTTCCGCGACCTGGGCCCGGAGTTTCTTCAATTCGATCTGTGCCTGATCGAGTGTCTTGAGCTTGGTGTCCATCTGGGTCACCGCGTTGACCGGAGTCTCCACGGTGCGCAGCACAGGGCCGAGCAACTCCAGGGTCTGCTTGCGCATCGGCTGGGTGATCGAGGCGGGGAGGAGCAGGAGCGCCAAAATGACAAGGGCTCCGAGCCCGATACAAACGAGGATCGTTGTGCTTTTTTTCACCGGTGGAAGTCGATCTCAGGATTGCTTGGGCCCGTGAAGGCCTGGGAAAAGTCGACTGGCGACATCAGCCCCGACGCTCGGATTCGGCGGCCCGTTTCATGTACTCAAATTCCTGGAGCACCTTGCCGGTGCCTTCTGCGACCGCGCTGAGCGGATCTTCCGCCACGTGCACAGGGAGGCCGGTCTCTTCGGCCAGCATCTTATCGAGGCCACGCAGCAATGCGCCGCCGCCCGCGAGGACAATGCCGCGTTCCACGAGATCGGCGGAAAGCTCCGGAGGGCAACGCTCCAGGGTGATGCGGATCGATTCGACAATGACTTGTACCGGCTCGGCCATGGCTTCGCGGACTTCCTGTGAAGTAATCGTGAGCGTCTTCGGCAGACCGGCGACGAGATCGCGGCCTTTGACTTCCATCGTCGATTCCTTTTCAACGGCGTAGGCGGAGCCGATCTTGATCTTAATGTCTTCCGCGGTGCGCTCGCCGATCATGAGATTGTAGGCGCGGCGCATATAATTAATGATGCTCTCGTCGAGCTCGTCACCTGCGACGCGGACGCTGCGGCAGAAAACGATGCCACCGAGGGAGATGATGGCTACTTCAGTTGTGCCGCCGCCGATGTCGACGATCATGTTACCGGCAGCTTCCTGTACCGGCAGGCCGACGCCGATGGCTGCGGCCATGGGTTCTTCCATGAGATAGACGTCACGCGCGCCAGCGTTGATGGCGGAATCTTTCACCGCGCGCTTTTCCACTTCGGTGATGCCGGTGGGGACTGCGATGACGATGCGGGGACGGCGCTGGAAACGGCGGTTATTGCTGACCTTGTGGATAAAGGCCTTGAGCATCGCCTCGGTGATCTCGAAGTCGGCGATGACGCCGTCCTTCAAGGGACGCACCGCGATGATGTCGCCGGGGGTGCGGCCGAGCATACGCTTGGCTTCGTCGCCGACGGCGAGGACCCGCTTGGAGCCCGCCTTGATCGCGACCACGGAAGGTTCGCGCAGGACGATGCCACGGTCGCGAACGTAGACGAGCGTGTTGGCGGTGCCGAGATCAATGCCGATGTCATTCGAGAAGAGGCCGGAGAAAATATTCATGTGCAGTTAATGAAAGAGAGATAGGGAAGGTTGTGAGAGAAATCGAAATGAAAAGGTAGCATCTTACAGAAATGTCTGGCCAGCCGCTTCTTGGGCACGAAGCCCCGGTGGCACATCCTTGTCTAGGGGGAGGGGTGGGGAGCGTCAAGGGGGATTGGCTGGTCAGGGAGGGAGCCTGGAGTCACTTGGTGACAGGTGTAACCTGTTTGGTGACGATGAATTGCTCGAATAACTGGAAGGGCATATGAGGATGGGAAGGCGAATCATGAGGCTCCGACTCGGGTAAGGGCGGTCGGCCCGTCCAGTCAGCCACTTCATAACCGTGCAAGATGACGCGTTCGTCGCCCTTGAGGGCGTCCCTTCTCACGGAAAGGATTAACGGGGGCTCGATTTTCTTTCCATTGACCGTATGCACCAAAACGAAGGGATCGTTTAGGACGATCGGGCCTTTGCAGGGGGTGGCTTCGATGACGGCGAAAGTTCCCAAAGGTAGGCCAAGAATTCCGAGCGGAGGTGGTGGCGGGGGCCGATAATTAATCGGTACTTGAGGTGGGGAGGATGGCGGCTGCAGCGGCTTCGTGGGATCAGGCTTGAGCCGCTTGAGATCCTCATCGGTCAGCTTGAAGTTTTCGACCGAAGTGACCATGAAACTGTGAAAGAAATAAAATCCCGCCAATTGGCCTGAATAAGGTTCGTCGTTCGGCAATCCTGTGGGTTCTCCTCCCCAGTCTCCTACTTCGTAGCCGTGCAAGACATAGTGTTTGTCGTCCAGGCGTTTGCTTTTTAGTGGAGCCGGCCAATCGGTCTGGATATAGCAATTAGGTGGGGCCGGTTTGCCGTTGATTTTTTCGATGCTGAATCCGGTCATGCCAACGCCCATCCCGTGGGGGTGCTCGACACCTTCGATGACGGCGAAGGTGCCCAGCGGCACACCTAGGATGCCTAGCGGCGCGGTCGGCACCTGATACTTTTCAGGATGCGGCTCGGCGAGTGGCGGGTCCGGTTCGGCCCAAAGGAAGCTTGCGCTGAAAAGGAGAAAGCAAAAGTGAACCACCAGGGCTTTTGTTTTCTTTTGCATGGGACGAAACGATCAAGCGTGCTGCGCTGGAAGCGTCTTCCCCAGTTTGGCGCTGCGCACAGCCTGGTCGAGGATATGGATCGGCCGACGCGACCATTCCGCAGTGATGATCAGGGCCTTCCCCTTGACGAGTTGGTCCCGCACATTTTCGTAGTAGCGGTGCTCTTGGCCGGGAGGATTCTGAAAACGGGTGGTGGTGATTCGCTTGTCCTCGCCATGCACGAAGGTCCTGCTGGTGTCGTAGTCGATGACATAGGTCCCCTTCGTGCCGGTGATTTCCAGCATGCCTTCCTTGGCCTTCGAATCGAGATTGGTAATGCAGAGCGTGAGCCATTGACCGCTCTTGAACCGCACGACTGCAAAGCCTTCGTCTTCATTCGAGTCTGCCTTCCAGACCGTCTGGGGGGCCCAATGCCCGTGATGGGCAAATCCGCTGATTTCGGTGATGGGAGAGTCGATCAACTGCAGCGAGTACTCCAGGAGATGGACGCCCCAATCGTAGAGGATTCCCCCGGAAATGCGGCGGCTGGTGCGCCACCAATCACCCGGTTTTCCATATCCCCCCATATGGCACTCAATGCGGACAATGTCCCCGATGATCTTTTCTTTTTTGATGAGCTGGACGGCCTGCATGATGGATCCGTCCCAATGACGATTGTGGTAGGTCGAGAGCATGACCCCCGCCTTTTTGGCCGCGGCAATCATGGCGTTGACTTCGGCCGTCGTGATGGCCAGCGGCTTTTCGCAGACAACATGGCGGCCCGCCTTAAGGCATTGGAGGGCCAGCGGCGCATGGGTATTGTGCGGGGTGATGAGTACGACCAAATCGACGGACGATTTCTTGAGCATGGCCGCGACACTCTTGTAGGTCTCGATGCCCGGGAAATCGACCTTGGCGGCAGCGAGGCGCGTAGGATCCACTTCGGTGATCGCGACCGGGGTCATGCCCGCGGCCTTCATCTGGTTCAGATGGCTCCTCCCCATGTTGAACGCTCCACCGTAACCGACGACACCAACTTTGATCTCACTGGCCTTGGAATAATGGGGCATAGGGAGCGAGTAGTAGCAAATGCGCGCCAATTGAAAAGCGAAACACTTTTCCGCGAAGAGGGTCGGACCGGCGGGATTTGAACCCGCGACCTCTTCCACCCCAAGGAAGCGCCCTACCAAGCTGAGCTACGGCCCGTATTTGCCGAAAAAGATCGGACAGGAAAGTTCACTCTGCCAGAACCGGCGGCAGCGGCAAGCTTGAAAGCAAGGTCTATGGGGATGGAATCAATTCCAGCGGCGGAATCAGACTCTACTTATGAATAAACGTGATGTTGTCCAGATAGTAGGTGTCGCTCGTGCCGTTATTGCTGGTCATGTAGAAATAGAGGGAATTGATTTTGGTCATGTCCAGCCCGGTTGAGAGCGAGGAGAGCGGAATATCCTGCACTACGTAGTCGGAGGTGTTTTTGGTCAGCGTTACCGCCGGGCCATAGACGTTGGTCGAGGTGGTGAGCTTAAGTTGCACCGTTTGTGAGCTGTTCGTGATCGGCCCCCGGATGGCGATGCGCAGGTAGTTCGCGGACGTGAGGTCCTGTGTACTGAACGCGATTTGGAATCCCGCCAGGGACGTATAGGTCACTTTGTACTGTTCGATCCCTTCATAGGGTTCGTAGCCACTGTCGATGTTGATGATCGACGACGCATGGGTGCCATATCCGCCGGTCCAAGCCGTGTGGTTGATCCCGCCAATGAAGACTGGATACACCGTGGTCGGTGTTGTGCTGCCAAAGAGGCTCAGGAACAAAGCCGTCGCATTCGGGTAATCCGGGTTTGTCGTGACGACTCCGGTGGTGTGGTTATAGCCGTAGATGTTGCTTTCGAAATCTCCACCCTGCTGGAAATAGGAGTGCCAAGTCACGTTGTTGGTCGTCTTGTTGAAGAAGTTATACATGTTCTGGACGAAGATGGTGTTGTCGCCGCCGCCCTCGTGGTACTGGGAATTCGTGTTGGCCAGGCCCCATTCGGGAACGGTCAGCGGAAGGCCTTTCGAGGCGGCGAAGTTGATCCACCAATTGAGGTTGTAGGTACCGTAGGTTGTCATGGAGGTCCAATTTTGATTGCGTTTGGTCGTCTGCTGGGCCGGGGTGCTGTAGCCAGAACTGGCCCACGTGTAGGGAGTCATCGGATAATAGAGCCCGTTCGGATTCGTGTCGTAAATATCGACGCCGATTTCATCGACGTAGCTGCCATTGGCATCCGGGGCAGGAAAGGCGAGCGAGGGATTGTTCAGCGTGGGGCCGAAGTATTGGTCTCCGAGGGCTCCACACCAATTGAACTTGAAGTGAGCGCCAGTCACCGCGCGCATGGTTGTGACGATGTTCTTCCAGTAGGCAGCATAATTGGCGGGTGTGCCGGCCAAACCACCGGTCCAGCCGCCTTGGCCCCAGGGATACCACGAGCCATTGAATTCCCAACCGAGCCGGATTGTGCAACTGCCATAACCCCGGGCGACCAAGTTTTGCGCGAGCGTGGTCCAGTAACCGTTGTAGGTCCCCGCGGCACCCGCGGCGAGATTGTATCCGCCGGAGTTCGGCAGCATCGGAATCGACCAGACGATCTTGTTGCTGTAAGGCGGCGCGAATTGGTCCATGCCCCAGAACAATCCGGCGTCCCCGCCCCATTGATTCAGATAGCCCGTGATATCCTGCCACGATGAATTCGGGCCAAAGGCCACGACCTTGCCGACGCTCGTGTTCAGCCAGTTCTCATAATTGGGAAGGCTGTTGCTGTAGTCATTGCCACTTGTAGGCGAGGGGAGATAGACGCCGGTCAGCGGGGCTGCAGAGCTGGCGAGGGGCGTGAGTGCAGTGAAGAGGCTGAGGGAGATACATTGAATCCGGCGAGTGAGGCAGAGTGAGGTCATGCTGATTTCCTTTTCGTTGGGCCATTATTTACGCGGTTAATTTCACATCTATCGCATCTTTGGATACATTTTGCCATGGGCTGGTCACTTGACAGTCAATACTCTGAAAAACGACTGAGTGGTTTTACCCCGAAGAGAGATATTTTCATTCCCAGGACAGGCCTTGCCCGCCAAGTTCTAAAGAATGAAGCGACGTTATTTTTTTTGGGCGGGCCTTCTCGTGACGGGAATAATTGGCGTCGCAACGCTGGATGCTACTCCCAAGAAAAAGACCACAGATTCGTCGGATGCAGCTTACACGGGGGCAACGAATTCGGTCTCCCATCCCGATGCTCCTGCACCGGCTCCGAAGAAAAAAAAGAAAGTCGCGGTTCCCGCCTCGAGTGCGGCTGCTACCACGAACGCCCCTTCTGCTGCTGAAACGAATAAGGTGATAGAGCCTGCCTCAACTGCAGCGGCCTCGACCAATGCTCCTTCGGTCGCCGAGACCAATAGCGCAGTGGTGCCTGTTACGGCGGCTGTAGCTTCTACCAACGCTGCGCCAACAATGACTGCGCCTCCGGCCCCCTCCGTCCACGTGTCGACTTTGTCGACAGCGGACCTCAAGGAATTCGCGGACCAGACTCCGGCCATTCAGGGGCTGATCACGAAGGGACTGGCGCTGACCAAATTGAACTTAAAATATCAATATGGCTCCGACGATCCTTCCAAAGGCGGCATGGACTGTTCCGGCACGGTGCATTATTTGCTGGAGCAAGTGGGGCTCAAGGATGTGCCGCGGGATGCCAGCGAAATTTATTCATGGGCCTGGAAGGAGGGGCATATTCAGCCAGTGACCAGCAGCAGCCTGAAGACGTTTGAGCTGGACCGGCTGAAACCCGGCGATTTGTTGTTCTGGACGGGGACCTACGATGTCCAGCGCGACCCGCCCATTACGCATGTGATGATCTACTTGGGGACGAACCGGCAGGATGGGAAGCGGGTGATGGTGGGAGCGAGTGAGGGGCGCACTTACAAGGGCAAATCGCAATATGGTGTGAGCGTGTTTGATTTTGTCCTCCCAAGGACGGCCACAAAGTCGGAGGTTGGTTCTTCGTCGCCCCGCGAATCGACGAGTCGTTTTATCGGTTACGGGCCTGTTCCTGGTTTGTGATGGGGTGGTCCCATGGAGCCGGGAATTCCGCCCAAAGAATCTTTTCCGGTCCCCTCTTGCCTTTTTGCCTTAGATTTTTGAAGATGGTGGGATGGACTTGACCCGTATCGTCGAATCGTTGCTTTTTGTCACCGATCGACCCTTGACTTCCAAAGCCATCGCGCGTGCCGTGAACGAGGCGGCGCGGTTTGCTCCCTCGGACGAAACCAGCGCCCACGAAAAGAGTACTCCCGCTGACATGGACACTGCGGTCGAGCAATTAAATGTGCAACTGGAAGCATCAGGATCAAGCCTCATGGTGCAGAACATCGGCGGTGCGTATCAGCTCAAGACCCGGCCCGAGTTTGCCGTCTGGACCAACCGGCTTTTCGATCAGCCAAAGGCCCCGCGTCTCAGCCAGCCTGGCTTGGAGACGCTGGCCGTGATTGCCTACCGCCAGCCAATCAGCCGTGCGGAGATCGAGTCGGTTCGCGGCGTCGCTGTTGATGGGGTTCTCGCCACGCTGCTGGAGCGCAAAGTCGTCAAAGTCGCGGGCCGTTCCGAGCAGCCCGGGCGTCCATTGCTCTACGAGACCACGCCGATTTTTCTCGAGCTCTTTGGCTTGAAGAGTCTGGATGAACTTCCCAACGCCGATGAATTGCGCCGGTTCCAACCTCCTGAAATCTCCCATGCCCCCGAACAACAGCAACTTGACGCCGTCCTTGTCCAGGCAGATGCAGAAGCTGCGCCTGAAGGTGGACCAGATCGACCTCAAGATCCTGAAACTCCTCCAGCAACGGAATAAGGTCTCCAGCCAGATCGGCCAGGTGAAACGCCGTCATGGGGCGGCGGTCTACGTCCCCCAACGGGAAGGGGAGTTGCGTGCCCGGATCGCTAAGTTGAGCCGCGGGAAGCTTCCGCTTGAAGCGGTCGATGCCATTTTCCGCGAAATTCTTTCCAACTCCCGTGCGGCCCAAGGCCAGGCGCCGATCGGGCTCCTACTGGCCGGGGCTGAAGCGATGATGTTGCCGGCGCGATGGCATTTCGGCGCTTGTGACGAATTTGTGACGAAAAAAACCTGGACACAATTGGCCGCAGGCCTCCAGAAGGGCTCGCTGGCCCTGGCTCTTCTCACGGGTGACGATTTGGCGGAAGCCTTGCAGACGAGCCGCGCGCGGAGCCAATTTCTCTCCCGGTTCGACATTGTTGGAGACTTCTCTTCCACCCTCGAATCGACGCCGCTGGCTCGGAGGATTTTAGTCGTGACTCCTCGCACACAAGGAGTTACGTGTCCGGCAGACCGTCTTATTATTTTAATCGAGTGCAAATCCACGGTGGATACGGTAAAAAGGCTCGTTAAATCCATGTCAGACCAATCCCTTCATGCCGAAGAGCTGCCCGTTCGTGGACAAACTGCGCAAAGCGCGACGGCGGCTCTGGTGCGTTTGACCTTGCCGCGATGTGTGGATACGAGTCGCTTGACCGAGCAACTCGTCGCTGTGGGCAAGTCGGCGGGCCTGCAAATCTCCCTTCTTGGCGTATACCCGGGTACCGAGAAATATGGCGGATAACGCTCCAGTGCCTGAAGGCGCCCCCCAGCCTCCCGTTTTGCCCACCGCCCCGCCCCTCAAGCAGTCGGCGGCGGGAAAAGTCGTGGTATTGCTGTCCTCCGTGGCCAAGGCGCCGCCGGTGAAGACCCAGGCAATCGCTCATGTCGCGCCGACTCCGTCCACGCCCAAGGAGGTCCCACTGCGTCCCTCGCTCAAGGTGGTTGCGCCGCCGCCTTTGCCTGCAAAGAAAGTAGTGGATGGCAAGCTGCTGCGTCCCGGTGGCAACGCCGAGGTCAAGGCGCTGACCAAGACGACCGTGATTTCCAGTACCTCCACTGGGAAAGACAGGAACCCCTCGCCTGTCCCGGCCCAATCTTCACCGACATCCCTTACTCCTGTGCCTGATCAAAGCGCGCCGAAGAAGACTTCGGCCCGCCTGCTGATTCCGAAGATCAAGCTCAACGAACCGGTGCCCGTGCCCGATCCGGAGGAGACTGCGCCCGGAGAATCGATTTTGCTTGGTCCCGGGGAAACAGCAGAGCATCCCGAAAGACCATCGTCGAAGGCTGCGGAGACGGGATCCGCTCCGCTTCCTTCCACTTCTTCTTTGGTCGTGTTGCCACCCGTCGGTACAGGCGCGCCGTCGGCAAACATGCTTCAGCCACCGGTCGTGTTGAAGGAAGGCGTTTCTCCCACGCCCTCGCCCGGAACAAAACTTCCGCCACCCTTGCCGAAGCCGGTGGACAAATCTGCGCCGCAGGCGATCCAAGCCGTTCCGAAGCTGGTGGAAAGTGAACCGCACGAGACTCCCGGAAAACTTCGCCCACCCCAACTTCGTACCGAGGACGGGCCGGACAAAAAGAAGGAAGATTCTGCCGTTGTCGCAAAAGATACGACACCACCCGGTACGGTTCCTCCCGCTTTGCCAACGAAAGCGCCGCCGACGGCTTCTTCAGGATCGAAAGTCACGGGGCCGATTATCCAGCGCGAAAAAAACGAGCCTCCGGTGGCGACCACCAAGGCCCTGCCGCCGCCGATCGATCCAGGGAAGGCCACCGGCAAATTGCCTGCCAAGCCCGAAGAGAATCGGCCTGCGCTTCGGCCTCCAGTCCTGCCCAATAAGGCTCTTGCCAGTCTCAAGGCCGAGGCAGAAGCGGCGGCTTCCCCGGCCGCGCCCGCAGACAAACTGCCGCCGCCGCTGAGTGTTGTTCCGGAAATGGCTCCTGCGGCGAAGGCGACCGAAACGGAAAAGCGCAATGCTCCAGTCGAATTGCCGTCCAAGACGGATGCCAAGGAGAACGCCAAAACCGCAGTGTTGCCCACGGACAAGCCTCCCTTGCCCTTGACCCGCGCGGAGCGGGCGAAAAAGAGACGCCGCATCGAGGCCGTTGTTTTTTATGTGATCCTGGTTGTCTTGATCTGCCCTGGACTTTATCTCGGAACACTCCGATTCTGCCGGGAGACGAAAATGGAAGGCCAGGTCATTCCGCCCGCTGGCATGCCGTTGGCTGATGAAGTGTGGATCGTGAGCGATTTCCGGCAACTGGCCGCGGGCATTACCGATGATCTCGCCGAGGAGCGCGCTCCGCTGCTTCTGGAGTTGCACGAGAAGCAGGACCACGTTCAGCGCGTGCAGGCGGACCTCGCCATGCGCGAAGAACGGATCCGTCTTTTGCAAGCGCAGATCCAAGCCGCGAAGGACGAGGAAGGTAAGGTCGTCATGCAGGCCCACGATGCCGCGCAGGAACTTTGGGACGGGCCGGGGGCGAAGCTGGATGACGATTACAATGCGCGCCGCAATGCCCTGCAGGATGCGATTGCCAGCCGGGCGAAGTCGCTCAACCTGAAGTATGATCCCGATCCGGCTTACAATGCGCCGGAGGTCTGGGCCAACGCTTACCGCCTGGCGCTCTATCAGGTCCCCACCGGTGTTGATGCCGGCAAGGAATATCAATGGTTGGCCGACCAGATGAAAAGCTGGCGCGATTTTGTGAAGGCGCAGGACGACAAGCGTGAGCAACTGCGCGAGCAGGCCGCGCAGATCAAAATGAGCCCCGCGGCGAAACTGACCGACCTCAATGCGAAGATCGACGACTTGCAGCATCGCATCGACAACACCCAGGCGGAGGAGGAGCCGCTCAAGCCGGAGTTGCAGCAGGCCCAAGCCGACATGGCGGAGGTCCAGACCGCGGAGACAGGGCTCGACACCAAGTACTACAAGCAACTCAGCGCGTTGCCGGTGGGCAGTGTCACCAAACGGTTGCCGATGGATCCTTATGGCCGTTTTTCCTGGCCCAATCTGGAGAATGACAGTCCCTTCGCTGAAGGGGAGAAAGAACATCGCTACTGGATCTTCGCCCGTGCGACCCGCGCGGACGGGCGCGAATATTGGGCGCTGGGCCGCTTCAGCATTCAAAAGGACCATACGCTGGGATTGTTGATCGAGCCGGACAGCTTTATTTCGACCAAGGCGATGTTGCGTCCGGATTTGTCGCCGGATGAGCAGGCGCAATAAGATCGTGGCTCCCAAGACCTGGGCCTGGCGGCGCTGGATCGGTGCGGACGCAAAAGACCTCTGGTCTGCGCGGCTCGAGATCGAAAATGTTCCCTGGGTGGTGACCGAACGTCCCCAGCGTTCCCGCATCCTGCTGGAGGCTTATACCGAACAGAAGGCCATTGCAGCATCGCTCGGTCGACGATTTGGCGGCCAGGTCCGTCTCGTCAAGACTTCGGAATGGGTGCAATCAAAACCTGCCCCGCCGCTGCGAATCGGACGCAAATTGGAGATTGTCCATGCCAAGCCGAAGAGGCGACAGGCGCTTCCGCAACTTCACATTCCCCATGGCGTGGCCTTTGGCAGCGGCGATCACGCCACGACTCACATGCTATTGGGTGCCTTGACCCGTTATAGGGACTGGGACCGGACGGCTGTGCTCGATCTGGGAACGGGTAGCGGTGTCCTCGCCCTGACGGCGCGGTTGTTTGGCGCGCGGAAAGTAGTCGCGACCGATTTCGATCGCGATGCGGTCAGGACAGCCCGCGAGAATGAGGCGCTCAACTTCCCCACGCCACTGGTCCGCTGGCAACGCGGGGACGTAAAGCAGCTCAACGTCAAGGCGCCATACGAACTTGTGCTGGCGAATATCTTCAGTGAGATCCTTTGTCAGGCTGCCCCGCAGATCGCTGGCTGTGTTGCCTCGGGGGGACAGCTTTGGCTCAGCGGTATCCTGCGTGAGCAACAGCAGGACGTGGTCACGGCTTATCGCTGCCAGAAGTTGAAGCTTCTCCGCACGGTTAGCCGGGGCAAATGGGTCATGCTCCAATGGAGCAAACTGCAGGCTTAAGAAAGTGGATGGTCCGTGAAAAAGACGGCGTAGACGAAATAGCCGATGGCTCCCAGCGCGATGACGGCAAGAAGGCTCAGGATCATCACCCACGTTTTATTCGACTGGCCGCGAGGCTTCTTGGCGATGGGAGATGCATTGATGAAATTTTCCGGGCGTCCCTGGGAGGCGCATTCAGAGAGGTTGACCCGCTCAGAGAGGCTCGGCATCGGCTGGCCGGGAGGCTGATGTTCGGAATCGTAAAGGAGTTCGATGTTGCCGAGGCGGACAACATCATTGCGGCGAAGCTTTTGCTCGGTGATCTTTTCGCCGTTGACCCGAGTGCCGTTGGTCGAGTCAAGATCCTTGATGACGTAGTCGAGGGCGTCGAGCTTGAGCACGGCATGGTGGCCGGAAACGCTGGCGTGCTCGACCTGGACCTTGTTATCGGCGACCCGGCCCACGGTGATCTCAGGGCCGGCGAGATCGAAAGATTGGCCGGCAAATTCCGGCGACTGTGCGACTAAACGGGGCATAGTGGCAAACGCTACGAGTTATTGGCATTCTTATCAATCATTTTACTGAATTCCCGGAAAAAGTAATCCGCATCGTGCGGACCGGGGGCGGCTTCCGGGTGGTACTGGACCGAGAAAACCGGTTCCCTGCGATGGCGGAGACCTTCGCTCGTATGGTCGTTGAGATTGATTTGCGTGGTTTCCGCCTCGGCGGCGGGAAGGGACTCGGGATCGACCGCAAAGCCGTGGTTCTGGGAGGTGATGCTGATCCGCCCCGTGGTCAGGTCCTTGACCGGCTGGTTGCCGCCGCGATGGCCGAACTTCAGCTTGAAGGTCTTGCCACCGAGCGCATAGCCGAGAATCTGGTGTCCCAGACAGATGCCGAAGATCGGTTTCTTGCCGATGAGCGATTGCACCGTCTTGTGCGCATAGGTGATGACGCCGGGATCGCCGGGGCCATTGGAGAGGAAGATGCCGTCTGGATTGGAGGCGAGCGCCTCGTCGGCCGTGGCGGTGGCGGGAAGGACACGCACCTGAAAGCCATGCTGGCGCAGACGGCGGAGGATATTGGTCTTGAGGCCGAAATCGAACGCGACGATGCGATGCTTCACGGGCGGTAGCGGGGCGAAATAATCCTCGCCGGTGAGGGGAGGCGAACCGGCGGGGCGCTTACCCTGGATGAGAGTCCACTTGCGGCTGAGCTTGTTCTCGGGATCCCAATCGTAGGCGGCGGGGCAGGTGACTTGCTTGACGAAATCGGTTTCGAGATAGGACCACTTCTTGGCGAGGTCGACGGCGGCGGCATCGGACAATTTTTCCGAGGTCATCACGCCGCGGAGAGAGCCCTGAGTCCGTAGGCGCAGGGTGAGCGAACGGGTATCGATGCCGGTGAGGCCGGGGATGTTATAGCGCTTGAGATAGGCATCAAGGGTCTCAACACTGCGCCAGTTGCTGACGACAGGGGAGAGCTCGCGGACGATCAGACCGGAGACGTGGGGCTCGTACGATTCGACATCGAGCGGATTGATCCCGGTGTTGCCGATGAGCGGGTAGGTCATCGTGACGATCTGGCCCTTGTAGGAGGGATCGGTCAGGATTTCCTGGTAACCGGTCATCGATGTGTTGAAACAGACTTCGCCGTTGACGGTGAGGGGGGCGCCAAACGAGAGGCCGCGCCAGATGGAGCCGTCTTCAAGGGCGAGGAGGGCGGGATTCATGGTGCTCCAATATCGCGGGTTAAGCGCGAAGCTCAAGAAATTGTCGGAGAAAAATTATTTTGATCAAGTGAGGCCATATAACGTGAGGGGCTCGGTCTTTCCTTTGATCGAAACCGGACCGAGATTATTCCATCCGGAGACTCCATTAGCTTGAAGGATGACCGGCTCGGAGGCTATGGCGCGGACGCCATAATGCGAGCACAGGGCGTTCAGGCGACAGGTGGTATTTACAGCATCGCTGAGGGGTTCCAAGGAGCGATAGGTTCCGTGTTCAATGCGAACGAGCGTAACGTACCCGGTATGAATACCGACAAGCGACTTGATTTCAAATGGGAGAACGGAAAGACGTTCCTGGATCGAGGAGGTGAAGTGACAGGCTAATGCGGCATGATCGGAGTGCTTCTCTTCAAGCCAGTAGGCTAATAGGGCGTCGCCAATAAATTTGGAAACGGTGCCACGGTTTTCTTCGATAGCGCTTACGATAATTTTCAAATAAGAGTCAAGGCCTTGAATGGCTTGGGCTGACGTGAGAGGGTCTACAAACTGGGTGAAAGCCTTCATGTCGCAAAATAAGATGGTAGCTAGGCAATCGGGCTTTTCGATGTGAAGCATTTCTCGTTTAGAAAAAGGATTTTTCATAAAGGGCCTCGCTTGTTAGTCCGGCAAACCACCATTAATGACTTCAGCATAAGTCTTAAAGTGAAACTTGCAGACCGACTTCAACGCCTCCGGCCCTGACTTCATGACGATCTCCCGGGCAGCGGCCTTGACTTGCGCGGAGGCACCCTTGGGCAACGTGATCCCGACTTTCTCGCCGAGATATTTGAGGCGGATGAGGAAACCGGCGCGGGCGAGGATGGAGGCAGCGGCGACAGCGATGTCGCTTTCGGCCTTGGTCCGTTGTTGGAGGAGGATTTTCTTGCCGTGTTCCTTAAGTGCGCGCTGAATGAGGCTTTCGTGGGCGAATTTGTCCGAGAGCGCGCGGGGACATTTCGGCCAACGGGTGAGCAGGTTCTCGATCACCGTGGCGTGGCCCCAGGCGAGGAGGCTGTTGAGGTTCCGGAACTTCACGTAGAGCTCGTTGTATTTCTCCGGCGAGATGACCACGACGTTGCAGCGATCCAGCGTGATGAGGTCCTTGATCGCGTCAGCGAGATCGAGCGCCTTCTGGTCGCTGGTGATCTGTTTGCTGTCCTTGACGCCGAGATCGAGCAACTGGCGCGGCAGATCGCCGTCGACATAGACGCCCGCGATGACGAGCGGGCCGAAGAAATCGCCCTTGCCGCTTTCGTCGATGCCGAGGTGCGGTTGGAACATCTCGGGATTGTGGACCTCGTCGTAGCCGAGCTTCGCCTCGCCGACGATCTCCGGCTCGATGGTGAACTCGACAAATTCCTTCGCGCCCTTGCCCTGCACGAGCAGTTTGCCGGAGGTGTAGGCGTTGATGGTGAGTTTTTGTTTCTGCGCGCCGAAGAGGGTGTAAGGTACTTCACGGAACGTGAAACTTTTTTCCTCCAGAATTTTCCTCAATTTATCGGCCTGGGCGGGCGTGACTTTAAACGTGAAGCTGGAGGGTTCAGGCACGGGCGTAAGAAATTTTTGACGGAATTAACGGAATTACGGAATTCACCAAATTAACGGAATTTCTTGGCAGGAAAACAGGAAAGACAGGAAACTGGTTTTTCATCCATTCGACCCATTAGCCTTACTTGACCCGTGGCAAAAGCTCCCTCAACTCCCAAGCAGTGGCAAACGCTGCGGACAAATCTGGCGACGTGGTACGAGACCGCGAAGCGCGATCTTCCCTGGCGGCGGACGAGCGATCCCTACGCGATCACCGTCTCCGAGCTGATGCTGCAGCAAACGCAGGTGGTGACGGTCATTCCTTACTATAAGCGATGGATGAAGCAGTTCCCGACCTGGCAGGCGCTCGCCTACGCGAAGGAGCCGGAGGTCATCAAGGCGTGGGAGGGGCTGGGCTACTACCGCCGGGCGCGGAATCTGCACGCGCTGGCGAAGATTGTGGTGCTTACGGGCGGTGAGCTGCCGCGCAACGAGGACGAGTTGCTCAAGCTGCCGGGGTTTGGGCCCTACACGGCGGCCGCGGTGGGAAGCATCGCCTTTGGGATGCCGCTGGCCGTGCTGGATGGAAATGTCATGCGGGTGCTGACGCGGGTGCTCGCGTTGACGGACGATATCTCGCGTCCGCAGACGCGCGATAAATTGCAGGATATCGCCACGGTGTTTCTGGGCAAAGCCAATCCCTCCGTGCATAACCAGGCGGTCATGGAGCTTGGGGCGACAGTCTGCCTCCCGCACAACCCGATGTGCCTGATTTGTTCGCTCCAGAGTGGTTGTGCGGGGAAAGACCGCGCGGAGGATTTTCCGGTGAAGACGCGCATCGCCACGGAGAAGCGGGCGGAGACGGTGGCCATCCTGCGTCACGAAAACCGCTTCTATTGCGAGCAGGTGCCCGAAGGCAAGCCGTGGCACGGCCTCTGGCGCTTCCCCGACTTCGACAAGACCAAGATGCGGGGAGGGCGGGTGATGGTGACGATCAAGTACGGCATCACCAAGTACGTCGTGACGATGGATGCCGTGGAGGCGCAGTGGAAGGGCCGTGCGCCCGTCTCAGAGACGGTGCGTTATCTGACCGCGGAGGATATTCGTGAGTACGCCTTCGCCGCGCCGCACCGGAAATTGATGAAGTTGCTCACAAAAAACAATCCGTCATCCTGAGCTTGTCGAAGGATCAGCCTCCAAGGGATTTTCAAAATCGATAATCCGCTGCTAATGAGCAAGTTTTCCGGAAGCTAATCCTTCGACAAACTCAGAGTGACCAAACGGGAAACAAAAAAGCCCTGACCGGAGTCGGGGCTTTTCTTCGGCACTGTTGCCGTGCGCAGCACTAGTTCTTTTCGGAACGGCGGCGCTTGTTTTCGTCGAGGATCTTTTTGCGGAGGCGCAGGCTGGTGGGCGTGGCTTCGACGAACTCGTCCGGTCCGATGTACTCGAGCGCGCGCTCGAGGCTCATCTTGATCGGGGTGTCGAGCTGGATGCCCTTGCCGTCGCCCTGGGAGCGCATGTTCGTCAACGCCTTGGCCTTGCAGGGATTGACCGCCATGTCGTCCGGACGGGAATTCTCGCCGACGACCATGCCGGCATAAATCGCATCGCCGGGGCTGATGAAGAGGCGACCGCGTTCCTGGATGTTGTTGATCGCAAAGCCGGTCGCATCGCCGGTTTCCATCGAGACGAGCACGCCGTTGAGGCGGGTCAGGATTTCACCGAGCTTCGGCCCGTACTCTTTGAACAAGTGGCTCATGATACCTTCACCGCGCGTCAAATTGACGAGATCGGTTTCGAAGCCGATCAAGCCGCGGGTGGGGATCACCGCTTCCACCGAGACGGTGTTCTGGTGATGGTTCATATTGACGATTTCGCCCTTGCGATTGGCGAGGTTCTGCAGGATGTCGCCCAGCTTGTCGGCCGGGGTCTCGACGTAAACGGTCTCGAACGGTTCGAGCACGTTGCCCTTGTCGTCCTTGTGGTAAATGACCTCGGGACGGGAGACCATGACCTCGAAACCTTCGCGGCGCATCTGCTCGACGAGAATGGCAATCTGCATTTCACCGCGCGCGCTGACTTCAAACACGCCGGCCGCATCGGTATCGGCGAGGAGAATGCTGACGTTGGTGCGGGTCTCGCGGACGAGGCGGTCGCGGATGTGGCGGGCCGTCAGGAACTTGCCTTCGCGTCCGGCGAGAGGGGAATCGTTGACGACAAACTGCATCTTGATCGTGGGCGGATCGATGTCGACGAAGGGAACCGGCTCGGCGGTTTCGGAGTCGGTCAGCGTCTCGCCGATGAAGATGTCTTCAAAGCCGGCGATGCCGACGATGGTGCCCGCATTGGCCTCATTGATCTCGATCTTGGCCAGACCAGCATGGGAAAGGATTTTGGTGACCGTGCCTTTTTCGCGCGTGCCATTCTTGTGAATACAGAAAATCTTGTCGCCCATCGTGACCTTGCCGCCGGTAATCTTGCCGTAGGCGATACGACCGAGGTAATCGCTGTAATCGAGGTTCGAGACGAGCATTTCGAAATGCTGGTCAGGATTGGCCTTTGGCGGGGGGATCTTGTCGATGATCGTCTCGTAAAGAGCCGTCATGCCCGCGTTGCGGGTCTCGTCATCCAAGTGACCTTTCCACTCATGCGTGGCGAAGCCGAGCTTGGCCGAGGCATAGACGGTGGGGAAATCGAGCTGCTCATCGGTGGCGTGAAGTTCGAGGAAGAGCTCGAAGATCATGTCGAGGACCTTGTGAGGGCGGGCATTTTCGCGGTCGATCTTGTTGATGACGACGATCGGCTTGGCGCCGACTTCGAGCGCCTTGCGGAGCACGAACTTGGTCTGCGCCTGGGGGCCGTCAAGGGAATCGACGACGAGAACGACACCGTCGATCATCTTGAGAATGCGCTCCACTTCGCCGCCGAAATCAGCGTGTCCGGGAGTGTCGACGATGTTGACGTGGTAATCCTTGTACTGGAAGGCCGCGTTCTTGGCCTTGATCGTGATGCCCTTTTCGCGCTCGAGGTCCATCGAGTCCATGACGCGCTCGACAACGGCCTGGTTGGAGCGGAACGTGCCCGACTGGCGGAGCAATTGGTCGACGAGCGTGGTTTTGCCGTGGTCGACGTGGGCGATAATAGCGATGTTGCGAATCTTTTCCATAGAGGTAGCCCCCAGTTGAGGGGGAACCTGAGAAGCTAGCGGGGTCTGGGGCGGGGCACAAGGGGATTCTTGCGACTTTCCGGCGACAGATGCAGCCTGATAGGCCGCAACGGGTTATTGCTGCGCCTGGGACTGTTGGCGAAGCAGGAATTGATCGCCCGGGATCACGGCGCCTTCGCCCGAGGCCGCCTGCTCGAGACGTTTCTCGATTTCGTCGAGTTTATCGCGCACGGCCTGCAATTCCTCGCCGGACAGTTCATCGAGACATCTGAGAAGTTCGTCGAAGGTCATGCGCAAAATATTTTAAGTTTAATAAAGGTGCTACTTCTTCCCCACAAACCGCGCGATGCGTTCGACGGCGATCTCGAGTTGGCCCATGCCGGTGGCGTAGCTGCAGCGGACATGGCCTTCGCCGCTGGCGCCGAAGGCGGTGCCGGGGACGACGGCGACCTGTTCCGCCTTGAGCAGGCCGAAGGCGAAGTCATGCGACGACTTGCCCGTCGATTTGATGCTGGGGAAAAGATAGAACGCGCCGCGCGGTTCGAAGCAGGGCAGACCCATGTTGCGGAAGGCATGGACGAGGAAGTTGCGGCGTAAACGGTACTGCTCGCGCATTTCCTCCATGTCGCCGCGACCGTGGCGCAGCGCCTCAAGCGCCGCTTCCTGGCTGACGATGGGAGCGCAGAGAATGCCGTACTGGTGAATGCGCATCATCGCGTCGATGAGCGGGGCGGGAGCGCAGGCGTAGCCAATGCGGAAACCAGTCATGGCGAAGGCCTTCGAGAAACCGTGCAGGAAGATGGTCCGTTCACGCATGCCGGGTAGGGAGGCAATGGAGGTATGGCCGTTGGAGCCATAGGAGAGCTCGGAGTAAATCTCGTCGGTGATGACGAGCAGGTTGTGCTCGATACAGATGGCGGCGATTTCCGCCAGTTCGCCCGCGGTCATGACACCGCCGGTGGGATTGCAGGGGAAATTGAGCAGCAGCACTTTCGACTTGGGTGTAAGCGCGGCCTTGAGGACGTCAGGGCGCAGTTTGAACTCGTCCTTCTCTTCCGTGCCGAGGGGGACAGCCACGCCATGCGCCAGCGAGATGCTGGGGCTGTAGGAGACGTAGCAGGGCTCGTGGTAGAGGACTTCGTCGCCGGGATTGAGGACGGCGCGCAGGGCGAGGTCGAGCGCCTCGGAGACACCGACGGAGATCAGGATTTCAGTCGCGGGATCGTAGGTGAGCTTATAATCGGAGGTGACGTAGCGGGAGATTTCCTCGCGCAACGTGAGCAGGCCCAGGTTGGAGGTGTAGCCGGTCTTGCCGCGCTCCAGCGCGTAAATGGCGGCCTCGCGAATGTGCCAGGGCGTGACGAAATCGGGCTCGCCGATACCGAGCGAGATGACGCCTTTCATCGACTGGACGATCTCGAAGAAATCGCGGATGCCCGAGCGCGGGATGGCGCGCACGTGGTCTGCGACGTAGTCCTTCGGTGACGTGGGGGAAAGGGGAGTGACGGGAAGATGCATGGAAGTACGTTTTCGCACAGCGGCGCGTTAGGGGCTGACCTGGAGCCGTTCCTCGGTCGCGACCTTTTCGCGCAAGACGCCCTGCTGCTTGTAGGTCTTCAGGTTGAAATGGGTGGCGGTGGAGAGCACGCCGGGCAGGGTGGAGAGCTTCTCCGAGACGAACCCGGCGACTTCCTGGAGGGTCTTGCCCTCGATGAAGACGAGCAGGTCGAAACCGCCGCTCATGAGAAAGCAGGAATGGACCTCGCGGTACTGCGCGACCCGGTGCGCGAGCTTGTCGAAGCCGCCCTCGCGCTCTGGCGTGACGCGGACTTCAATGACCGCCTTGACGCTGGTGCGCTTGGCACGCTCGTCATCGACGATGGCCTTGTAGGCGAGGATGACGCGGTCCTTCTCCAGCGCCTTGATGCGCTTCTTCACCTCGTCAGGCGTGGTCTTCAACTGGGCAGCAAGCACCTCCGGCGTGGCCAGGGCGTTTTCTTCCAGAAGATTCAATAAGGCTTCGTCCATCGGTGGAGCCTACAGGAAGTGGGGGTGGTTGTCGAGATGGGGACGAAACAACTGGACTATTTGCTTTCGGCTTTTGCTTTGCCCAATTTGCGCAATCTCAAAAAAGAGGTCGTTCCATGAATTAGATAGGCGAACACATAAGCGACGATCCCGTAGGCAATCCAAAACCCCCAGGTGTCTGGGGTTTGGAAGAAGAAGAAAACGAAGAGAGCAAGAAAAGCATAGAACAAAGCGGGTGCCATTCGGCCCAACCAGCCCGGCCAAAAATTCACCTTTGCTGTTTGCTCAATCACTAGTTGAAAATAAGCCTCTTCGCCCAAGGCATGTGCCATCGGAATACGCACAGCGTTGCTACCAGCCACAAGAAAGCTCCCAGTTGCGATCATCACTGCGCCTTCGGGGAAGTAATAGGCTAAAAAGGCAGCGAATAGAGTTAGAAAGGCAAACGGCCATCGAAATTTTCGAGCGATAGGGTTGGCTTCTAATTTTAATTTAGGCGTTACAAGCCATGTCGTCAGCAAATCGCTAATTCTCGATAGAAGCGTAAAAGCAAAGAGGTAGTGATAGAAAGCAGGCATAGACCCTTGGTAGCTGACGGCTAGAAATGAGCCAGACGGAAAGAAAAAGCCCCAACGGGGGCGAGCCAAGACAGCCCAGGGCAACGCCCTGGGAAAGGTTCCACGACGAGAAAGCCCTGAAGGGGCATTCTAGATTGGGTCGCCCTCTTTGGGGCTAAAGGTACATTCTTCATACGGGTAGAAAAAAGCCCCGACTGGAGTCGGGGCTTTTTGGAAGACGTCCGCCGATGGGGACATCGGCGGCTACCTCGGAGGACCGTTGCGCGGCGCGCGACGGCTACCGAAGGCACGGCGGTCACAGCCACAGCTGATCGACCGCGCTACAGGCTGATTACATATGCGCGATGATGTTATCGCCGAAGGCGGAACAGCTGATCTTCGTCGCGCCTTCCATTTGACGGGCGAAGTCGTAGGTGACTTTCTTGCTCGCGATGGCGCCGTTGAGACCCTTGATCAGCAGGTCGGCCGCTTCGGTCCAGCCGAGGTAACGGAACATCATCTCGCCGGAGAGGATGACCGAGCCGGGGTTGACCATGTCCTTGTCGGCGTACTTCGGTGCGGTGCCATGGGTCGCCTCGAAGATCGCGTGGCCGCTGATGTAATTGATATTGCCGCCGGGTGCGATGCCGATGCCGCCGACTTGTGCCGCGAGCGCGTCGGAAAGGTAATCACCGTTGAGATTGAGCGTCGCGATGACGTCAAAGTCTTCCGCACGCGTGAGCACCTGCTGCAGCGTGATGTCGGCGATGGCGTCCTTGATGATGATGCCCGCGCCGGGTTTGCCCTCGGGGATCTGGCACCAGGGGCCGCCATCGATCTCAACCGCGCCGAATTCCTTCTTCGCGAGCTCATAGCCCCAATCGCGGAAGGCGCCTTCGGTGTACTTCATGATGTTGCCCTTGTGGACGAAGGTGACCGACTTCTGCTTCTGGTCGATGGCATACTTGATCGCCGCGCGCACGAGGCGTTCCGTGCCGGGCTGTGAGACCGGTTTGATACCGATGCCGACAGAGGAGGGCTTTTCCGCACCAAAGCGGATCTTCTTGAAATCCTTGGGATACTTTTCCTTCAGAAACTCGATGACGGCGAGGGCGGCTTCGCTGCCAGCTTCGAAATCGATGCCCGCGTAGATGTCCTCGGTGTTCTCGCGGAAAATGACCATGTCGACCTTCTCGGGATTCTTCACGGGAGTCGGGACGCCGGTGAAATACTGCACGGGGCGCAGACAGACGTAGAGATCAAGCATCTGGCGCAGCGCGACGTTGAGCGAGCGGATGCCGCCGCCGACGGGCGTGGTCAACGGGCCCTTGATGCCGACGAGATATTCCTTGAAGGCCTCCACGGTGTCATCCGGGAGCCAGTTGTCGAACTTGGTCTTGGAGGCTTCGCCCGCGAACACTTCAAACCAGGCGATCTTCTTCTTGCCGCCGTAAGCTTTGGCCACGGCTGCGTCCATCACCTTTTCGCTGGCCTTCCAGATATCGCGGCCCGTGCCGTCGCCACGAATGAAGGGAATTACGGGATTATCGGGAACGGTCAGGACGCCGTTTGAGATCGAAATTTTACCGCCAGCGGGAGGAGTGATGTCTTTATATGCCATAGAGGCGTCGATTGAAGCACGAGTCAGACCGGTATGGCAAAAAAATTGTCTAGCGCTAACGGAGCAAATGATCAGCGAAAAAGATCATCATCAAGTAGGCTGCTGCTAAAACGATGGGAAGTAGGCCAATAACGGCTGTCGGTTTAATCCCTCGTTGAATGACAGCTATCTCGGGATTGTCGGGATTGTAAAACACAGGGACGTGTTGTCCGATTTCGTACTCAGCAGCAAACATTTCGCCTCTTGTTCCAAAACAGTAATTCTCGGTGCAATAAGTTTTTCCCGACACATGATATTCGTAAACATAGAGAGTATCGGTCTGTCGTGCAGGTCCTATGCCTGTTCCGTTCGTACCGATCATTGACGTAACTAAATAGGAGTCATGGCGGATATCTTTTACGAGCCCTTTGGTGGACGGCCAAAAATAACTGCGAAAGCCTAGAGCGATGAGTTTTCGCTCTTTATACAAAAGGAAACTCCCAAAGCTTAGCAAGCAGGTGAGGATTAGGTAGTTAACGAGCATTAATGTCTGAAGTTAAATAGAGTAACGACACCTTAATCTGCAAGACTACAAGCAAGAGCGTCGATTATCGAACTTGGAAAAGACTTGAAACGACCAGTCTGACGACTAGTTTGTTTTAATGAACGTCGCCACTAAAACCGTTGGAGCCTATGAAGCCAAGACGCATCTCGCTTCTCTCCTGAAACAGGTTGAAAAGGGAAGAGAAGTCATCATCACCAAGCGGGAGCGGCCCGTCGCCCGGTTGGTGCCTATCGCCGCGGCGATGCCTGATCGGCGTGAGGTCTTTCAACGCATTCGCGAACTCAGGGCGCGCATCGCTCCTCTGCCCGAGGGCGAAACCATCAAAGACCTGATCAACGCGGGACGAAGGATATGAGGGTAGTTGTCATCGATAGCTCGGTGACGCTCGGCTTTCTCTTAAGGGACGAACAGTCCGACTCGGCTTTGAAAATCTTCGAGGCCATTGAGAATGGTGCCGAGACCCACGTACCCAGCCTCTGGTGGATGGAAACCGCCAACGGCCTTTTGATGGCTGAACGCCGCAAGCGCATCTCGCAGACACAAACCACCGAGGCCTTGCAGATGATCCAGATGCTCGACGTTCAGACGGATACTGAAACGTCGTCCCAAGTAGTTAAAGAAACAGTTTCATTGGCCCGCCAATATGGCCTCACCGTTTACGACGCGGCCTACCTGGAATTAAGCATGCGCCGCCATGCAACGTTGGCGACTGCGGATAAACAACTGGAAAAGGCAGCGCGGTCCGTCGGCGTAAAGATTCTAAGTTGAAATTCCCACTTTCAGTTCTGACACCAGCTGTCGTAAGAGGAAAAACCTTCAATCTCTGCAAAAGATATGTGGGGATAAAAGAAAGTCTGATATAAGCAGAGCGTGCATTCGATTTTGCTGATCGATGACGACGCTCAAGCCCGCAAGGCCTTTGGGATGGCCTTGCGACAACGCGGCTATCAGGTCATTGAAGCCGATTCGGGTTACAACGGGCTCGAAGCAGCGAAGAAGTATCTCCCCGACCTGATCCTGACTGATGTCAACATGCCCGGAGGAGATGGTCGCGCTCTGCTTCATCATATCCGGCATACTCCGGAACTGAATGCCAAGCAGGTGGTGCTGATGACGGGACATGCGGAACTGGTGACGCCCCGGACCGCCATGGAAGAGGGGGCGGACGATTTCCTGATCAAGCCGTTCACGCTGGAGGCGCTTTGTTCCTGCGTGGAAGCCCGGTTGCGCCGCGCGGAGATTCACTGGCGGGTGGAGGACCGCAACCTGGAGAAGCTGCGTGCTTCCTTGTTTGCGACGCTGCCGCACGAGCTCTTTACCCCGCTGGCGGGAATCATGGGAGTGTCCGAATACCTGCACTCGCATGCCACCTACATTTCTCTTGGAGAGATGCAGCAACTCCACGCCGAGATTTATGCCTCGGGCCAGCGTCTGCAACGTACGCTAACCAATTATTTCCGCATCCTGGGCCTGGAAGATGAAGCATCGAGGCTGCAGAGTCAGACATTGCTTCCCGTTGACAAAGTGCGTTCGGCGATTCAGGCGGGAGTTGATGCGGTGCTGGCCCGGCCCGGTCCCCCGCGGACGATCAACATGGAGTTGTCGGATTTTGCCGTTCGCACCCATGACGACGACCTGAGGACGATCGTGGAGGAATTGGTCGATAACGCGCGAAAGTTTTCCAGTATCGGCTCCGAAATCATGGTGCACCTGGACAAAGCGGGAAATCTGACTGTTGCCAATCAGGGAAGGGGCATGACGGAGGAAGAGATCCAGCAAATTGGCGCCTTCCAGCAATTCGATCGCAACAAGCATAGCCATGGAGGCCTTGGGCTGGGGCTCATTCTGGTGCAAAAACTGGCCGAACGGAATGGGGCAAAATTCTCCATCGAAAGTCAGCCGGGGCAGGAGACGAAGGTGGTCGTCCGCTTTAAAGCGAGAGCAAAGTGAAATTGCCGTAGATGCGTGCAGGCAAAATTCCTGCAGCGGAACCGGAATGATTTTCCGCAATTCGCGTCAAAACTCCGAAGAAAATTTTGATCCCGCTTGATTTGTCGCGCATGGATTTTAGCATGCATGATGCTTGAAGCCAGTGTTGCGCCGGTTGCGGCCTCCTTTCCCGTCACCCCCCTGTCACAAACTCCCCACCTGAAAACCACCGTCGATCCTTTTGCCCCGCTCGACACATTTGCTCGGCGGCACTTGGGTCCGCAGGCGGATGAAGTGGTGGTGATGCTGAAGGCAACTGGTTACGCTTCCCTGGAGGAGTTGGTCGATGACGTCATTCCGCCGGCGATCCGACTGCGTCGTCCGCTCGATTTACCACCGGCCAAGGGAGAACGTGCCGCGCTGGAGTCGCTCCGGGAGATCATGGCCAAGAATAAGGTCTTCCGCTCTTATTTAGGACAGGGCTACTACGACACGATCACGCCGCCGGTCATCCAACGAAATATCCTCGAGAATCCCGGTTGGTATACCGCTTACACGCCCTATCAAGCGGAGATTGCCCAAGGCCGCCTCGAAGCTCTGCTAAATTTCCAGACAATGGTCGCCGATCTGACCGGCCTCGATATCGCTAACGCCTCCTTGCTTGATGAGGCGACCGCCGCCGCCGAGGCGATGACGATGCTCCATGCCGTGCGGGTAAGCCCGGCAGCCAACCGTTTCTTTGTTTCCAATACGTGTCATCCGCAGACGATTGATGTCGTCCGCACGCGCGCCGTGCCGCAGGGCATTGAGGTCATCATTGATGACGCGAAGGAGCTCAATCCCGACACCAGCTATTTTGGCGCGCTCCTGCAGTATCCGGATACCAATGGTGCCATTTTTGACTACAGCAAATTCATCCACGAGATGCATCAGATCGGCGGCAAGGTCGCGGTGGCGACTGACCTACTCGCGCTGACGCTGCTCAAGCCGCCGGGCGAATTCGGCGCGGATGTTGCCCTCGGTTCCGCGCAGCGTTTCGGTGTGCCGCTCGGCTACGGTGGGCCACACGCGGCGTTCTTTGCGACCAAGGATGAATTGAAGCGGAACATGCCGGGGCGTCTCATCGGCGTCTCGCACGATGCGCAGGGCAAGCCCGCGATGCGGCTTTCGCTCCAGACGCGCGAGCAGCACATCCGCCGCGACAAGGCCACCAGCAACATCTGCACCGCACAGGTTCTGCTGGCCGTGATGGCCTCCATGTACGCGGTTTATCATGGGCCGAAGGGGCTCAAGGATATCGCGCAGCGGATTCAAGGTCTGACTTCGCATCTAGCCGGAGTCTTATTGGCACTCGGCTACAAAGTCGGGACGGAGCCCTTTTTCGACACGTTGAAGATCGCTGCGACGGGAAAGTGGAGCGCCCATGAGCTGGCGCAGGAAGCTGCTGCTCGCGGCATCAACCTGCGCGTGGTTGATTCGGACACCCTGACCGTTTCGCTCGACGAGACGACGGCGCTTGCCGATGTGAACGCCTTGGTCGATGTCTTCGGCAAGGGAGAGGAAGGCCGCGACCTTGACCGCATCAAGGGAGCAGCGGTCCACATCCGTATACCCGAACATTTCCACCGCACCAGCGAGTACCTGACGCACCCGGTCTTCAATTCGCATCGCACCGAGACGGAAATGCTGCGTTACATCCGCAAGCTCGAGTCGCGTGATCTTTCGCTCTGCACGTCGATGATCCCGCTCGGTTCCTGCACGATGAAGCTCAATGCGACCGCGGAGATGTTCCCGGTTTCCTGGCCGACCGTCGGCAAGCTGCATCCGTTTGCGCCGATGGAGCAGACCCGCGGCTACCAGACCATGTTCAAGCAACTCGAAGAGTGGCTCGCTGAGATTACGGGAATGGCCGCAGTCTCGCTGCAACCTAACGCCGGTTCGCAGGGCGAGTATGCCGGACTGCTCGCGATTCGTGCCTATCACGAAGCACGCGGCGAAGGACATCGGACAGCTTGCCTGATTCCTGCATCGGCGCATGGAACGAATCCCGCGAGTGCGGTCATGGCGGGGATGAAGGTTGTACCCGTGGCTTGCGATGCCAACGGCAATATCGACATCACCGATCTCCGCAAAAAAGCTGATCAACACGCGGGCGACCTTTCCTGCGCGATGATTACCTATCCCTCCACGCATGGCGTGTTCGAGGAATCGATTGTGGAAGCTGCGGAAATCATTCACTCGCACGGCGGCCAGGTTTATATGGATGGCGCGAATCTTACGGCGCAGGTCGGCCTGTGCCGTCCGGGCGATTTCGGCATGGATGTCTGTCATCTAAACCTGCACAAGACGTTTTGCATTCCGCATGGCGGTGGTGGTCCTGGAGTCGGGCCCATTGCAGTCGCGGCGCATCTCGCCGATTATCTTCCGGGCCACGCGGTCATTGCGCCCGGAGAAGGCCGCCGGGAAAAGGGAGCGGTGAGTGCCGCGCCTTGGGGCAGCGCGAGTATCCTCGTTATCTCGTGGATGTACATCGCGATGCTCGGCGGGGAAGGCCTGACGCGCGCCACGCAGACGGCGATCCTCAGCGCGAATTACATGGCGACGAAGCTGGAGCCCTATTTCAAGGTGCTCTACCGCGGTCACTCCGATCTCGTCGCGCATGAATTCATTCTCGATCCACGCCCGTGGAAACAGTCGGCGGGCATTGAAGTGGAAGACATCGCGAAGCGGCTGATGGATTACGGTTTCCACGCGCCGACGATCTCCTTCCCGGTTCCTGGCACGCTGATGATTGAACCAACGGAGAGCGAATCGAAAGCGGAACTCGACCGGTTCTGCGATGCCCTCATCGCGATCCACGGCGAGATGAACCGTGTCGCCTCGGGTGAGTGGCCGCGCGACAACAATCCACTCAAGAACGCCCCGCACACGGCCCCGGTCGTGACGGCCGACGAATGGAACCGTCCCTATGGTCGCGAAGTGGCCGCCTATCCCGCCTCCTGGCTGCGCGAGCACAAGTTCTGGCCACACGTGGGCCGCATCGATAATGTGTACGGCGACCGGAACCTCGTTTGCTCCTGTCTGCCGATGGAAGACTACGAGGCCTGATTTTACCCGAATCGAACTATGAAACATGCGGACGAATTCCAGACTTTGGGCAACGGCATCTACTATTGGTCAGTCTTTGAACCGAGTGTGAAATGCGAGGTCGGTTGCGCGGCATTCAAGCTGGCCGGTGGCTTGGTGGTGATCGACCCTGTGCCATTGGCCGAGGCGGCGTGGAAGGAACTGACCGCTGATGCGCCCTTACGCGCGATCCTGCTGACGAATGGCAATCACGTCCGGGCCGCAGTTGATCTGCGCAAACAGTATCCTGTGCCGGTCGTCACGGCACCGGAGACACGGCGGGATATCTTCGAGCTCAAGGCTGACGTTACGCTGCTGCCGGGGGAATTGCTTTATGGCATTGCAGCCATTCCGATTCCCGGCGCAACGGCGGGAGAGACGGCCTTCTTCGTCCCGCCCGGCATCATTGTCCTGGGCGACGCGATCATCAACACCAGCCTTGAGAAGGGCTTGGAATTTTTGCCCGACAAGTATTGCGCCGATGCCGCGCAAAACCGGGCCTCTCTGAAAAAGCTGCTCGACTTCGATTTCCACACCCTCATCTTTGCCCACGGTGCGCCGATCACGACTCACGCCAAAGAAAAACTGAGCGCCCTGCTTCAATCCCATTCATGAAAATCGTCCACTCTCTCCTCCTCCTTGTCGTTGTCGGTCTGATCCTTCCCCTAGGCGCCCAGACGGCACCGCCAGCGGCTAACAGCGCGCCATCGCCGTCGCGCAACATCATGCCAATGTCGATCAACCACAAGCCGAACCCGACCGCGCCGCCCGCGGAATTGGCTGCACCCATCGACAAATTCTTCAAGTCGCTGAAAGCGGGCGACTACCCCACGGCCTACGAAGGGTTTCTCGCCGGTACTCGTCTGGGTGCCCAGAAGGAAAAAATGTCGGTCTTTATTTCCAAGACTCAGGAGGCCTTCGGCATCTACGGCAAGCTCAATGATTACGAGGTCTATGACAACTACAGCGTCGGCAGCAATGTAGTCGTCCTGACCTACCTGACCCGGCACGACCTGCAGCCGTTGCGCTGGCGTTTCATTTTTTACCGCCCGGACAAGCAGTGGGTGCTCATTAACATGGGCTTTGATGACGTGCTCCTCGATATGCTCGATTAGAGAATCCTGCCAGCGAGGGAGAACATTTTACTCGTGACTGCGGACGAATAGGGTAAGTTGAAAGATTACATCTTCCGCGCATATTGAAGTTTCACCGTCCTTATGAGTTCCGAGCATCCCTTCCTGCCCCTGCCTCTTGTCGAGACCCGTCACCTGCAAAACGGACTCAGTGTCCTCGTTCAGCCCGATTTCACCGCGCCGGTCGTCTCGATCCAGTTCTGGTGCGCGACGGGAAGCATCCACGAGTCACCGTGGGTCGGCGCGGGCCTTTCCCATCTGCTCGAACATCTCATGTTCAAGGGTACGCCGACCATGGGAAACAGCCAGATGGCGCAGAAGATCCAGGATCTGGGCGGTCATCTCAACGCTTACACGTCCTTTGATCGCACGGTCTATCACGTCGATCTTCCTTCCGACAACGCCCTGGCCGCGTTCGAGATTTTGGCCGATGCCATTTTCAATTCGACCATTCCCGCCGAGGAATATGACAAGGAAATGGAAGTCATTCGCCGCGAGTTTGCCATGGGCCGTGACAATCCCGATTCCGAACTCGGCAAACTCATCTTCCAGACCGCGTTCACACGGCATCCCTACCGGCACCCGGTTATCGGTTATCTCGATCTCTTCAATCAGCTCACCCGCGATGACGTCGTCGCCTATTACAAGGAGCGTTACGCTCCGCAGAATTTGACCCTCATCGTCTGCGGCGCAGTTCAACCGGAGACCATTTTTGCCCGTGCGACGGAACTCCTCGAAAAATATCCGCGCCGCAAAATGGCCGATCTCCTCATCCCCGAGGAACCGCTCCAGCATGAGCCGCGTGAATTGCGCAAGGAATTCCCCACTCAGCTGAGCCGGGTTGCGCTCTGCTGGCCTATCGGCGGCTTCGATCATGCGGACACTCCTGCTCTTGATCTGCTCGCCATGCTGGTCGGAGGCGGACGCAGTTCGCGTCTCAACCAGACCTGCGTGGAAAAGCTGGCGCTCGCCGAGCAAATCGATGCCTTTGCCTATGCGCCGGCTGGACATGGTCTCTGGGGCATCGAGGCCCGTTGCGCGCCCGAAAAGGAGAAGGCGCTGCTGGACGAAATTCGCCGCCAGATTCAGCAGTTGCAGCACACTCCGCCCGATGACCGTGAACTCGACCGGGCCAAGCGGCAGAGTTTGCTCCATCAGGTCCACAGCCAGAAGACGATGTCGGGCAAGGCTGCCTCGCTGGGCCGGGGCTGGATCTACCAGCGCGATCCGCATCTCAACGCCCGCTATCACGAGCACGTGCAGAAGGTCACGTCGGAAGAAATCGTCAATGTGGTCCGCCGCTACCTTCTGGCTGAACGCGAGAACCTCGTTTCGCTCGTCCCGAAGGGCGAGGCTCCTGTCGCCTCCGTTGCCGCCAAGGAGGCGCTCGCCCGGCCCGTGCCGCAATCGATCGCCCTCCCTTCGCCGCAACAGCGGTGCCTTTACATGCCGCAGCATACGCTGCCGCTGCTTTCCTTGCGCGCCGTCCTGCCCGGAGGTTTGATGAGCGAGCCGGAAGGCCAGGCCGGATTAGGGCGTCTGGCCTCGCATCTTTTGATCAAGGGAACCCGCCGTCGCAATGCCGAGCAACTTGCCGCCGACGTCGAGCAATTGGGCGGCTCGCTTCATTCCGATTCCGGCAACAACAGCGCCACGCTTTCCCTTGAATTACTCAGCCCGGATTGGAAACCGGGGCTCGATCTCTTTATCGAGATGCTTACCGAAACCGCACCGACGGAAGCGGAATTGCAGACCGAGAAGCGCAAGCAGCTTTCCCTGCTCCAGGCCGAGCAGGATTATCCTATGGCCGCCGCGCGCGATCTCGTCCGCGCTGCGCTCTATCCTGGCCATCCCTACGGCGGCAAGAACTTTGGCACGGTCGAGAGCATCGAGTCGATCACGCTCAAGGATGTCCTCACCTATCAGGCATCGCGTCTGCTGACGCAGGAATTAGTTTTCACCGTGACCGGACCCACGACTCCCGAACAGTGGCACGATACCGTTGCCCAAGCAGTATCATCGTTGGCCGCGCGCGAGTCCCAGGCGCGCGTCAAGCCGCCGGTCCCGCAATTGCGCGAAATCATTCGTCGCGAGCAGATTGTCCCGAAGGAACAGGCGGTCATGCACCTGGCTTTCTCCACGGTTCCGGTCATCCATCCTGACCAAGTCGCTCTTTCGATCCTGGACGAGGCGCTCTCTGATCTGGGATCGAGGCTCTTCATCCGCATCCGCGAAGAACTGGGACTTGCCTACTTTGTCGGTACGTCGCAATTCCTCGGCCTTGAGGCGGGACACTTCTTCTTCTATCTCGGCACCGATCCCGCCAAACGCAAGGAGATCGAGATCGAACTGCTGCGCGAGGTCGCTCTTCTCGCGGAAAAAGGAATCACCGCTCCCGAATTCGCCCGAGCCCGTGCCAAGATGCAAAGCCAGGACAAGCTCGAGCAACAAAATCCATCGCAGATTGCCTACGCTGCCTCGCTCGACGAACTCTTCGGCCTCGGCTACGCTTATGGTCAGACGCGCCGCGATCGAATTGCCGCCATCTCACTGGAGGAAGTCAACGCCGTCGCCGCGCGCTATTTCTCGCAGCCAAATTACGTTTTGGCGACAGTCTCTCCCGAATAAAAGGCGTTCTCGTTGGGTGAGTCCCGTCGAACTGCCTTTCGATATTCTCGCGGCGTCCGGCCCATCATCTGCCGAAAGCGGCGTGAGAAATAGTTGCTGTCCTCAAATCCGCACGCCTGGGCGACATCGCTAATGCGTCGGCTTTCCCATTGTTCACGGCCCAGTTCATCGGCGGCGCGACGAATGCGGGCCTGCATCAGGTAATCCGCCGGTGTTGTGCCGACGGCGAGGCGGAAGCGGCGATGTAGAGTGCGCTCGGACATCCCCATTTCGCGGGCCAGATCGGCGACGGCGAGGGGACGGTCCAGCTTCGTTTCGATCCAACTGAGGATGCGGCCAAACCTGTCTTCCGAGCGGACCGGCAGTCCGGTCTTTTTGCCGTAACGGCGACACAGCATTCCGACGATCAACGTTAGATAAGCCTCCGCGAGAAGCGATCCTCCCTGACCTTGTTGATGGGTCTCCTCCTCGAGGCGGTTGGTCCACTCTTCAATCTGTGACAATTCCTCCGACGAAAGGCGAAGATGACTGATGTAGTCCCGGCGACGCCAGCGCACAGACTCGAGAGTAAAAAGCGAGTGATAACCCGGCAGACCCCCCAGTTCACGCCCCAGGCGGTCCATCAGGTCGGAGCGGATCAGAATATTGATCAGATTGAGGCCCAGTGGTTGCTCGTAGCCATGGGGACGGTGGCTGTTCAAGACAAGAACATCGCGGGGTTCGATGCGGTGCTGGAAATGATCGGTGACATGGACGCCGGATCCCGAGAGCACAATGGCAATTTCAAAAAACTCATGCCGATGCTGGCCGATTGGCCCTTGCCGTACTTCACGGTGAACGACCACCCGGGTTTTCCGGTCCGGGAAATAGTGCTGGCGCTTGAGCAGATTGATCTTCCGGGGAGGCATGGCAGTATTATGCTAATATTTGGCGGAATATTCAAGGAAGCAAAAACAAGAGGCTATTATCGTCTGGGGATGAGCTCCCTCCCTCTTTTCTCCAGCGCTTCATGGATTGCCTCCCCGATTGTCGGTGGGGCTGCGACTGCTCCCCCCGTGCCTTTTCTGCGCAAGGTTTTCAACCTCGAACAGCCGGTCAAGTCAGCTCGCCTGGCGATCACGGCCCTTGGTCTTTACGAATGCGAAATCAACGGCCAGCGCGTCGGGGACGAAATCTTTGCGCCCGGTTGGACGGAATATCGCAAGCGAGTGCAGTACCAGGTCTACGATGTGGCCGGACATCTCCGTGCGGATGAAAATGTCATCGGTGCGATTCTCGGCGATGGTTGGTACTGCGGCTACCTCGGCTGGGGCCCTCGTCAACATTACGGCGATCGGCCCCGTCTTCTGGCCCAGCTGGAAATCGTTCTCGAAAATGGCACGACCGTGACGGTGGCATCCGATGGTTCCTGGAAGACGAGCACGGGACCGATCCTCGAAGCCGATTTCTTGATGGGCGAAAGTTATGACGCGCGCCTCGAATTGGGAAACTGGTCGCAACCGGGCTATGACGATACCCGCTGGCAGCCGGTGCTTCTCTCGCCTCCGGAAGCGCTGCCGGAACTCACACCGCGGCTCGGGCCTCCGGTGCGCCGTCTGGGCGAGATCAAGCCGGTAAAGGAATCCAGCCGGGAGGCATGGAACGCTCACCGCACGTTTGACCTCGGCCAGAATTTTTCCGGTCGCGTTCGGATCACGGTCCAAGCCAAGGCGGGAACCACGCTCCGTCTGCGTTTTGCGGAAATCCTCAGTCCGGATGGAAATCTTTATACAGACAACCTCCGCGAGGCCCGCTGCACGGACTACTACACCTGCAAGGGCGGTGAGCCGGAAACGTGGGAGTCGCGTTTCACGTTCCACGGTTTTCGTTACGTCGAGGTGAGGGGCCTTTCCTCCAAGGATTCCCTCGAAGTCACGGGTATCGTCCTTCATTCTGACACCCCATCAACCGGGACTTTTCGTTGCTCCCATGATTTGCTGAACCAGCTTCAGCACAACATCGTCTGGGGCCAGAAGAGCAATTTCCTCGAGGTGCCCACCGACTGTCCGCAGCGCAATGAGCGCCTGGGTTGGACCGGCGATGCGCAGGTCTTCATTCGCACGGCGGCCTTCAACATGGATGTGCAGGGCTTTTTCCACAAGTGGATCCAGGACATCCGCGATTCGCAACGTCCGCACGGCGGAATTCCGTCGGTCATTCCGGCGACATGGACAGGTGAGGGTTCCGGGGAGGATGGCGGCCCTGCCTGGGCCGATGCCACGGTCATCTGTCCGTGGACGATTTATCTCTGTTACGCCGATCGCGCCATCCTTGAGGATCACTACGACTCGATGAAGCGTTTCATGGACTTCTTGAGCGAACATCGCTGCCAGGGACTGATCCGCAATCATCCCGACAAGAACTGTCACTCTTATGGTGATTGGCTCGCCTTGGATGGCGGTGGTAAGACCGAAGGCATCACGCCGTCCGACCTGATTGGCACCGCCTTTTATGCCCACGATGCGGGGCTCATGGCCAAAATTGCTGAAATCCTGGGACGGCACAATGACGCCAAAAAATATCAACAGCTTCGCAGCGAGATCGTTGAGGCATTTCGACGTCGCTTCATCACGCCGGACGGACTAGTCGCCTCGGGCACCCAGACGGCCTATGTCCTCGCGCTTCACTTCGACCTCGTCGAGGAAGCGACCCGCGCCACGACCGTTCGCGAACTGGTCCGCCATGTTGAAAGGAAGGACTTTCACCTGGCCACTGGTTTTGTTGGCACGCCTTACATCCTCGATGTTCTCGAGAATGCCGGGCACCTCGACGTCGCCTATAAGCTCCTCGAGCAGGAGACTTTCCCCTCGTGGCTCTTCCCGGTCAAAAATGGCGCCACGACAATCTGGGAACGTTGGGACGGCTGGACGCCCGACAAAGGTTTCCAGGATAAAGGCATGAATTCCTTCAACCACTACGCTTACGGCGCCGTGGGAGCCTGGATGTACCGCACGGTCGCAGGTCTTGAGCTCGATCCAGCTGATCCTGGCTACCACCATGTTATCTTCCGGCCGCGTCCCGGCGGGACGATCACCTGGGCCGAGGCATCGCTCAAGACCAAGCGGGGCCTCGCATCCATCCACTGGGAACTCAAGGCTGGCGAACTGTGCATTGACGTCACCGTTCCGGAGGGTAGCCGAGGAACGCTATCTTTACCCGATGGCTACAAAGCTCAATTTCCGGATTCGCTTCCGCCCGGTGCCCATTCCATCATTGCTCGCAAGTAGCAGCTCGCTGTGACGGTAAGGGTTGTCCATAACCCTTGACGGAGAATCTCTCTGAAATCAAACATCGGATTTCAATCCGAGATGGTTGATTTTATTGATTATTCATTAATAAAAAAAGAGTTGATCCGGCAGTATTTGACTCCATATGGATCAGACCGAAACTAACAGCTAAGTCGCAATCATGATAATGGTAGTTCATGCGACTGAATCGGAACCACGCCGCTGATAACAGCCAGTCCATTGCTTTCAGGCTGAGTTCCTTGGATCTGACAACTCTATCGATCCAATCACTTTTCAAGAGGTAGTGAGATCCCCTTAACGTTGATGGCTCGAAAATGGAGAATATAGTGATAACATTAAAAAAGACCGCCATCCCTGTCGTTTTGTTTCTCTTCGTTTGCTCATTAGTCGTCTTGAAAGCAGATCCGCCAGGAGTGGGTTGGACCCTTACTTTTTCCGATGAATTCAACGGTCAAAGCACGTATGACCATGCGAAATGGACCGCGAGCCTCGGCGTTCCTTCCGGTGGGTCTGCCTATAACGTGGACTCTCCCATTAACATCGATTTATCCAGCGGCACTTCGCTGAAGCTAATCGCTGTCGCGAACAATCCGGCTACCGGTTACACCTACTCGACGGGTGAGTTAACGACCTCAACTCTATTCAACCAGGCATTTGGTTACTTTGAGTGTTATGCCAAGGTCCCGGCAGGCAAGGGAGTCTGGCCCGCTTTCTGGCACGTGGAAGGCCTTGCCGAAGGTGGTGGCCGTTACTGGCCGCCGGAAATCGACACATTTGAATATATCGGAGCCAAAAGCACAGGCACGGCCAATACCGCCTATCTGACCAACCATTGGTCGGACAAGTATCCTCTCGACGATAACAACTACCACGACAATGGACTTCAGTGCACGTATGTGTCGTCCCAAGATCTTTCCCAAGGCTTTCATAAATATGCCGTCGATTGGGAACCTGATTCAATTACTTGGTATATCGATGATATTCCTCGTTATACGGCGACCTCCAACGTTCCGTACGTGCGAGCCATGGATGTCCAACTCGATCTTGAAATTGGCAGTTCAACCTCGTGGCCCGGAGCGCCTGACGCCAACACGATTTTTCCTTCGGTCTATGAAATCGATTATGTTCACGTTTATTCACGGCCCCTGCCCAGCCCATGGCACTCGACTGACGTGGGCAGCCCGGCAAACCCCGGTCGGACTTACGCCTCGAACACCGGCTTGATGAATGTCATGGGTTGTGGCGCCGGCATTGGAGGTACCAGTGATCAGTTTCAATTTGCCTATATGCCGCTGACCGGCGACGGCACGATCATCGCCCGGGTGAAAAACGAGGTGCCGGTCAATTCGTTTTCGGCTACTCCCAATACGGGCGCACTCGCCGGCGTGATGATCCGCAATTCCTTGACCGGAAACGACACTTACGCCCTCATGGCCCTTGAACCGGTGGTTAATGGCACGGCTGGCGGCAATGTTTACAGCGCGCGGACGACTTTGAGCGGCACCGCCACGAAAACTGTGCTGGGCAACGGACGGACCGTGCCCAGTTGGATCAAGCTCGTGCGCAGTGGATCGACCTTTACCGGTTACAACTCCACCGACGGCCTGACATGGACCTCAAGCGGAACAACCACGATCACCATGGGTTCGTCGGTTTATGTGGGGTTGGCCGTCACGGCTACGACCGCTACCAATCGCGCCACCGCTCAATTTGACAATATCTCCATTACGGGCTCTGGCGCGCAAACGCTCGCGTCCATTGTGGTGTCGCCGCAATCCGCCGCGATGGAGCCGGGTTCCGACCAGCAATTCAGTGCCATTGCTTACGACCAGTATGGAAATCCGATGGCGGCCCAGCCGACGTTCACCTGGACCACGTCGGGTGGGGGCACGATTGGCAGCACGGGTATTTACTCGGCTGGGTCTACCCCCGGAGGTCCCTTCACGATCACCGCTACAAGCGGAAGCATTTACGGCGTTGCTGGCGTCTCTGTGCGCAACGTGCCCAATGCGCCTTTGAGTTTGACCGGAGTTGGCTCGACCATGTTGTCCGGACGAGTCACGCTGAACTGGACCAATAACTCCACCATCGCGTCCGGTTTTACCGTGCAACAGCAGAACGGCGCGATCTGGAGCAACGTGGGGACGGTGTCGGGTACGACGACTACCTTCACCCATACAGGGCTTGCGATGCCTTCCGGCCCGCACGTTTACCGCGTGATGGCGAATGGCACGGGAGGACTCGACTCCACCTATTCGAATTCCACATCTGTAACACTTCCGACTCCGCCGGCCGGACCGACGGGTTTGTCGGCAACTCCGGGTTTGAACAAAATCACCCTTGCCTGGAACGCGGTCAGCGGTGCCAGCAACTACAATGTTTATCGCGCGACGGTTGTGAGCGGCCCCTATACGGCGATCAAGTACAACACGGCCTCCAACAGCTACATCGATACGACTGCCTCGGCGGACACGACCTATTTCTATGAAGTGAGTTGGAACGCCAGCGCTGGAGGCAGTCTGAATAGCGCACCCATATCGGCGACATCGTTTGGTGCGCTCACCACGATCACGGTGAGTCCGTCCAATCCCACGGTGGCGAGTGGGTCGACCCAGCAGTATACCGCCGTTGGCACGGATGCGGGAGGAGTGAGCGTGATTCCGCAGCCGACGTTTACGTGGGCATCCAACGGAGGCACGATCGATTCCAGCGGTCTCTTCACCGGAACCGCAACGGGAACATTCGTGATTACGGCAACCAGCGGAAGCCTGAATGGAACCGCGACGGTCACCGTCACTGCCGGTCCGCTCGCGACGATCACGGTTACTCCGGCCAATCCCAGCGTCCTGAGTGGAGGAACCCAGCAATTCACCGCCGCGGGCACGGATGCGAATGGTAATTCCGTGACGGCAACTTATACGTGGAGTACCACGGGCGGTGGAACGATTGACTCAACCGGACTCTTCACGGCGACCGCCGCCGGCGGTCCATACACGGTCACCGCCACAAGCGGCAGCGTCAACGGTACGGCTAGCGTGACGGTAACAACCCCCGCTCTGGTCCTTTTCAATGACTCTCCCCAAAACGGATGCGCCTTCTACGGAGGCGCTGTCTCGGCCAGTTCGCCGGTCCATTCCGGCACGGCCTCCTATGGCGGAGCGGGCAGCGCTTATGCTCAACGAGGCATCACGGGTGGAACCTCAGCCGTACCCGTCGGGCAGACCACCCTGCAGGAGTACGTCTACATCGCTTCACCGGCGACGAGCGTCAGCAGTTTCATGGTTCAATTGGGAGCCCCCAGCTATCAACAGGTTGCTTTTAGCGCCACGAATAGCACGCTCTGGACCATTGACGGCACCGCCGGCCATACCACTGGTTTGACCACCAATACATGGCACCTCGTACGACTCAATCTTGCGGCGGCTTTCGGCAGCAACCTCGTGCCGGGCACCACCAAGATCAGCAACATCACGACGCAATACACGAGTGCAGCGGAGTCCGTCTACATGGACGACGTCACTCTTCAGCCCTAAAATCGTCCTGCCGCTTTTCGGTCACTCCCGGTGAGTGGCCGAAACCGGGAGGGAGGGCTCGAGTTCATTCGACAACGTCGAATCCCATGATACGTTACGTTTCAAACCATGGCTGAACTCGAAAAACAAAAATCCGTTATCGGCAATGCCGAACTGGCCCAGCGCTTCGTCCAATTTGTGATGATGCAGGCCCAGAATATCTTTTACGTCCTTGGACGCATTCCTTCGCCGGATGGTCGCCCTATTCCACCTAATCTCGAGGCGGCCAAGCTCCTCATTGACCAATTGGAGATGGTCCAGGAAAAGACGCGGGGGAATCTCTCCGCCCAGGAATCGTCCATCCTGGAGGATGCGCTGAAGAATGTCCGCCTCGCCTTCGTTGAGGCCAGCGGCGGTACGCCTGCCAGCATGATGCCCAAATCGAGCTTGGGAGATTTCCCGTTGGAAAACGAAGAGGACTTCGCCGAGCCGGAACGTCCCGCACCTGCGGCGGAGAAACCGAAACCCGCCCCTGCTGCTCCCACTCCCACGCCGCCCCCGGCTGAGAACAAGAAGAAGTTCACGAAAACTTACGGTTGAAATCTTAGGTGGGACGCGATCCTATCGCATCCCGTGAATCTTCTGACGGCAGGGGGCTACCCGGTAATGACACGATAGATTACGCCGAGTGCTGCACAGATGCCGATTAAGAGCATCACATCGGTCTGTCGCAGGCGCAGAGCAAGCCACGCACCGAGACTGACGACGATGACGAATCCGTCGGGGCGGGTAAGCGCTTCGGTAGGAAAGATGGCATGCCACGCGAACCACAAGGCGAACTGGGCCATGACACCGACAACGGCTGCGGAAATCGCGCTTAACGCCGATTGCAGGGCCGTGATGCGAATGAGGCGCTCGACATAAGGCGCGCCGGTCAGGATGAACAGGAAGCACGGCGCAAACGTGACCCATGTCGTGATAAAAGAGCCAAGCGTGGCCGCCGTCAGGGGGGGAAGTGTTCCCGGGTGATTCCACGCTCCGAGAAATCCCACAAACTGCAGGACCATGATCAACGGACCCGGTGTCGTCTCGGCCAAGCCAAACCCATGCATCATCTGGTCCGGTCTCAACCAGTGGTACTGTTCCACGGCATGTTGCGCCACGTAAGGTAGCACCGCATAGGCCCCGCCAAAGGTGACGAGGGCCGCCTTGCTGAAAAAGATACCTTCCTGCGCCGGAGTGCTTGTCCAACCCAACCACGACCCGATGGCGATGAGGGGCGCCAACCAGAGGGCAATGCAGATCGCCGCGATTTTGATTTGGGCGGTAATGCAGATAGGCTTGTCGGCGGGCAGGGGGGCTTCATCGGGATGCGATTTTGCTGGGGAGGACCGAAACAGCCAGCCGAGCAGGCCTGCCCCCAATACCGCCAGTGGATAGGCATTGCGATAAAACATAATCATTCCAGCGGCGGCGATGGCGATTCCCCAGCGCAGCGGATCATGCAGCGTCTTGCCGCCCAGTTTGATCATCGCGTTTAAGACGATGGCAATGATCGCCGGGACCAGACCATAGAAAGCGGCTGCAACCAATGGCACGGTGCCGTACCAGACATAGATGAGACTTAGCGCCCACAGGATAAATATCGCCGGCAGAACGAACAGCAAACCTGCACAAAAGCCGCCGCGGATGCCGTGCATCGACCAGCCGAGATATATCGCGAGCTGCTGCGCCTCCGGGCCAGGCAGCAACATGCAGTAATTCAACGCATGGAGGAATCGCTTCTCCTCCACCCATTTTTTGCGCTCGACCAGCTCGCGGTGCATGATGGCGATCTGCCCGGTCGGCCCGCCAAAACTGATCCAGCCGAGCCGCGACCAGAAGCGTACAGCCTCGGCAAAAGTTGGTTTGGGCAGAGCGGACACGCGATTAGCGTAGCTACTGTTTCAACCAAAGATAAAGTGGCGATTCGGTAACGGGCGTTTCGAGGCCTCCGACGTGAAAATCGGCGAGGCCCACTTTTTCGGCCTCACCTGCTTTGAGCGGCATTCGTTCCACTTTGAGAACTTGAGCGGCCCCAATTTCGATGGTCTTGTTGATTTCCCGCTGTGTCCCCGTGGGTGACCAGATCACCCAAATCGGCTCCTTCGGCTTGTCAGGGTTCGCATACTCGAAAACATAGAGATCATCCTTGTCCTGCTTCACAATCCGCGAGAAACGATAATCGCCCAGCGTCTTGTAGAGATGTTCCATCGCGTAATAGGACGGCTTCGGCACAAAATGCCGCGTGATTCCGGACGAACCATGCAACTTCGGCTCGTCATTGTCGTCGAAAAAATAGACATAGGCGCGGTCGATGCCGAGCGATGAGAACATGAGGAAGGAGCGCACGATCCACTGCGCCTGTTCCGTTTCGGTCGAACTGACCCAGCCCGCGAAATCGCCTGGCCCTGGCTTTTGGGTACCGGCATCATAGCCGAATTCGGTCACCCAGATTTCCTTGCCCGGAGCATGCGCATTTCGGTACGCGATCATGTCGGTCACCACCTTGAGGTAAGGAATATCGGCATGCTCCGGCCAGACCCGGCGCCAGGTCGGCCAGGGTTCGATCATCGCGTACGTGTGGATATTCAGGACATCATAGAGATCCTCCAGCCCTTCGAAGGCTTTCACGTTTTGCGAGTACTTGTCCGGCTTGTCCGCATTGGCGCACGCGCCGACGATCTTTAGCTTGGGATCGCCCGCCCTCAGGCCGCGCGCCATATTCTCGAAGACTTTTCGGTATGTGGCCGTGTCCCAGGAGGCCGGTTCATTACCGATTTCCGCCGATTCGACCAGGTTGCGCGACGAAGGCCCGAAGTTCTTCGCGAAGGCTTCGCCGTAGGCGTGGGTATCGGCCTCGAGATTTTTCCACGCGGGCTGCTTGATCGACTCGAATTGCAGACAGGCATCAATGCGAAAGCCCTCTTTTTTCCACGAGCCATAGAGATCGGCCCAGTTCACCTTGTTGCGGGCGAGGGGAAAGTCGGGGGCAAGAGCGGTATCATCGGCGAGGTCCCAGATGGTTGGATGATAATTTCGGACCAAGCCGCAGGTCGGACGATACAGGGCAGGCTTGAAGGTAAAGTGACCATTGATCCCCATGAAATCGCGCATCAACGGTGCTTCCTTCGGTTGGTCAGCCGCATGCGCTCCGCACGAAAAAAGGCAGAGCAGGGCCGCGATTCGAGCGAGGCGCCATCGGGTGGGAAAGATCATGGCGTGCACCTTCTCATGCTGTATCATCCTGTTGGCAATTGGACGAGGGTCAAGAAGATCGTCAAATTCTCAGCCCGAACTTGCAAAGTCGATTGATTTGGTCGAGTATGGGGCATGCGTCTCTCAAAAAAGGGTGAATATGCGGTTCGCGCCTTGGTCGAAATCGGTTTCGAATCTGCCCTTCGTCCGAATAGTCTCATTCAAATTTCGACGGTTGCGCAACGCACCAACATCCCGGAAAAATTTCTCGAGCAAATCCTGCTGGCTCTGCGCAACGGGGGAGTATTGAAGAGCAAGCGCGGGGTTGAAGGCGGATACTCGCTGGCGAAAGCGCCGAATGAGATCACGCTGGGCGAAGTTGTCCGGCTGTTGGACGGGCCACTTGCACCGATTCCCTGTGTCAGCCTGACCGCCTACGAGCCATGCTCGTGTCCCGATGAGGAATCATGCGGTTTGCGCATTGCGATGAAGCAGGTGCGCGACGCCATCGCGGGGATTCTCGACAATTACAAACTCGACCGCCTCATCCAGGAAGTTCAGAAGCACCGCGCATCCAAGACGACCGAGTGGCAGTTTGATATCTAGTCCGGGATACTTGTCTAAGTCCGGAAGCGCGTCCTAATCTTTTAAATATGAATTCGATCGCTTGGGGCTGCGTCAGTGCCACCTGCATTATCAGCGGGACCTTGATCGGTCTGAAAATTGGCAGTGCCTTGCCCAAGGACCACATCACGGCTGACTCGAAAGACACTCTGAAGATTGCCTCCGGCATGATTGCGACCTTGGTCGCGCTTGTCTTGGGACTGTTGGTCGCCTCGGCCAAGAATTCATTCGATATGGTCAATGCAGGTAGTGTGGCCTCGGGTTCAAAGATTATTTATCTGGACCAAATGTTGTCACGGTACGGTCCGGATGCCAAACCGGTTCGGGAACAATTGCGTAAGTCTCTTGAAGCCCTGATCGCGCGAATGTGGCCGGAAGAAAACAACGGGATGTCCGGCACTCAGGCGTTGGGGAACGGCTCCGGCTTGGACCGGTTGCAGGACCTACTGGACGGACTAACCCCGGCGACCGAAGCTCAGCGCCAAATCCTCGCGCAGGCCCGACAAGTCGGGGGAGAGTTGCAACTTTCACGCTGGCTGGCCATTGAACAGAGCCAGACCACGCTCCCTACCACCTTCCTGGTTGTCCTGCTCTGCTGGCTCACCATGCTCTTTATCTGCATTGGCCTATTTGCACCCCGTAACATCACCGTCTGTATCGCCCTGCTTTTCTGTGGAATCTCCTTTTCCACTGCCATTTTCCTGATTGCCGAACTGAGTCGACCATTGGACGGTCTCATGAAAATCTCCAGTGCGCCCATGCGCGAGGTTTTGGTGCATCTCGGAAAATAAATCCTCGCAGCGAGCCTGACAGCAATTAAACAAAAGTTAGCCGATATTTTCGACCTTTTCGTGCCGAGCAAATCTACTCTGAGGACCTAAGGCATTTTTGCTGCCGGTTTCATTTAACTGTTTAGTAATAATCGTATTGTTGCTTGAGCATTGAGTAATACGATTGCGCCTCGAAATAGTTTAGAGAATTAGAAATTAAAAAACAAAACGACTATTTCACCACGGAGGCCACCAACTATGAGAAAAGTTAAAAACTCAAAATGGAATCAAACTATGAAATTAGATTACTTATTTCATATTAATAGTATTAAAGTTGTGCTGGCTGGTGTTTTCAGCCTCGTTTGCAGTCTAAAAATTCAAGCGACTCCAGTCGCAGCCACCGATAACACAGGGGCTCCCTACATGGGGCTTTACGGATGGGGCTTGGGCGCCGGCGTCAGCATCTCGCACATTGCGTACACCCAAAGCTGGCTGAACCGTTCCAACAGTCTGTGGGCGGAGGACTTTTTCGATTACTCCTCATGGGCGAACCTTGAGGGGCCGAATTGGGCGCTCAACCCAGCCAAAGGCTGGCACAGCGACAATCCCAATGGCTACTACGTCGTCACCGTGGGAATGTTGCCAGGCTCTGGGAACACCCCGTTGAGCGGCACCTCCCTGGCCAACGGCGCCGCAGGGAATTACAACGCCAATTTTGCGACCTTGGCGCAGAACCTGGTTGCCTACGGCCTCGCCGACCATACCATCATCCGCCTGGGCCATGAGTTCACGGGCAACTGGTACCCTTGGAAGGTGACCTCGGATGCGGACGCTCTGAATTTCGCCGCCTATTTCCGCAATATCGTCACCGCCATGAAAGCGGTGCCGGGCGCCGCCAACGTCAAGTTCTGCTGGAACGGCAACAATGGCTGGACTTCCTATCCAGTGGGCGATGCCTATCCAGGCGACGCCTATGTCGATTACGTGGGCGTGGACATCTACGACCAATCGTGGGGTCTCAACAATTCCAGCGACACCTATCCCTATCCGGTCGGAGACACTCCGGCGGATATGCTGGTCCGGCAGCAGAAGGCTTGGACCGGATATGCCGGTACCGGCAACGCTGGATTGGCCTGGTGGAAGAACTTCGCCGCTTCCCATTCCAAGCCACTGGCCATCCCCGAATGGGGCATCACCAGCCGTTCTGACGGCCACGGTGGACTGGACAACACCTACTACATGCAGCAGATGTACAACTTCATCCAGGATCCGGCCAACAATGTGGCCTGGCATATGTATTTTGACGTGAACGCGGGTGACGGTGGCCATCAATTGACCCAGCTTCCTGGCGGAGGTGCCACGGCATTCCCGAATGCAGCTGCGCTCTTCCGGCAGTTATTTGGTGTGCCACCGCTCCCGGTCAATACGGATATTGGGACCGTTGGCCTTACCGGCGGCCAGACCCCGTTTACGACGAGTGGCGCAGGAACAGGATACGTAACGGCAACTTCGGACAGCTTCCATTTTGCGGCCCGGCCCGTGACAGGAGATGACATGTTCCTCTCCCAAATCACGTCGATGTCGGTCTCGACGGGACAAAGCGGCATCATGTTGCGGCAAGGCACGGCGGTGTCAGATCCTTACGCCGCCTTGTTTGTTTCCAACGGGAAGTGCATCTTCCAAAGCCGCACTTCATCGGGAGGAACCGCCGCCCAGAACTTTGTGGTCAACTCGGTGACGACACCCGTCTGGCTCAAAATGTTGCGGACGGGAAACGTGATTACCGGATACGAATCGAGTGACGGACTGAATTGGACCTATGCGGGTTCGCAGACGGTGACCATGACTTCCGCGGCCTATTTTGGCGTGGCGGTCAGCAGCGGTTCCACCTCGATCCTGAATGCGACGGGCGTCGACAATGTCGACAACGCCGACATCAACGCGAATGTGCCCGGGGTCACTTCGGCGATCATTATCGATTCGGCGGCGACGACCGGGCTGGTCAAGACCGGGAGTTGGACCGTCTCGGGAACGACGACTTCGGCTTACGGGAGCACGACCCTGACGGCATGGACCCCGGCCACGCCGAGTTCCCTGACCTTCACGCCCACCATACCGGTCACGGGACAGTATGAAGTCTACCTGCGGCGTTTGTCTTCGTACCAGTTTGGCGATCACACTCCGCTCAAGATCTCCAGCACCAGCGGGACCTCAACGGGCCTGATCGATGAGCAGATTGGCGATCAACTCTGGAACTACCTCGGCACGTTTAATTTTGCCGCAGGCACGACGGGAAGTCTCTCCATCAACAATACCAGCCCGGGCGGTTATGGGTATGTCAGCGCGGATGCGGTGATGTATGTGCCGCTGCCTCAGCCAACCCTGCCAGCGCCGAAGATGGACGCCGACATTGGCAGCCCGGCCCTGGCCGGTTCCGGGGCCTATTCGACTGGCACCTTCACGGTGCAGGGAAGCGGGGCGGACATCTACGGCACGTCGGACCAGTTCAACTTTGTCTCCCAGGCCGTCTCGGGCAATCAGACCCTGATTGCGCGGGTGACTGGGTTGACCAACACGAACGGCAGCGCCAAGGCGGGAGTGATGTGTCGGATGACCAGTGATGCGAACTCGCCCTTCGTCATGGAGGCAATCACACCCAGCGGGTTTGTTGAGATGGTCTTCCGGACATCCGCCGGTGGTTCTGCAGGCTATACGGGCTACGCTACGGGCGTCACGCCATCGGCCACCACGCCCATCTGGCTCAAGCTGGTCAGGTCCGGTAGTGGTGCCTACAATGGCTACTACGCCACGACGGTCGGTACGCCGGCAGCGGCCGACTGGCATGGGGTGGGAAGTCTCTACCTCACGCCTTCCAGCTATTTCGCCGGTCTGGCGGTCACCAGCCACACCAACAGCGCCCTGGCCACAGGGACGTTTGATAACGTTAGTCCTTGATCGGTTTAAAAAAATCTGAGAAATGGTGCCGGGGTGGAGATGTGGTTTCCATCCCGGTGTTAGGCGGGAACGGCCCGCATGGAAGGGCGAACGGTTTTCCCGTCGCGCCAGATTCCGTCGATATGCAGGGTCGCAGGGGTGGCGGGCAACCCGAGGGTGTTATTCTGGATCTGTTCCACCACCATATTCACGGCGGCGACTCCCTGTTGAAAATCCTGCTGCTCCACTCCGGACAGCTCCAATGAAGCGGCAGCTCGTTCCGCTCCGTTGTCCAAAGAGGCAAAGCCAATATCCTGCGGGACCTTGAGTCCCATTTCGAGCATCAGGCGATAGGGAAGGGCCAAGTTGCTCAGTACAACATCAGGCTTGTGCCTGTCCAGCCAGGCTTGGAACTCGCGCGCAGTCAGGTTACGCCAGAGGAAAGGAGGGATCTTGGTCTTGGCGGGGAGAGTGTATTGGTGGGCAAGATAGCTGCCGAGCCAGCTCAGGTTGACCCGGTCGCTTTGTTCGATATGCGTGGCAAAACCGGGACGCCGGTAGCCGCGTTGTTTCAAACGGCGCAATGCGAGTTGCATGCCGTTATAGCAGGAATGGCAGACCCGATGAGTGTTGGGCTTGACGACAGTGTGACTGATCGCGACCGGCGCAAAATACTGCCAGTCGAGCGAGACATGGCCATGCGGGCGGATCATGGGGGGAATGATGATGCCACGAATGCCGCGGGCCTGGAGGATCTTGCTGAGACGAACGGATGTGAGACCGGGTTCCTTGTTCCAAAACTCATCAATTTCATAACCAAGCCGGTGTGCCCTTTCGCGAATGCCGGCGAGGTAGTTGGCATGATGGAGGCATTCCCGAAGGTAGACAACTTCATCAGCGCGGGTAGGCCAGGTCGTTAGGATCGCGAGTGCCCCGGACGGGCGCTTAATACGCGTGGTGCGCAGCTGTGTCATGAGGCGGGCGACCAAAGGATCGTAACGGTACCCTTTTTTCACCGCGAGACGCTGGATGCGACGACGGGTCTTGAGCGGCAAGCTGGGATGATTGCGTAGCGCCAGAGAAATGGTGGCGATGGAAGCACCTGCCCATTGGGCTAGTTGCCGGAACGTGGGAGACCTGGCAGGCGCTTTCATTTAACTGTTCAACGTTCATGGTGGCAAATAATAGCGATGACAACAAGTTGTCGTTTGCCTTCCACCTCTCTCGACAAGGCTGCCTGTCCGGTTAAAATGCCTTCTTGAATCCTTCGTCTCTTCCCATTACTTCCTTGCGGGCCGACCTGGCACGTGTTCTCCGTGAGCAGGACCGTGTTATTGTCCAGGCACCGACGGGTTCCGGCAAATCGACCCAGATTCCACAATTTCTTCTCGACGATGGGCTCGCGGGGACGGGACGGATTGTAGTTCTTCAACCGCGTCGGCTGGCCGCGCGATTGTTGGCAAAACGGGTGGCGGAGGAGCGGCGTGTGCAGTTGGGCGGAGAGGTGGGCTTCCAGTACCGTTTGGAAAACGTCTCGTCGCGTGATACGCGAATTCTGTACGTGACCGAGGGCATTCTCCTGCGGCAGATGCAGGAGAGCGCGACGCTTCCCGGGGTGAGCGTTTTGGTCTTTGACGAATTCCATGAGCGGCATCTGGAAGGCGATCTGGCGCTCGCACGGGCGCGGCAGATTCAGCAGAGCACGCGGCCTGATCTCAAGATCATCGTCATGTCGGCGACATTGGAAACGGGGTTGTTGAAGGAATATCTGCAACCGGTGGAAATTCTCGAATCACCCGGGCGGATGTTTTCGGTCACGCTCGAATATCTGCCCAAGCCGAGCGAGGCACCAGTCTGGGAGTTGGCCGCCGATGCGTGCGAGCGACTCCTGAATTCCGGCAAGTGTCCCGAGGGCGACATTCTCATTTTCATGCCGGGCTCTTACGAAATCCAGCGTACACTCAATGCGGTTCGGGAGAGCCTTTCCGCGCGTGACTTTGCATTCCATGCGCTGCATGGGGAGCTTCCTCCCGCCGAGCAGGATGCCGCAGTGACGCCGGGACAGAAGCGGAAAGTCATTGTTTCGACCAACGTGGCAGAGACTTCGCTCACTATTGATGGCGTGCGGGTAGTTATTGATAGTGGCCTTGCGCGGGTGGCGAGGTTTGATCCTCATCGCGGCATCAATACGCTGCTGATTGAGAGGATCAGCCGGGCGTCATCTCAACAGCGACTGGGACGTGCAGGCCGAACTGCCGCTGGCCATGGGGTCCGGTTGTGGACCGAGCGGGAGCATGAACTGCGCGCGGCGCAGACGCTGCCGGAAATCCGCCGACTCGAATTGAGCGGGGCGCTGCTCACCCTGAAGGCGAGCGGAATTGATGACCTCGAGAATTTTCCCTGGGTCGAGAGACCCGAGCCGAAGTCGTTCAATCGGGCCATGCAGCTTTTGCACGACCTCGGTGCGCTGGACCATGACCACAAGCTCACGGCGATGGGGCGGCGAATGGCTTCGTTTCCCACGCATCCCCGGTATGCCCGGATGCTGCTCGCGGCGCACGAGCTCGGTTGCGTGCGTTCGGCGGCGCTGATCGCGGCGCTTTCGCAGAGCCGCAACATCCTTCTCAAGAGCGAGGGCAAACGGATGGACGAGACGCGCGAGGATGTCCTGGGCGGGGAGGGGGAGTCCGATTTCTTCACGCTGATGCGGGCATGGCGCTTTGCGCATGGACGCCAGTTCGACATGCAACGGTGCCGTCCGCTTGGGATCCATGCGGGCTCGGCGCGGGAAGTGGCGGGGACGCTGGACCAGTTGCTGCGTCTCTCGGAACGGGCGGGACTCGACATCTCCGAGAAGCCGGCGGAGGCGGAGGCGATCCAGCGGTGTATCCTGGTGGGCTTCTCCGATCAGCTGGCGCGCCGGGTTGACCAGGGGACGCTGCGTTGCCGACTCATCCATGGGCGGACAGGCGACCTGGCGCGGGACAGCGTTGTGCGCAAGAGCCAGCTCTTTGTCGCGGGGGAGATCCGGGAGATTGAATCGCGGGACGAGTTGCGGGTGCTGCTCAGCAATGCGACTGCGGTGGAGGAGGGTTGGTTGCGGGAGGCGTTCCCGGAGGACTTTTCAGAGGGGGAGGAGACCCTTTTCGACCCCCACCTGCGCCGTGTAGTTACACGGCGCACCCGGCTGTTCCGGGACCTGGTCCTGGATTTCACGGAGCACGACTGTACGGATGCCGAGGCGGCGGCGAAGTTATTGGCGGAGGAAGTCCTTTCCGGGCGTTGTCCGCTCAAGAACTGGAATGATGAGGTTGAGCAATGGTTTGTCCGGCTGGCGTGCCTGCGCAAGTGGATGTCCGAGCTGGAGTTGCCCGCTGCCGACGACGAGGCGAAGAGGTTCATCATCAGCCAGATATGTCATGGCGCCTTCACGTACAAGGCGATCAAGGACGCGGAGGTGAAGCCGGTGCTGCGGGAGTGGATCAATCCGCAGGGGCAGCGGTGGCTGGACCAGTTTGCGCCGGAGCGACTGGAGCTGCCCGAGGGGCGCAAGGCGCGGGTGATCTACACGGTCGACAGCGCGCCCATGACGGCTGCCCGCATCCAGGACTTGTATGGCGTCACCAGCCTTACGGTGGCCAAGGGGCGGCAGCCGGTGACCATTCAAATCCTCGCCCCCAACCAGCGCCCGGTGCAGATCACGACCGACCTGGCGAATTTCTGGAAAGAGAGTTACCCCAAGATCAAGCAGGAACTCCAGCGGCGCTATCCGAAGCACGAGTGGCGGTAAGGTGACATTTGACGGGAGGTGGAACCGGGCGACCCTTTCGGTCTTGATTCCATAAACTTCACTGGCAGAACAGTAAGTTTTGTTGAACGACTCTCGGAGATGAATAGACGCTGCTGAAACACCATGAACCTCATTTACATCGTGACCGAGGGAGGTGAGCAGCAGGCCTACGAGGAGGTGCAGATCCACGAGATGCTGGAGCAGCAAGTCCTTTCCGCAGAAATGCTCTACTGGACGGAAGGGATGGCGGAATGGCGTCCGCTCAGCGAACTGCCGCCCCGCAAGGGCCCGATCATCGCCCCGGCCAAGCGTCCCCCGGGGCCGACCAATCCCTTTGCTTCGTTGGAAGGGGCGGCCACGCCTCCCGAGCGGGAACTGAGCGACCGGGCGCGGAAGCGGAAGGCCTATCGGCGCTTCTTTTTCAGGATCAATCCTGTCCCCCTGACCCTTTCCATCCAGATCGGCACGGTGATCGCGGTCGTCGTGTGGGGAGTCTTCATCTATCTGTGCCTCGACAAGATTTACGGATGGAACGGCGGCGCCATGACGGACCTGCTCAACACCGCGGGCCCGGTGGTGAATATCTCATCCGAGGACCGCATTTTCCTGCTCGAGTTTTTAGCCGGTCTCCTGGTGGCCCATGTCGTGATCGAGATCATGTTTTTCAATTGGGTCTACTTTGCGAACAAGAACAGCCGGGCCTTTGCCACCAACATCCGCTTTCAACCGGAATGGGCGGTCCAGTGTTTCTTTGTCCCGATCATCAACCTGTTCCGCCCGTACCAGATCATGCAGGAGATCTGGAAAGTCAGTGAAAATCCCCGGTCGTGGATCGGCCGGCGGGATTCGATCTACGTCGGATTCTGGTTCCTGGTCCGATGGAGCATTCTGGGGCTGGCCTGGAGTGCTTATGTCGCTTTTGGCAGCAACACGGAGGATGCCAACCTCAGGGCGCAGCAGTTCGTGATCTTCCTGGCGACCGTTGCGGCGGATATCGCCCTGATTGAGATCTTCACGGGGATCCTCATTTCCATTGTGACGTGGCGGCAACGGAAATGGGTGCGGAGCGGTCAGTCGGCTGCGCCGTAGCTTGGGAAGGCGCGTGATTGCGTAGAGTGCCCGCACTCGCAGCCTTGAAGGCGAAATGCCGATGGTGAAGAAGAAGTGAATCAACAGATGGAACGGAGCCGTGACAACGTCGACAACAAGCGTCGTTCGCGGAACGTCCAACCGCCTGGAAGACCTCAAGATTCACTTTCCACAACATGAAAGAGGTACCTGCCCCCTTTTTCCTTTTCACAAAGGAAGATTTCATCTGGTTTGTCTTGATGAACTGCTTCCCGAAGAGGAATGATTGTCCTCGATGATTAACATCCGCGATGAAAGCCCAAGCGACTGGAAAGCCGTTTACCAAGTCGTTTCGTCTGCCTTCGGTCGATTGCCTGAGGCTGAACTCGTAGAAGAATTGCGAAAAGCCGGTGACAGCGTCGTCTCGCTGGTGGCCGATGAAGACGCCCAAATTGTCGGGCACGTTCTCCTGTCCAAGATATCCGCTCCGTTCCAAGCGTTGGCGCTAGCTCCTGTATCGGTCATTCCGGCAAGACAGCGGAGCGGCATCGGATCGGCCTTGGTCAAGAAAGCTGTGAACCTCGCTCGCGATGGAGGCTGGGCCGCTATCTTCGTTCTGGGCAATCCGAACTACTACGAACGTTTCGGTTTTAATAGAGAGGCAGCCGCAGGTTTCACGTCCCCTTACGCAGGAGGCCATTTTATGATGCTCAAACTATCGTCATCGCTTCCGGCCACAACCGGCGAGCTACGCTACGCACCCGCGTTCGCCGCTCTCGATTAGGGCCCACTTTTTCTCGGAATTGCCGCTGTTTCTTTCCTCATTGGATTGTCCTACCCGGCTTCATAAGTAAATGCCACAAGCCAGCCGTGGCACAGGAAAAAGGAACAGTGACCGTGACAGGCATCTTTAACGATCCAAAATGATACTGAAAACAGGGCTGTCCTTTTTCGCACAAGGATTAATCTCTCCCCGCGATTTAATTGGGGTATTGGCTGCCAATCTAGAAACGGACAATTCAAGGCGCTGGGCGATGGAAAAGGCGAGCCGACTTTTTTTTGAGCGACTCGCTCTGGCCGAATAGATCCTGACATTGACCGCGAAGAACGGTGGAGAACGACGCGCTGAAATAGGCCTTTCCCTTCCGAATCTCTCGTACGGCAGCAGGGACAAAATCCGTGGAAGATTGTTTGACCAGGTAACCCGATGCACCGGACATTATGGCCTGGGTGACATATTCAGGCTCAGAGTGGGCGGAAAGTATAAGGACACGGGTGGAAGGAGATGTTTCCATGATTTGCCTTGTCGCCTGCAATCCGTTTAACAAGGGCATCGCCATATCCATGACAATCACTTCTGGATGCAGGCTTTTACTCAACCGGACAGCATCACGTCCATTCCTGGCCTCGCCCACGACCTCGATATCTCCGTCCAACTCGACCAGCACTTTTAAGGATCTGCGAAAATTCGAGTTGTCCTCGGCCAAAAGCACGGAAATTTGTTTTAAGGGCAAAGCGGGATGGAGTGTTTGGCTTTTCATCGTGGTGCAAGGGAGTTCGGGTGACAGTTCGAGTACTTGGTTGATTTTTACTTTGGAAGCAAGTGGGACAACGGAGACAGGACGGGACCAACTGGTTGTCGTGAAGCAAAGGTAGGCCCAAATCTCCACGCAGGGATATGGGGTACTTACCCCATGGGAGGCGATAGTCGGTTGCGATAGATTATTTTGGAAAGGCAATAACATCCGCCTTTCGACAACCCGCCATGAAACAAATCCCTATCTATTTCCATGGATGGCTCCATGATTCAGTTTGCGTCACGGCAGACGCACCGGAGGCATTGGTGAGTTGTCGGCTTTGAGCGACAGCGCCGAGGAATTGCCATGCAAAAAAACACCACCCCAATCGGCGCGGAGGAACTGCGCCGCCGCGCCGAGGTCAAACTCAAAACACGGCGCATGCATTCACCTTCCCAGCGGACAGAGGCCGAAACGATCCGCATTAATCACGAATTGGAGGTGCATCAAATCGAGTTGGAGATGCAGAACGCCGAACTCCATGAAGCCCGAAATAAAGTCGAGATCGTTCTGGAGAACTATACCGAACTCTACGATTTTGCACCGATCGGCTATTTTTCAGTCAATGACCAGGGGCAAATCCTGGAAGCCAACCTGACGGGTGCGGCCTTGCTGGGGGTGGAACGTTCGCGGTTGATCAAACAGCGCCTCCAGGCATTTGTTGATCCGCCCAGCCGGACGATCTTCCTGGCTTTCTTGAGGAAGATCTTTGCCGTTGCCGGAAAACAGATCTGCGAATTACCGCTTCTGAATGAGCGCGGGATTCCCTTCTGGGCCGACCTGCAGGCCGCCGTCGCCGACTCCGTCAAGGGCAACCGGAAATGGTGCCGAATTGCCATCTCCGACCTGACCACCCTTAAGCATGAACAGGAAGTACGACATCGACTGGAAGGCATGGCCGTCGCCAACCAGGAACTAAAAAAAGAGAATATCCAGAGGAAACAAGCCGAAGAGTCGCTCAAAAAAAGCGAGGCCCATTACGTTCAATTGTTCCAACAATCGCTGCGGATGCAGGAACAACTTCGCCATTTGTCCCGTCAGCTTTTGGTGGCACACGAGGAGGAGCGCAAACGAATCAGCCGTGAATTGCACGATGAAATCGTCCAGACCCTCGTCGGCATCAATGTGCACCTCTCGGCCCTGATGCTCAAAGCGCCAGCTAATTTAAAGGACCTGAGAAAACATATTGTGCGCACGCAGCGACTCGTGGAAAAGTCGGTGGACATTGTCCATCGATTTGCCCGCGAGTTGCGTCCGACCGTCCTGGACGACCTGGGGCTGATTCCCGCCCTTGGATCTTACATCAAAGACTTTACGAAGCGGACGCGGATTACCGTTCGTTTCAAGGCTATCTTGGGCGTGGAAGAGCTGGACGGCAATCAGCGTACGGTGCTCTATCGCGTCACCCAGTCGGCGCTGACCAATATCCATAAGCACGCGAAGGCCACCGTCGTGAAAGTAAGCATCCGCAAGCTTTCCAATACCATCCGGTTGGAGGTCCACGATAACGGCAGGTCATTCGATGTGGAGCGTGTCCTCTTTGCCAAGAGGCACAAGCGTCTTGGACTCCTGGGATCGCGAGAGCGGGTCGAGATGATTGGAGGTAAGTTTCAGGTCGAGTCCGCCCCGGAGCGTGGCACGACCATCAGCGCAGAGATTCCCATCGTAGCGGCCAGTCCCAAAGGCACAACAAAGACGCCACGTAAAATGGCAAGCGAGGCCGAGAGATGAAGAAAGCAAAACCCAAGCGTCCCGATGTTCTTCGCAAAGGCACGGTCATCCAACCCGAGGAAGCCAAAGTACCGGTAAATCGTTCTGTCCCCATCGTCGGCGTGGGCGCTTCAGCCGGCGGGTTGGAAGCGTTGGAGCAATTCTTCGGAAATGTTCCGAAAGCAAGTGGCCTTGGCTTTGTGGTTGTCCAGCATCTTGACCCGACCCACAAGGGTATCCTGGTGGAATTGTTGCAGCGCAGCACCTCCATGCCGGTCGTTCAGATCAAAGACCGGATGAAAATAGAACCTGATCACGTTTATGTGATCCCGCCGAACAAGGACCTCTCGATCCTGCACGGCACGTTGCACCTGCTTGAACCGGCTGCGCCACGTGGCCTGCGCCTGCCGATCGATTTCTTTTTTCGTTCTTTGGCCGACGACCAGCACGAGCGAAGCCTGGGAGTCGTCCTCTCTGGCATGGGTTCGGACGGCACACTAGGGCTCAGGGCCATCAAGGAAAAGGCTGGAGCCGCCTTTGTCCAGGCTCCGGCCTCCGCCAAATTCGACAGCATGCCACGGATGGCCATTGATGCCGGCCTGGCCGATGTGGTGGCCTCGGCGGAAGAATTGCCCTCCAAGATCATGGGCTACCTCAAGCATGTCCCGCTGATCGTACGGAACGATCAAGGGATTGCCGAAAAAGACCAAAGCTCACTGGAAAAGATTATTATTCTGCTGCGTGGGCAGAGTGGCCAGGATTTTTCCCTCTACAAAAAAAGCACCATTTCCCGGAGGGTGGAACGCCGCATGGGGCTGCACCAGATCACCAAGATCGCCGACTACGTGCGATACCTGAGGGAAAACTCCCAGGAATCGGAACTACTTTTCAAGGAATTGCTGATCGGCGTGACCAGCTTCTTCCGCGATCCCGCGGTCTGGAAGCAACTCCGAAGCAAAATCATTCCCGATTTTTTGGCGACTCGCCCCAACGGCGGCATGCTGAGAGCCTGGACGGCCGGATGCTCGACCGGAGAAGAGGCTTACTCCCTGGCAATAGTCTTCAAAGAAGCCTTGAACAAGGTCAAGTCAGACCAAAACTTCTCGCTGCAAATCTTTGCCACCGACCTGGACAAGGACGCCATTGATAAAGCACGGGCGGGCGTTTATCCACCCAACATCAGCGCCGATGTCTCGCCCGAACGACTTCGCGAATTCTTCATCAAGGAAGAAAACGGCAATTTCCGGGTGAAAAAGAGCATCCGGGAAATGATCATTTTTGCCCCGCAGAACCTGGTGATGCATCCGCCATTCACCCGACTTGATTTTGTGACCTGCCGGAACCTGCTCATTTATCTCGATATGGAATTGCAGAAGAAAATCATGCCACTTTTCCACTACAGCCTCAATCCCGGCGGGATGTTGCTGTTGGGCAGCGCTGAAACTATCGGCACGGCGACCAACCTCTTTGCCCCGCTGGAGGGCAAGTTGCGGATTTACCGGCGTCTCGATACGTCGCGACAAGTCAATTTGATCGAATTTCCCTCCGCGTTCAGCCGGATCAAAGCAAACACGGTGGAGGCTTCGTCCACGCTGTCAGCAACGATACCAGCGGCCCCCAACCTCCAATCGCTTGCGGACCAATTGCTCCTCCAAAGGTATTCCCCCGCGGCGGTGCTCGTGACCAACGAAGGTGACATTCTTTATGTCAGCGGGAAAACCGGCAAATACCTCGAACCGGCGGCGGGCAAGGCCAACTGGAACCTCTTCGCCATGGCCCGCGAAGGGTTGGGCAATGCCTTAAGCGAAGCCTTTCACAAGGCTGTCCGACAAAAAGTTCCTGTCACGCTTAACGAGGTGAAGGTCGGGACCAACGGCGGCACCCAGATGGTGGATATCACGGTCCAGCCCGTAACCAGCCCGCAAGCTTTGCGGGGAATGGTCATGGTGGTCTTTGCCGATGTCGTCACCCACACCGCCGCCAAGACCTTGAAATCATCCAAACGGGCCACGCTGCACAATACCCGTTTGATCGAAATGGCGCAGGAGCTTCGCCAGGCCCACGAAGACCTGCAGGCCACACGCGATGAAATGCAGACCTCACAGGAAGAGCTTAAGTCGACCAATGAAGAGTTACAGTCGATGAACGAAGAACTCCAGTCCACCAATGAGGAGCTGACCACCTCCAAGGAGGAGATGCAGTCGATGAACGAAGAGCTCCAAACGGTCAACCACGAGTTGCAGGCCAAGGTGGACGAACTTTCCCGAACCAGCGACGACATGAAGAACCTGCTGAACAGCACGGATATTGCGACCCTCTTCCTCGACGAGGCGCTCCTCGTGCGACGCTTTACCACCCAGGCCACGAAAATCATCAAACTTATCCCCGGTGATATCGGACGTCCCATTACGGACATTGTCACCGCCTTGGATTATCCGGAGTTGGCCGACGACACCAGGAAGGTCATTAAAACCCTCGTTTTTGTTGAGAAACAAGTCCGGGCCCGTGACCAACGTTGGTTCACCGTGCGGATCATGCCCTATCGCACCCAGGAAAACCAGGTCGACGGCGTCGTGATGACATTCGCCGACATCACGGTGGCCAAAAACCTGGAAGCGGCTCTGCGCAAAGCACAGGCTGACCTGGAAGTGCGCCTGAACAGCCAAGCCGTGGCACTCGGCCATGCCCGGAAGAGTGTCCAGAACGAAAAGAAGAAGCCATGAACCAGGACGGGCCAGCGGTCGAAAAAGCTTCCGAGCTGCGCCGCCGAGCCGAGCACCCTGCACAACGGCTCAGTTACATTTACTGTGAATCTGTTTGAGTTGGTGACCTTACGGACGATCTCTCAGAATAAATGACGATCTCTAAAAGGGGAACGTTACGCGCAATCAAGGCTTCGTTGTTGGGGAAGAGGGTGGGCGCGCACTCGGCGTGTTGGTGGAAGACGAGGTTTCCGGTTCGCCGTAGGCGGGTGCAGGCAGGGAGTTGTCCGGCTTGGCGGGGCCTTTATCCAGGGCAATCAACTCCGAGACCGTGACGAACTTATATCCCTTGGCGAGGAGCGCATCAAACACCATCGGCATGGCTTCGATCGTCGGCGCGTGGATGTCATGCGAGAGAATAATCGAGCCGGGACGGGTGCCCGAGATAATCCGTTGGGCCACGACGTTGACACCCGGTTCCTTCCAGTCGTTTGGATCGACATCCCAGAGAATGATATTGTAGCCGAATTCATCGTGCACCCATTGGCGCTGCTTTGGAGTCATGGAGCCGTACGGCGGCCTTAGGAGTGTCGGCTTGATCCCGGTCTCGGCGAGGATGATGTCATTGGTTCGCTGGACTTGAGAGCGGATTTTGTCATCGGAGGACTTTCCAAAATTCGGATGATTCCAGCTGTGGTTGCCGATTTCGTGGCCTTCCGCGACTATCCGCTTCATGATGGCCGGGTAATCCGTAGCGCACTCCCCGACCACAAAGAAAGTGGCCTTGATATGCCTGGCGGCGAGGAGATCCAAAAGTTTTGGGGTGTTCTTCGGGTTCGGACCGTCATCGAAGGTCATGGCGATATAAGGGCCATCGACCTTCACGGAACTCCACGTGAATTTAGGAGGTGTTCCAGCAGCGGAAGCCGTGGCTGACGCCGACGCCGGAGACTTGGCTTGGGGAGTGGAAGTTCCGGACATCGTGGGGACCGTTTCAAGGACGGCGTTCGTGGCGGGTGCCGTGGCGGCTGGAGTAGACGCACCTGAAATCGGAGGCGGTATTTCCGCCGCGGTATTGGTCGCCGGCGCGGAGCCGGCAGGAGCGGAATTGGTCTGCAGTTCAGGGTCCGCCGAACGGGCCGGAAGCAAAGCAACTCCCAGGACGCAAAGCGAGGCGCCCAAAATACGGAGGTTAAAAATCGAAGGAACGAGTGGCATGGGTGGTCGTAAAGTAAGCCGTTTTAGAAACGAAATGAACCAAAACCTTTCTTTTCTGATCCATTGACAGAGTGCGCCACGAAAAACGGGCACAGTCTCCACTAACGATCAAAATTGAAATGAAAGGGTGCCTGTCCCGGTTTTCTTGTGCAGAAGAAAGGCAGGGCGACGGAGTCGCGCTGACAAGGGCGTTCCCAGACGGAGTCTGGGAACGAGGGGAAACTTTATCCGACAATCAAGTTCCCGAGTGCCATGCCAGGGTCGTTAGGACGAAGTGGAACAAGAGTGCGGCGATCACCCATACGGTCACTGCCGTAAGGCAAACGAGAAGCGTCAGAAAGATTTTTAGGATGGTCGGCTGACGGCTATTAAAAATCATCAAGTTGCTGCACGCGGCGATCCCTCCACAGAGGCCGCCGATCACGCCTCTACCGAAAATCAGAAGCAAAGGAAGATACGCTAACGCATTCTGATAGACTGGCAGAGATGGGGCCACATGTATGGTCTGATCACCGCAAACGACATCGGGCACGAGGATATTCAAAACATTGGGCTGTAGTTCGAGCGTAAGTCCCGTCCCCTCTGCCAAGGGCAGGACAAACTTTCTTCTGGAAGCCTTTTCGAGTGGAGTTCCTTGAGTGAGAATAATGCCCGCCCTCCAAATACGCGTCCTGAGGACAAGCGGAATTTGAGGGTGAGTCGGGATGACAAACGGAAAGTCCACGACTGTGGCGGTCCTAAGCGCCGGCTTTTTTCAGTTCGGACATGGTGAAGAGGGGCTTGAGGCTGAGCTTCACTTTGGCGAGGTTGGCGGGGCCGCTGGATTCGCGGTCGATGACGCAGACGACCTGGTCGAGGATGGCACCTTCGGCGACGAGGGCCTTGGCCGCGTCGAGGATGGCGCCGCCGGAGGTGACCACGTCTTCCACAATCAGAAGCTTGCGACCGCGGACCTGACCGCCCTCGGCGATCTTGCAGGTTCCGTATTCCTTGGCCTGCTTGCGGACGAAAAGGACCGGCAGGCCGGTGAATTGCGAGAGCATGGTGGCGATGGGGATGCCGCCCATTTCGAGGCCGGCGAGGGCGTCGATGCCCGGGGGCACGAGCGGCACGAGGGCCTCGGCGATGTCCTTGAGCAGTTTCGGATCGGCCTCGAAAAGATACTTGTCGAAGTACTCGTTGCTCTTCGCGCCGGAGCGGAGGATGAACTCGCCGGTGATGTGGGCCGTCGCGTAGATGCGGCGGGCCAGGGCCGTGCGGGCGTCGTCGGACATGGTCAACTCCTCACCTGGGCGATGACTTCAATCTCGACGCGGGCATCGCGGGGCAGGCGCGCGACTTGCACGGTGGAGCGGGCCGGGAAGGGCTCGGTGAAGTGCCGGGCGTAAACGTCGTTCATCGCGGCGAACTCATTCATGTCGGCCAGAAAAACGGTGGCCTTCACGACGTCGGTGAGGTCGAGGTTCTGGGTGGCGAGGAGCGCCTTGATGTTGGCGATGACCTGCTCGGTCTGTTCCTTGATGATGCCGGCGGGGAACTTGCCGGTGTCCTTGACGAGGGGAATCTGGCCCGAAAGAAAGACGAAGGCGCCGGTGTTGATGCCCTGGGAGTACGGTCCGATGGCGGGGGGGGCCTCGGGGGAACTGATGACGGTTTTGCTCATTTCACTTCCTCATACCAAGCCATCTGGATGGCCTCAAGAATGGATTCGCTGGATTTGTCGGGATCGTCGCCGAAGTCAGGGAGTTCGATGACGAGTTTGTGGAGCTTGGGAAAGCTGAGTTTCAGGGGATCTTGGTCGGGGTGGGCGTCGATCAGCGCGTAGGCGATGTCGTCCGCGTCCTTCCAGGTCAATTTCAGGGGCATTCCCCAACGGATAGCGAAGGGCTCGGGCGTGTCAATGCGGGGGCTTGCGGGAGGGGCACTTTTTTCGGCGGGCGCAGCGGGAGCGGAAGGAGTGGTTTCGTTGACGGAGGCGGAGGGTTTCTCTTCCGGTGGGGCAGGGGAGGAGACGATTTCGACCGGCTTGGCCTCTTCGGCGGCAGGTGGAGCGGGCGCGCTTGTTTCAGGGGCGGGTCCGGCGGTTTTATGGACGGTTACTTCAATGGTCGGTGGCTGAGTTGTCTCGACGGAGGCCTCCACCGTTTTGGGGCCGGGATCGCCGGGTTCCGGTTCTTCCATTTCGCTCATGCCGGGCATGAGGGCCATGTAATTCTGGTCGTTGGGGCGCGCGCCTTCCTGGAGGAGGAGGGAGTCGGGTGTCTCGGCGCGGCCGGCGAGGAGGAAGGAGGCCTGGCGTTCGAGCGGCATGAGCAAGGTGGTGAGCGCTTCCTTCCAGGTGCCCTCGACCCAATAGGGATCGCGGGCAAAATTGCCCTCCATGTTGAATTCGGCCCAGAGCCAGGTGTAGCTGCCGACCTCGGTGGCGAAGCCGCCGTTTTGCGCGACGACGAGCGAGGTCTTTTCGCCGGGGATGTGCTCGATCTGGCAGACGAGTTCCGCGCCGTCCTGGAGGTTCCAGCGGAGATCCCAGTAGACGTTGGGGTCGATGATCCAGCTGCGGCCGTGGTTGCGGACCATGAGGGCGAGGGCCTGGGAAAACTGGCGCCACTCGTTCTCGCTCCAGGTCGGGGGCTGGAGGATATCCTTGGCGCGTTGCATCCGCAAACGCCACTCGGCCAGGATGCGCCGCAATTCAACCGGCGAAATCATCGGACAACGGGGAGATCAATACTTCCGCGTGCTGGGGCCGGTGTACTCCAGGTTCTTGAGACGGGTCCGGAGGTTGGCGGTTTCCTGCGTGCGGGTGGCGCGTTCCATCTTGAGGGCCTCGGCGGTGTCTTCGCTGGCGCTTAGCAGTTTGCTGATCGTTTCCTGCTGCTTCACGATGAGCGTCTGCTGGCGTTCGATCTGGGCCTGGGCGGCGGAGAGATTGTCCATGGTGGTGACGAGACGGGCGTTGATGTCCTTGTAATCGGCGGCGTAGCGCTCATCAAAGTCCTTCATCGTGACGCTCTGCTTGTCGAGTTGCTTGGTGATGACGTAGGCACCGTAGCCAGCCAGGGAGGCACCGACGACGAACACGGCAATGAGCGTGTAGACGAGAATGGAGAGAACGCCGCCGACCGATTTTTGCTCGCGCGACTGGCGCTCCACGTTCGTGCGGAAATCGGCCACGGAAGAAGCACGCGTGGGGGTACTGGTGGCCGTCCGGGGAGCGGAGGAGGCGGGAGCAGTGGTGGAGGCCGACGGGCTGGTGGAAGAGGTTGTTTTCATAGGGGAGGTGGTTTCTTTGTCCTGGCGTGAACCGGAGCTGTAATAAAGAGTGGCGGGGCGTGTGCCGTGGGGAGAGGTTGACGAGGAAGCTGCGGTCTTGGGCTGGGTGGAAGAGGTTGAAGCAGCAGGTTTGGTGGGAGCGGTTGCAGCAGTGGCAGGGCGCGTTGCTGCCGTGGCAGAGGGCGCGGCGGCGGGGCGGGATTCCGCCTTTTCCGGCTCGAGCGCAGGGGATTCTTGAGCGGGTTTGGGAGTGGTTGCCTGAGTGAGGGCGCGCCGTCTGACCCGGGGTCTCTCGGTGACGGGAGCAATAAAATCGAATTCGCCCGGCGCTACCTCGGGATCGGGTTTGGCGGAGGGGAGGTTGTTTTCCGACATGACTTACTGAGAAATAAACCCCCGCGAATTCTATTCAAGACATAAAGGCTCTTTTGACGAAAAAACGACACAATCTTGTTACGGGAATTTCGTAAATACTTGGCTGATGCGTTGAGAGAAAGCTCAATCCAACGATCGCGCGGAAAAGTCCATTTCGTGTCACGAACTTTTATTTCCCAATCGGGGCAAATAGGCCGATAATCTCATTGGAATAAAATCTGCCTCAGGTATCTATCAGGCAGGAAGAGACGACAATCTGAGTCCAGGAGAATCGCATCGTAATGAAATTGATTGCTTACAAAACATACAATTACAACTGTCAGCATCTCGTTCCGGCCTCGCGCACGCGCGATTGGATGGACAAAACTCCCAGCGCCTTCGCTTATCACTGTCTTCCGTTGGTCATGGCCAACAGCCTGGGATGGTTCGTTACCAGCAACATTCCCTGTGAAATGGAATGGGACGGAACGGAAGCACCGAGCGGCCTGAAAATCTGGCCCACCGAGGAACTCACCGAGTCGGAGAAGCAATTCCTGCCGAGCTCGCACTTCGGTTCGGGGGTCGTGACCTTCCACGCGGAGTTCATGTTCTGGACGGAGAAAAAAATCAGCCTCATCACGAAGGGGCCGGCGAACAGTCCCAAGCATGGGATCGTTTCCCTGGAGGGCGTGATCGAGACCGACTGGCTGCCTTATCCGTTCACGATGAACTGGAAGATGACGGCGAAGAACACCAAGGTCCGTTTCGAGCGGGGCGAGCCGATCGCGCAGATCATTCCCTGGCCGGCGGACCTGATCAGCAGCATGGAGCCGGAGATCCTTTCGCTGGAGACGAATCCCGAGCTGTACGCGAAGTTCGAGGACTACCGCAAGAAGCGGACGGTCTTTAACGAAAAGTTCAAATACGACGGCAACAAGCGCCAGAAGTATTATGTGCGCGGCGAGGATTCCCTCGGCCACAAATATCCAGACCAGCATCAGACGGACTGGAAGACCAAGCCGTTTGTTGCAAAATTTTGACCCGCCGCAGTTCACCCGGCGAAAATTTAGACACACCTACCATGAGCGATATCGTTACCAAACCCCTCGTCACCACCGAAACCCTCAACTTTGAAAATGCCCGGGCCGCCCAGGCGCTTTATGTGAATGATCCGCAAAATCTGCGGCGACTGGAAGAACGCTTCGGGGTCAAGGTCACCACGCGTGACGGCTGGATCAAGATCGACGGTTTGCCCGATGCGCTGGCCAAGGCGCGCGATGTTTTCCAGCAACTGCACCTGGCGCGGGAAAAGGGGCTCTACATCCGCAAGAACGAATTCAACTTTGCGATGGAATCAGTGGGCAAGGGATCGGAGACGACGTTGCCTGACCTGCACGCCGCACGGTTGCAGATCTCGGCGAAGAAGCCGCCAATCATCCCGAAGTCGCTCCAGCAGAAAAAGTATGTCGAGGCGGTGAAGAACCACGATTTGATTTTCGGTGTCGGGCCCGCGGGTACGGGAAAGACCTTCCTGGCCATGGCGATGGCGGTGGCGGCGTTGAAGAACGAGGAAGTGAACCGCATCGTGCTGACGCGGCCCGCGGTCGAGGCCGGCGAGGCGCTGGGCTTTCTTCCGGGCGATTTGCAGGAGAAGATTTTCCCGTACCTGCGTCCGCTTTATGATGCGCTCAACGACATGCTGGAGACCGATGAAATCCAGCGGTACATGGACAAGGGGATCATCGAGATTGCGCCGCTCGCCTACATGCGCGGGCGCACGCTGAGCCACAGCTTCATCATCCTCGACGAAGCCCAGAACACGACGACGGAACAGATGTTCATGTTCCTGACCCGATTGGGCGAGGGATCCAAATGCGTGGTCACGGGAGATCCTTCGCAGGTCGATTTGCCGCACAACCGCAAGTCGGGTTTGGTGGAATCGATGCAGGCCCTGACGGGTACTGAGGGCATATTTTTCACAAAATTTGACGAAGTGGATGTCATTCGCCATGAACTGGTTCAGAGGATTATCCGCGCCTACAAGGCCCATCGCGGCGAAAAAACAACCAGCTTGACCCTCTAAATGCGCTATAATCCGGGCCACCCATGATCACTGATTGGCTCGAGCGCCGCCGCCTGGTCCGCAAAGGACTGGCTTGTGACAAGACGCGCCTGAGCCATTTGGATGACACCTGGCAGAACCGGTTGGATGGCAGCCGCGTTTTCCGGCTCGTGGTCCTGGCGATCTTTGTTGTTCTCCTGCATCTCGGCGTGGCGTGGGACAAACCGGGCAATCCGACCGAGGGGCAGACCCTTGCGTTCATAGTCTTCATTTGCGGTCTCATGCTACTGGAGCTCGACAGCCCGGAAGTGTGGCGTTCCAATTCCCGGCTCGTCCTCGTGCTGGGGGCCTCCTGGATCAATTTGCTGCTGGTGAAGGTCCTCTATTTGATCTGGTCTCACTACGACCAGGCACATGTGGAATGGGTCCATTTTCTTACGCCGTATACTTACGCCTGCGCGTTCGCACCGTTTTTGATCACGCTGGTGCTGGGCACGCGGGCCGGGTTGTTCTCGGTGGTCCAGGTCAGCATGCTGGCGGCCCTGGTCACGGACGGGGGATTTCCGGTATTGCTCGTCAGCCTGATTTCCGGGTTTACCGCCGTCTATTTTACGCAGAACGTGCGCAAACGCTTTGACCTGATCAAGGCGGGGGTGGCGGTGGGCTGCATCAACCTGCTCTGTGCGGTGGTGCTCGGCCTGGTGCATGGACGCAGCGGGCAGGTCCTGGGAGAACAGGCGCTTTTTGGCATCAGCATGGGCATCGCGACTGCGCTCCTCGTCGGCGCCATTCTTCCTGTCGTCGAATGGATGTTCCAGTTGACCACGACCATCTCATGGATCGAACTGGCCGATCTTAATCACCCTTTGCTGCAGCAGATGACAATGGAGGCGCCCGGGACATATCATCACAGTCTGCTGGTGGCCAACCTGGCGGAATCGGGGGCGAAGGCGATCGGGCTCGACGCCACTCCGTGCCGCGTCATGGCCTACTTCCACGATATCGGCAAGATCATCAAGCCGGAGTACTTCACGGAAAACATTCCACCGGGGGCGAATCCGCATGAGAACCTGACGCCAAGCATGAGCGCGCTGATCATCATTGCGCACGTCAAGGAGGGGATCGATTTGGCGCTCAAGTATCGGCTGAAGAAGCAGGTGCTGGATGCGATCCAACAGCATCATGGCGACTCGGTCGTGAGCTACTTTCACCAGCGGGCGCTCCAGCAGCAGCGCGATGCGCGGGAGGGCGGCAAGATCATGAACATGCGCGAGGAGGATGTGCCGGAAGTTTCCGAAAACTCCTTCCGCTATCCCGGTCCCAAGCCGCAGACGAAGGAGATCGGGCTGCTGAGCATTGCCGACGCGGTGGAGGCGGCCTCGCGCTCCCTGGAAAAGCCGACGGCGCAGCGGATCGAGGACCTGGTGAACGAGATCGTCGCCCACAAGATCTCGACGCATCAGCTTGATGAATGTCACCTGACGATGAACGAGATTCGCGCTGCCTCGGAGGCGATGTCGGTCACGCTCAAGAACATGATGCACACCCGCATCTCCTATTCGAAAAAGAAGGAATCCAGTGCGAGTACGACTGTCAAACCGACAAAAAGAAGTTCCAGTGCGGGTCCGTCCGCTTCTGCGGCAGCTTAAGTCGTCACTCGCCCTTTTGCCCGGCGCGTTGCCGGAGCATCTTGAGGAGATCGAGATCGTTCTGGTGGACCGCGCGACGATGGCGCGCGTGCACGGCGATTTTCTCGGCGATCCGACCGAGACCGATGTGATCACTTTTCCCTATGGTGAAATCCTCGTCTGCCCGGCGGTGGCGCGGGAGCAGGCGCCGGGGCATGGGCTCAAGGTGGAGGAGGAGGTCCTGCTTTATGGGCTGCACGGGCTGCTGCATCTGGTGGGCTACGATGATACGACGCCGGCGAAGGCGCGGAAGATGGCAGAAGTTCAAGGGCAGCTCTTGAAGCGTGTTCTTGGAGCCGCGAATTAAAAAAAGCCGTCATCCTGAACGGAGGCGAGCAATGGGAGGAGTTGCAGTTGCGCTGAGGAAGAGGTCTTGGGCATGGGCATAGAGCGGGGGCTTGCCACTTGATTCAAAGTATTAGGACGCATTTGAAATGTTTTGACGAAGCAGGGTAGGTCCTTCGACTGCGGCTCGGGAGAGTCTTGTGATAAAAGAAATCGCAAGGCTCGCCTTCGCTCAGGATGACGGCGTTTTTGTGTGTAAGTTGTAAAAGGTTCTCCACTCCCTCTTGCTGCGGGACTTTTTCGCGATAAGGTCAGGCATGGAGATTGAGACTTTTCCCGCGTTGAACCTGGCGGGGGTGCGACATGGTTTTTCCCTGCGGGGCGTGGGGCCGCTGGAAACGTTGGAAACGGAACTGAACCAGTCCTTCACGGCGGCGGGTTTTCCGATGGTCGATGCGGTCCATGCGGAGCAGCCGCACGGGAATCGCGCGACCGCTGTTTACACGCCGCTGGGCATTCGCGTGCCGGAGGTCGATGCGCTCGCCACCTCGGTGCCGAAGATGCCGCTGGTCGTCCGCGTGGCGGATTGCGGGCCCGTCTATTTTTACGATCCGACCCAGCGGGTGATTGCGGTGGCGCACTCGGGCCGGAAGGGCACGGAGGGCAACATCGTCCGCGAGACCATCGCCTGCCTGAAGTCGACCTACGATACCCAGGCGGAGAACCTGATCGTGCAACTCGGGCCGTGTATCCGTCCCCCGCATTACGAGATCGATTTTGCAGCGGAGATTGGACGCCAGGCCAAGGCCTGCGGGGTGCGGCATTATCACGATTGCGGCGTTTGCACCGCCAGCCATCTCGATCGGTACTATTCTTACCGGGCGGAGAAGGGGAAGACGGGCCGGATGTGGGCCGTTTTCATGCTCGAATAGCGGTCAGATAGCGTTCAGATAGCAGTCAGGAGATGACTTCTATTTAGAATGGTCTCCTCGATGCAATTGCGCTATTATGCCGCCATGAGACGAATGGGATGGGCTTTGGCGGGACTGGCAGCGTTTTTTTGCCAGAATGGGTTGGTGCAGGCGCAGGACACCGTCGACGCGCTCGAAAAGGACCTGCAACAGATCAAGCAGGAGCGGCAGGAGGCGACAACGCAGACCCTGACCAACTTCTTCAACCAACTGACAGCGGCTTCCCAAAGTCCGGATGCGGCCCTGGCTCTTTACATCAATTCAGGGGGGCCGGTGCCGCCGCCGTCCCAGATCCAGACGTCGTACGCCCACGAGACTCCGCATGAAAAAGAGGCCCGGGAAGCCCAGGATGCCGCGCGGCTGATCAACCTTGCTTATGTGGCACAGTTGCATTGTGGTCTGATGCGTTTTGCCGGGACCTTCGTCATGACGCCCGACCAGAAGGGACTGCACCAGGAGTTTGCCGCATGGCTGAAAAGCACGCCGCAGATTTTTGCCCAGATCAAGGATGATGGACTGCCGCAAGTTCGGGAGCTTCGCCGCAAGGCCATGGCGGCGTCCCCGATCAGCAGTGCCCTTGGTTTTACCGCGTGGGGGGACAAGGAGCAGGGAACCTGGAACGTCAGTGGCATTCCCGGACTTTACCGGGCCGAAGTGCTGGAGCCGCTGCGGGTCACGCCCAATACCGATACGCTCGCGGCATGGGATGTCTACATTTCGTTGAAGGCGGCCACGCAGCCGGACCAGACCAAATGGGCCCAAGTTGAATATCCCGCCCTGATGTTCGAGCGGGGCTGCGACGATTACGCCATTTCGCCGACCATGGACAAACTTCAGGCGCTGGTGGCGATCATCAAGGCGAGCCCCACGCATCCCAAGGTCGATGACATGATCGCGAAGGTCCATACGCTGGCGCAGGACTATCGCACGCGGCATCCCGGCGCGACGACTCCGCAGACCACAGTGGCCGCCAACGCTCCTCCGCCCGATCCCAACGTCAAGGTGACGACGGTGACCGAGGGGGACATGACCATCATCACGACGCAGACCAATGCGACTGCGGCAACTCCGCCGCCCGCGCCGCCTCCAGCACCCCCGGCGGCGCCGGTCGCGAATTAAGAGGAGCTGTACTTTCCTCTCACCTCCGCTCAGCAACTGTGATTAAAAAATAAGTTTAAGCAGGGCAAGGGGGAGAGGATTTGAGGAGGCTATTGAGGTGGATGAGGAGTTTGCGCATCACGGCAACGAGGGCGACTTTGTGGGCCTTGCCGT